>Ga0207416_1004080_pt1 | contig 13079 bp, 13 predicted proteins | sample PaiPotPPM11metaG_FD_184107 | JGI IMG/M metagenome (GOLD analysis project Ga0207416, IMG submission 184107) | Iron sulfur acid spring bacterial and archeal communities from Banff, Canada, to study Microbial Dark Matter (Phase II) - Paint Pots PPM... ...
GGTGGGGGTGTCGGCCTTAGTCTGGCTGGCGTGGCTTACCGAGACGATCCTGGGGCGGTGGGTCAGGCTGCGGATCTCGTCCCGGCCATACCGGCCTCGGCGGGAGCGCTGATCTTCGACGGCGGGGGGCGGCTGCTGATCTTGAAGCCGACCTACAAGTCGGGCTGGACGATCCCCGGGGGTGTCATGGAGGCGGACGGGGAAACGCCGTGGGAGGCCTGCCGTCGTGAGGTACGCGAGGAGTGCGGCCTGGAGGTGCGTTCTGGCCGGCTGGCCTGCGTCGACTTCCGCCGGCCGCGCCCGGGCCGGCCGGGCGGCATGCGGTTCCTGTTTGACTGCGGGCCGGCCGATAAGGCGAGCCTGGCCGGCATCGTGCTCCAGGCGGAGGAGATCTCCGAGTACCGGCTGGCCGACCTGGCCACGGCCCTGACCCTGCTGCGGAGTCCGGTCCGGCGGCGCGTTGACGCCGCTTCCCGGGCCGGGTCGTTCGTCTACCTGGAAGAAGGTCACCCGGTGCCAGAGGTAAGGCCATGAGTACGGAGGTGGGCGCGGCCGTCCTCGACCCCAGCACGGAGCAGCGGGTCCGGGCGAGCATCTCCCGCCAGACGCTGTTGACCACGCTGGGGATCACGGTCGTCGAACTGGCTCCCGGGCGGGTCGTTCTCGATCTGCCGTACCGGGCCGACCTATGCCAGCAGAACGGTTATGTCCACGCGGGCGCGATCACGGCGCTCGCCGACTCGGCCTGCGGGTACGCGGCGGCCACGCTGATGGCCGCCGACCGGGACGTGCTGACCGTGGAATTCAAGGTCAACCTGCTCTCACCCGCGCGCGGCGAGCGGTTCAGCGCCCGGGCCGAGGTGGTCCGGGCTGGCCGAACGCTCACCGTTTGCTCGGCCGAGGTCGTCGCGCAGGCCAGCGGGCGCGAGCCGAAGCCGGTCGCCCTGATGCAGGCCACGATGATGGCCGTGCCACTCGCGGGCTGAGCCCGCGCCGCGGGCACCCGGTCAGGCGGCGGCCCGGGCTGATACCCGCGTCCGCGGGCGGCCCCTCAGGCGCCGGCCGGGCTCAGCGCGTTCAGCGCCTCGCGCACCCGGGCGCGCAGGTCGTCGGGGGTGGCGCGCCGGTACAGCGGGCCGCTGCCGTCGCTGAGCAGGACGGCGGCCAGGGCCACGCCGCGCGCGGTGACCGGGCCGCCGTCGAGCAGGCGGCCGATCAGGTCAGCGAGTTCCGGCGAGGAGTCCTTGACCCGGTCCCGGCAGATCGTGATCCGCGAACGGCCGGCCGCGGGCAGCGGCAGCCCGCCCGGCGCGGGCGGCTGCAGCGCGGCGGCCAGCAGGCGCTGGGCACCGTGAGCGAGGTCGCGACGGGCTCTCGCCCGGACCAGGGCCTGGGCCCGCAGGGCGAGCCCGAGCGTGGCGTCCGGCGAGGCCCCGGCGGCCAGGTCGCGGTCGAGACGGCAGGCCCGGACGCGGGCCAGGATCCGGTCCCAGGGACGGGCCCGGCGGGCCACGGGGCAGCCGGCTTCGTCCAGCAGTATCAGCATCATCGGGCACCTCCCAGGGTCGCTCCGGGGCTCGGCCCGCGATCCGGGCTACGGCTCGCGTGACCGTTAAAACAAATATAGAGGTCATGCGTGACCAAGTAAAGTCATTTACTGGTCATGCGTGGGGTAGCCTGTCGGGATGACAGAGCGGGTCCTGGTCCCCCACGAGGACAAGCCGGCTCCTGAGCCGCTGCGGCTCGTGCAGTCCTTCGTGAACACCCGGGATCTCTTGAAGCGGGTCGATCTGCTGGCCGACCCCGGCCCGGCCACCGCCTGGCTGCGGCAGACAGGATTGCTCGGCCCCGGCGCCACGGCCGGGGTGGGCGAGTTGCGGCTGGCCCGTGAGTTCCGGGAGAGCCTTCGCGTGATGCTGGCCGGTAACGGCCCCGGCCCGGCGCCCGCGCCCAGCGAGCTGGGCCCGGTCCAGGCCGCGGCCCGGGCCGCTCGGCCGCGCCTGAGCGTCGGCCCGGGGGGACAGGTGGAGCTGGCGCCCGGGACGGGAGACCGGCTGGCCGGCGGCCTGACCCGCCTGCTGCTGGTCATCCGCGACGCGCAGCACGACGGGACCTGGTCCCGGCTGAAGCTCTGCGGCAACCCGGACTGCCTCTGGGCCTTCTACGACCGCTCGCACAGCCGCCGCGGGGCTTGGTGCGACATGGCCTCATGCGGCAACCTGATCAAGAACCGTAACCTGCGGGCGCGCCGCGCCGTCCGGGCGAGCGCCGGGCCGCACGAGCCCGCCTGAATCAGAGCCGCGGGGCCGAGGTCGAGTCGGCCGGTCCCGGGTCGCCCAGGGCAGAGTCGGCGGCGACCGCGTCGGCCGGGACGCCGCCGGCCGGGACGCCGCCGGCCGGGACGGCACCGGCCGGGGCAGCACCAGCCGGGGCAGCACCAGCCGGGGCACCGTCGCCCCGGTCCGGCGCGGCCAGGTCGAAGAGCCCGGGCTCGCAGCGCCCTGGATCGGAGCCCGCCAGAGCGGGCGGCGGCTGCGGCGCGGTGGCCTGCCAGACCTCGCGGACCAGCACCTGGATCGCGCCGGCGCTGGGGATGGCGAGCAGCGCGGCCACGAACGCGCCGAAGATCCCGCCGATCCAGCTCCCGATCGACGCCCCGACCAGCACGGACAGCAGCACCAGCAGCGGATTGACCCGCACCGTCTTGCTCATCACGATCGGGTTCAGCACGTGGTTCTCGAGCTGCGTATAGACCATGAACACGACCAGGGTGACGATGCCGTCGACGAGCGAGGTGCCGGCCGCGAACAGCACGACGGGAATGCCCGCCAGCGCGCCGCCGATCATGGGCAGGAAGTCCACCAGCCCCACCCACAGCGCCCACAGATACGGGAACGGGACGCCCAGGATCAGCAGCGCGACGAGCACAACCGCACCCGCGGCGATCGAGGTCAGGAGGTTTCCCACCATGTACCCGACCACCGAGCGGTTGACCTCGCGGGCCACTCGCGTGTAGCGCTCGCCGCGCTCGCGCGACATCAGGCTGAGCACGCCGACCCGCATCTTCGGGCCCTCGAGCAGCATGAGCAGCACGAGCACGAAGATCGTCAGTACCGAGAACACCAGCGAGAACGCGGCCTTGCCCAGGGCCAGCGCGGGCTTGGCCAGGTTCTTGCCGAAGTCCACCAGCTTCGACTCGTTGTTCTTCACCCAGTTCTGGACGTGGTACCTGCGCACCACGTGCCCGATCCAGCCCTTGCCGTGCTCGGCCTTGCTGACGTACGCCGGCAGGGTGTCGGCCAGGTGCCCGATCCCGTTCGCGATCGGCGAGCCGAACAGGAAGGCCAGGCCGATGAAGAGCAGCACCGCGAGCAGGGCCACCACGGTCACGGCCCCGCCGCGGCGCTTGATGGGCCCGTTCTGCAGCGCCACGACCACAGGGTTCAGGATCAGGGCCAGGAATCCCGCCACGACGATGAGCAGGATGATGTCCCGCAACCGGAACACGAGGTTGGCGGCCAGGTAGGCCAGGCCCACCACGAGTACGGTGGCCAGGATCGTCGGCAGCGGGATGCCCCGGGCGCGCGCGGCCTTCCAGAGGCGCTGCTGGCGGCCCGAGGGAGGCAGATCCTGCGGCATCTGACCATCATGTCAGCCCCCGGCGCCCGGCAGCCCGATCATCGGCCCGGGACGGTCTCGGCCAGCCGGGGCCGGGGACTCGCCACGCCCGAGGCTGGCCGGCCGGGGAGCCAGCGCAGCCAGCGGGGCAGGTACCAGCAACGATCACCGAGCAGGGCCATGGCCGCCGGGACGAGGACGCCGCGCACGATCGTCGCGTCGATCAGCACCGCGGCGGGCAGCCCGATGCCGAGCATCTTCAGCTCGAGCAGGTGCAGCGAGGCGAAGATGGAGAACACGGCCACCATGATGACGGCCGCGCTCGTCACCACGCCCGCGCTGCTGGCGATGCCGCCGGTCACCGCGTCCTTGGTGCTGGCGCCGCGCGACCTGAGCTCGCGGATCCGGCTCAGGATGAACACGTGATAGTCCATGGACAGGCCGAACAGGAACACGAACAAGAACAGCGGCACCCAGTTGGTGATGGCGCCGAAGCTGGTGAAGTCCAGCGGACCCTGGAGCCGGCCGTCCTGGAAGATCAGCGTGATCAGGCCGTAGGCCGCCCCGACCGACAGCAGGTTCAGGCCGATCGAGACCAGCGGCAAGACCACCGACCGGAACGCGACCAGCAGCAGCAGGAAAGCCAGCCCGGCCACGACCACGAGCACCAGCGGGAGCCGCGCGTCGATCCGCTGCGTGTCGTCGTAGCCAGACGCGGTCTGGCCGGCCACGGCGTAACTGATCCCGGGAACCCGGCCCAGCGTCGCGGGCAGGGCCTGGTTGCGCAGGGTGAGCAGGGCCGCGTCGGACGCGGTGTCGGTGCCGTTGCCGGCCAGGGTCACGTCGACGACCAGAGCCCGGCCGCCGGCCACGGGCCCCGCCGTGATCGGCTCGCGGATCGGGCCGCGGGCCGAGGCCCGGGCTTCCAGCCCGGCGATCGCGTTCTTGACCGCGGGGCCCGACAGGCCGGTACCGGTCACGACCACCTGCGCCGGCGAGGGGGCCTGCGGGAACGCGTGCTGGATCCGGTTGAGGGTGGCCACGATCGGTATGTTGTTAGGCACGTCGTTGACCGGGGTGCCGAGGCGCATGCCCAGCGCGGGCGCGGCCAGGGCCAGCATGGCCAGTGCGGCCGCGCTGCCCCACAGCACCGGCCGCCGCACCACCCGGCGGACCAGCGCGGCCCAGAACCGGGACGGCCGGGCGGCCGTGCGGCGTCGGCCGAGGAACGGGACGCGAGCCCGGTCGGCCCAGCGGCCCAGCCAGGACAGCAGCGCGGGCAGGAACGTCAGCGAGCCGATCACGGCCACGCCAACCACGGTTATCGCGCCGATCGCCATGCCGGTGAACACTGCGGCACCGGTCAGGAACAGGCCCGCCAGGGCGATCATCACGGTCAGGCCCGAGATCACGATGGCCCGGCCCGAAGTGCTCGCGGCGATCCGCAGCGCCTGGCCGACCGAGGCTCCGTTAGCCCGCTCCTCGCGCTCGCGGCGCAGGTAGAACAGCGAGTAGTCGATCCCGACCGCCATGCCGATCAGCAGGACGACCTCGGAAGTGCTCTGCCCGACCGGGAACCAGTGGCCGGGAATGGCGAGCAGTGAGATCGCGGTCACCACCGAGGTCGCGGCCAGCAGCAGCGGAATGCCCGCCGCGATCAGCGCGCCGAACACGACGATCAGCAAGATCAGCGTGATCGGGACCGAGGTAGCCTCCGCTCTCCGGAAGTCGTTGTCCACCAGGGCGTTGATGGCCCGGTCACCGCTCGCGGCCCCGGCCTCCTGGATCAGCAGGTCCGGGTGGCGGGCCTGCAGCGCGGCCACCGCGTTCAGGTCGGGGACCACGATCTGGTCCTCGTTGTCCTTGTCCACCCTCCCGGGGACGTTGAACGTGACCAGGACGCTGCGCCCGTCGGCGGAGATCAGCGACCCGCCGCCCCTGCTCAGCGGAGAGCGGATGTCGGTCGCGGACCTCGGCAGGCCGCGCAGGGCCCCGACCATCTGCGCCGTCGCCTGGCGCAGCCCGGGGTCGCGGGCGAAGGTCACGCCCGGCGCCCGCGCCTGGATCAGCACGCTCTCGGCGGGCGGGGACGTGACGTTGAGCCGGTTCAGGGTCTGCTCGGCCTGGCCGGACTGACCCACGTCGTACCCCTGGACCTTGCTCGCGGGCAGCATCTGCCCGCCCACGAAGACCGCGGCGACCAGGACGAGCCAGCCGAGCACCGCCGTCTTGCGGTGCCGTGCGCTCCAGCCGGCGACTCTCTCCACGATGGGTGCACTTTCCTGCATGGTGGACCTCGCTGAGGTAGTGGCGGACATCGGTAGTGACCTGCACGACAGCGTCCGCCGCGATGGCCCTGGCCAGACATCCCGCTGACCGCCCGATCTTGAGTAGGGCTAGCCTCCGTGCGGATCGGGAGGACCGTGGGATGGGCGGCGCGCCGGCTGTGCCCTACGGTCGGAGGACTGGGCACATGTTCAGGGAGGGCGAATGGACGCGGCCGGAACCGGCACGGGGCCGGGCCTCGGCGCGCCCCGGAAGCCGGGCGGAGCCGGGTCCTGGGGCGGCGTGGTGCTGGCCGCGGCGCGTCCGGTCGTATCCCCCCGGACCTGGCTGGCCGTTATCCACCTGCTGGCCGGCTGGCTGATCAGCGGGGTGTTCTTCGTGATCACCGTGGCCGCGCTCCCGGCCGGCATCGCGCTGTTGCCGATCGCCCTGGCCGGGGTGCCCATCCTCTGGATCATGATGCTGCTGACCGCCTGGTTCGCTCGCATCGAGCGGGGCAGGCTCGCCCTCCTGCTCGACGAGCGCATCCCGGCCCCGGCCGGGGACCGGCCGCGTCCTCCTCGCTGGCGGCCCCGGGTTCGCCAGCGCCTGACCGCGCGGCAATCGTGGAAGCAGGTGGGCTACACGCTGCTCCGGTTCCCGCTGAGCACGGTGCAAGCGGTCCTGGTCTTCAGCGTGTGGGGGGTCGCGCTGGCCATGCTCGCGCTGCCCGGCTACAACCCGCTCCTGCCGCGCGGCAGCACGATCCTGGGCGGGTACGCGCCGCTGGGCGCCGCGGAGGTCGCTGCGGTGACCGCAGGCGGCCTCCTCCTGCTGTTCGCCGCCCCGCAGCTCACCCGGGGCCTGGCCGCCGTCGACGTGGCGCTCGCGCGCTGGCTGCTCGGCGCGCCCGACCGGGCCGACCTGCGGGCCAGGATCGGCGAGCTCGAACGCAGCCGGGCCCGGGCCGTCGACTCGGCCGAGGCCGAGCGCCGCCGGATCGAGCGTGACCTGCACGACGGCGCCCAGCAGCGCCTGGTCGCGCTGGCCATGGACCTCGGGCGGGCCCGGGCCCGGTTCGCCGACGACCCGGATGCCGCCCGGGCCATCGTGGACCAGGCGCACGCCGAGGCCAAGGAGGCCCTGGTCGAGCTGCGCAACCTGGTCCGGGGCGTGCATCCCCCGGTGCTGACCGACCGCGGGCTGGACGCCGCCTTGTCCGGCCTGGCCGCGCTCAGCCCGGTTCCGGTCTCGGTGCGGGTCGACGCCGCTTCAAGGCCGCCCGCGTCGGTCGAGGCGATCGCCTACTTCGTGGTCGCCGAGGCGCTCACCAACGTGGCCAAGCACGCCCGGGCCAGCCGGGCCAGCGTGACGGTCGACCGAGCGGGCGACACGCTGCGCGTGGTCATCCGCGACGACGGGATCGGCGGCGCGGACCCGCGCGGCCAGGGCCTGTCCGGGCTGGCGGACCGGGTCGGGGGCGTGGACGGGCGGCTGTCGGTGGACAGCCCCGCGGGCGTCGGAACCGTCATCGAAGTGGAGCTGCCATGCGCGTCGTGATCGCCGAGGACTCCGTGCTGCTGCGCGAGGGCCTGGCCCGGCTGCTGGCCGAGGCCGGGCACGAGGTCGTGGCGGCGGCCGGCGAGGCCGAGGAGTTCCTGCGGGCGGTCGGCGAGCACGAGCCGGACGCGGTGGTGGTGGACGTGCGGATGCCGCCGACCTTCACCGACGAGGGCCTGCGCGCCGCGCTGGTGGTGCGCAGCCGCTGGCCCGCCGTGGGCGTGCTGGTGCTCTCGCAGTACGTGGAGGAACGCTACGCCACCGAGCTGCTGTCCGACCGCCCGCACGGCGTCGGCTACCTGCTCAAGGACCGCGTCGCCGACGTCGGTGAGTTCATCGAGGCGCTGACCCGGGTTGCGGCCGGCGGCACCGCCCTCGACCCGGAGGTCGTCACCCAGCTGCTCGGTGCCAGCCGCCGGGCCGGCGGGCTGTCCTCCCTCACCGCCCGTGAGGTGCTCGCGCTGATGGCCGAGGGCCGTTCCAACGCCGCGATTGCCGCCGCGCTGTTCGTCGGCGACGGCGCGGTGGAGAAGCACATCAACAACATCTTCTCCAAGCTCGGCCTGGCCCCCGCCGACCGTGATCATCGCCGGGTGCTCGCGGTGCTGCGCTACCTCGGAGCCGACTGACGATGACGGCTCCGATGCCGCTGACTCGCGGGCGCCGCGTCGCCCTGGCCATCGGCCTCCCGTTCGCGTTGGCTCTCGTCGGCTGGACGGCGTTCTCCGCCGTGGCCGACGCGGACTTGGTCGGCTTCCGGGTCCACCTCAACGTCCCGGCCCGCGACGGGCAGACCCGGGTCACGATCGACACCGCCGACGCCACCGTCCGTTCCGGCGCCGGGCGGCGGATCTGGCTGAACGGCAACCTTCTGGGCAGCCTGGCCCAGCCCTCGTTCGGATGGCGTTCGACCGGGACCGGGCTCACCCTGCATTCGCGGTGCTGGGCCCCGACAGGCCGGTGTGAGCTGGGGTACGCGATCACCGCGCCGGCCGGGCTCCCCCTGACAGTGTCGGACGGATCAGGCAATATGAACGTCAGCGGTTTCCGCGGGCACGTCACGCTGTCCGACATCTCGGGCAATTTGCAGGCCTCACGCCTGGCGGGCTCGCTCACGCTCAGCGACGGCAGCGGCGACATCACCGCCTCCGGCCTGAGCGCCGGCGGCGTCCGGCTCAGCGACGGCTCCGGCAACGTCACCGTGTCCGGCCTGAGCGCCGCCCGCGCCGGGCTGAACGACGGCTCCGGCGACATCGCGGTCACCGGCCTGGCCGCGGCCCAGGTCACCAGCAACGACGGCTCCGGCAACATCACGCTCACGTTCACGAAGGTCCCGCGGTCGGTGACCATCACCGCCGACTCCGGCAACATCACGCTCGTGCTGCCGCGCGGCCGGACCGTCTACCAGGTCGACGCGCACTCGTCGACGGGCACCACCAACGTAACCGTCCGTCAGGTGCCGACCGGGAAATTCTCGCCCTACGTGATCGACGTGAGCTCAAGTTCCGGCGACATCACGATCCGCTGAGCCGCCCCGGACGGGAGGCCTGGGTGGGATCGACGAACACGCGCGGGACCACCGCGAGCCGCTCGGCGAGCCGCCGGTCGATGTCGTCGGCCAGGTCCTCGGCGCGGTCGGCGCTGAGATCGTCATCGAACGCCACCCGGGCGGCGACGATCAGATGGTCCGGTCCCAGGCGCATGGTCAGCAGTTCGAGCAGCGCGTCGATGCCCGGCGTCCGCTCGATCTCGCCCCGGATCAGCTCCAGCTCGCGCGGGCTGGCCGCCTTGCCGATGAGCAGGTCCCGGCTGTCCAGGCCGAGCCGGACGGCCACGACGACCAGCAGCCCGCCGATCGCGATCGAAGCCGCGCCGTCCCAGACCGGCGATCCGGTCAGCTGCTGGAGCAGCAGCCCGGCCGCGGCCAGGACCAGGCCCACCACGGCCGCGCTGTCCTCGAACAGCGCGGCCTTGACCGTGGTGTCCGGGCTGCTGCGCACGTGCTCGAGGACCTCGTCGTGGTCGCGGCGCGCCTCGGACCGGACCTGGTGCGCGGCCCGGATCAGCGACATGCCTTCGGCGACGAACGCCACGCCCAGCACGATGTAGGCCACCAGGGGGTTGTGATCGGACCGGTGCAGGCTGAGCAGGCCCTCGAACACCGAGAAGCCGCCGCCCGCCACGAAGATCCCGAACGCCGCGAGCAGCGACCAGAAGTAGCGTTCCTGCCCGTAGCCGAACGGATGCCGGGCGTCCGGGGGCCGGCCGCCGCGCCGCAGCGAGGCCAGCAGGAACGCCTGATTGAGCGTGTCGGCGGCCGAGTGCGCGGTCTCGGCGAGCATGGCGCTGGAGCCGGTCAGGATCCCGGCGGCCAGCTTGGCCACGGCCACGACTATGTTCGCCGCGCCCGCGACGAGCACGGTGCGGCGCGTGGACGCGCTGGCCCGGGCCGGCGCCGGGGCCGTCGGCGGCGCCGCGGGAGCGGGACGACTCACTACGCCGCGGCCTCCAGCGTCCGCGGCGTCCGCGGCGTCCGCAGCGCCTCGTAGACGCCCAGCGTCTCCAGGCCGATGCGCTCCCAGCAATAGCGGCTGCGGGCCCGGCTCGCCGCGGCGAGCCCGTAGCCGTCGAGCAGCATGGGGCTGGCGAGCAGCCGGCGTATCCGGCGGGCCACCTCGGCCGGCGCGGCCGGCGGGACCACGAAGCCGGTGTTGCCGTCGATGATCGCGTCCCCCGGGGTGGCGTCCTGCGCCGCGACGACCGGCGTGCCGCACGCCATGGCCTCGACCGGTACCACGGCGAACCGCGGGCTCGGCGTGAGGTGCACGAGCACGTCCGCCGACCGCAGCAGCGGTGGCATCTCGGCCTCGCTCGCCGCCGCGGTCCAGGCGACCCGGTCCTGCACGCCCAGCGCGCGGGCGAGCCGGGTCAGCGCCTCGTCGCCCGGGCCGCCGGCCGGATCGGCCGGCCCGGCCCCGGTCACGATGACCAGCTCCGCGTCCGGGACATCGGCCAGGGCTCGCAGCGCGACGGCCGGGCCCGGCGTCTCACCCGGCGGTGAGACCATGAGCAGCCGCCGCCGCTGGCCCCGCTGCGCGGCCGGGCCGCCGGGCCGGAACCGGGTCACGTCCACTCCGGGCGGGACGATCGTGACCGAGGCGGGCGGCACGCCCATCCGGACGAGCGCCGCGCGTTCCGCGGCGGCCGCGGCCAGGACGGCCGCCGCGCTGCGGCCGATCGCGGCCTCCAGCCGCAGGCGGGCGGCGGCGCGGGGTCCCGCGAACGCGCCGCCCGGCCGCGGGCCCTCGGTCCCGAGCGCGCCGAACGTCTGCACGACCGGGATGCCGAGGTCGCGCGCGCCGACCAGCGCGGCCAGGCCGCTGGTCCAGAAGTGGGCGTGGATCACGTCCGGCCGCTCGCGCCGCCACCGCGCGGCCAGCTCGCCCGCGAGCGCCGCGATATGCGGGAGGAGCGTCTCGGCCGCGAGCGGCTCCGGCGGGCCGGCCGGGACCTGCTCGACGGTGACGCCGGGGGCCGCGTCGGCGGGCGGCGCGTCGGCGGGCGGCGCGGCCGAGTCCTGGCGCGCGTACACGGTGACCTGGTGGCCCAGGCCCGCGAGCGCGTTCGCGAGCGGGAGCACGCGAGCGGGCGGACACGCGGCGGGCGGCGCGCCGAGGCGCTCGCCGACCAAGGCAATCTTCATGATCGAGGCTCCCTCGGGTCCCGGGCGCGTGGGCACCGTCGCTGGTCCGCAGACTTCCGGCTGGTCGGCTAATTTCGCTTCCCCGCGCGGGGCACCGGCAAACACCCGTGTAGCCAGGCGAACCACGGGTAGTCCGGCGGCGCGACCCCCGAACCAGCGGCAGAGAGGCGATGACCCAGTGACCCGATACGGGTATTTCCTGGCCTCGGAGGAGCACGAGCCACTCGAGCTTGTCCGCCAGGCCAAGCTGGCCGAGGAGGCGGGCTTCGAGGCCCTGTGGATCTCCGACCACTTCCATCCGTGGCTGGACGAGCAGGGGCAGAGCGGGTTCGTGTGGTCGGTAATCGGCGCGATCTCGCAGGTCACCTCGCTGCCGGTGACCACCGCCGTGACCTGCCCGCTGGTCCGCCAGCACCCGGCGCTCGTGGCCCAGGCGGCCGCCACGTCGGCCCTGCTCACCGGCGGGGACTTCACGCTGGGCGTGGGGACCGGCGAGGCCCTGAATGAGCACATCGTCGGCGGCCCCTGGCCGCCCGCGGAGCAGCGCCTCGAGATGCTGGAGGAGGCCGTGCACGTGATCCGGGAGCTGCTCAGCGGCCGCCTGATCACGCACCACGGTCGGCACTACACCGTAGAGACCGCGCGGATCTACTCGACGCCCGAGCTCCCCCCGCCGGTCTACATGTCCGGCTTCGGGGAGAAGGCGGTCAAGCTGGCCGGGCGCCTGGCCGACGGGTACATCTGCGTGCAGCCGGACGCCGACTTCGTGCGGTTGTACCGCGACTCCGGCGGCGGCGACCGCCCGGTCCAGGGCGGCCTGAAGGTCTGCTGGGCACCCGACGAGGCCCAGGCGCGCAAGACCGTGCACCGGCTCTGGCCGAACGACGAGATACCCGGCGAGGCGGCCCAGCTCCTGCCGCTGCCACGGCATTTCGGCCAGCTCGCCGGGCTGGTCAGCGAGGACATGATCACCGCGCCGTGCGGGCCGGATCCCGCCGTCCACGCCGCGGGGATACGGGCTTACACCGACGCCGGGTTCGACGAGGTCTACGTCGGGCAGGTCGGCCCGGAGCAGGACGGGTTCTTCGAGTTCTACGCCGAGCAGGTGCTGCCGCGGCTGCGTGAGGCCGGGCCATGACCCGCGACGCGGCCGGGCGGCATGCCCGGCCGTTCTCCGGGCATGGATCATGTATCAGCCGAGAGGAAACGGAGGACAGATCATGACTGCCGACCACGACCGGCCCTTTATCGACGCGCAGACCCTCTCGGACACCGAGGCCCACATCTACGAGGCCGTCGCCACTCTGGAGAACGCGGGCCGGCCGGTGACTCGCACCGAGATCGCCGCCTCAGCCGGCCTGGACGAGCAGGCGGTCGGCGAGATCTTGCGAGAATTCACCGAGGTGGGCCTGCTGCGGCGGTCCGAAGCCCCGGGCGAAGCGAGGTTCGAGCTGGCCCGGCGGGATTGGAGCGCGGCACCCCACACGCCGCGGCGCTGACCGGCGCTGGCACCCGGGCGCCGTGAGATGATCTCCGAGGAGGATCCATGAGAGCAGTCGTCAGCTGGGAAGACGCGGGCGGTGCCACGCACCGCTGGGCCGTCGTCTACGACCCCGAGGACGCTGAGGCCCGGCACTTCCTGGAGGGCATCGAGCTGCACGCCCGGTTCCGCCTGGAGACGTTCGACGCCGACGCCGAGGCCGACCGCGCGGGCGAGTTCCGGTAACTCCGGCCTGGCGACGCGGGCCGGAGCTGACTGACCGGCGGCGCTGCCGCCCGCGCCCCGGTCAGCGGTTCTTGAGGATCCTCCTCCGGTAGGCGATGCTCCCGGCGCCGGCCAGTATGGCCGCCAGGCCGAGCACGAACAGCAGGACATGCTGGAATCCCGCCGTGCCGCCGCCACCCGTGGGCGGGGCCGCGGTCGGGAACGGGC
>Ga0207416_1004081_pt1 | contig 13076 bp, 12 predicted proteins | sample PaiPotPPM11metaG_FD_184107 | JGI IMG/M metagenome (GOLD analysis project Ga0207416, IMG submission 184107) | Iron sulfur acid spring bacterial and archeal communities from Banff, Canada, to study Microbial Dark Matter (Phase II) - Paint Pots PPM... ...
GGTTCGGCCAACGGGAGCCTGTCAGTCCCGCACAGGGTGCTCGTGCCCGTGCGCTTTTTCCAAAATCCAGGCGGCGCTGGCAGTTAAATCTTTTATTATGATTAAGTTGAATGGATTGTACGGAACAAGTTACAATAGACCATCTTAGAATAATCAAGTTCTGAAAATTGTGAGGAGTGTCTCAGTTTTTTTTGCTGTAGCGCCGCTCGGAGCCTGCCCTGACGGGTGCTCCCAACCGGCTTAAAATAGTAATACCAGGCTTTGTAGATTGAGAATGGAGACATAAGGTGTTAGATAGGAAATGCTTGGTTCCAATGACTGAGCCGATGAGCATAAGGAAGGATGGTACACAGAAGTCTAAATCAGCGTCCAGAAAAGGGCATGGGACGTTCTATAAGGGATTCCTTTAGTACCAAACCTAAAACTTATTGAAAACAAAGGAAGACTCGAGGAACAAACCGGAACAAACCTAAAAGCAAAGCCAAGAAAATCTTGTAAATGATTGAATTGAAAAGGGTAATCTGCACTAGCGACCAAAACTAAGCATTTCACACAAAACAAAGGGGTTATTTTGCCGTCTGTGGAAATCTTAGGTTTGCTTTGGGGGTATTTCCGGTTTGGCTTGGCGCCGGTCGGCTCTGGAGCGCCGGTCGGTTCGTCTGGCTTGTGGTTATGCATTTTTCTCGGGTCCACTTTGGCCAACCGTGGCGCGAAACCGCTGGGGACGTCCTCCGCGGAGTTTAATCCGGGCGGGCACACCGACAATGGTGGTGTTATCCGGGACGTCCGTCATCACCAGGCTGTTGGGCATCACCACGACGTTATTGCCAATCTTGACGCCTGGCATAATCTTGCAGCCCGGACCCAGCCACACATCGTCGCCAATGCTGACCACTCCATTACTGGCCAGGACACCGGTTCCCACCGTCAAGTTGCGGCCGATCTTGATGGCCCCGATGAAAATGCCGGACCATGTATGGATGATCAGGCCGGGGCCAATCTCGGCCTTCTCGATGATGTAAACACCCGTCAAGATCGACGCGATTCGCCGGAAAATATTGGCCACGATCCATAACACTTGGCGCACCACGGGAATATGAATGCCCTCCACCCAGTGGCCAAAACGGTAAGCAACGATAGGCGGGAAGCCGATGTGCAGAAAGGCTCGTAGAGTACGAGTCACGGGATGGCGTTGCCACCAACCCTGTTGTAGACTAACGTTCTTCACTCGCGCGATATCCCCGCGCAGGTTGTCAAACATATTAAACCGTCCTTACTCGATAGTCCTCAGGGAGTTCTGCGAATCCTTCGGCGGGTGGCCCCAGGCACCTGCGGGCGATTCTGCCGTGTCGAGGTATCAGCCCATGACACCTCCATCACTATACTGAAACTTGTTGCCTCAGGCAAATTCCCCCCAAGTGAGGGTAGAGCCTCTGGCTTTGTTCCGGCTATCGTGCGCATACCGGGGTTGCTTTGAGGCCAAACCGGATGGCAGCGCCGCAACAGCACACAACCCGCGCAGCTACCAACCGGACAACCGGACTGGCGTTTTGGCCATCCGGGAAAATTGGGTTAGAATACGAACCACATTTTCTGACTGATTTAATGACGCAGGTGCGCCAAGGGGGCAACATGGAAGCGGAACTGGCTTTGGAATTCGTGCGGGTGGTGGAGGAGGCGGCGATGGCGGCGGCGCGCACCATGGGCCGTGGTGACGGCAAGCTCTCCGATCAAGCTGCGGTGGAGGCGATGCGGCGGATCCTGGATACCGTCCCACTCGCCGGAACGGTGGTGATTGGCGAGGGCGAACGGGACGAAGCGCCCATGCTCTATATTGGCGAGCGCGTGGGGTTGCAAAAGGAATATAGCGAAACGCTGCCCGGCGTCGATATTGCCGTGGACCCGCTGGAAGGGACAAACCTCTGCGCACAGGGCGTGGCGGGGGCGATTACCGTACTGGCCGCATCGGAAAGCGGCGGCTTGCTGCACGCTCCGGATTGCTACATGGAGAAGCTGGTGGTGGAACCCGCGGCGCGTGGAGCCGTGGAGCTGGATGCTCCCGTGAAGGAGAACCTGCGGGCGATCGCCCGCCGCCTGGACCGCGACATCCAGGATTTGGTGGTGGTGGTGCTTGACCGGCCCCGCCATGAGAAGTTGATCTCCGAGATTCGGGAAGCGGGCGCGCGCATCCGGCTGATCCAGGATGGCGACCTTTCCGCCGGCATCGCTGCAGCGGTGATGGGAACCGGCGTCCACGCGGTGATGGGGATTGGCGGCGCACCGGAGGGTGTGCTGACCGCGGCCGCCCTGCGTTGCCTGAACGGTGAAATCCTGGCGCGCCTGGTGGTGAAGGATGAGCACCAGGCCGAGCGCCTGAAGTCCATGGGCGTCAAAGACCTTAGGAAGATTTACACCACGGACGAGCTAGCCCCGGGCAAGGAAATCATCTTCGCCGCCACGGGTGTGACCGATGGCAGCCTTCTGCGTGGCGTGCGCTTTTTCGGCGAGGGCGCTCGCACTCAATCTCTGGTAATGACCAATAGCACCCGGTCCGTCCGGTTTATCGATTCCATTTACCTTTCCCGCAGTCCGGACGCCACCGTGCGGCTGATGTAGACTGAGGTCCCGGTTTGAGGAACAAAACTCTTCACGAAATCGTAACCACCAATGAGGCCCGGGAAGAATTCCTGGACCCTGCCCTTTTCGGCGCCGCCCTTGCATGGGGCGAGACCTGTGAAGGCGATATTTGTTTAAGGAGCATGCCATGTCAATGCCGCCTCAACCGCCCCGGCCTCCCATGCCTCCCGCGCCGCCTACCCCGCCCAAATCGGGGTCCAACGTCGTCCTGATTGTGGTTCTGATCCTCGGGATCATCGTCGTGGGAGCAATTTTTGCCGTCTGGACGGGATTGCGCTTGATTTCCCACAACGTCCACATCAATGTTTCGGATGGATTGAACGGAAAGAAGCAAGTTTCCATCCAAACGCCCGCCGGGAATGTGGAAGTTCGCAAGGATGTGGGCATCAACGAGGCTCGCCTGGGCTTGCCCATTTATCCCGGCGCGACACCCGTGGATAAGGACAACTCAGCGGCTGTGAGCATTGGGGTGCCGGGCCATGAACACGTTGGAGTGGTCGCGGGCAAGTTCGAAACCTCAGACCCCATCGACAAGGTCAAGGATTTCTATAACAAGCGGCTGAGCGGCCAAGTGACCAAGTTCACAGAGCGAGACTCCGAAGGCAAGATGGTGTTTGAAATCAAGCACGGCAACCTGGAAAGGATTGTATCCTTGCGCGAAGAAGACGGAAAGACGCGGATCGAACTGGTCCGCGTTGGGGAATCATCCGGCGGGGTCAACTAAAGAAGGGCTCGCCCTTGATGTCCCATTAGGGTGACCCTCGTGGTCACACGAGGAAGGGCAGTGGCCGCGGCGAACCCGCCCCTGAAACGACAAGGCCCCTAACCTGCCGCGGGCCAGGCCCCAAGCAGCCGTCGTACCAGCACCAATTCACCCAGATGGTAAGCGTTGTGATCCGCCACCAACAGGGCTTCCCGCAGGATCGTCTGCCCGCTGCCGTGCGGGATCGGGATAAAGAGGTCCGTGGTTGGATCAGCCACCAGTTTTTGCATGGCCTCCAGGTCGTGGCTGAAATCCCGCACGGCGCGTTGCCAGGCGCCGGCGCTGGCGGGAGCAGGATCGCCCGGCCAATAACCCTCTGGCCATGCGGGCGAAACGTGTTTTGGATTGATGCTGAACTCCAGGATATCCCATTGGGCAATGCGCAGGTGCTCCACAATCTCCCATGGTGAGTGCGGCGCGCCGCGCGGCCTTGTCCCTTGCAGTTTGGCGGGCAACCCCGCTAGGGCCTTCTCGAAACTTAAATGCGCGCCGCCGCCCTCAAGCAGGTAGAGAATGTGTTCGCGCAATGTCGATTGATCTTCGGGCGCTGATTTGTTCATTTTGTCAACTCCGTAGAATTCTTGTCCCCGGGTATTGTTGAATATTGTAAATGCTCATTGGATGCTTGAGAGCCAATTTGTTGCCATTATTTTACATCGAGCCGTGCGGTAAGCGTGAACGTGGCGTAAATACCAGACTCCCGGGACAGCGGCCAAACTTCCCCCCTGCCAACTAACGCGACAGCTTGAAAGGAGGAGACAATTGAAATACTCTGGGAGCGGGAAAAGGGGCAATCATGCTTGCGCTGTTCCGGCGCCCATTCCGGCGTGCCGCTCTGCCGCATAAGGGAATCGGCCGGGCTAAGCGAGGACTCGTGAAGGCGTTGGTTCTGGCCTTGACGATGTTCGCCCTGCCGGTCAGTCTGCTGACCCTGGGATTTACTGCCCTCCAGCGTCCCATGTTAAAGCCTCCTGAAACCCCCTCCTCCAAGACCATTCAGATCATGGCTCCGACCGTCGAGGTGGACGTGGTCGTGCAGGATCGATGGGGGCATTACGTTTCCGGCCTCAAGGCTGCTGATTTCAAGGTGTACGAAAACGGCGTGCGTCAGAGGATCACGACCTTTGGGGGTCGTGCTACTCGGGAGCGGAGCGGGACGAAGGCCCACCCGCAACGCCCGGCGGGGAACGTTATAGCAACGGGCGGAGAGGCGCAATTTATTACGTTGGTCCTCGATCTGGCAGACATGAGCCATGCCGATACGTATTATGCTCTGCAAGCCGCGACCGAATACTTGCAGAAGGCCATCTGGCCGGTGGATTACATATCCGTATACTGGATCGGGGGATCGCTCCACGTGGCCGTTCCCTTCACCCACGACAAGGCGGAGGCCGTTAGAGCCCTCAACCGCCTGGCCAATGAAATGGCAGCCGGCTTTCAGACAAAAGATGAAAGGAACCAGACGCGCCAACAGATCAGGCGCATCCTGGCGCGGGCCGCGTCTTCCGGCCTCGCTGCGGCCAGGGCCTGCATTTTAAGTCTGCCTCAGGCCAGCAGATGCGCATAGAAGGCGCGCAGACAGGGATCGCGTCGCACCGGCACCCACGGCGGCACGTAAAGAGCGCGGCGCAGATGAGGTTGCCGGCTGCCCGATCCCGATTGACGATGTGCGGCTACCGGAAGCGTATCGCGCCTGAAGAAAAGCCCACGGACAGGAAAGCACTGTCCGTGGCTTGTATCTACCCGCTTGTATCTACCCGCTCGGGCGGCGCTAACTGGTCCAACTCGAACTGCTCGAAGAATGGCAAAAGGGACTCATGTCTCCACGCAGTTTTTCCGCAGCTCTAAGCTCATTACAGGACTTCGGCAGCGGTCCACGGACGAAATGGATACGCCTCTTGCATCAATTGACGCACTCAGAGCACACCGTGGCTCTTCAGCCTGCTGTTCGAGGCCTCGGTCTCATAGTCTAGGATGGCGACGCGATACTCGAGGTGTGTACGTTCTACGTAGTAGAGGTCAAGCGCCTCTTTCGTGGACCTGTGTAGCCGCGCCTCGAGCATGCGCTCGATACGTGGCTCAAAGAACCAGCGTCCCGCCGCGAAGAGAATTAAGGTGATGACGAACCACAAACCGACGCAATCTCTTGGGGACAAGGGAGCCGCCCACCGGTAAACCGAATCCGCAATCTTTTCAGCGCCGATGGTGAACACCGCAAGAAGAAAGGCCGCGAGCAGTGCCTCAAGACCTACGCGCTCCAGCTTGCTTCGTCGCAGTATCGCATTCAGGTGGCGGTCAAGCCCCTTGCCGGCGCTTCGCAGTTGCTTATAGGTCTTATCCAGATATGAATCTTCGGAAGCGAGCACTGCTGCGCCCTCTGGTCCAGCCCTGGCTGCGGCCTTTTTCAGGCGACCCCTGCTTTTCTTCATAGCTTTTCTGATTGCCTTCAGGCGGTCAGCAATCACCTTAAGGCGGGGCTTCAACGCCTTCTGATAGGTCTGATTGCGTTCGTCGAGCGTCCGTGCTACATAGCGGGCGCCCGCCTGTGCCATCAACGCCTGAGCCAGTTCGCTCCATTGCGCCTTGTTGTCGGCCTCGACGCTCTCTAACGGTGCCAAGCCAGTGAGTTCCAAGAGTAGTTTCCGTTCCCCGTCGAAACGATGCGCAAACTGGTCCTCGAGCGGACTTGATCCTGGAGTGCTCATGCAGCCGATCCCTCCGATTCTATTGGCGATGCGATTTGGGGAATGGGCGTCGATCTTATCGCACCCTCTGCCCTGTGTCAATTGACTTTACGCAGGGGCAGTGGGTTGTGATGCCATTTGAGCTTGAGGTGGAAGGGTAGCCGCGGCACACCGTGATTTTGGATAGGTTGTTATCGATGTCATCGGACCCGCGATTGCTTCGCAGAGTTAGGCTCTGCGCCAGCCACCCAATTGCGTACGCCCAGATGGACCAGTAGATTCCCTCTTGAATTTCAAGAGATTTTTTTAGTTCAAGCGGCCTCCTCGGAGTCCTTGCTTGAAGCGATGGGGGTGCGAGCTTCAGGCAGGCGGAAGAGATCTGGCTCCGCCCGCGCTTGGCGCAAACCCGCCGTGATTCCGTGTTATATTTTCTTCTCAGGTCTGCGGGGCGAGGCCGTTTTTGAACCAACTCATGCGACATCAACGGGCAAAGCTCAGCTTCACCGCTGGTCCGCCCGCGCCTTTGCTAATCAGGCCGGTCTGTCAAGAAACTTTCCAACGAGGGAGAATTAAATTTGGCCGAAACCAAAATCACGATCAGGAATAACGGCTCGCTTCGCATTGAAGGGGAATTCATAGTGGTGGACCAGGACGGCAGCCCATTCGATCTGGCCGGGCGGACGGTGATCGCCCTTTGCCGCTGCGGTCATTCGCAGAACAAGCCCTTTTGCGATGGCAGCCACAAACAGTGCGCGTTCCAATCTGAAGTAAAGGCGTTCGCGCTGCCCCCGGCCCCGCCGCCCGCCGCGCCGAAGCCGCAAGCTTAACGCTAGAGACGAGAAACGAGATACGAGGGACCAGTGACCAGCGAGCCGACCGATGCTTTCATCTCGCCTTTTGTCATTCATAGCTCGTCTCCGCGGGTGGAGGTTTTTAAATGGCTGATGTGGTGACATTTGGCGAAGCCATGATTCGCCTTTCCCCGCCCCATTTTCAGCGCCTCGAGCAGACGGCGTCGCTGGACGTGCAAATCGGCGGGGGAGAGCTGAACGTCGCCGTTGGCGTATCGCGCCTGGGGCTGACCAGCGCGTGGGTTTCCCGCCTGCCGCGGAATCCGTTGGGGCGGCTGCTGGCAGGCCGCGTGCGGCAAGCTGGCGTCGATACTTCGGAAATCATCTGGACCGATGATGGCCGCGTGGGCATTTACTTTGTGGAATTCGGCGCGGCGCCGCGGCCCAGCTCGGTCCTCTATGACCGGTCAAATTCGGCGATCAGCGCCATCCGCCCAGGCGAAGTTCATTGGGAAGCGGTGTTCGCCGGCGCCAAATGGTTCCACCTGAGCGGCATCACCCCGGCTCTCAGCGACTCGGCTGCGGCCGTGACGCGCGAAGCCTTGCAAGCGGCTCGTGAGGCCGGTGTTACCGTGAGCTACGACTTGAATTACCGCGCCAAGCTCTGGACGCCGAACAAAGCGCAAGCGGTTCAAGAACCGTTGATGGAATACGTGGACGTGCTGATTACCACGGAAGAGGACACTAGCGTGGTGTTCAAGATCGGGGCGGACGCCAAGACCGGTGAAAAGGATTTTCAGAAGGTTTCCGCCGAGCCTTACAAGGAAGCGGCGCGGCGATTGCAGGAAAAATTCAATTTCAAAGCGGTTGCCATCACGCTGCGAGAGAATCCGCTGGTGTGGCGCAACACCTGGACGGCCATCGCCTATGCGGATGGAAAGTTTTACGAAGATGTGAAGTACGATCTTGAGATCGTAGACCGGGTGGGCGGTGGCGACTCCTTCAGCGCCGGTTTCATATATGGATTCCTGAATAAGCAGTCCTATGCCGCCGCCGTCCGCTACGGCAATGCCTTTAGCGCCCTCAAGCACAGCCAGCCCGGCGACTTCAATTGGGCCACCCTTGCCGAGGTTGAGAATCTGCTGAAAGGCGCCAGCCTGCGCGTGGCGCGCTGAACCGGATGATGAACTGCCGTTTGCAAAATCTATCATTTCTTGTCTGCCTGATGCTTGCCGCAGCGGGCGGGCTGATGCCCCAAACTCCGGCAAACGAAGCTAAAGCGGAGCACCGCGGCGCTTCCGTCGTTGGTCCGTTCGAGTTCCATAGCGGCTTCTGGATCAACCTACATCACTTCCTCTACCAACAGGCCCTTCAAAGTTCGGAAGCGCCCCCGGGCCCTAGCGATTTAGCGAATGCCGGCAAGCTATCCTCCGCGCAGCAGTCGCAGTGGGACCAAGCCGTGGCATTCTACCGGAAGTCCATGATCGAGCACGGTCTGTTGTCTGATCCCGGCATGAACGCTATCGACACGGTTTTGGGTCAGGCGGAAGGCTCTGCCTCACTCGATTCCTCGGGACTTAAGGACGATCTCATCAAGGTCTTGGAAGAAGCCGCGCCCATCTACCGCGCCCACTGGTGGAGCGGACACGATCGAGCCAACCGCTTTTGGATTCGGACCGTAACTCCCATGGTTCTCGAGCTCGGACCGGCTCTGGTGAAGCAACTATCCACTGCGTACCATGTTCCGTGGCCCGCGCCACCCATTCGCGTCGATGTTGCCTGCTATGCCAATTGGGCTGGCGCCTACACGTATCGTTCCGATCATGTCCATACGATCATTTCGAGTGTTGACCCGTCCTATCAGGGCTTCGCTGCCTTGGAGATGCTGTTCCACGAGGCCAGCCATGGATTGGTTGCGGACGATTCGGGCCACATTGCTGACCTGATCGCTCAGGAATCGAAATCCGACGGAATTCCGGCGCCCCCAGATTTGATCCATGCGATGATCTTCTTCACGGCCGGAGAGTTCGCGCGCCGCGATCTGGCCCGTGTCGGCGTCCGCCACTACCAGCCTTACGCCGTGAAAAATGCCCTTTATCCGCGCTCCGGATGGACGAGGTATGAAAGCGCTCTCGATCTCTTTTGGACGCCGCATCTCGATGGCAAAGCTCCGCTCGATGTGTCCATCATTGAAGTGATAGACGCGCTTGCCGTGGGGCAAACGGCGGCTGTCGCCCATCCGGAAACGGGATCGAAGAACTGATAAGACCGGCATCGAACAAAGCTCCAATTTTCGACTTTGAAGGAACCATTATCATGGCCTGGAACCGTGAAAAGAGCCTGAATACCATTCGCGAAGTGGGACTGGTACCCATTGTGCGGACGCCTTTCCCGGAGGATGCTTTGCGCGCCGCCGAAGCCATCATTGCGGGCAACATCGGCGTCGCGGAAATCACCATGACCGTTCCCAATGCCATCCAGGTGATGGAACAGGTCACGGAACGCTACGGTGACCGCGTGCTGCTGGGCGCTGGCACGATTCTCGATGCGGAGAGTTGCCGCGCCGCGCTGCTGGCCGGAGCGCAATTCATTGTCACGCCTTCGCTCAATCTTCATGTGATTGAAATGGCCCGCCGCTATTCGAAGCCTTGCTTTCCCGGCGCCCTCACACCCACGGAAGTAGTCACGGCCTGGCAAGCGGGCGCCGACATGGTGAAAATTTTTCCGTGCGGCCCGGTGGGTGGACCGCAATACATTAAGGCGCTTAAGGGTCCATTCCCACAGATCGAGTTTATCCCAACCGGCGGCGTGAACTTACAGACGACGCCGGAATTCATCAGGGCCGGGGCATCCGCCGTGGCCGTGGGCAGCGAGCTGGTGGACCTGAAAGCCTTGCGGGAAGGTAAGCTGGAAATCATCACCGCCCGCGCCCAGCAATTCCTGGAAGCGGTCCGCAACGCCCGAGTCAGCTTGGGGAAGTAAGCCGGAACTCCTCATAGTCATTCCTTGCCGCATGTTATTCCTGGGCGCAGCGTGCCAGCCACTGTCGCTCCAGTCCAGGTTCTCACGACGGCCATAAATTGTCGTGTCCAACCCGAAAGGCAAACCCAAAGCAAACCGGAGATTTCCACGGCTAATCGAATAACCCCGTTGTTTTGTGATAACTGCTTAGCTTTTCTCAAAAACATCATGGTACCCTTTTAGATTCAGCCCATTACAAGAATTTCTTAGTTTTGCTTTTTAGCTTTGTTCCGGTTTGTTCCTAGAGACTTCCTTTGTTTTCAATAAGTTTTAGGTTTATTCCTGAAAGGAATCTGATGATTGTCAAGTTAGCTCACGCAAACCCTAACCACCTCTGTTCTTTGAGGGAAACGGGTGGCTTTCCGCAATTTAGTCGTGTTAGAGAGGGCTTTCATGCACCTCTTCGTGGCGAACTCTCCCAGCCCAAGCGACTTTAGGGTCCGAAGCAGACTGCTCAGACGTACCACAAGGCCAGTGCGTTAGCTAACTTGATAATCATCAGGAATCTTTTAGTGGCCACATCCGTTCTCTTCAGCGGCGGTTTTTTGTGTCCTGAAACCTCCCGCTCCTCGGCGTTTCCGGTCGAAACCCTTGGTTCGTGGATCTCGCGGCAAGAGTGGGAGACGGCAACAGCCAGCAGGTACAGACCGGGAATTTGGGCCTTGAATTCATAGACAGACCTGAAAAGAAAGGTCTGCGCCAGCCCCCCGATTATGCTCTAAATATACACACGGTCGTAAGTCGGCGACGCCCGGTTCTGTAGCGCCGGTCTGGTGCGCCAGGACAAGCCTGGCTGATCTCGTAAGCTGAAAGGAGCTTACCCTGTAATTGCTCATTCGACAGGTAGCCGACTAGGCGGAGGTGGGAGTAATCCCACTGCCGAAGCCCTGGAAGGCGAACCCGCGAGCCGTAGCGACAGCGAACCCGATTCGGCCCCGTTAGCGCGAAGGGAAAGTGGCCAGTCTTCCAGGTGTGATGAAGCCTGATACCCGTGGTGAAGCAATGAGCATAGGCAACCACGGGGCTTTCCGGGGTGAGAGGGGACAGCACGCGGGGACAGATCAGTCGAGGAACCTGGGAGACCCGGCGGGGTGGTTCCGCTTGGTGGGGCCAACGCTCTGGGGGAAAACATAACCCTGGTGGCGGCCCCGGCTGGGGGTCGGACCGGCCCATAGTAGCGAAGAAGCGGGTAACGACCGTGGAGCGAAGGGGCCGGAGCAGAAACATACAACGGTAAGAGGAGGAGAAAGCCGCTTGGGTGAAAATCCCACTACGGGTCAACCGAAGGAGACCGGAGCGCTGCCAGCGACGGAGCGCGAAGGGCGACTGCCGGAGAAACTTTCTCAACTGAGACAGAAGCTGGGCCAGAAAGCGAAGCAGGAGCCGAAGTTCCGGTTCTACACTCTGTATGACCGGATTTATCGGCGCGACACGCTGGAGGCGGCGTGGGAACGGGTGCGAGCCAATAAGGGCGCGCCCGGAGTCGATGGCGTCACGATCGAGCAGATCGGCGCCGGCGGCGGGAGCCTGACCCGATTCCTGGACGAGATTCAGGAGTCGTTGCGCTCCAAGACCTACCAGCCGAAGGCGGTACGGCGCGTCTACATTCCGAAGGCGAATGGGAAACCGCGACCGTTGGGAATCCCGACGGTGCGGGACCGGGTGGTGCAGATGGCGGCCCTCTTGATCCTGGAGCCGATCTTCGAAGCGGACTTCGAGGATTGCTCCTATGGGTTCCGTCCGGGCCGCTCGGCGCACCAGGCGCTGGAGGAGGTTCGCGGACATCTGAAAGCCGGGTGTCAGGCGGTGTATGACGCGGACCTGAAGGGCTATTTCGATTCGATTCCGCATGACAAGCTGCAAGCGTGCTTGCGCCTGCGGATTGCCGACCGTCAGGTGCTGAAACTGATTCGTCTTTGGTTGCAGACGCCGGTGGTGGAAGCGCCGGAGACGAAGGGCGGGACACCGAAGGTGAGTCGGTCGAAGCAGGGAACGCCGCAAGGGGGAGTGATCTCTCCCCTGCTGGCCAACCTGTATTTGCACTGGTTCGACAAGGTGTTCCATCGCCCGGGAGGTCCGGCCCACTGGGCCGGGGCAAAACTGGTGCGTTACGCCGATGACTTTGTGGTGCTGGCGCGCGAGCAGAGTCCCAAGCTGGTGGGGTGGATCGAGTCGAAGCTGGAAGCCTGGATGGGGTTGACGATCAATCGGGAGAAGACGCGGGTGCTGGACCTGAAGCAGAAGGGAGCGAGTCTGGATTTTCTGGGATTCACGTTTCGGTACGATCGGGACCGCTTTGGTCACGGACACCGCTACCTGAACGTGGTTCCCTCGAAGAAATCTCTGGCTCGAGAACGGGAGAAGCTGCGAGCGCTGACGGACCGACGTTGGGGCTGGAAGCCGATCCCGACTCTGATCGGAGACGTGAATCGACATTTGAGAAGCTGGGCCAGCTACTTTCAATTCGGGTACCCGAGTCGAGCCTTCGAGACGATCAACGCGTACGTGGAGATGCGGCTGCGACAGCATCTCCGTCGCCGCAGCCAGCGGCCTTTCCGCACGCCGGAAGGAGTGAGGGACGGCGCGCATCTCCAGCGATTGGGCTGGGTGCTGCTCCGTCGCCCCGCCGCGCAACTGCCGGCGAAGGCTTGAGGCGAGAGTTTCTGCGAGAGCCGGATGCGGGAAATCTGCACGTCCGGTTCGACGAGGGAAGAGGGGCCGTCCCGTTCGGCGGGAACGTTTCCTCTCCTACTCTACTGACCGGCGGATTTCGCCGCTCCCTGTCAGGGCAGGCTCCGAGCGGCGCTACAGCAAATGCCCGTCGCCGACTTATGTCCTCATGTATAGCGAAAGATTACGAGCAGGTACCGCCCTGATTCCATCTGGCCCCACGCCTCATAGACACCGCCGCGTCCGCGCCGGAAAACCCGTACCGACGCAAAGATTTCCTCGACTTCCATTGGGGTAATCCCATGCAGGGCGATAGGCTCAACACGGCCGGGCGTCCATTCCAAGCCGTCGATTCTCATCGGCCATGATTTTCCATTCCGGCAGGTTCCGTTGCAAATAGAAACGGCAGCCAAGCCCCAATACTATTCACTTAACAATTCTTATGCACTCTGCGACTTTAATTCGAACCTTCGGGCAAGCCCCTCGCGGGCGCAGCGGAAAGTTACTCAT
>Ga0207416_1004084_pt1 | contig 13066 bp, 7 predicted proteins | sample PaiPotPPM11metaG_FD_184107 | JGI IMG/M metagenome (GOLD analysis project Ga0207416, IMG submission 184107) | Iron sulfur acid spring bacterial and archeal communities from Banff, Canada, to study Microbial Dark Matter (Phase II) - Paint Pots PPM... ...
CAATAGTTGTGGAGACGACAGGCACCCCCATAGCCATGGCCTCCAGAATTTTCACTCGCACACCACCGCCGGAAAGCAGTGGAACCGCCATCACCGCCGCGTGCCGCCAATAGGGTTCCGCATCGGCGACATATCCATGAACATGCACCCCTTCATAATGCTCCGCCAACGTCTGCAATGCCAGCGGTGGACGAGCGCCGACGATATCATAGGTGACATCTGGATAGAAGGCGCGCAAGGATTCGTAACCGTCGCGCAACCACCACATGACGCCTTCGCTATTGGGCGGCCAGAACATCGTCCCAATGGTAAAAACCTGCCCGGTCTGCGGGTCGCGCCCCTGCCAGGTCGCGTCAAAATGCTCCACATCAACCGTAATCGGCACAACCTCTATCCGCGTTGTATTGCCAGCTACTTCCAGTAAAGCCTCGCGGTCATGCTCGCTGACCGCCAGCACCACCTGCGCGCGCTGGCAAGCCCGGCCTTCCAGCTTGCGCACGAGGCGCGTCTCGCGTCCCAGGAGCCAGCGCGCGATCGGGTTGCGCGCACCTGAGCGCAGGCGATCAACCACCTGCCAGACAGCATTATGCTCATCCAGAATGACACTACCAGACCATTCAGCCGGGACAAAGCGCATCATATTGAGTTGATCAACGTGAATTACCTCGATCTCTTCCTCCAGCAACAATCGCCTGACCTCGGCCTGCATAGCGGCCCGGTAATCGCGTCGCAAGAGAAAAGAGTCACCTGTCGCGAGGCTTTCGAGCAAGAAACGCGCGTCGGTGACGCGCGAGCGTTCGATTGGAACGGTCACGATGCGCGGGCAAATCTCGCGCAAATGCTGCGCGTCTTGCGCTTCCCTCTCGCCGCGCACAAAGGTGCAGTATGTTACCTCGTGATGGGCGGCGAGATAGCGCAGCACCTGCAGCGTTTTTATTTTTGGACCTGCATCAGCCGGGTAGACCAATACTTGTGTGAGTACCAGGACACGCATAAATGACAACTCCTCAACCAGGCGATACGCGGCGCGCGATACGCCGCCACAGGTAACGACAGCCCTTCGCCAGCGTAACCCAGGGATGCACGAAATAGAACACGAAGTAGATTTGCAATGGCAATCTTGAATGTTCCATGTATCGTTGTCTGATGGTGGCGCGCAGTGGGAACAATGCGCGCCAGGCCGCCACACCTAGTTCCCCCACGCTATCAACCATCACACGATGCGCCAATATACGCCTTTCCTCCCACGCGGGAGTGGTCAGCGCCTTCACTACATCAGGTATAGCTACCCGCTCAACCAGCAGGCGGATCATACTGGGCGGACGCAGGCCAGTGAAGACCCACGCTGGAACATCTATCCCGAACAGGTCGCGACACCAGGATAGGCAATAGTAAAGAGTAGCAGCTAACTTCTGATCTCGCGCATGAGAGATCAGCGCGTCCCAATCTAACCCGGCTTCTGTCGCGCGCAGCAGCCACACCAGGTCGTAGAACCAGAGCAGGCGTCCAAAGCTGTGAAAACGATAATGCCAGCAGAGATAGAGCAGGTGGTCGGTCGCATTCAGCATCGAGGTTGGTTCGCCCAGAATCTCCAGTGGCTGCGCGTGTTCCCACAGAGCCGCCACATCAAACCGCGTGCCGATTTCGCTCGGATGGGGCGCGGTGTGCAGCTCGATCAAAACCTCTAGCCAGGAATCTGTATGTTTCTTCAGAAAGTTATAGCCTGCGCGGTTACTGTCAGCCAGGTTGGAGCGATACTCCTCGTAAAACTCATACCCCTGTTGCTCCAACAGGTCACGCGCGCGGGGCAGGTCATGTGGCTGAATGAGCGCGTCTATATCATGATAGGTGCGCAAATGTGGCTCAGGATAAGCTGTATAGGCCAGCACCGGCCCTTTTAACAAGATGAGCGGGATATGCGCCTGGTGAAACGCGCGCAGAAACGTTTGTAGTTCGTGTTCAAGAAAGAGGTTTTGCACCATCTCTAACTGGTAGATGTTGAGCATTTGCGCTGCCAGTTCCTTGCCAAGCAGATCAGCCAGCTCCGCCGGGGGGAATAAAGCGCACAAAACGGGAGCCAGCCGGGGCAATTCCTGGTTGGTTTCAAGATCGATGGTTTGGTGTTGCGCGAATGACCCTACGCTCCCTCGCTTGAGCAGCGACACCATTGCTTCACGGTCATCCCAGACCTGCTTCCCACCTATCACTAGTAGCTCCACCGCTTTCTTCTTTCTTCCTACTCTCTGGTTCGATTTCCCAGGGCTGTCCATCCATCCTTGCTGGTGAAAAATCTGGATGACCTGTAGGGACGCGATTCATCGCGTCCGCCCATCTCGGCGCTCGCACCCAGCGGACGCGATGAATCGCGTCCCTACAATCACCCACCAGGACAATACTAGAGATACCCCAGCGCTTCCAACTTCAGACGCACACTCTCTTCCTCTTCTTCCGAATATCCGTACTCATCGCTGGCAACATCCTCATATTTACGTTCATCGGTATAACTGGCGGCCTCTTGCTGTACATAGGATTCTTCAAAAAGGCCAGCAAGGGGTTTGCCATCCATATCTGAAGGAATGGGCATACCAAGCGCGTACATGATGGTGGGAGCAACATCGATGATGCCCGCGCCTTGCAGGATCGCATTTTTGCGAATGTGCGGCCCCTGGGCGAGGATAATACCATCCATGCGATGCACGCCGCTCAATTTGCGCAGCACGTCCAGGGGTACTTCACTGACCAGGCTATCGATACTCGTGCCGCCCTTATAGCAATCCTGAGTGACCAGGATGATGTCAGGAGCCATCTCGATGCGCTCACCGTGATAGATCTCTTCCCGTCTGTAGGCCTCCAGCACAATCAATTCGTTCGTCAGGGGATCACGCAGTTTGCGCACCTCTTCGAGAATGCGCGTGCGCAGCGCTTCGTATTCTTCGCCCGGCTGCACGCATCCCTCCGGCTGTCTGCCCGCAACATTGATCATGATGCCTTCAACCGGCGGGTACATTGGAAACCGATAGGCTTTGGTCTGGCTCCAATTCACAACATCCAGGTTCATCATCGTTTGCGAATCCAGGTTCGTCGCAAACTTCTTCAATCCTCTGGGTAAGCTGCGGTAGACCTTTTCCAGGTAGGGGAAACGGCGAATCTTTGTACGATAGAACTGCTTGAATGCAGCCTTGAGGCCCTTATTGCTCCTGTTAGCCTTCACACTTGGAGTGAGCAAGTTCAATGTACGCAGGAAATGGTTGGTATTAAGGTAATATTTTGGGTGCGCCCCGCCGCCATGATCGGACATCACAATCACGGTGGTCTCATCGTCGATGACTTCTAAAAACTTCCCTACACATGCATCGGCAGTCTGATAGGTCTCCAGAATCAAGTTGCCATAGAGCGCGGCTTCCTTTGGGTCGTAAGCAGGATGATCGGGATCGATATACTTCCACCAGTCATGGTGAGCGCGGTCGGTCGCCCCCACAACCATGATAAACAGGCCATACTCTTCTTTGAGCATCTGCTCAATCGAAACATCGGCGCTGAGATGCAACAGGCGATTCATCTCTTTGAGCAGCGTGTTGTCCGTGGCCGACTTAAAGAAAGCCGCATCTCCAACCAGGGGAGGCAACTCCTTGCCCAGTTCCGGTGGGTATGTAAAGTTTTTGCCTGTGTCCGGTGTAGGATAGCCGGAAATCATGAAGCCATTGACCTTCCAGGCAGGATACGTTACCGGAACAGTCACTACACCAACCTTTTGCCCCGCAGCGCCCACCAGGTCCCAGATGGACTTACCGGCAAATGCGTTGGAATCGACGATGGTATCGGCAAAGCAACTGTAGCGTGTTGTATCGTAATCACGGAAATCATACGTACCATGTTTCCCAGGGTTATATCCAGTAGCAAACGTGGTCCAGGCAGCAGGCGAAATGGGCGGATACACGGAGCGAAGTTTGCCATATGTCCCTTTTTGCATCATTTGTTTCAAATATGGCAATTTATCCTCCGCAACCCAGCGTTCTACTAGCTCCGGCGTAGCGCCATCAAGCCCAAGAATTAAGACTTTTGTACCCATACTTTCTGAATGCAACCTTTCTGATTCATTTCCATCAAACGCGAAAATCTATGTTCAAACACTCGTTCTTTGCTTCCATTTGGCAAGTGTAACAGGCAGTAGCATGGGAAAAGGCAAACGATTGGTTAAGATTTTGTTACGAAATGATTGCTCTCGTACCAATTTCTTAACTTATTCTTGCGCAATTTGTACCGATCAGTTACACTAGCAACCGGATTGCGGGGGATTGCCTACCCTCAATTACTTTCGGCATAAATTTACTCGAGCATAAGGTTCTGAAACAAAACCTGCTGCAGGCTGTGGAAAAAATTTCTTAAACGGGAGGAACATATAACCAATGATGTATCAAAGGCCGCCGAGAAGACGTGGCTCAATTCTACCTCTTATAATTGCGCTTGTTGCGCTTCTCTTAATTGTTGGTCTAGGGGTATTCGCGCTGGTCGCTTTTGGTCCTCTCAAAGGTGTCATTACGCCCGGTGGGACCGCGACCCCGACAGTCTCAGGCACATCCATCTTTAATGGCAGTCCAAGTCCAGGGCCAGCCGGTCCTTGCACCTCCAACAGCCCCTACGGGTTCACGACCATCTATGCTGATGCCGGGCTTGTCTCCGTCTATAAACAACTCGATGTATGCTGGGTGCGCTATCAATATCACTGGGACAAGATCGAGACTTCACCTGGAGTGTACAATTGGAGCGCGGTCGATGCAGCAATTGCTACGATGAACCAGGCAGGTATCCACGTAGATTTCGCCATTCAGAGCGCGCCTGCCTTCCGTAAAACCGTTGACTGCTTTGGCACGCCTTACTTAGCAGGACCTGCCGAGATGGCTACCTTTGCCACGCTCATCGCGACTCGTTACGATGGCAAGCACGGCCACGGCACAATCGATTCGTTTGAGATTGGCAACGAGGAATACGATAACCACTATGTGGGAAGCGCTGCTGCCAGCGAGGTCTGCCGCAGCGCTATCACCTATGGCCCCATTCTAAAAGCAGGCTACCAGGCGATCAAAGCAGCCAATCCAGAGGCTACCGTCGGCATGTTCGGGCAGTGGTTGCAGAACATCGATCATATTCGCAAATTCTTCACCGACCTGTTCTCTCACGGCTACGGCCCCTACATGGACTATTTGAACTTCCACTTTTATAATAGCGGTAGAGATCCATCTGTTTCACATAACCAGGTTCCGTCATTCAATGAATGGTGGCAAACCATCCATAGCATTGCAACACAATATGGTTTCGCCAGCAAACCTATCTGGGTCACGGAAGTGGGATGGGCGACCCACCCCAATCAGAACGAGAGTACCGCCGTTACTCCACAGCAACAGGCCCAGTATATGCAGTATATTATGACGCAGGCCATACAATCTGGCGTGATCCAGAAAGTCTTCTGGTTTACCATTAACTATCACATGCAGGCCGATAGCATCTATCCGCCGAATGGGCCACTACCGGCGTACTTTACCTTCCAAAACATCGTGCGACAAAGGCCCTTGTGGCGATAAAAAATGGCGGGGCGCAAAAGTTTGCGCCCCGCTTTTACTCTTCTAGCAATTTCTGCAGTTTCCTTCTCGCATTTCCACCCGCCGCCCCACCACTCGCAGCCCCCGCTAAATGCTCATCTTTTTTGCTCTCCAGGAATAGTTCATCCAGTATGCGCCCATCAAAAGCGCACGGAGCAGGCAGGCACATCGAACGCAGGATCGTTGGAACCAGATCATATATCTCGGCGTTCGGAGCCTTGAATCCTCGCTTTAAGCCACCACCATAGGCATAGAGCACACCGTCTTTCTGGTGCGTGCCGCGTGTTCTACTGGTTGAATCCCACAGGTCTTTGTTGCCGAAGCTCATAGGGAAAGTAATACCGTCAGTAGGCAAGATCAGTATATGCGGCTCCGGTGGAGCATAGGGCCCGCTGCCGTAGGCCTCTGTCGTATAGAGCGCTTCCACCAGGGGTTGTCCGGTTAATGGATCTATCTGACTTTTCAGGTCTGCACAGAGTTCAGCCACACGTTCAGCGCTCAGATCATTCGTCAAGAAAATATCCGCATATCCCCCTCCATAACCGGATACGGAGGGTACATATGCCTCCGTTCGCAGCCAATCGACATCGTTCAATATGGGCTGGTAGACATCATCTACCTCCATTTTCTTCACGAGGCCAACGTTTCTCACCCCACCGGCTACTTTGCGTGCCAGCGAGAGCAGGCCCAATCGTTTCAACCTGAGTTTCAGATTTTTTTTGCGCGCCCCCTTATCATGTTGCTTGCTATCAGCCAGCTTGAGCAGACCCTTACTATAGAGATACTCGTTAATATCAAACAGGCGTTTCGCTCCCTGAAAACCGTGATCAGACACGACAAAGAGCGTATCCTCCGGTCCAAGCAGTTCCATGATGAGGCCCAGACCATGATCGAGCAGCTCGTAATACTCAATAGCCCGCTTATCAAGCGCGATAATATCGTCCCAGAGCGAATGTTGCAACCGATCGGCCCCTACGAAAGCGACATAGCAGAAATCCCAGGGTTTTTCCCTCAGCAAGTGCATAGTCAAATCTATACGACGCTCGGTCATGCGCAAAACTGCGTCAACCAGGGGATCTTTTTCTTTTTCCACCTGCCCGCAGAAAATGCCGCGCAGATCAACATCTATTTCATAGTCGGGTACAGCTCGAAAGAGTTCATCTTTGAAGGCGGCTGGAAAGGTAAAATCGACATGCGTACTGGGAGTCATATATCCGCTCACCATGATGCCATTCACCGGCTCAGGCGGATAAGTAACAGGCACATTGATCACCAGCACCTGCTTACCAAACTCACTCAGAATATTCCAGATAGCTTTCCCGCCCTTTCGATGCGTTTGCACGTGAGATTTACGAGCCGTTCCGCGCTCTTGTGGTTCCTCATATTCCCAGAAGTCATAGACCCCATGGCCTGCGGGTTTTAAGCCTGTAGAGAGAGAAGTCCAGGCCGCTGGCGTAAGTGGTGGATACTTCGATTCGAGAACAGCCTCACATCCTGCTTCTCGTAGCTTGCGAAAGTTGGGAAGGCTACCCTGTTCGATAAGAGGATTGAGAATACGAAACGTCAAACCATCAACACCAAAGATAACCGAACGCATTGAAATACCTCCATTTTTATTTTTTTCCGCGCTTGAACTTCTTCTTTAAGGCATCTAACACAATTTGATCTTCAGCTTCTACCTTAAACAGGTATAACACCAGGACATAGGTGACTAAAAAGACAGGAATTAAGGCCAGATCAACCGATACATTCACAATATGAAATAGTTTAAACGTAAAATCCGCCATATGCACAAGGTAGAGAAGGCTTCCGGTTATCATCGCGCTTATGAATCCGGCAAGAATCGGTTTCAACGTATCCTTGCGATAAGGCTGCATCTTCAAGATAAAACGCACCTGTAGCAAGCGCATGAGATTGACGACGCAAATCGCTAACCCTGTTGCTATAGCTGTACCCATAGCTCCATAGCGCGGCGTCAGGATTACCCCCAGTATCACATTCACCAAAACAGCCGCCAGCGAATTGAGAAAGGAAAGCTTCTGATGTCCCGTCATCAGCAACATATAGCCAACTGAACCCGTTCCTGTATTGACGATTGCGCCTATAGCAAAGGCAACCAGCAATGGCCAGGCATCGCTGTAATCGTGACCAGTATGATCGGCCAAACCGAGCAAAGAGGCAGAGAAGAGGACGGCAATCCAGAAAATGGGCAAGCTAAAGGTGATCGTCCACTTCGTAACGATCTTGAACATTATCTTCAGCTTCTCAATCTCCCCTTTGCTGTACAGTTCGGCAATGGTCGGTGTGAACATTACATTAAGGGACTGCAGAGGTAAGGCAATAAATATGCTGAATTTGATGGCAGCGCTATATTGCCCGATAGCTACATTGCTTAAGGCGAAGAATGCCAGAAGCAATGTATCCGTCGATTCCAGAACGGTATCGACGATCGAGGTTAAAAAGTTCGGGGAGGCAAAGCTCAACCACTCACGCAACTCGTACCGTTCCGTTGCCGTATTGTCTATCCTTCTCAGCATCTTCACGAGAAAAAAAAGACTGACGATTACACCCACAACGGTGCTGGCGAGCAGCGCAAATACCACACCACTCAAAAACAAAAAACGGAAGAACAGCAGATCGATCACGAGCAAGACGAGCATGACTGAGGGCATAATCATGCGCTGGCTAAGTACTCGCCACTTAAACGCCTTGAAGCCCTGCAAACCTGCGCTCCAAACTGACTGCAAACAGAACAACGGAATAAACGGGATCATCAACTCCAAAAGGGGAACAGCTCCGGGTGAATGTTTAATACCAGCGATGTAGGGCGCTAGAAACCAGACGAGGAACGCTCCCAGTAGACCGGCGCATCCGGCGAGTGCGGTACAGAAAATGATCAATCCACGCAATAAATGCGGCTGCCTCTTTCCTCGATAGATCGAAATATAGCGTACCATAGCGTCGTCCAGACCCAGATCGAAGATAGATGAAACTAGCATAACCACAGACAAACAAATAGAGTATAATCCAAACGGCCCTGCCCCAAACCCGCGTTGTATGAGAAAGGAGCCTCCATATTTAACTATATTACCCACGATAGTACCAACGCCAACAATGGCTGCGCTGCCCGCCGCGCCAGAAACTTCAGAATCCATTACCGGCGTCGATTGCCCTTGCTGCGTCGATACCCCTCTCAATATCATCATTGGAAAGGTTTCATGTTTCTGGAAAGTGGAGGGTAATGAGGGCGGTCTATCGTTAAAACCAGTTGTGCCTGGAATCCAGATACGATTGAAGTCAGCTACCTCCGCGTTGAGCGTACCCTGTTGAGTAACGCGCTCTTCAACTAACTCTTGCCTGCTCAAAGGAGGGGGCGTATCGGTAGCTGGTTCTCCCTGCCCAAATGATGAAACCATCCTATTTCTAGCAGACGGGATACTGGGTCCATGCACTGTTTCTTGCGCAGAAACATCATCAGTTACCTGAAAAAATTTCATGCGGCGAAACTGATGTGGCGGCAGGTCATTGGTCGCTGGAGTAAGATGATCGCTCATTTTATGCTACTTTTTTAGACATACCCGAGATCGCGCAGGCGATTAATGATGAGTTCTTCATCTTCATCCGATAGCCCTTGATCCTCTGTACCGGACTTGATGGGGCGCTCCGCGAGATAAGCCGGGTCAAACAACGAGGCAATAGGCCTTTCTAATCCGCTATACTCGATATCCAGCGCGTGCAACAACGTTGGCGCAACAGCCGTTAATGGTACACGCTCTGTCACCCTTACCGCAGTCGCCAAAGCATGTGAAGATGCCAGCAGAAAACCTCTTACCTGCGACGGATGGACACCGGCGCCTACCAATGCCCCTGCAGCAGGCATCGTAAATATTGCGTCGTCGAAGTCGATTGCTTGACTGCGCGGCGACGGAGCATAGCCTGGCGCAAATTGCACCACCAGCTCAGGCGCATAAAAGAGATAGTTCCCCGCGTACAGTTCTTCCCTGCGGAAGATGTGCTCTATAATGGCTTCGCCGGTTTGCGGGTCGAGCAATTTTGCCGGTAACGCCTTGATGAGCGTTTCACATACCTCTTCAGCTTCGCCCTGGGGATGTACTATGCCCTGCGCATCGCGCCCCAGCAGATTCAACCACAGTTGTCCATGTCCGGCAAAGTAGGCAAGCGAGTTGAGCCAGTCAATAGTAAGACTATCCTGAACCCGCTCTATCACCCCCATCTCTGCCAGGTAATTATTCAGATTGACAAAACGCTTGACTGCCGCGGGATGCCAGTCAGAAAGGACGGCCAGCAATCCAGTCTCTCCCACCCAGGCCAGGGCATCGTTCAATGTCCGGGCAAGAGTAGGCAGCATAATCTCTCTCTTCCATATATCTTCTACCGAACATTTCAATATTAAACATGCCGCCTGCGAAGGAACTGTTTGTGTCCATTGGTGAACGCTGCTGGCAAAGTCCGCTAGCGGCGTTTCTTTATATTCGACATGCCAGCCAACACTGCGCAGGATATCCGGTAACAATTTAGGCATATCGCCACGCCCAGTTGTCTGCTCCTGGATAACATAGTTCTGTGGTACGAGCGTATCAAAAAAGCCGAAGGAGGACGGGGACCGGCCGCTCAATACCTGCAGATGCTGCCCTCGCGGTCCTGTTATGGGTAAAGGATCGAGTTCTACCTGCACACCCCTCTTCGCAAGCGCCTCTACCTCAGGAAGTTCGAGTAGATCAGTAAGCTGTAGACCACTCAACCAGAGTATGACAGCCCGCTTTGTTCCGTTATATGTGTCAGTCATTTATTTCCCCCGTATAGATTTCAATCACCGGCATCAATGATACTGCTTACGTTTGACCTGGAATAATCTTTTGACGGGCGATTCTCCAGAGCTTATCTTTATAGATTAGACAACCCCACATAATCCATGAGGTGATTACCTGTGGTAGCCCTATAGCGCTTCCGATCTGCCGGGGTTGTAAGAAGAACGAACCGGAGAAGAAATCACCCACAGCCGAGCCAACAATGAGACCGGTACAAATCACTGCCAGGATGCGATCCTTCCGTTGTGGCGTATCAATATACAGGCCCAGATCAAGCTTATCAAGGAAAGACCTGCCCGGAATAACCTGTACCCTTGAACGGCGGTAGAGCATGATGCCAATCACAAGTATCGTTACGATAAACGACAGGATCAGAAACACACCCATCGGCCCAAGCTCACCGAGTAGTTGTAGATAGCCATTATGAGCAACACACAGACCTGTCGTATTGCAATTGTGCAAATCCTTAGGTAATTGCGTGAATCGTTGATCGTAGGTCCAGAAATTGCCCGGACCCACCCCGAACACAGGCTGCTTGCTCCAGACACGCAGCGAATCCTGCCAGATAATCAGACGGTAGTAATCGGCAACTTTCACCTGCGCCAACTTATCAATCTCTATCTTGATGAGTGGTAGTAAGGGAATAGCGCAAACCAGGAAGAACAGCAGCAACTTGCGTGAGAATAAGACTGTGATGACAATCAACGCGAAAACTACTTCCAGCCACCAGCTATTTTCCAGTGTAAAATAGATGGCAACCAGGCAAATGACAACAGAGAGACCAAAGACCAGCCGACGACGCCAACTTGTAGCATAGAGGAAATGCGTATAACTTATCATAACGCCTAAAGCAATGGTCTGCGCAAGAGCGCGCAGCGACATATAGGCAATAGACGGCTCAGCGAAACGGAATGTATAGATGTCAGCGCCTACGCTCTTGAAGCGAACGATAACGATAAGTGAGCAAAGAAGCGCAGATGACAGAAAAGCATACTGGATGTACTCAACCAATTTCTCTTTATGCGTGAGCGCGGCTACAGTGACCGTAATCGTGATCAGTGGCACAAAGTACAAAACAATTCCAAAAAGCTCATCATAGAGAATCGGATTTGTATTGATTTTATGTGGTACACTCGGTGTCCAGAAAACTTGCGCAAAAACATTCGAGACAATAGCCATAAAGACCAGCCCAAGCAGCGGCCAGACTGCCCGGATGGATGGTAGAACGGGTTCATGCGTCCCAAACGCCGTCTTCACCATCAGCGCGATCAGGAGAACAATGAGCAGGGGTTCTATCGGATTCAGTACCAACGATTTTAACTGGCCTATCTGTGGAACGATAGGAGTTGATACGATGGCGGCCAACACTATACCGAACTGCACCCGCCTGACCGCCCAGAAGAAGAGAACGATTCCTCCTGCAGCGCCAAGAAAAACCTTGACATCAAAATAACCGTTCTGGCCTGCTAAGAGCGCAAAAAGCACAGCCAGTGCGATCAAGAGAATGCGATACCACCACAGACCAATTGTACGTCTCAGTATGATACGACGATGGCGTCTCTTTTGTTGTAGCAATTGCGCAGCTATATCAGGTACTCCTCCCCCTTGAGCAGGGGGAGAATCGCCTGAAAAGCGCCCCGCGGCTTGCATAATCCTTACTCCCCTTTTCTAGGACTCGACGGTGGAGGCGTCAAATCGCGTCTGGGCATGGAGCCAGGGCGCGGCGATAGCGGTGGAAGTGGTGTAGCCGTCTTGATAACTTCCTGCGACTGGAACTGGTATGTTGGATAAGAAGGGGTAGGCGGCACACCCACCACAGGAGAAAAGTTCGACGGCCTGACAGGCTGGGCAATGGTCGTAGAGATGGCCGCAGGAGGTGATAGCAGTTCCTCTTTCTGTCCATTGTCCATCTCGTGACTATGCCCATTCCCTTTCGCCGTACTCTGATGGCCTGGTATGGACTGCCACTGATCTGATCCGGCTCTGGTTGGCACAGCAGTTGCATAATACTGGTTCTTACGACCAGACATCTTACGGTTGACTACGACTCCTATGGGAACAGTCGTCAACGTACTGAGTACTTCCCTGGCACGTTTCAGTACCGGCAGTTTCTCATGTCGCGCATCAATTACAAGCGCGACACCATCAGCCATCGATGCCAGTACGCTGGCATCAGCCCCACCCAGTACAGCAGGCCCATCAATGATCACCACGTCGGTCTTCTTGCGCAAATTGTCAACTATAGCAGGCATTTTCTGTTCGAGTAAGAGAGCAGAAGCCTCCAGCCTGGTGCCCACTGGCAGAAGCCATACACCTGGAATAGAAGTTCGTATCACTGCGTCATCCACGGCAGCATCCCTGCCAGTAGCCATAAGAATTCCATGCAGACCAGGACCAACAGGTTTCATACCGAAGGCCAGGTGGGTTGCGGGTTGATTGAGATTCCCATCGACTACCACTATTGTCAACCCTCCCTGCGCCAGGGTCGAAGCCAGGGCTACCGCTAATGTCGTTTTCCCCTCTGCCGCCTGCGGGCTTGTTATTAATAGCGTCACCCCGGCAGGAGCCTGCCATTTGCCACGGAGAATGCCTGACAGGCGCAAGTTCGCGCCAACATCTGCTACTTGCCTGGCCGCAACA
>Ga0207416_1004087_pt1 | contig 13059 bp, 18 predicted proteins | sample PaiPotPPM11metaG_FD_184107 | JGI IMG/M metagenome (GOLD analysis project Ga0207416, IMG submission 184107) | Iron sulfur acid spring bacterial and archeal communities from Banff, Canada, to study Microbial Dark Matter (Phase II) - Paint Pots PPM... ...
TGGTCATGTAGGCTCCAGCGAAAGACGTTGGCAATCCGTTGGTAAACGCAGAAAACCCTCATCGCTAAAGGTTTTCCCATGGTGGGCGCGCGAGGTCTCGAACCTCGGGCCTCTACAGTGTCAATTTGGTTTGTCGATTGTCCATGAATGTCGAGTGGCGTCTACGAAAGTCCATTTTACGAGCAATCGTGTAAGTTTGCGAGTCTACTGACGTTGACGACTGTCTGCCAATTTCAACCACTAGTGGGTAGTTTAGTGGGTACCTCATGCCGCACGGGCCAAAGCGAATCGAAGTTATCGAGGCGACTCAGCAGGGGTTATATCTGGACTCCCAAGCCTCTTGCATGCCATAAAGGTTCTGCATCATTTCGCCGGTTCTAAAGACAGCGAACAAAGTCGCGGGCAACACTCACGCAGAATCGCACTAACGCGCTTGCAGTTCCGATATGGCTAATCGCAATTGACGGTGATTGACGCGTGAATCACATGCCGGTCATCGTGCCCCGCCACACCGACCACGCCTGATATGTGAAATACGCGGCTGAGCCGATCAGCATCACGCCGCCCGCGTAGTCGAGCCTCTTCGACCAAGCCGTACCAGCGCGCAACTTTCGAAACGTTGCCGCCGACGCAGCGACCACGAGAATCGGAATACTCCTTCCGACGGCAAAGCTGGCGAGCAGCATCGCGCCGAATCCTACCTTGCCGATCGCGACGGCGCCGAGCAACACCGCCAACATAAGCGGCGTGCACGCCGGACAGGCTGCCACGCCGAAGGCGAGCCCGAGGATGAAGGGCTCCCATGGTTTTTCCGGCGGCCCGCCCGACGGCGTGAGAAACAGCGGCACGCCGAATCGGACCACGCCGAAAAACCTGAGGCCGAGAACGAGCATGACCGTCGCCGCAAGCGCGTACGACAGCGCGAGCCGATCGGCCAACCAGTGAGCCGCTGCGACGCCGACGGCGCCGGCAAACGCGCCCATCGCGGCGCTCACCGCAACCATGCCGGCGATCACCCACAACGCTCGACCGATCGCGACCCGTCGGCGCTGGGCCTGAGCGACCTCGAAGCCGAGCACCGCAGGCATAAGCGCGTAGGTCGAAGGGCCGAACGCCGCGACGAGTCCGGCGACGGCCGCCGCGCCGAGAGCAGCGGGTCTCATCACGGAGGTCAGCGCGGTGACGGAGTCGGAGGAGGGCAGCACTACTTCACGATGTGCGGATGATACCCGGCGCGCTCGATCGCTGCGGCTATCGCTTTCGGGGACGTGCGATGCGCATCGTAGCTCACGATGACGTCATCTTTTTGCAGATCGACGGTCTCCGACAGCACGCCGGGCACGTCTTCGACGGCGCGCAGCACGGCGCGCCTGCATTGGATTCAGAACATGCCGAGGCGGGTGAAATGCGCTTTCTTGACGTCGACGGCGGCCGAGGAGGCGGAGGCGCGGACGCTGGACGCGCGCGAAGCGGCATCGTGGTTCGAGCAGCCCACGGCCGGGGTAAATGCGACGACGGCGATCGCGACCGTCATGGCCGCAATGAGGCGGCTTCGTCCTGACGGTCTATTATTGAGGAAACGGTCCCGCATGTATGCATCTTCTCGCCGACTTCGGGGTAGCCTGCGCATCCAAAATGCGGCCCAGGCAAACCTTGACCTTCCAGTTGGCTGGAAGCTGTATACTTTACAGCGAACCACGACGTACGCTGGGAGCGGACCATGATGAGCGCAGCCCTTCGCATCGGAGATCTCGCCCGCGAGTGCGAGGTAACCGCCAAGACCATTCGCTACTACGAGGATCTTCAGATTCTTCCGAAGCCCGATCGCGGCCCATCGGGATACAGACGGTACGGGCCGGCCGACGTCGCGCGTCTGCAGTTCATTCGCAAGGCGAAGTCGCTGGGTCTGACGCTCGGCGAAATCGCGGAAATACTCGCACTGCAATCGAGCGGCGAGCAGCCGTGCAACCTTGTGCGCGATCGCTTGACGGAAAAAATCGCTTCAATCGGTGAGCAGATCGCCCGGCTGGAGGCGGCGCGCGCTAACCTCCGATATCTGCGCGACGAGGCCAAAGCGGTCGACCGAGCTGAAGGAAGCGACGTCTGTCCGATCATCGATCGGCAGCCGGTCCCTCTAGGCGGCTGCGTTGCACGACCTGCGCATGTAAAGTAGACAGACGTTCCCCCCGCGCTTTGATCGTGCGTTACGGGCCGAGACGTGCTTGACTTGCACCTAAGGGGAAGGTTGTAGGATCGTCATGTGCAGATCCAACGCCAAGAGAATGTAGTACAAATGCGACAGCATACGTTTTCCGTGACCGGGATGTCGTGCGCCTCGTGCGAGGCGCGCGTAAAGAAGGCGCTCGAACGCGTCGAGGGAGTGCGTGGCGTTACCGCCGATCACGTTTCGGGCCAAGTGCGCGTCATGTTCGACGAAGAGCGAGTCGAGGAATCGACGCTTGTGAACTCGATCAAGAACGCGGGGTACGGCGCGTCGTCGTGAGCGTTTCCGCTGCGTCGGCCGCCGCGTACTGGACCGCCGAGCCTTCGAACCGTGCCGACCGCCTTCGCCTGCGCGCGAAGATCGGCGGCCTCCACTGCTCGTTGTGCACCGGCACCATCGAGCGGGCGCTGGGCAAGCGACCCGGCGTCGACAAGGTCGCGGTCAGCCTCACTCATGAGCAGGCGCTCATCGAGTACGATCCGGCCAAGATCCACGCCGCCGAATTGCTGCAGACGCTGCGAGATCTCGGCTATACGATTTGGGATCCTCGTAAGGTACGGCCCTACGAAGACGAAGAGCGCGACCTGGTGCGCGAGGGTCGCCGGCTGCTCGCTGCCGTGGTGTTGAGCCTCGCGGCCATCGCGTTGGTTGCCAATCCGACGGGAATCTGGCTGTTCGCGTTGCCGGCGTTCTGCACGTCGAGCATGGCGGCAATCGCATTCATGATACTGCGGCCGCGCGGAATCGCCGCTGCGATCGGCGCGGCCGTCGCGTTGGCGTGGTTCGCCGTGGCGCTCGTGCTCTTCAAGTTGAGCGGTCACTACGCGAGCACGATTCCGTGGATCATGGGCGCCCTTGCGCTCGTGCTCGTCTTCGCGATTGCGCCGCACATACTGCGCGTCGCGGTCCAATCGGTTCGCCGCGGCATTCTGAATCAACACGTGATGCTTGAGATCGGCGCCTTCGCCGGCATGGCGGGCGGGATCATCGGGCTCACGCTGCACTCCATGGGATATCCCACGGCCGCGTTCTTCGCCGTCGCGGTCATGGTCGTGACCTATCATTTGTTCTCCGAATGGCTGTCGCTGATCGTGAAGACCCGTAGTTCGCAGGCCGTAAAGCGGCTGCTGGACCTTCAGCCCGACACGGCGTGCGTGGTGCGCGACGGCACGGAGGTCGAGGTTGCGCTCGATGCCGTGAGCGTAGGCGATCTCGTGCGCGTGCGCCCGGGTGAGCGCATCCCCGTCGACGGCGTCGTCACGGACGGGCATTCTTCGGTCGATGAATCGCTCGTGACCGGCGAGCCTGCGCCCGTCCAAAAACAGATCAGGGATGCCGTCACCGGCGGATCCATGAACGGAACCGGCACGCTCGTGGTGCGCGTCACCGTCGTCGGCGACAAGAGCTTCCTGCAGCAGATCGTCCGACATGTGGAGGATGCACGCGCGCTCAAGCCCGGCATCCTGCATCTCGTCGATCGCGTGCTGCGCGTCTACACGCCCGCGGTCCTGTCGGTCGCCGGGCTCGCCGTCGTCGGCTGGCTCCTGGGATCGTATTTCGTCTCGGGCCACGCGGACATCCAGCGCGCGGTGTTCGCCGGCTTGAGCGTGCTCGTCATGGGGTACCCGTGCGCGGTCGGCATATCGGCGCCGCTGTCGATCGTCCGCGGCGCCGGAGAGGCCGCCGACCGCGGCATTCTCATGCGCACCGGCGAGGCGTTTCAATCGTTTCGCGAATGCTCGTACGTCGTGCTCGATAAGACCGGCACGCTGACCGAAGGCAAACCGGTGCTGCGCGAAATCGAAGCCTCGGGCTCGGCCGAAGAACTCTTGGCGACAGCCGCTGGTGCGGAATCGTCGTCCGAACACCCGCTGGCGCAGGCGCTGCTGACCGCGGCTTTTGAGCGCGGCGTGACCGTTCCAGAAGCGGAGGAGTTTCACGCAGTGCCGGGTCAGGGTGTGGAGGCGATGATCGACGGCGCGGCCGTGCTGGCCGGCCGGCCGAGTTTCCTCACGGATCGCGGCGTCGATCTTTCGACGATGAGCGAAGGAATCGCGAAGCTCGAAGCCGTGGGGCGAACCGTCATCGCGATCGCGCGGGCGGGTCGTGCACTCGGGTTCCTCGGAATCGGGGACGAGTTGCGCGACGACGCGGCGGCGACTGTCGCCGCGTTGAGGAAGTTGGGCGTGAAGGTCGCCATGGTAACCGGCGACAACGAAGCGGCCGCACGGCGCATCGCCGGCCGCGCCGGCATCGACGAAGTGTACGCCCAAGTGATGCCCGAACGGAAGGCGGAGATAGTGCGCGGGCTGCAGCGCGTCGCTAAAGTGGCGTTCGTCGGCGACGGCATCAACGACGCGCCGGCGCTCATGCAGGCCGACGTCGGCATATCCATGGGCGCCGGCACCGACATAGCGATCGAGTCGGCCGACATCATCCTGATCGGGAACAACCTCAAGGCGATCGTGGACGGGCGCGAGATCAGCCGCTGGAGCTACGGGAAGACGAAGCAGAACGTGCTGCTCGCGTTCCTATTCAACGGCATAGGCATTCCCGCGGCGGCGACCGGGCTGGTCTATCCGGTGTGGGCCATGGTCGCAATGGCGCTTAGCGTCACGGCGATCTTCGTCAACTCGCTCTGGGGCAGGTCGTCGCTGCTCTTCGATGCGCTGGCCAGCGTCGGGGCACTGCGTCATGAATCCGAAGCGCCCCGGACGCGGGTCCTATCCGACGTCAGGTCGCCTTCGAGTACGTAGTCCGCAACAAAAACGCCGACGCCTTCGCGGGGTATATTGACAAATCTCGATGCCCCTGCTAGTATCGACGTATGTCAATACAGCGTTGCTCACCGGCAGCCAAGGTCGTTGACCTCGACTTCAACGATCATGCCGAGTTGTTTAAGGCGCTGGGCGACCCGCATCGGCTGGCAATTCTCGCCACGCTGGCACGCGCCAAGGACGAGGTCTGCGTCTGCGATTTCACGGCGGGACTCCCGCTGGAGCAACCCACGGTCTCGCATCACTTGCGCTGGCTGCGCGAAGCGGAACTCGTGCGCTGCGAGCGCAGAGGGACGTGGGTCTATTATCGCCTTGCACCTGGGGTCATCGGTCGCTTGCGCAAAGCCGTCAACGCCCTGTTCTCCGAGAAAGCAATGGCAGCATGAAAACGCACCTCAATTTCGCCACGCGCGACCTCGCAAAGAGCGTCGACTTCTATCGGACCTTGCTCGACGCCGAGCCGGCGAAGTCGTTCGACGACTACGCGCTGTTCATCACCGAAGATCCGGGATTGGAACTCGCGCTCGATCGAGACTCGTGCGCAGAGGCCGGCCACTTCGCGCATTTCGGCGTCGTCGTCGATTCCACTGAGGCCGTCGATGCGGCAATTGCGCGCCTGCAGGGGGCCGGTTTGCCCGTCGACCTCGAGCGTGACGAGACTTGTTGCTATGCCAAGCAGACCAAAGTGTGGGCGGCCGATCCGGACGGCCGGCGTTGGGAAGTGTACACCGTCCTGGAGGACACCGAGACGCGGAACGAAGGCGGCGTGACCTGTTGTTCGGACGCCGATCCGGATGCCGGAGAGTGCTGCGCGGTCTCATAGGGCCACGACGTGAACGACAAATCCGATGCCGACGTGCTTGCCCTCGCGCTGACGTCGACCGACAAGCTGCATCGGGAGTTCGACGGCATCTTCTCGCCGGAGACCGTCCGGCGCTGCCTGGAAGAGAGCGCCAAGTCGCTCATGGGGTCGCTCGTCGCCGACTACATTCCGATTCTCTCGTACCGGTTCGCCCGCGAGCGATTGAGCGCCGTAGCGCAAAACGAAGGGACGTTGCCGAAGACCATGCCTGAAGTACTATTCGTGTGCGTGCACAACGCCGGGCGAAGCCAAATGGCGGCGGCACTGCTTGACGCAAGGTCGGAAGGCAGCGTGCACGTACGCTCTGCCGGCAGTGCGCCCGCCGGAAGCATCAATGCGGTCGTCGTCGAGGTTCTGAACGAAATCGGCATCGACATCGGCAAGGAATTCCCGAAACCGATGACCGACGACGTCGTACGCGCCGCTGATGTTGTCATCACCATGGGCTGCGGCGATGCATGCCCGATCTATCCCGCCAAGCGCTACGAGGATTGGGAGGTCGAGGATCCGGCCGGCAAGGACATCGTCACGGTCCGAAAGATCCGCGACGACATCGAGCGGCGCGTGCTGCGCCTTATCGAGCAGGTACGTCCTGCAAGAACGACGACCGCCTGAATGCACTTAAGAGGGGCGCTCATCGCCGAGTTCATCGGCACGTTTTTTCTCGTGTTCGCAGGCACCGGCGCAATCGTCGTGGATTCGATTAGCCATGAGGTCACTCACGTCGGCGTGTCGATCGTCTTCGGCCTCGTGATCGCGGTGCTCATCTACGCGCTCGGCCACGTCTCGGGCGCGCACTTCAATCCGGCGGTGACGGTCGGGTTTTGGGCGCTGGGCGAATTCCCCGCAAAGCGCGTGCCGTGGTATGTGGCGATGCAACTGCTCGCCGCCGTAGCGGCGAGCGCGTTGCTCCTCATGATGTTCGGGAAGACGGGCGGACTCGGCGTCACCTTACCGCAGGCTGCCGAAGCCACTTCCCTGATCCTTGAAACGGCGATGACGTTCTTGCTCGTGTTCGTCATCTTCGGGTCTGCGGTGCACGGCAAGGCCGTCAAGAGCTTCGCCGGCATCGCAATCGGCGGCACCATAGCGCTCGACGCGCTGTTCGGCGGACCAATCTCGGGGGCTTCGATGAATCCCGCGCGTTCACTCGGGCCGGCCCTTGTCTCCGGCACCTGGACGAACCAGTGGATTTACGTCCTTGGGCCCCTGATCGGCGCGGTACTCGCCGTTGCAGCATACAAAGTGATGACGTCGGCGTCAGCGGTTCCAATCCCACAAAGTCCAACGAGTTCGGAATAGCTCATCCGTTCCTCCGCCATTCGGAGCCGCAACGGACGGGTAGGACACCGCTCGCCCTTCGCATTTTTTCGCCGGTCTTCGTTAAATTGGTGGTCAGATTGACCTCTTGCATGCATGGCAAGAGGTCTGAGAATCAGTCCAACCCAGAAGCCGAACAAATGGCGGATCTACGCGCTCCGGTTGGAGCGTTAGGAATCCAGTTGGTGTGCCTCGCAAGCGAACGTCCCTCGTCGGTAAGCGCCAATACCTGCGGTCGGATCTCTTCAACGAGTTGGGCCCGCACCAAATCCGCCTGCGCCCAATCCATCAGATTTCCGAATTTGCTTCGTCCGGATCTCGTTGTCTCCTCAAGCTCAGTCGGCGAAAGACGAAACTCCGTCACAAGCGCTGACTCCATGTCGCGCTTGGGGTGGGCCTCGCCGTCGGCCAGCAAATAGAAGAATCTAGCTGTAACGGAGGCCAAGCGCGGCAGAGACATGGCTAACCCCAGCGATTCTCACAAATGACTCTGTGAATATGAGCTTCCGGCAATTGCCCATTCGAGAAGCTGCTTGCCGTCACGGACGCTTTCGAAAAGCTGTCGAAACTCTGATCTCGCCATTACGGCTTCTAGGGAGAGATCAGGTTGATCCGCTCAAGAAGCGCGAGCCGCATCGGCGAAGCATGGCCAGGGTACAACTGCATGAGCGTTCGCATTGCTGAAATGCTCACACGCTCGACGCCTTCCTGCTTCTTCATGTAGATGAGTCTCCGCCACTGTCTTTCCAGCAATAGCTTTTGCTTCGAGCCGGCGCCGGATCACTGTGCGGGCGCTTCGAGGATCACGCATAGGTCGTTCTAGCGCGTCGTGCGCGGTTTGCTCCGCCTTGATTAGCTCTGTACACAATTTGTCATCGAGCCTAGCAAGTGTTGCCACGCCTTATCCTTTCGGCATCGCGCAAGTGGAACTACGCCGGTTTACGGTAGGGGCCGGCTTCGCCCCTGTTCCGGCATTCTCGACCGAGTGAGTGCCTTGTTGTCACGCTTCGGTTACGGCCATTTCCCGAGCGACGTGCGGCTGTCTGCGGAATGCCTGACGAACGCATCTTCGGAACCAAAAAGGTGTAAGGTCGACCATTACCATTGGGCGATAGCGAGGCTGACACGCTTTTTGAGAGTGACGGATGCGCTGGACATCCAACTCAACCGGCATGAACTACAAACTTATCGCGGTCCAAGCCGGTGATACGATAAAGTACGAGTCGACCGTCAACGAGATTAATAGGGTTGGGGGTGCCGTTTTCGGTTTCCAACGCGAAGACTTTCCGAATGATGCAATTACCTCGGTAAGAGCAAAACTGGTCCACGACTGGATACTAACCCTGGCTAAGCAGGCGATGAATAACGATCAGCGCAACAGTTTGCTGACAGCGTTCTGCGAACAGATTACGCCTCTTGCGCTCTGGCCGGCCGTGTCGAAGATCTTAACCGACAGCGGAATCCCAATGCGCGCGGACCTACAAGAGTTCTTTCAGCGCAGATTTCATCACTTAGTGTCGCTACATGCCCAGAAACTGTTCGCTGGCCATCACTATTTCCACGCCGTGTTCGAGGTTTGCAAGGCCTACAACAAGCTGGTAAAGGAGAAGGCGAGGAGCGATCGAGATGGCGAGGACCTGATGTTCGCCGCATGGGGCTGGCAAAATGGCGTTCTCAAAGTTACCGCGTGCGCCACGGAAACGGACAAGAACATCCAAGACGGGATCAAGTTCTTATCCGCGGGGATGATGCGTGCCGTCCGGAACCCGACGGCTCACGAGCCGGCGATAGACAAGGATGAGTGCCTTGACATGCTGAGCTTCTTGTCGTTCTTGTTTAAACAATTGGACAAGGCGCAGTATTACAAGTCGCCATAACGTCGGGGTGGCGACATCGGATCCACTTCAATGCAATAACCTTCGGGGAGAGCTCTAAAGAAATGAAATTCGGAGACAGGAATGGCATTTCCGAAGTTACGCGGCGCGCAATCGTCGATTGGCTCCTTCTGCAAAACAAGCCCTTCCACGGCCGACTTGACCTGATCGACTTCCTCAGGAGAGTTTGGAATCTATCGTCGATGCCTTCGACAGATAGCCGCTTTAAAGACGCCGAAGGCGATATCTGGCAGCACATGGTGAGAAATAATGACTGGACGGAGAGTGACTTGCTGAACAACCGTCTGGACGTCCTCAGATGCCCGGACGAGCAATTTTGTAAGTTCGTCGAGACGACGGTCCACCCGCTAGCTCGAGCGGATCGCGTGGAGACACAGGTCATTGTCAAAAAGCTAAATGAACTACTTGCACCGGACGGCTATCGGCTGGTCGAAGGCTCGACCATTTCAGGGCGCCCGATCTACAAGGCCGTCACCGACGACTCGGCGCCAGACTCTCGGTACGAAGTGGTGTTGTCGTTCGCGGGGGAACAGAGACAGTACGTCGAGCAAGTCGCAGCAGGGCTCAAATCCGCAGGCGTCTCCGTCTTTTACGATGCGTATGAAGAATCCACTCTGTGGGGCAAGGAGCTAACCGAGCATCTTCAGTTAGTGTATGCTGGAAGTGCGCGCTTCTGCGTGGCGTTCATCTCGACGGAGTACGCGCAAAAGGTGTGGGCGAGACACGAGCTGCGCAACGCTTTCGCGAAGGCGCTGGAGGAAAAGCAGGAATACGTTCTGCCAGCGAGGTTCGACGATACCGAGATTCCCGGATTAAGGCGAACAATCGGTTACGTCGACCTTCGTAAAAAGGAGCCTGGCGAACTCGTAAAATTGATACTTGAGAAGCTCGGGCGGCGGTGGTCGGATTCCTAGGGCGTGCGTCCGATGATTCGGGACACCGTAACTAGGCGTCCCGAAATACGTAGCCTTGTATTGCAATCTTTTCGTGGTAAAATAATCCTATGAATACGAGCGAGGCAATACGAGGGCGAGTGGAATCCGCTCCAGTCGGCTCAGTGTTTTTGAGTAGCGACTTTAACGAGCTTGGAGCGCCGACGGCTATCCGGCCTGCCTTGTCATACCTGGTGGGAAGGGGCGTGCTGGGGCGAGTGCGCAGGGGCACGTACTACCGGCGAGCGCGTTCTGGTTTTGGCTCTGGTGCTTATTCGAACGCCAACGCGGCGCTTCGCGTAGCAAATCGGCTTGCACCGGGGCCAAGCGGTGCCTTTGCCGCGCACGTTTTGGGCTTGTCGACACAGGTTCCAGTCATCCCAGAGATCGCGGTAGTGGGGCGTGCGCCTACGTCTGTGCCAGGTGTTCGTTTTCGAGAGCGGTCTAATGTGGAACGCTTAAGGGTTAACGCTACTTCAAAGGAAGTCGCACTACTCGAGCTAGCTAGAGAAAATTTCGATGCTGTTGAGCTATCACGCGCAGAACTCATTACGAGGGTTCGCCGGTTGTTGGAAGCCGGAGAGATCGATCGAGACCGGCTGCTTAAGGCATCTGAAGGAGAACCGAAAGCTGCGCGGTCGCGCCTAAATGCCTTGCTCACAGCCTGAGAGGCGATTAAGGAACAGCCCAGATGATTTAGCTGCGCTCATTGGCTCTGCAGCGAAGTTCTTGGGTTACCCGAGTACCTGGATAGAAATCGATTTCTGGGCGACAGAGACGCTTCGATCGCTAGCGACGCCTCTCGGGGATGCACAAGTGGTCTTTAAAGGCGGCACGAGCCTTAGCAAGGCCCACCGTATCATTCGGCGCATGTCGCTTGATGTGGATATTGTGGCAAAGTTTGCAAGAGCAGCGGGCGCAGGGACGAGAAGCTCAGCTCTCACTGGATTAACGGATCGAGTAGTTGCTGATACTGGCATGACATCGGAAAAAATCACGTCCGGCAAGGGCACACATCTTAACACATGGTTATACTATGACTCCACGATTGGCGAATCCCGCGAGAATGCTCGCGTGCTCTTGGAAATGGGATGCCGGGGCGGTACCGATCCCAGCTATGTGTGCGTCATCCGCTCGTTCATCGCAGAGTACTGTGAACGGAATTCCGTGTCCGCTGAATTTGCAGAGCTCGAACAATTTCAAATTTGCACGTTAGGTGCAGAGCGCACTTTGCTAGAGAAGCTTTGCGCCGTTCACACGCTGGCTGTCAATACAGTTCGCTCCGGTAAATTTGATCCTCGCGGCTTGCGTCATTTCTATGACGTAGCGATGTTGATTCAGGATGCGACTACAATCGAGCGCCTGGGGGCGCTCGACAAATCTCAGGTTCTTGAGGACATTAGGCAACGCTCACTGGAAAGTGGCTGGCCATTTGAGCCGTTGCCGGCAGGTGGATTCGCCGATAGCGTCGCGTTCGATCGGACCTTTTTTGAGGATAGCCGCGTTCAGGCTCCTTACTCCGCCGTCTTAGATCTAGTAGTATCGGGGCCAAAACCCTCGTTGGCAGAAGTGGCCAAGATCGTACGTGACAAGCGCGAATTACTGCGGGGATAAATAGGAAGTTGCGTTTACCGTCAGGACAGGACTCCTTACGCGTAACGCCTGTCTATACATAGGGCTCCGAGAGGTGTCTATCGAGAAATAATGGCTAGGGGCATTCAAGTATATAGGCGGACGCCAGGAAAGGGCGTCGGCAGCGCTCTCGTCGAGGAGATCGAGGTCGGGGACTTCGGAGCGGATGATCGGGGAGCCGTCACGATTGCAGTAGGCAATCCTCAAAAGTTCTCCCTCGCGATGCTTGCTGCTGAGATCGAATACAACGGGCGTGCGCTCGGACGTCTGTCTTTGAACGACTGGCTCACAACAAATCCACGAGGACCGTGGCGCTGGTTCATCGATCCGGTCGAATTATCGCAAATTGAGGATGTGCGCCGCGGCAGTGATCTCGTCCTTACAATACGTGGCACCGGCGTCGGTGATATCCCAGAAGCCGCTAGCGAGCCCCAGATGTTCGCCGTTTACTGCGGGATGCATATCACGGTCCCCCATTCGACTTGGGAAAGAGTCTTGACGCAATTGACATATCAGCCGGCGGTCGCTCTCTACCTTCCCAGGACCCTAACGCATTGGCCGGAATGGGAGCAAATGATTTTGGCTTCGCAGGACGCCGTCCGCGCCCTGAGCCGCGGGTGAGATGTTCGGATTGAAGTGGAGCGATGTGAACTTCAAGAACGGAACACTCTCGATACAACGGACCGTAGTGAATGGACCTTCCGACGACACCAACGGCGAGAAGCACTCACGCCTCACCACAAATGCACCCAAGACGAAGCGAGGTAAACGCCTCATAGATTTACCGGTGACTGCTAAGCAAGCCTTGCGCGAACATCAAAAAAGGATGTTGGCCGAAGGACACTTGCAATGGGTCTTCTGTGATTCGAATGGTGGTCTGCTGCGCCGAAGCAACTTCGTGCGCCGGGAATGGAGGGCGCTCCTAGAAAAGGTAAACGAGGTATTGCCGGAGGGTCGGAAACTACCCATTCGGTTCCGATTCCACGACCTCAGACATACGGCTGCCTCGCTGCGCCTCGCCCAGGGTGATCATCCAAAGGTTGTTCAAGAACTGTTAGGTCATGCGCGAATCTCTATCACGTTCGACCCGTACAGCCACGTTATGCCATCTCTGCAGTCAGAGTCAGCCGAAAAGATGGACCGCACCCTCGCCAAGATGGTGAGGGGCTCTTAGTGGGTAGTTAGTGGGTAGTCAACGTTGTTACGAGGCTTGCAGAAGGCATTATGTCTTCGCAATCCCTTGCGCTGTAAGACTTTTGATGGTGGGCGCGAGAGGTCTCGAACCTCTGACCTCTACAGTGTCAATGTAGCGCTCTACCCCTGAGCTACGCGCCCTTCGGCAGACGCGATTCTTTGGCTGCAGAATCGGAACCTTGCAGACCTGTTCTAAGGTTGGTCTAAGCCCACGCCGCTAGTA
>Ga0207416_1004089_pt1 | contig 13052 bp, 6 predicted proteins | sample PaiPotPPM11metaG_FD_184107 | JGI IMG/M metagenome (GOLD analysis project Ga0207416, IMG submission 184107) | Iron sulfur acid spring bacterial and archeal communities from Banff, Canada, to study Microbial Dark Matter (Phase II) - Paint Pots PPM... ...
CTCTTGGGGATCTTGACCCCGATGGCCATGCGCTTGCTGTGGCTACGGCAGACGGCACAGCAAGCCCCAGACACTCCTGCCACTGAGGTGGTCTCCCAAGAAGTGATCTACGTCGTGACCGAGTTAGATCGTCGCTCTGGGGTCACGCTCACCGCCAATGACTTGTGGCGCACTATTGCCAGCTTTGGTGGCTACCTCAACCGCAAGAGTGATGGACCTCCCGGATGGCAGACCTTATGGAAGGGATGGTTCTACATTCAAACCATCTTACAAGGCGTTCGTCTTGCGGTTCGCTGTCCTCCTCCCTCATTTGTGTTAACTTGTCAGAGAACGAAGCACGCCGAGCCCGTTATTTTTGCCGCTATCTGGCAAATCATTCTAATGCCTTATTGATACTGGACAATGTCGAAGACCCCAATCTAGTAACGTCTGCCTTACCTATTTTAGCTGGCGGGAGTCTCGCTTGCTCCATTCTCTATACTTCACGTGTTACCCAGACACCGCACGGAGTGGTGTCTCACTCAGTCGAACGATTGTCAGAAAAAGCCTCACTCCACCTATTGCTAGAAGAAACCAGATCACTTCTTTCTGAAGTCCTAACCGACTCACAGAGCTCTGAAGCTGGTGCAGCGCGTTCCATGTGCTCAATGGTTGGCTATATGCCACTGGCATTAGTCCATCTACGCAGTTTTCTGATGCAAGACCGACACGTCTCTCTGTGTCGTCTGATAGAAGTGCTAAACAGCCGTGGTATTTCAGGAGTCGCAACAACAGTCACTGAGACCTTTCGATTAAGCTGGGAAAAGGTACGGACGAAGGAGGCACAGCGTATGTTCCTACTCGCTTCTTATTTCCCAGAGGCAACTCCCATTCCACTGTGGCTTCTGGGTCTGGCATCTGGGTTGGGTGAGAATGGAGACATCTTTGAGCCACTTGGGCAAGCACGATTTCATTTGCTTGAGCTGAGTTTGCTTGAAGAGCTCTCAAATGAACAGGTGCGCTTGCACCCGCTCGTCCGCGAGTTTGGTAGACAGCTAGTTACAGAAGATGAGGACAAAGGTAAAGCCTTGTTAGAAGAGGCGGCGGAGCATCTAGCAACTGAGTTTAAAGATCTATGTAAGTTGGAGCAGTATGCTCGAAGTACGACCTATTGGGAGTGCTTGGACAAGGTAAAGGCAGCTCGGGAATACGCTGTATTACTAGGAACTAACCACGCAGAACGTTTGGCTCAACTTGAGCGCTGGCTAGATTGTGAGAGTCGTTTACTAGGGGTTGGAAGCCTGTGGCCTGATGTGATACCAGGATTGTTTTATCAGCAGCTCTATAATCGAGCAATAGAAGAAAGCCATCATTTCGCAGCAGAAGCGGCGCTTGGACAATGGTTGCGACAGCTAGAGCCTGTGGGTGCGGAGGATCAAACACTGCTCAGAGTCTTTGCGGGCCATAGCCAAGGAATTAGAAGTGTGGCTTTCTCGCCTGATGGAACTAAACTTTTAACGGGCTCTCTTGATGGCACGGCACGGCTGTGGGACGTGGCGAGTGGGAAACCATTGATAACATTTGACGGTCACCAAGATATGGTAATGGGTATAGCTTTCTCGCCTGATGGGACTAAAGTTTTAACGGGCTCTCTTGATGACACGGCGCGATTATGGGATACAACTAGTGGGAAACTATTGGTGACATTTAGTGGCCACCGGTATAGTGTCGATAGCGTGGCTTTCTCACCTGATGGGGTTAAAGTTTTAACAGGATCTTATGATAAGACGGCACGGCTGTGGGACGCGGCGAGTGGGAAACCATTGATAACATTTGACGGTCACCTTAGTGGAGTAGATAGTGTGGCTTTCTCTCCCGATGGGACTAGAGTTTTAACGGGCTCAGGTGATAAGACAGCGCGATTATGGGATATAACTAGTGGGAAAGTCCTAGTGACTTTTAAACCTCACTGGGGACGGGTTGAGAGTGTGACTTTCTCTCCTGATGGAACCAAAGTTTTGACAGGATCTGGTGATAAGATAGTTCGGTTATGGGATATAACTAGTGGGAAAATTCTAAAGAGATTTAAAGGTCATCAGCGTTGGATTCATGCTGTAGCATTCTCTTCAGATGGAACAAAGATCTTGACCTGCTCTGGTGATGGGACACTGAAGTTATGGGAGACAGTAAGTGGGAAACAGCTACCGTTTGAAATCCAACAAAACTCGGTAAAGAGTGGAGCATTTTCGCCCGATGGAACAAAGATCTTGACTGGCTCTCTAGATGGTGTAGCACGATTATGGAAGATAGAACGTGGGGAGCAAATGGCCTTTGAAAGTCACGCTGCTAAGGTAGAGAGTATGGTTTTCTCTCCTGATGGGACTACGCTCCTAACGTGTTCTGATGATGAAACAGCAAAATTATGGGATGTAACGAGCAGAAAGGTATTGGTAACGTTTAAAGGCCATCACAGCTTTGTACGAAGTGGAGCCTTCTCACCCGATGGAACGAAGGTTGTGACAGTCTCCTTTGATGGGACTGCACAATTGTGGGAGGCTGTGAATGGTAAGCCTTTAATGACTTTTGAAGGCCGAGGAGGAGAGAGTGTAGCATTCTCGCCGGATGGAAGGAAAATTCTGACAGGCTTTACTGGTATATCAGACAGAGGGGCACTACTTTGGAATGTAGAAAGTGGGAAGCCTTTAGTAAAATTTGAAGGTTCAAAAAAGACTGTAGAGAGTGTGGCCTTCTCGCCCGACGGGAGAAAGGTCTTAACTGGTTCTTATGACAAGATAGCGCGGCTGTGGGACACAAAGGATGGGAAACTCCTGGTGAGATTTAAAGATCACGATGGCAGTGTAGAGAGTGCGGCCTTCTCACCCGATGGGATGAGGGTTTTAACTGGTTCTCTAGATGGAAAAGGAAGATTATGGGAGGTGGCGACTGGAAAGCTTTTAGTGACTTTTGAAGGTCACTACGGTGGCTTAGAATATGGGACCTTTTCACCTGATGGTCGTCTGGTTATTACTTGTGATACATATGGGCAGGTACGGCTATGGAGGGCTGTTGCACCGGAAATAGGGCTCCTTGTTGGAGTTTATGTTGCTACATATGAGATAGGAGCTATTTATTGGCAAAATGCAACCCATGTGGTGTTGGCCGATAAAGGAGGGCCACGATTTCGTCCTCATTTCTATCGGTTAAAGCTCGAAGGAATTGGGTAAAGTTGCCTGCGTGACATACCCCTTCCCTCACTCTACTCCATAGTTACTATCGCCTTTTGCGCGGCGGCCTCTTGGAAACACTCGCTTTGAGCTTGGCGCTGCTTCGGTTTGTCACCTTAGAGGCAACAGCAGGATGCTGCGTCTGGAAACGTTGTGCAAGCTTGATAGCGCCTTCGGCATTTTCCAGGTCTGGTGCTTCAATTGAGATGGATGCTCCGTCAATCTCAACTGTGATTTTGATGGGTGACTGTTGGGCAGCATCCTTCCCCACACGCCGCTCGTGTGCTTCATGCAGACGCTTAGCAAAAGAGACAACAGGCGTAAAAATAGTGATCAATGCACTTCCATCAGCCAGAATGGTGTCTTTCTGTGTCCAAGCAGTCACAAGCATTGGGATGAGAATACCAACGAGAAAATCACCGCCGCGCGTTCCCGTATAGACAGGTTCAATCGTGTAGCCATCGTTGCGAAGTGCGTCAGCGGTATCTCGCCCTACTGCATCAACTAAAGCAGGGTCTGCATCATGTGGATCATCTGGGATAACCTCTAATGTGATCCTGAAACGGTTTGAATTATCTGACTCAGCTTGAGAACTCATACTTGCTCCTACTTCCTTTCTCGATTGTTGAGTTATAGATACGATGATAATATACTACTTTGGTCTCTTCTCGCAAGCTTGTTATTCCCCTTCTGCTCACTCGTCTTATTCGTGTGCAGTTATTTACTATGAGAGAGGGCGCTCACAAACAGAATATTTTTAGAGTGTGAATGAGGGATACATGAGCGAGACAGCATTGCGTGATTATTTAAACGCAATCGAAAAGGATTACAGATCAGGGCAAGCAACTGAACACACGTATCGGGGAGCATTGAAAAGTCTTCTGGAAGCTCTTGATACCAATGTCTTTGCAAGAAATGAGCCAAAGCGCATCAAGTGTGGTGCACCAGATTATATGGTAGAACGCAACAATCTCACCATTGGCTATGTTGAAGCAAAGGATATTGATATTCCTCTGGATAAGATTGAAAAGGATGAGCAGTTAAAGCGCTATCTTCGTGCTCTCGATAATCTTATTCTCACTGACTATTTGGAGTTCCGCTGGTATGTCCAGGGCGAAAAGCGCATGACGGCTCGTCTGGTGACTCCTCGCCCAGACAAACGCTTGCCTCTGGATAAAGAAGGTGCAATAGCAGTAGAGCAGCTTCTCCACAGTTTCCTTGAGCATAGTGCCGAGCCAATTCGTAAACCCCAGGAGTTGGCAAAGCGTATGGCTCGCCTTGCTCACATGATCCGCGATATTATCATTGATGCCTTTCGGCAGAAGGAGGTCTCTGATAATTTGCGGGGTCTTTACCAGTCATTTCAGGAAGTTTTACTACCAGACCTCAAAGCGTCAGAGTTTGCCGATATGTTTGCCCAAACGATAGCTTATGGACTTTTTGCTGCACGGTGTAACCATACGCAAAAGAGCACTTTCCATCGTTATCTGGCAGTAAGAGAGATCCCTCGCACCAATCCCTTCTTGCGCAAGCTATTCGGGACCATTGCAGGCCCAGATTTGGATGATGAACCGTTCGTTGGTTTTGTGGACGAATTAGCTCAGGTCCTTGCCTTTACTGACCTAGAGGCTGTGCTCGCTGATTTTGGCAAATATACACGGCAGGAAGATCCCATTGTGCACTTCTATGAAACATTTCTTACCCAATATGATCCCAAACTACGAGAACTACGTGGTGTCTACTATACACCTGAACCAGTCGTATCATACATTGTTCGCTCGGTAGATCATCTGTTACGTGAGCATTTTGATTGTCCCGATGGATTAGCTGATACTGCTACTATTAGTGAAGATGAGCAGGAGCACGGAGAAACAACGCCACGCGTCTTAATCCTTGATCCTGCCACGGGTACTGGAACCTTTCTATACCATGTCATTACACATATTCGGGAAAGCTATCGAGAGATGGGTAATGCGGGTATGTGGTCAAGTTACGTTCGCCAGCACCTCTTACCGCGTCTCTTTGGCTTCGAGTTGTTGATGGCACCGTATGCAATGGCGCATCTCAAGCTAGGGATGCAACTTGCTGCCGTCGACTTGCCAAAAGCAGAGCGAGCTATCTGGGCGTATGATTTTAGCACGAGTGAGCGGCTGGGGATCTACCTGACCAATACACTAGACGAAGCCATCAAACGCTCAGAGGTGCTACTCGGACAGTATATTTCTGATGAGGCAAATGAAGCAGTCAAAGTGAAGCAAAGCCATCCGGTCATGGTTATCCTGGGCAATCCTCCCTACTCAGGACACTCGGCAAACAAGGGGCAATGGATTAAGGACCTATTACGGGGCAAAGACTCTCAAACAGGCAAGGTAACAGGAAATTACTTTGAAGTTGACGGCCAGTTACTTGATGAACGCAATCCCAAGTGGCTCAATGACGACTACGTGAAGTTTATCCGTTTTGCACAATGGCGTATTGAGAAGACAGGCTATGGGATACTGGCCTTTATCACCAATCACGGCTATCTGGATAACCCAACCTTTAGAGGGATGCGTCAGAGTCTCATGCAGGGCTTTGATGATATCTACATCTTGGACCTGCATGGCAATAGCAAGAAAAAGGAACGCTCGCCTGATGGTACCAAGGATGAGAACGTGTTTGATATCCAACAGGGAGTGGCTATTGGTATCTTCGTCAAACGACAGAGGAAGGCTAATTCATCTAGCGTGGCTAAAGTTTACCATGCTCATCTCTGGGGACTGCGAGAGGTATACGAGAAAAGGGAGCAGGAGCAACAACTTGTGAGTGGCAAATACCATTGGCTTGCCGAGAATGATATTACCACTACTCCTTGGGAAATGCTTGAGCCACGAATGCCCTTTTACCTGTTCACTCGGCAAGCAACTGATTTGAGAGAAGAGTATGAGCGAGGAATGAAAGTCACAGATGTCATTCCCGTGAATGGTTGGGGTATAGCTACACGTAAAGATTACCTACTTGTGGATTTTTCAAGAACTGACCTTATCAATCGATTCCAGGATATTCGATCTCTGACAGTCGAAGAAGCTGTTACCAAATATGGTATAAAAGATGCTCCCTATTGGAGCTTTAGTGAGGCTAAAAAGCAACTTTCCACTGACACTAAAAATCATGTGTACCCCGTTCTTTTCAGGCCATTTGATACGCGGTTCATCTACTATGAGAAGTGCATGATCGAGCGAGGAGACCATCGCTTTGACCTTATGTCTCATATGTTTCAAGAAAACCTCTCTCTCATTACGGTTAGAAGATCAGAGGTCGCAGGAATTCCTCAACATTTCTATTGCAGTAAGGACATATCTGTACTTCATTCCACTTCAGCTAAGGAAGGAAATTTTGTTTTTCCCCTTTATCTCTATCCCAAATCAAAACAAAATGGTCTCTTCGAAGAGCCATCCACAAATGCTCCAAGTGGCCGCAAACCAAATCTCTCATCCATCTTTATTAGAAACTTCTCAAGCAAACTCAACATGCACTTCATCCCCGATGGTAAAGGAGACCTACAACAGACCTTTGGCCCTGAAGACATCTTCAACTATATATACTCCGTCTTCCATTCACCCACCTATCGTAGCCGTTATGCCGAGTTCCTCAAGATTGACTTTCCACGCCTCCCACTTACCTCAAACGCCAACCTGTTCCGTGAATTATGCAAGCTGGGTGACAGGCTGGTAGGACTGCACTTGATGGAGAAGTTCGGCAAGATTACCACACGGTATCCAGTCTCAGGGAATGATGTGGTGGAGAAGATAGACTATACCTCTCCTGCTGATGCACCTGAGCAAGGCTGTGTTTGGATCAACAAAACGCAGTACATCGAAGGGGTACCGCCCGAGGTATGGAGCTTCCATATCGGTGGCTATCAGGTCTGCCAGAAGTGGCTAAAAGATCGCAAGGGGCGCAAGCTTGAGTTCAATGATATCAAGCACTATCAACGCACAGTAGCAGCTCTAGCTGAGACGATGACCTTAATGCAACAAATTGATGAGGTAATTGATGAGCATGGGGACTGGCCAATAAAGTAAGGGTGGTGGAAAGATAATAAGTAGTGTAATAAAAGAAATAGCTGATCTGTGTACATTAGCAAAAACCGCCTAGCTACGAATTGCAGCTTGGGCGGTTTCTTTGTGTTAAAGAGGCTCAGGAGCCTGCAACTGGCTGTACTTTGATGGTGATCTCTTTGGCATCGGTCGGTAGCGTATGACCATCACCTCCCTGGAGCTGGATATCGGCCTGCTTGATGCCCTTTTGCCGCAACAAAAAGCTCTGCGCGTCTTCCTTGCTTTTTCCTGCCAATGAGTTGGCCCAGGCCTGTTGCTGATTCCTATGCAATTGCAAAACCCATGTTCCCCGCGCATCAATAGAGATGCTGATCGTGCCCTGGCTGGCATCACTGAAGGTAGCGTCCTTCACCGTGGTCGTAATCTGACTCGATAAGGCATATGGATCACCTATATCTTTTTTCGCCTGCTCAGCCAGCTCTTGGGCTGCCATCTTTTCCGCTGCACCTTGATCATAAGCCTCTCCACTGCAGCTAAACACGACTGTGACCATCACCGAATTGGCAACGTCACCAACCTTGTGATCAGCAGAGACCTGCGGTTGGCATTGCGGGTTACCAACAAACTGCTCATTGTAGGCTAGCTGAGGCTGCAAAATGGACGCTGCGGAGGGTGCATTCGCAGTTTCCAGGTCGTTGGCAGCAGTATCAATATCGCTCTGCTGCACAACCGACTGGGCGGTCGTATTCTGATCACTGCTGGCGGGCTGGCTTGCGTCATTACCCGATGCATTAGCAGAGGTCGATATATTGGCGACTTGAACGGACTTGGAAACAGGTTGCGTTGTGGCAGAGACCTGACGCGCCTTTATCTGGTGCTGCGCTGCGTCAGGCCTACCAGTGACAGCTGTCAAAGAGAAGGTATTTTCAAGCGTCTTGCTAGCATCAGTCATAATAGTAATTGCTGCCGAAGGTGCCACTCCTGCTTGCCCTGTGACAGCCGACAGGCCACCAGTGAACTGGGCATAGACAGCTAAGCAGGAGCCAAGGATCAGTAGACCAATCAGCAACAGGGCGATGATCGCCACACGCATATGATTTTGCTCAGCCTGACTCGGTACTGGTCTGGTGAGCCTACTGGGTGGTACTCGGGTACCAGTGGGTGTCTGTGGTGCCCCTGTAGATCTCGCAGGTGCTGCTAGCTTGACGCGCTCACTCTGTTTGTTACTGGGCACATTCACGCGAGATTGGCGGACCCGCGACTTCTGTCGTACATTCGTCCGAGCATCCACTTGCGGTCCTGTTCGCTGCTCCACATCCGCTATCGACTCTGCCACGTCGCTAGCTGCTTGATTGATCTGAGGCATCTGCGGTACCGTTTGGCTATCTGTCTGCCTGGTCTCGGGCTCCAACACTGCTGTCAGCTCTGGGGCCGTGGCTTTGCTCGCTACTGCATAATCCTCCGCTGTTTCTCTTCGCTGCTCCACATCCGCCATCGACTTTGCCACATCGCTAGCTGCTTGACTAATTTGAGGCGTCTGCGGTACCATTTGGCTATCTGCCTGTCTAGCCTCGGGCTCCAACACTGCTGTCAGCTCTGGGGCCGTGGCTTTGCTCGCTACTGCATAGTCCTCCCCCGCTTTTCTTCCCTGCTCCACATCCGCCATCGACTTTGCCACATCGCTAGCTGCTTGACTGATCTGAGGCGTCTGCGGGACCGTTTGGCTATCCGCCTGTCTGGTCTCAGACTCCAGCACTGCTGTCAGCTTCGGGGCTGTGGCTTTGCTCGCTGCTGCATAATCCTCCGCCACTTGCCTTTGCTCTTTCTCCACATCCGCTATCGACTCTACCGCACAGCTGTCTGGGCTGGTCTGAAGCGTCGGGGTCGCTGTGAGGCCGACCGTGGTTTCATTGGCAAGTGATATCGGCCTGGCATGCTCATTCTGTTTGTCACTGGGCATATCCAAGGAAATTTCTGGGATCTGGGGCCGTTGCCATGTACTGGCTGGAGCACCCATTTGCGATTCTCTTCGCTGTGCAGCATCACCAATAGACTCTGCAAGATGATTGTCTGTCTGGCTGTTTCGAGGCTTCAGCGGAGGTGTCAGGTTAACTGGCTTGGCCTTCCTTGTAGCCGTGTAGTCATCTGAGAGCATAGAGATATCATCGCTACTGCCCCGATCTACCACTCCATTAGCAGCTGAGTTCGGCCAGTGCTCATATAGGCGACGAATGAACTCAAACTCGTGGGTCAAGCCATCCTGCAAGTCCATGCGGGGACGATAGTCGAGCAACTGCTGGGCACGCTGTATATCCGCGCAGATGTGGCGCACATCATCACGCTGGCTATCATCAACAACCACGTTGATACGCGATTCGCTGATCTCTTCTAGCAGTTCGACTATGCTGCGCAAGGTCATACTTGTCCCGCTGGCAATGTTCATCACCTGCCCTGTGGCCCCACTGGCCGCTGCTGCCCGCACAGTGGCCTCAACGGCATCATCAACATAGATGAAGTCACGCGTTTGGTACCCACCTCCATAGAGGTAGAGCGGCCCACGGCAGACGACGGCTTTACAGAAGCGATGAAAGGCCATGTCCGGTCGTTGGCGTGGACCGTAGACGCTGAAGTAGCGCAGAGAGACCGTTGGCAGGCCAAACCGACGATGATAGAGCGAGCACAGGCTCTCCGCGGCCAGCTTGGTTACCCCGTGGAGAGAACGTGGTCGCTCCAGTTCATCCTCGTGGATAGGTAAATGCGCAGCCTTGCCATAGACAGATGAGGAGGAGGCATAGACGAAGCGCCTGATCCAGCCAAACCGCAGTGCTGCCTCTAACAAGCGTAATGTGATTAGCACATTACTCTCGGTATAGTGCGTAAATGCGCTAGCCCAGTTGGTTTGTCCCTTCTCCTGCCCTGCCTGATGGAAGATCCAATCCACCCCTTCTAGCAGTGGTTGCAGCGTGACTTCCACCAGGTCACCCTCGATGAAGTGAAACATGTTCCACGAGCGGGGCCCTTCTAGATTCTGCTCCTTGAAGGAGCGATCATAGTTATTAGCGAACGAGTCGATGCCACACACTTCGTGTCCATCGGCCAGCAAGCGCTCAGCCAGATGTGAGCCCACAAAGCCAGCTACACCGGTTACGAAACATCGCATGATTTTTCCTCTGTTTCCTTCCTGTTCTCGTGCAGTGTCTGATCGTACGAAGTGCTACCCAGAGCTAGTAAGTGGTTCCTAATTTCGTCATCGACACCCGAGTGGAAAAACTTGAGGAGACAAACATATCCCTAATTTGTCCTAAGCCTGTCAGTGGATTAACCACTGCTCGCTTGAGCAAATTTCTCTGGGAAAATGACATTCCTTTTCATCTGGTTCCCCACAGAGCCCGATGCGATCTGATCGGCAGCATTCACCGAACTCTGTTAGAGGATTGGCATGATCTTTTTAGTAGGTATGGAGTTGTCTTACAGTACTGCTCACTGTGCAGCCTTAGCAATTGGATCGGACATAGGGCTGTCTGTTTGACCGGGTCGAGATCTTGGTACAGCAGTCAGCTTGACTGTTGTGGCTTTCTTCGCTGCGGTGGAGTCCTTTGAGGACATGAGTACATCATCCTTATTACTGGGATGTACCGCCCCTCTAGCAGCTGAGTACTGCCAATGCTCATACAGGCGACGAATAAACTCAAACTCCTGGGTCAAGCCATCCTGCAAGCCCATACGGGGACGATAGCCAAGAATCTGCTGGGCACGCTGTATATCCGCGCAGGTGTGATGCACATCATCACGCTGGCTATCATCAACAGCCACGCTGATACGCGATCCGCTGATCTTTTCTAGCTGTTCGACGATGCTACGCAAGGTCACACTCGTTCCGCTGGCAATGTTCAACACTTGCCCTGTAGCCTCAGTGACCGCTGCTGCCCGCACAGTGGCCTCGATGGCGTCGTCAACATAGATGAAGTCACGCGTTTGATACCCGTCTCCATAGAGAGAGAGCGGCTCACGACAGACAATGGCTTTGCAGAAGCGGTGAAAGGCCATGTCCGGTCGCTGGCGTGGACCGTAGATGCTGAAGTAGCGTAGAGAGACCGTTGGTAGGCCAAACCGACGATGATAGAGTGAGCACAGGCTTTCCGCTGCCAGCTTGGTTATCCCATGGGGAGAACGTGGTCGCTCCAGTTCATCCTCCAGGACTGGCAAACGTGCAGCCTCGCCATAGACAGATGAGGAGGAGGCATAAACGAAGCGCCTGATCCAGCCAAACCGCAGTGCTGCCTCTAATAATCGTAATGTAACCGAAACATTGCTCTCGGTATAATGCGTAAATGCGCTAGCCCAGTTGGTTCGTTCCTTCTCCTGCCCTGCCTGATGGAAGATCCAATCCACTCCTTCTAGCAATGGCTGCAGCGCGACTTCCATCAGGTCACCTTCGATGAAGTGAAACATGTTCCACGAGCGCAACGCTCCCAGATTACGCTCTTTGAGCGCGTGATCATAGTTGTTAGCAAACGAGTCGATGCCACATACTTCGTGTCCATCAGCAAGCAAGCGCTCAGCCAGATGTGAACCTACAAAGCCAGCTACACCAGTTACAAAACATCGCATGATTTTTCCTCTGTTTTCTTTCTGTTCTCGTGTAGTGTCCGATTTATATCCACCAATTGAGTGTGCACAAACAGCCTCCTTCCAGCGCTCCACACATGCGGTATGACAGGAAGGATCAGTCTGCCCCAAGTATTCGGTGTTCCTAGAATCTGATCATCGACATCCGAGTAGAAAAACTTGAGAAGATGAATATATGTAGTGACTAAGATATGCTGCTGCTTTTTTGGTTGTCCGGGAGAAACCTTCTTCTACGCTGTTTCACCCGCTTCGGCTGACGTTTACGTGTCTTGCTCTGCTCAGCAAAGGCAGCGAGCAGCGTGTCTAGATAAGGAGTCGGCCCATCTTTGCGTTGTTCTTCCTGCAACCTATTGAGCAGAGCAGCCATTGGAGGCCCTTCATCTATAAAGCGACGGATGTAGCTCTCCGGCTCGGCCAGTCGTACTGCCTCCGAGAGCGCGTCCAAGGCCTGCATCTCCTGTTGGCTCGTCTGGTGAGCCAGGACTTGCAACAGCCGGATCTCAATGACATGGTCCCAGCGCTGGCTGACAGTCGCTCTCTCGAGCACAGGCTCCAGTCGCTGCAGAGCCGGAGCTGGCTGGGCCGTGGCTAAGAGGATGCGAGCACATGCTACCTCTTCCCGTTCGCAGGCAAAGGAAGTGCTATGCCGTTCTTTCAGATTCAGCTCCCCGACCCAGCGCATGGCACGATCCAGCTCCCCACAGGCCAGCCAGAGCCTGGCCTGATCGACCGTAGTGAACAGGGAACGTATATGGAGATAGATATGCTGGTTCATGCGCATGCCTATCCCTTCAAACTGTTCGAGGGCAGAGTGTGCGGCATCGTAGTCTCCGCGCGACAGGCAGATACGTACCAGCACCGCGTACGCGCACAATACAAAATTGAGCGATGCGTGCGAGATGGCCTCTTCGGCCAGAGCATGCGCGGCCTCGAGTTCGTTCCACTCGCGTAGAATATCTGCTCGTAAGACAGCAGGCCAGCCTACCTCAGGCAACACCAAGCCTCCTGACGTATCCCCAACAGCATCGCTTGCTGGGTTCGTGCAATCGTCCAGCCCCTATCATATACCTTATCATTACCCACAAGTTTTTGGAGCCGCCTGCAGAGAGGATCGCCAAAGCAGAGATTATACGTGGTCTCTTCAATACAACTTGGCTTGTCACCATGGCTCGTAAAAGTG
>Ga0207416_1004090_pt1 | contig 13050 bp, 8 predicted proteins | sample PaiPotPPM11metaG_FD_184107 | JGI IMG/M metagenome (GOLD analysis project Ga0207416, IMG submission 184107) | Iron sulfur acid spring bacterial and archeal communities from Banff, Canada, to study Microbial Dark Matter (Phase II) - Paint Pots PPM... ...
GAGCAAGCCGCGTCGGATTCGGCGCGCCTGAGGGCGGCGCTCGCAAAACTCGACGCCGTCACCGCCGAGTTCGATCGGCGCTTCGAAGCGCGCAAACACCTATTCGACAGCTTGCCGACGCCGTGAAGACCGCTTCCTTTGAAGGTTCGGTGGTCGTCTAAGGAGCGACTGCTACAGGTTAGACCGCAAGGGCGGCCGCTCGTCTAACCCGAGGCCGCTTTTTGTGGGTTCGCCCGGCGCCGACGGCGAGCGATTTCTGGGACCAGCGGGCGGAGGCGGTGGCGCCACCCGAAGCCGTCGCCCTCGCGCGTGAGACGATCAGCTGCATGGCGCGCAGCCATGCGGGCCGAACAACCGCCGGGCGGGAGTAGAAGGCCGGATGAACGCCAACGCGACACCCGTGCGGCGCGTAGGTAGCGTAAAATTTCCGAGGACAGATCTAGGTCAACTGCGACTTGCGTAATGGGTCTAACAGGCCGGATCAGAGGGAATGAGCAGTAATCTCCGCCTTAGCTACGCCGACTTTTTCCGAGCCGCCACAACCTTTGAGCCATACCCTTATCAATGCCGCGTCAGCGAACGCGCACCTGACTTTCTGAAGATCGCAACGGGGCTCGGCAAGACGGAGGCCCTTGTTCTGGCGTGGGATTGGCGCCGGCGCTGGGATTCCGCGACGCCCCGGCGCCTGATCTACGTTTTGCCCATGCGCACTCTGGTGGAACAGACGGCTGAGCGGCTTGAGCTCTGCCGACACCGCCTCGCTAAAGCAGGTATCAGCGACTTCCCCCTCATCGACAGAGTAATGGGCGGCGACGTCGGCGAGCATTGGTTCCAGGAACCTGAAAATCCCGCGATTGTGATCGGCACGCAGGACATGCTTCTTTCGCGAGCACTCAACCGAGGCTACGGCATGAGCCGATTCCAATGGCCGATGACGTTCGGGGCAGTCAACAACGACGCCTATTGGGTTATCGACGAGGTGCAACTGCACGGCGTAGGTGCCGTGACAGCTGCCCAACTCCAGGCATTTCGTGACCTCCTCGGCACGTACGGTCCGACGTCAACGACCTTTGCTTCCGCGACGCTCGACACATCTTGGCTGGAAACCGCCGAGTACACGGTCAACCAACGGACGACGGAGCAGCTCGACGAAAAGGACCGTGCCCTCGAGCAGATTCGGCGCATTGTGGATGCTCCCAAAGTCGTGGAACAGCTGAAGGTAGGGGACGATGAGCAGCTCGCACGAGAGGTCGTAGCACGCCATCGGCCGGGTAGCCTAACACTTGCAGTCATCAATACCGTCAAAGGCGCCAAGGGGCTGCACCGCGGCGTTAAACGCCTCGCTGGCGATGCAGAATGCCGTCTGTTGCACTCCCAATTCCGGCCCCAGGACCGGCAAAGACACACGGAGGCACTCACCGCCCACGTCGATCCCGGAGGTGCCGGTCGCATAATCATCGCCACGCAGGTTGTCGAAGCAGGCATCGACGTTAGCGCAAAAACGCTTATTACCGAAGCGGCTCCGTGGTCTTCCCTCGTGCAGCGTTTTGGCCGCTGCAATCGCCGCGGCGTTGACGAGGACGCACGCATCGTCTGGATAGACCGTGGAGAGCCCAACAAACAAAACTCATTACCGTATGAGGCCGGAGGGATTCAGGCCGGCCGTAAGGTGTTATCCGAGCTATGCGGCAAAAACGCAGCGCCCTCGCACTTGCCGGAGCAACCGATTCAACGCGGCGCGGGCCTCGTCGTGCGCCGACCTGAATTGCTAGACCTATTCGACACGTCGCCAGATCTCTCGGGACACGATGTCGATGTATCGCCTTTTATCCGGGAGGCAGACGAGTTTAACCTTTGGGTATTCTGGCGCGACCAGCCGCCGACGTCTACTGAGCCGCCACATCGCGACGAGCTCTGTCCGGCACCTATCGGAGACGTGAGAGCTTTGGTGAAGGACCTGCGCGCCGCAGGGCGCGGCAATGACATCCGGGTTGCAAACCAGTTCGGCCGCGCGGACGACGGCGGGTATACCGAGGCTTGGACGCCGTTGGTGGCAGAGGCGACACGGCCCGGCCTGCAGGTCTGGATCCACAGCGATGCGGGCCATTACGATTCCGAGATTGGCTTTGGACCTGCCGCGGGCCGAGTTGAACCGATCCTTATACCCCAACCCGGCGAGACGTTTCAGGGAGAGGGCACTACGATTGACGGTGATACGGGTAGCGAAATTGGCGGAGCAATCACGATCACGCAGCACGCGAGTGATACGTTTCTCGAGGCGCAGGCGCTTGCTCGAAGGGTTAAAATTCCCGCATCGGCAGCGGGAGCCGTCGAGTGTGCGGCGCTCTGGCACGATGTTGGAAAGGCACATCCGGTGTTCCAGGATACTATGCGTGGGAACATCGGCGACGACCAGGGTTTGCTATGGGCCAAGTCTCCACGCGGTCATAGCCGGCACAAACGGAGGGGGTTTCGACACGAGCTCCCAAGCGCGCTTGCCTACCTTCGAGCACATGGTGATGAGGGCAAGAAGAGCGATCTTATCGCGTTCCTCATTGCTGCGCATCACGGGAAACTCCGCGTCTCAGCGCCGTTTTTGCCTTTCGATGTAAGTGGCCACTCTGTTCGCGTTCTCGGGAATGAAGAAGGGGATGAAGTCCCTTCCGTCGAGCCGTTGAACGGCGAGCGTTCACCGGCGTTCGCCGTTTCGCTGGATGCCTTTCTCGTTGCGAGCGTCAACGGCATTCCAACCTGGGTGGAGCGAGTTGCGGCATTGCGCGACAGCAACGAGTATGGACCGTTCCGGCTCGCCTACCTCGAGCTGCTCGTCCGCCTCGCGGATTGGCGCAGCAGCAAAAAAGAGGCGGTGGCGACTCAATGAACGATCTGAGGCTCGAGGGCTGCAGAAGCGATACGCTGCTTGGCTATCTAAAGGGACTAGGGTTTCTAAGGCTGACGGCGCAACAGGTTGATCCCGATGCAAGGGCGTCTTGGGATGCCTCAACATTTGTGCTTCACTCTCGGCTCAGCCGCGGCGACTTAGAGAGGTTTTTTTTAGAGTCATACTGCCCAACGCCAATAGCCAATCCTTGGAACAGCGGCGCCGGGTTCGATTTGGGAAAAGCGGATCGCGCGGCGCAGGTCATCCAGCAAGTGCGTTCGACAACCTCATCTCGATGGGCCGCCTACCGCCTCGTGTTGGATTTCATCTTTGCAAAATGTGTTCACACCGGTCTGCGTGACAGAATGTTGGCATCCGGACAAAAGGACGAGTTCGTTCGAATCCTGCGCGCGCAGTTGCCCGAGCAAGGACTTCCGTGGATCGACGCGGCGATCGGCATCGCGCAAGATGACATTGTTTACCCTTATCTGCTCGGCAGCGGCGGAAACGACGGTCATCTTGATTTTTCGGTGAATTTTGCAGAGCGCGCTTTGAGTGTTATTGGCGACAGCCCTGATGCGTGCGCACGAGAAATGCTGGCCGACGCCCTAGAGGATTCTGCGTTGGCACCGCTGACGCCAGGCGCTCGCATCGGGCAGTTTAGCGCGCGCCACGCGGGCGGCGTAAATGCGTCAACCGGATTCGAATCGGATTCGCTCGTGAACCCCTGGGACTACATTCTAATGATAGAGGGTAGCCTGTGTTTCCGGAGCGCTGTCGCGAGGCGCCTTGAATTTCGCGCCGGTCCTCGGACCGTAGTACTCCCATTTGCATTCCGTGCGGTGGCTAGCGGCTACGGAAGTGCAAGCTCGCTCGAGCCATCCCGCGGGGAGCTGTGGCTCCCGATTTGGGACGGCAAGATTGGGCACGCAGGACTGGTCGATCTCTTTCGGCGGGGCCGCCTAGACCTGCCGAGCGACGGCCATACCTCCCATGTGCGCTCGGCTGCCGTCTCGAGCGAGGCGGCCGCCGCAGCCGTTACGATGGGGGCCGCCTTGGGCGTTCGCAACTTTAAGCGCGTCGCATTCGTCCAGCGGAACGGTCTGGCATATGTCGCGGCGAGCAGCGGCGAGGTAAGCGTTCCAAAGTTCGGCACGCCCATGGTGGCCCGCATCTCCCGATGGTTGGCCGAGTGGGTCGAACGCATTCGCGGCACTGAAACGGCCAAGGGCGCGGAGGTTGCCGAACTGCTACGCGGATTTGATGACGCTCTCTTTGCGATCGGAAGCGAATATCAGCGCAATGCGCAGGGCTTCCAAGACCTGTTGGCTGCCCTCGCCAGGCTAGAGTTTGCTGTCGCGCGCAGGTCACCAGAATATCCGCCCCCTTTACCCTATCTCGAGCGGGGCATCATCGACGAGGTCGACGACTCAACGGTTGAGCATCGCCTTGCCGCGGCGCTCGCCTCGCTTGGTGGCCATGAAGAAAGAGCACGCATACGGCTCGACATTGAGCACGTCAGCTTCAACGAGGCAAAACATCGTCTTGTTTTCGACCGCTTTCACGCTCCTATGCTGTCGCCTCAAATCGAGAATACCCTCTCCGCAATATGTTCCCGGCGCGTAAGGCTGGCAAGAGGTGGCAAGCACGCGGACGGGTGGCTTTTCGGAACCCGTTGCGCCGACATCGCTGACGTAGTGGCGATGCTAGAGTCTTCCGCGGGAGCTCCTTTGCGCAAGCGTCTTGCGACGCTACTGATCGCGTACTCAATCGTGGAACCCTCGCACGGATCTCCGACCACCAGCGATGCGTGGAGCGTGCCCCTACCGGCCGCGTATGCAGTAATGAAAATGGTTATCGATCACCCGAAAGTTGGCGACCCGCGGATTATCGGGTACCTTTGTGCTCGCAGTCCGCAGCGGGCGCTCGAGCTAGCTATGCGTCGCGCCAGGATGATCGAGGGGCTACCGGCGAGCCCGCGCGACGTCCGCGGGACGAGCATCGACGATCCCTTGTGGTACGCCTCCGTTCTGTTGGTGTCTGTCGAGCGCTCCGTTAGGTCGTATCGTCGACTTCTTTCAGCGGCGCTTGTAGAAGCGCCAAACGATGCAAGAACGGCGCGCTATCTTGACACCGCTTTTGCTGCTTCCGGTGTCGCATAAAGGAGTATCAAACGAATGCTAAATTCGCTCTTGCAGGCAATGACCGGGTCACGAATTCTACTCGAGGCTGACCTGCGGCCAGTGCAGGGCAGTCGGTTTCAACCCACCGGTTTCCCCAGCCTTGGTGCCGCGGAGTTTACACGGCCAGATGGAACGCCGATGTTGCTCGTCGAGTCCGCGCAGTCGATGGCAAATCGTTTGGAGGCGACGGCTTGGGATGAAATGCGCGACGACCTCGTGGCTTTTTTGGACGGTTTACCATATGTCGCCACAACCGTCGACGGCCGAACTACCGACTGCATCCGCGAGGCCCATCGCCTGAATTCACCTTATCTCATTGACGGAATTAAGGACAAGCTGCAAGAACGCGCTGGGATCGCCGGCAAGAAAGCGAAAAAGAAGCCCGTAGGAAACGGCGAGGTCGACGAGAGTTCAGGCGTCGACATTCGACAGCTGGCCAGCGCCGTGTTTTACTACGACCCAAACTCCGTGTTGCACGGCGTCTTCCTGGAGAAGATAGTCGGGACTGCGCGGCTCACGCGCGTATTGTCCGCCTTCATCGAAGCTGCGGACGTGAGGCCGGCAGAAAGCGGCGGCGTAAAGAATGATCGGATCGATCCCGCCGGGAGGGGGAGGGGCGGCGCGGCAAAGGGTTTCGGAAATGTCCCCTTTGCTCGGACCGAGTACACTGCGGCAAAGGTCACGGCCTATTTCTCCGTCGATGTCGCCCTGCTGAAATCGTACGGGCTGCCAACCGCCGCAGAGGAGCTACTCATTGCGCTGGCGCTATGGAAGACACGCCGGTTCCTCGAAAATGGCGCCCGTTTGCGGACGGCGTGCGACCTGGCGGTTTCATCGCTCGCCGTAAAACGGCCAGAAGGGTGGGTGCTGCCCGCGATGACTGACCTCGAAACGACGATCAAGAAGTGCATCGCGCAGTGCCGTACGGAGCACCTCTTCGCAGAGCCGCCAAAGACCGTTGTATAGGCAGCAATGATTTCGCTCCGCATTGAATTCTTGGCCGGACGATTCCACGCCAACCCGTGGGATCGTGGTACCAATGAAGGCGAAATCGACTGGCCGCCGGCACCGTGGCGCATCCTGCGGGCGATCACCGCCGGTTGGTACCGGCTCGGTCAGCCAAATCGTGATGTCTTCAACCATGTCTTGGACGTCTTGGCAGATCCGCCGGTTTACTACTTGCCGAAGGCCACCGCCGGACATTCCCGCCATTACGTGCCGCTAGGAAATCTGAAGGGCGGCAAACCTGCCAAGACGCTCATGCTCGACTCGTTCCTTGCCTTGGAACAAGGCAAGGAATCTTTGGCAACAGCGTATGTGGTCTGGCCCAACCTCAGCCTTGCGCCTGGCGAGCGCGCACTCCTTGAGTGCGCGTGCGCAACCATTGGGTATCTCGGCCGGGCGGAATCATGGTGTGCGGTCAGCGTAGTTGAGGCTCCGGTGGAGGATGATGCCGTCGCGGTGGTCGACCTCGCGTCCCGTCGCACAGGCGCCGGTCCGCTCTCGCGACGTCTCGCCGCGGGCCCCGAACTGCGCGGCGTCGAGCTGCTGCGCTCCCTAAGCAAAACAACAGGCGAGATGCGGCGGTCACGCCGACTTGTGCCCAAAGGAGCAGTGTGGCTGGAATACCGGCTACCGCACGATCTACTGCTGGTGCGCGAGCAATACGATGCGCGGGAGCGCGAGGCGGTGGCATTCGGGCCGACGATCATGCGCTTTGCCGTCGAACGCACCGCATCCAGTATCTTGCCGCCAATCACAGACGCGGTAAGCGTCGCGGAGGTGATGCGGCGCGCGGCGATGGCGCGTTATAGCGCTGTGAACGGCGGGGCCGCGACGACGCGCCTGGCAGGCAAAAGCGAAGACGGCAGCGCCAAGCGCGAAGGCCACGACCATCCCTTCTACCTGCCCGCGGACTCATCGGGGAGCGGAAAGATCGACACGCTTTACGTCTGGTTTCCGCGCGGCTGCACGCACGCTGAATATCGAGCCGTGGCGTCGATCGACGTGCTCAAAGACCGCTTTGCGTTCGACGGCCAACTGGCCGTAACGTTTATTAGCAACGTTCAACCCCCGCGCGGGCGTGAATGGAGCACGGCCACTCCCGTGGTCCTCGATCGTTTTCCGAAAGTGCGCGGCACCGACGGAAGCCGGCGCGTGGTTGATTCGCCGGAGCATCAGCTGCGGGTGATGATCGAGCGCCGTGTTGGGGAACTATGCGAAGTCGAGCTTTGGCCGCTCACGAGAACCGTTGCCCGCCGCGACTCGCACGGCGTGCGGCTCGACGCATTTCGGCGCGCGCGCCGGGGCGAGCGTCCGACGCACCCGGTCGCCGGCGCTACGCTCCGCTTTGGCAGAGAAATCGAGGGCCCGGTCGTGGCGGGGCGGCTGGCGCACTTCGGTCTCGGGCGGTTCGAGCCGGCTTAACGCTGTTTGGGCCTGCGCCTGTCAAGAGCCGGCACGACATCGGTGTAGGCAAAGTCATCGCCCTTGAAAAGCAGCGGTTCGCCTGCGGTTTTGCTGAGCGCGTACGCGAAGCAATCTCCGAAATTCAAGCGCGCCAAATGGCTGCTGCTTTTGCCGAAATCGCGGTACGCTTCGCGCGCCGCCCGCGCTTGGACTTCGGTAACGGACTCAATCCTGAGTTGTGCTTCGCTGAACAGGTCATCGAAGCGCCGGCTGGCTATTGGATCATGGCTAGCGTCGATGACAATGGCCGCCTCAACGAAGTTTACCGCTGACACGCGTCGCACGTCCGCAGCCGCGATTGCCTCGGCATACGTGGCGGCGTCTGGCTCGTCGCGCAAAATCGCGATGAGCGCCGACGCATCCAGAATCATCGCGGCAGCCCGCGCTCATCGTACAACAGGTCGCCGTGGTCGACCGAACGGAACGGCTCTTTGAGGTGAGTCGCGCAGTCTGCGCCAATTGCCAGGATGCGGGCTGCCAACCCGGCCCCGCGGGCCTGGCGCACGCGCTCCAGCCGCTGGCGGACGGACTCTGTGACGGCCGTGGTTACGTTTTCTCCGGTTAGCGCCGCGAGCTCGCGAGCAAGCCGGTGCGTCTCTTTGTTCTTGATGTTCAAGCTCATTGTAGCATTCTACCCTTAACGTCTACCAATCTACCAGAGAACTTGCGCCCGTGTCAATAGGGGGCAGTTCGTGCCGCACGGTTTTGCGGCCGGCTTCATAGCAGCTCAAGCGCCCGCTGGATTTCCGGACCGAAAATAATAAATGGGAGGTGCGCGAATGCAAGCCTCGGAGCGCGTAGTCGAATTACTTCCGGCGCGCATGATCAACGAGTACGTCTACTGTCCGCGCCTGTTCTGGCTTGAGTACGTCGAGCGCGAGTTCGAGGAATCGTACGACACGGTAGACGGCGAGCGGGTTCATCGGCGCGTGGATACTGCGCGAGGCGAGCTCCCCGACGATGCACTGAGTGCGAAGGGGGAAGCGACCTCGGTGGAGCTATCTTCGGAATCGCTGGGCGTCGTCGCAAAGATTGACATCGTTCGCGCCGACGGTGAGCGCGTAGTACCGGTGGACTTTAAACGCGGCAAGGTCCCGGCCGTGGAGCACGGGGCGTACCACCCCGAGCGGGTGCAGATCTGCGTTCAGGCATTGCTCTTGCGCGAAAACGGCTACGCCTGCGACTGGGGCCGCATCTATTATGCCGCCTCCAAAACCATGGTTGACGTAGCGATCGACGACGTATTGGTCGCTCTGACACGGAGCGCGATTGATAGCGCCCGCAACCTCGCGCAGAAGACCGCCATGCCCCCACCGCTGGTGGATAGCCCGAAGTGTCCGCGTTGTTCGTTGCACGCCATCTGCCTGCCCGATGAAACCAACGTCTTGCGCGGTGCGCACACGCGCGCGGCGGCGCGCCGGTTTGGCGCGCCGGCCGACGACGGCGTGTCGCTTTACGTGCTCGAGCCTGGAGCGCGAGTCGGACTCAGTGGCGAAGTCTTGGAAATTCGAACCGACGCGGGCTGCGTCGCGCAGACGCCGCTGATCGAAGTTGACAGCGTTTCACTTTTTGGCAACGCCCACATCAGCTCGCAAGCCATGCGGGCCGTTCTGGCGCGCGACGTGCCGGTCTTCTATTTGAGTTACGGGGGCTGGCTTAGCGGCTATGCGCGCTCAATTAACGACCACAGCGTTGACCTTCGCATCGCGCAGTTCGACGCGGTCAAAGATGGTGCGCGTCGCCTGTTACTTAGCCGAGCGTTTGTTGCCGGAAAGGTTCGCAATCAACGTACGATGGTACGCCGAGGGCTGGGCGACAAAGGCAAAGAGGCCCTGCAAGCGATGGCCTTTCTTTTGCACCGCATCGAGCGCGCCGCGTCCGCCGATGAGCTCCTCGGCCTGGAGGGAATGGCAGCAAAGCACTACTTCGATGCGTTTGGGGATATGCTGGGCATCGCCACGGGATTCGAGATAACAGGCAGAAACCGGCGGCCGCCCACCGACCCGGTCAATGCGATGCTCTCCTTTGGCTACTCGATGGTTTGCAAGGAAGCGCTGGCGGCAGTCATTGCAGTCGGCTTCGAGCCCGGACTAGGGTTTTATCATCGCCTGCGTCCCGGCCGGCCGTCGCTTGCTCTCGACCTGATGGAAGAGTTTCGCCCCTTGGTCGTCGATTCGACCGTCCTGACATTGCTCAACACTCGCGAGATACGTGCGACCCACTTTGATCGCCGCGGCCGGGCCGTGGTCCTTACGCCGGAAGGCCGGCGCACGTTTATACGCGCGATCGAGCGGCGGCTGCGCTCGACGATTGCGCATCCGACTTTCGGCTATCAGGTCACATATCGCAGGGCGCTAAACGTTCAAGCGCGGCTTCTAGCAAGGACGATCCAGGGCGACGTTCCGGCCTACCCCGCGTTCGTCACGAGGTGACCGTGCTTCGCGCGTACATATTGTCGTACGATATTAGCCACCCAAAACGTTTGCGAACGATGCACAAACTCGCCAAAGCGTTCGGGCGACCCCTGCAGTACAGCGTATTTGCCTGTTTGCTGCGCCGGGAGGATCGTGTGCGGCTGGCCGTGCGGATCGAGGAGCTCATCGATCGAACCGAAGACCGGGTCGTGATCGTCGACATTGGATCGGTTGCTGATCGCGAAAGCTGGATACCTCCCATGGAGGTTTTTGGCCGCCAGAACATCCCAAAGCAGAGGTCGGCCGTCGTTGTTTAGCCGTGTATTTTCGTCGAGCGTGTCGGTGGGTCGATGTCTACGCGCAGGCGCTCGAACTATATTGGATGCGGCACGGGGCCGCGTCCGGAGCACTTGGCCCCCAGTATGCCGCACCAGTTCGCGGGAGTCGCTCGAAATCAGCAGGGGAATCGCTTATGAAATGGGCACTGCACTGTGGTGCTATTTCCGCGCGTTTAAACGTGCGGCCCCATTGAAGCCCTTCTTCGAGCGCCTCGGCTCGAGTACGTCCTGCTTATTTCCGCGCGTTTAAACGTGCGGCCCCATTGAAGCCGGAACGACCTCAACGGCCTCACGACGAGATTCGAGATTTCCGCGCGTTTAAACGTGCGGCCCCATTGAAGCGATATTGATGCCCCGCTCGACCAGCACGCGCTGACATTTCCGCGCGTTTAAACGTGCGGCCCCATTGAAGCATTCAAAACGCCAAAGAATTGGAGCCGCGACCCAGGATTTCCGCGCGTTTAAACGTGCGGCCCCATTGAAGCGGCTAAATCTCCGTCGAAGTATATCGGTCGTATCCATTTCCGCGCGTTTAAACGTGCGGCCCCATTGAAGCCGCATCCTTACACGCATAGAAGGCGGCGAGCTTGGGATTTCCGCGCGTTTAAACGTGCGGCCCCATTGAAGCTTCTCAAACTCAACAAGAAGTCCGTGGCGCTCGCGGGATTTCCGCGCGTTTAAACGTGCGGCCCCATTGAAGCCAGGTAAAGTTGGTCTTGACGCGCAGCGATTTCCCCAATTTCCGCGCGTTTAAACGTGCGGCCCCATTGAAGCACAAAGCCGTTTTGCACCATGGCATTAAACACGGACGATTTCCGCGCGTTTAAACGTGCGGCCCCATTGAAGCGGCGAAGCTGCTGTCGTTATCCAAGGCAAGTCCTCCGGATTTCCGCGCGTTTAAACGTGCGGCCCCATTGAAGCTCTCAACCTCACAGGGGCTTCGTTTGGCCCCGACGGGATTTCCGCGCGTTTAAACGTGCGGCCCCATTGAAGCCAACCGTCGGCGTCTTTAGCCGCGCGGCCGCCCCCCATTTCCGCGCGTTTAAACGTGCGGCCCCATTGAAGCTAGCAGCCGCGCTGAATCCAATACGAGGCAGGCTGTATTTCCGCGCGTTTAAACGTGCGGCCCCATTGAAGCCGCATAGTAGTTAGATTACCTTCCCTTTCTTTTCCCATTTCCGCGCGTTTAAACGTGCGGCCCCATTGAAGCCAAGATATAGCCATCGGCAGCTCTGTTCTTATTGACATTTCCGCGCGTTTAAACGTGCGGCCCCATTGAAGCTTTTACTCCAAGAGAGTTGTGGTGATTTTGTAATGATTTCCGCGCGTTTAAACGTGCGGCCCCATTGAAGCGCGCGCGCGTAGGGTGTCCACCAAACGCCGCGCCGATTTCCGCGCGTTTAAACGTGCGGCCCCATTGAAGCCCGACTTTGAGAAAAACTTGTGTCAGCCTAACTGCATTTCCGCGCGTTTAAACGTGCGGCCCCATTGAAGCTATAGGTCACATCAAGGTCAGCCAAAATACTGTTCATTTCCGCGCGTTTAAACGTGCGGCCCCATTGAAGCCACGAGAATCGCTCGTAACAGTCACGAAGAAACTTCATTTCCGCGCGTTTAAACGTGCGGCCCCATTGAAGCAAGACGAAGTGCAGCCCTGTACGTTTGTCGCAAAATGATTTCCGCGCGTTTAAACGTGCGGCCCCATTGAAGCAGATAGAGCGCGAACTCGTGCGGTGTCATCGACATCACATTTCCGCGCGTTTAAACGTGCGGCCCCATTGAAGCCCCTGCTTGGCTGACGCGATCGCGCCCAGGCCCTTATTTCCGCGCGTTTAAACGTGCGGCCCCATTGAAGCTCGGGTTGATGAGCAAAACGGTTCCCGAATCCGGCAATTTCCGCGCGTTTAAACGTGCGGCCCCATTGAAGCTTTGAAAACAGGAGGCCTTGGCGGGTGAAATGGTGATTTCCGCGCGTTTAAACGTGCGGCCCCATTGAAGCACATTCCACTACGAAAAGTAACATACGCAAAGACGGAATTTCCGCGCGTTTAAACGTGCGGCCCCATTGAAGCCGCGTTTGGCTAGCTAGGAGGAAGCGAACGAACCGTATTTCCGCGCGTTTAAACGTGCGGCCCCATTGAAGCAATGATCCTGCCGCGCGGCACCCCGCCGATGCCGAGCGCATTTCCGCGCGTTTAAACGTGCGGCCCCATTGAAGCGTGAAGGTCGCCCCGGAGGATCCGCTCGCGCCGCTGAATTTCCGCGCGTTTAAACGTGCGGCCCCATTGAAGCCCAACCTCCCCGGACTAAATATCCCAGGAATAGGTAATTTCCGCGCGTTTAAACGTGCGGCCCCATTGAAGCTCGAACCCGGCCTGGAGGCGGTGCCTGCACGGCCAAATTTCCGCGCGTTTAAACGTGCGGCCCCATTGAAGCGGAGAAATCTATTAGGCGGCGGGTTTCAGGGTCGGACCTACTGGCGCCGCCTCGAGGCTTGATAGGGCGCGAATAAATTCGCGGTCGTCTAAAGACGACCGCTCCAAACGCTCGCGAGCAGGTAGCGCTGTTTAAACGCCAATGGCCACGCGCGCCCGGCGAGTGACGTCGGATAGCACGCCCGGCGCGAACGGCGATTTCAGATTGGCCGAACGGACCAGCTCCTGAAACGGCGCCTCGCCGCCGCGCGCGCACAACCGGACGTAGTCCGCGAGCGCGCCGGCATAGTCGTCCTGCGAGCGCGCCCAAAACTGCAGCGCGCAGCACGC
>Ga0207416_1004094_pt1 | contig 13030 bp, 15 predicted proteins | sample PaiPotPPM11metaG_FD_184107 | JGI IMG/M metagenome (GOLD analysis project Ga0207416, IMG submission 184107) | Iron sulfur acid spring bacterial and archeal communities from Banff, Canada, to study Microbial Dark Matter (Phase II) - Paint Pots PPM... ...
GACTTCAGTATGAAGCCCACTGCCCCCAATGACGACAAGGGTGCGGAAGAGTACCTGAATAAGAACACCAAGGTGCAGATGGGCGTCATCAAAGAACGCCTGGAGAAAGAGGCGCAGGGACAATAGCTATTTGCCCGACTTATTCGTAGGCCGAGCGCTCCGTCGCCGGCACGTGGTCGGGTGGCCGCCGACGCTAAGCTCGCAATCAGCTTCCGCCGGGCGGCCAGCCGGGCACGTGAATATTTGATGCCGCTGGCGAATGCGTAAAGTAGGGGCCAGACACCCAAGCCTTCGGCGGGGTCACCCGCTGCGCCCGCCCGGTGATCTCTGCCTGCGGAAACGGCATGGTCCTGGGGGAAAGCCAAGCGGGCACGGCAGGAGCCGGCCCCTACCAGACCATCGCGATTGGGCCGAGCGACAGCTGCTGCGCGACATCCGTTGCCCGGTGACTTCGCCAGCGGTATCAATATTTCGGGTTAACTATTTGCCCGCAGCTAACAGCTAATGGCTAATGGCTAATGGCTAGTGCCCCGTCTCTTCGCGCACCACGTACTTGAGAGACTTTGCCTCTGCGAAGGTATCCCGCATGGGCTTTGCCAGGTCACGATGCTCCTGGAGACGCTCCCAGGCCAGAAAGTCATCTAGGCTCTCCCACTCACTGGTGATCAGCCACTCCTGCGGGTCGGTCGGCGACTGACACACTTGATCGACGATATGTCCCTTCACTCCCTGAGCCACGTCGTCGCGAACGGCATTGTAGGCCTGCAGAAACTGATCAACCTTTCCATCCTGGATGCGGAGAATAAAGACGACACGCCCTTTCATCGGTGTTCCTTCTAGGCCGCAACGCCGATGGGGTACTTGGTGAACCAGCCTGCCAGAGCCTGGGAAATTCCGGGGGGATCGAACAGCGCCAGGGCGTGCTCGGCGCCAGGGAGGACGAGCTTCTCGGTGTGAGGGATCCAGGTGATCACGAATTCCTCCACCTTCTGGGCCCGCGGAGGACTGTGTGCCCCAAGGATCGAGACCACCGGCATCTTGAGCTGCGCTGCCTGCGCGGGCCCAAAGTCCCACCGATAGGCCGAGGGCATCTCTACCTGCAAAAAGGTATCGGCATCCTTGACGGCCGTCTCGAACTCACCCGTCTTGAGCAGGAATTCGAGCACGTCACGGAAGGCTTCGCCTGCCCGGGTCTGCAGAAAGGTCTGGAGCGCCGCCCGCTTGTCTCCCGTCTCGTACACCTCCTGGACTTTTGCCATGCCCGCCATGAACTGCTGCTGCGATGCTTTGGCATCGACATTGGGCTGAGACTTGGCGATGGCCGCCATCAGGGCGGGCTCCATGAGCGCCAGGGTATGGACGTGCTCAGGATAGGCATAGGCAAGCTGAATCGCAATGACACCGCCCAGGGAGTGGCCCATGACATGTGCCTTTTCGACGCCGAGGTGCTCCAGGAGTGCGTGGCAATCGTCTGCCTGATCCTCGATGGTGGCCATGCCCTTGGGATGCTCACTGCCGGCAAACCCGCGGCGATGATAGTTGATTACTTTGAAGTGATCGGTCAGGGCGGGCTGATCCATGAGCGGTGTGTTCTCGTCGCACAAGAGGCCCCCGTGCAAGAACACCACCGGATCACCTGAGCCCTTCACCTGATATTCCAGTTCGACGCCATTGACTCTCGCGCGCTCCATAAAGCCCTCTCCTTGTCTTTCTCTCAACTGTTGCTAGTCGGCAGTACCTCTTTACCAGACAGTGGGATCACTGTCAAGCCGCACCTATCTCTTAGCTGAATCACGAGCCATTCCGGCAATGATGTAGGAGACCAGCGCCACCAGGCTGGAGGTAGTCCGTACCACATGGAATTTTCCCCACCGCTGGAGCATCTGAGGATACTCCGGGGCGGTGTAATCATCCGCCCAACTGTGGACGATTCGGTTGATCCGCACATTAAAGAACTCGGAGGTGAAGATAATTCCCAGACTGCCCAGCAGGCCAATGGCAGTGTACCTGGTTGCCTTGGGCTGTTCCTTGCGGCCCAGGATCAGAAGGAGAATTGCAGTGACAACCGACGTTATGGTGGATGGACGCATGTAGCGATCGGGCAAGAGATCAATTGCCCGATGGATGCGTGCAGTGATTCTGGGTTCGAATGTCTTCATGGCCGGATAGACCGCCATGCCCACCATGACCAGACCACCGGCGGTTATGGCCGCGCAAAAGATGTTGATGAAGCGAATGATTCGCACGAATTTTCCCACAGCGTACTCCTCACGTCGACGGCAAGTCTTGTCAAGCATCGTAGGCGAGATTGGACTCCAACGATTTCCGCATCAAGCTGTTCGGAAGGATCTTCAGGACTCTGTCGCGGATCGCACAGGCAATCGGATTCTCCCACTGCCCCACGGCCCCGATGCGCCAGGACAGGTTCGTCACTCTGGCTGCCCGATCCCTCCGGCGCTCTTCGTACGACCGAAGCGCATTCACCATGGCCGCTCTATCGCGCAGACCCTTCGTCAACGCCAGATCCTTGGCTAGGATGACCGCGTCCTCGATTGCCTGACAGGCTCCCTGACCCATGTTTGGGGTAGTCGGGTGCGCGGCATCGCCCAGTAGGGTGACCGGCCCCTCGCCCCAGCGCTCAATGGGCACCATATCGTGAAGGTCGTTCCGGATAATCGTGGACTCGTCGGTTGCTTCGATCAATGCTTCAATCGGCTCACCCCATCCTCGGAAGCCCTCCAGAACCCGGCGTTTCCGTCCCACTTCTTCATCGGGCGCTCCCTCTGGAGCATTGACCATGGCGTACCAGTACACGGAGCCTCCACCGACATAGGAGAGACCGAACCGCGCGCCGCGTCCCCAGTACAGCCACCAGGAGCCGGGAGGGAACGAGGGATGTTGAAATGGCGTGATCGACCGCCAGCACTTATATCCCGAATAGCGCAGCTTGCTCTCGCCAAACTGTGCGGACCTGGTCACCGACTTGATTCCATCGGCGCCGATCAACAGGGTTCCGCGTTCTTCCCGTCCATCCTCGAAGCGAGCCGTCACGCCGTTGTCATCCGCATCGAAGCCGACGCAGTTGGCTCCCAGGTGCATCACGCCCTCGTCGAGCGCTTCATACAGCGTCCTCTGCACGTCTGCCCGGCGCATCACCACACTCGGAGCCCCCACCCTTCTGGTCAGATCGTCTACCGATACCTGTATTAGCGTCTCACCTTGCCAGGAGCGGAATTGATAATCGTGCATCGGTGTCCCGGCTGCCACCAGCTGATCTGCGACTCCGAGCTGCCGAAGCGCCTTGATGGCATTAGCCCAGACCGCCAATCCCGCTCCGACTTCTCGCAGCTCTGGCGTACGCTCGAAAACGGCGACCTGGATGCCCGCGCGCTGCAGCGCAAGTGCGGTGGACAATCCGCCAATCCCACCGCCGATGATGAGAGCTCGGTTTTCCTCAGTAGTCATGCTGAGTCTCCACGGCTCCCAGCACCGTGTGGGTCGACGGCACGAAACCTGGTGCGAGACCGGGTATCAAGCCTGCTCATCTATCACCAGAACCTGAGTGCCGGTCGACGCACGAGACTCCAGCCTGCGATGCGCCTCGGCGGCCTCCGACAGCGGTAGCCGCTGGCCAATTATGGGCCGCACCTTGCCCTGACCCAGCAATCGCATGAAGGTTCCGATGTGCTCGCGGGCTTGTGGCCGCTGCAGCTGTGGACCCAGGGTGAAGCCGTTGATCGATTGGTTCAACCCAATGAGGCGCTCCATATTGACGGCTCCAGGCCGTCCGGAGGCAGTCCCGATAGCCACCACACGACCCATGAAGGCCAGGACGTTCAGACACCCCTCGAACACCTCGCCACCCACACTCTCCAGAACCAGCGTGACTCCCTTGCCCTGCGTAGCTTTCCTCACTTCACCTTGCCAGGCGGGGGTACGATAGACGACGCTGACATCGGCGCCAAGCTCACGAGCCAGGGATCCTTTCTCCTCGCTTCCGGTTGCCGCGATCACCATCGCTCCCAGGGCCTTGGAAAGCTGCACGGCGTAGGTGCCGACGCCTCCGGCCGCGGCAGTTATGAGCACTGAATCGCCCTCATTGACCCGGCCAACCGATTGAAGCGCGAGCGCAGCCGCCAGCCCATGGACCGGAAGGACCGCTGCATCGGTGAGAGACACGCCTTCAGGTACGGGAATCACCCGCTGCGCCGGCGTGACCACCATCTCTGCGTAGCCGTTGTTCGGGGTGCTCGCCATGACGCGCTGGCCCTCGCGCACGTTGCTCACCCCTTCGCCAACTCCGGCCACCGTGCCGGCTACCTCCAGCCCGAGCGTGAATGGAGGTTTGAGTCCCTCGCCGGGCCCATGTTGCTCGCCTTCACGCACCAGTGTATCGGTGTGAGTCACTCCGGCCGCCGCCACGCGAATCAACACCTCACCCGATCCGGGCGTTGGCTCCGGCACGTCTTCGTAGACGAGTTTTTCCGGGCCACCTATCTCGTGGACACGAATTGCTTTCATTCGCCTACCTCTCCCTTACCGCCTCTACGGCGTCATCCCCAAGGATCTGTCTCTTCACCAGCCAACCCGCACACGCTGTGCGAATGCGATCGTGCAGCCGAGCTCCACTCAGTCGTCCGTGATATAGCGATACTTGCCACTGTGGAAGAGAAGCGGCTTCACGTCCGGGTTTATACCCAGGGCCATGACCTCGCCGATAAAGATCACGTGGTCCCCGGCGTCATGGGCGGCTGCCAGCCGGCAGTCCAGATACGCCGCGCTTCCATCCAGGATCGGGGATCCGCTGGCCGCTCGACTGTGCGACACCTGCTCAAACGCCTCCCAGCCACGCGGCCGGTCCTTGGACGCAAAGTACCGCGAGATTGGCTCCTGGTCGTTGCACAGGATGTTGACGGCGAAGACGCCGTTGGTTTCAATCGACTCGGCGCCCTCCGTCCCTTTGATGACGCAGACCAGGATCAGGGGCGGATCAAGCGACACCGAGGAGAAGGCGTTGGCCGTCATGCCGTAGGGGTGTTCGGTTCCTTGCGTGGTAATGACCGTGACGCCCGTTGCGAAGGCGCCGACGGTGTTCCGAAAGTCTCTTCCGTTAAACGCGTGCTCTTCCGCAGCCTGCGGCGCCTGTGGCGAAGATGTGGCGGCGCTCATCTATCACCCCTCCGCCCTCGCCGGTGCAAGCTCCTCCATGCGACGCTGAATGATCTGATCGAAATCCTCCGTCGTGGCCAGGGATTGCGCGATCAGACTCCGGAATCCGTCACGCTCCATGGCAAGCAGCGTTGTCGGCTTGGTGGCCTTGACGGTGGCCGTCCGCGGCATGTCACGAAGGATCGCCATCTCTCCGAAGAACTGACCCTTCTGGAGCTGAGCGACGGTCCTGGTTTGTCCTTCGTCCTCCCGGATTACCTCGACCTCGCCATCGGCGATGATGAAGAACTTATCAGCCGGTGCACCCTGGCGCACGATCACGTCACCCGGCTGGACCTGAACGGTGTCCAATCTTGCTGCCACCGTCTCGACTTGCTGCTGGGGCAATCCACGGAAGATGTTGTAGACCATGCTGCGGTGATACTGCACGCCCAGCGCCTGGCCGCTCTGTTCACCTGCCTGATCCTCGTTATTGATGAACTGTACCGAGGTGGGAGAGATCCGGAAAAAGGAGAGATTGCTGGTCCGCGTGTCGGAGAGCGATGGGAACTTCTGCTTGAACAGGGATACAACGTGGGAGATTTCCTGAGGTGCAAGCACGACATTGCTCTCGCCGCTTCCCTGAATGCCTTTCTGCTTGGTCCAATCGGGGCTATAGTCGTCAATGGTAAATGATACTGCCGGATTCTGCTCGATCTGCCGAGCGGTGGTGGTATCCGGCGCGGTGCAAAAATACAGCGCGAGTCCGTCATTGACGTAGATCATGGTGGCAGCATGTGGCAACCCCGACGGAGAGGCAGTAGCCAGGGTCAGGGTGTTGTGGGCGCTGAGATACTGCAAGACCTCAGCAGGAACCTCTTGAGGCGAACCGCCAACAGACATGGACATCCTCCTCCTTGCAAGGATTCTCTTGCCTTCCGCACATTCCGGCCTGATGTACGTGCACTATAGCATGCTCGACCAACGTTGAAAAGGAAAGGGGGTACGGCCCGGACGGGCTATCTACTTTCTCAAAGCGGCAAGGATGTACGCTGCCAGCGCGATCAGCGACGATACGGAGCGGACGGTATGAATCCTATCCCACCGGTTCCGCATCCGCGCGTACTCGGCGGGCACCGAATCCGAAGACCAGTCGCGCATCTTGACGCTCGTCGGCTCCGCGAAGGCGACGGAGGCGACGGTCACTACACCCGTACTTGCGATCCCGGCGATATCGAGCCAGCTGGTCGCGCTCTTGAAGTCGCGGCGCAGGATCAAGATGAAGATGGCGGAGAGTGGGCAGATTATCGCAGAGGGCACCATGAAACGATCCGGCTGCGTATCGAGCATCCCCTGATGCCCCTGCAATGACATGCTCGGGGACCAGCGCCGCAGCGCCGGGAGCGTGACCATGGACACCAGGACCTGGCCGCCGGCTATGATCGCCGCGGTGAACAAGTTGATGAAGCGAAGCGCCTGGAGCAAAAACGTCATTCTTCCACCTCGACTAAGCCCTTGAGCCTTTCCCAATCCTCTCGTCTCTTCTTCGTGGAACGAGGATGGACGTAAAGATTTCCCTGCCTGATCGGATAGCCCGTCTCAGCTGCAAGGCTTCACGCGTTCCAACACAGCCTTACACCGCCAGAGCTCGCGGAGCACTCTGCCAAGGGTTGCCATCAGCTCGTCGTGCTGCTCCTCCGTGAGCGGGCGCGAGTGTCCCGGCTCGAGCAGCTCGTGAAGCTTCTCGGCATCTCCCGTCAGCAGGCGAAGCGTCTCGAGCGTGGCCCTATAGTGCAGATTTTGGTCGGCCGATGGTACGTTCTCGCCCGCCTCCGCTTCGGCATCCACCACTCCCAATCGCTGACGCACGCGTTGCAGGAGGTCTTCCATCCCCTCATACCGTGGCATGCTCAAGGCCCTCCAACCCAATCGGGAGATAATACGCTCTCCGCGGCACGTCTTCCTCTCTTAACTCTACTCTCTGCCATGGTGGCCTCTCTACCCCGGTATTGACAGGTAGAGGGGTCCGGGCTGTGCCGGCGGAAGCGGCCGTCTCCAACGCGGGTATAGAAGCGGAGGAGCTTCCGCAGGTCTGCGGACTGCGGTATGATCGGAAGAAGGCACAGGGACTGCAGATAACATGGCTACGACTGATCTGATCGCACGGTACATCGAGGAAGATGTACAGCAGCCCGGTCCCAGGAGCGCACGACTTCGGGAGTCCGGCGTCGAGGTGTGGGCGCTAGTGGCACAGCTACCGGCCATGGAGGGCGACGCAGCGCGGCTCGCTGATGCGTATGGCATACCAAGAGAGGCTGTCGAGGCAGCGCTGGCCTACTATCGGCGCCACAAGGAGCTGATTGACGCGCAAATCGCGCTCAATGCCGCCTAGGTGGCGGACTTCTACCTCGACCATAACGTTGCCCGTGAGCTGGCGGATCGTCTTCGCGACGCTGGCCACAGAGCTCGCACCGCTCGGGACCTGGCGATGGAGCGGGCCGGGGATGAAGCGCATCTCTCTCTGGCCGCTCGCTCGGGGTGGACCCTGATCACGCACAACGCCAAGGACTTCAGCCTTCTCCATGCAGCCTGGCTTCGGTGGTCGGCCGATTGGCAAACCCTCGCGCACCACGCCGGGATCCTGGTACTCATTCCGCCGGTTTCGCCAGCAGAGGCGGCCAACGAGATAGTGTCCCTCCTGGAAGCAGGACAGGAGCCTGGCGATGAACTATACATATGGCGTCGGCACTCCGGCTGGTCACGTGGGTCGCAAGCTAGGACGTAGGCGGTCCTGCCTCACAGTGGCTACCTCGCTTGCATCCTGCTTATGACCATGGGATCATGGGCAACAACGAGTGCTAAATGTCAAGTCAGTCAGAGGGACGGAGTGTGTAGATCATGGTGCAGGACGTCGATCGGGGTGGTTCGGTCGCCTTGGCAGATGAAACCGCCAGGCCGCGGAAATACATCGTCAGGGAAGCGGAGTGGCCTACCGTCTATGCACAGGCACGGTCTATCCTGCCAGAGGCATTCGGCGAGGACGGCCACGTGCTCAATCTGGTCGAGGGGCAGTGGAGCTACCCGGGCCACGGCAAGCACTTCTTCTCGCCGTGCGACGGCACACCACTCTGCACCTATCCCATGCTCGATCTCGAAACTGCTCACAAGGCGGTTCGATTTGCGGCCGGGGAGCAGGAGTCCTGGTCGGCGGTCGACCTCGACGAACGGCGCCGGCGCACCGGCGAGTGCGTAGAGCAGCTGCGGGAGCATCGTGAGCTTGTGGCGTACCTGCTGGTCTGGGAGATCGGCAAGCCGTACAATCTCGCGCTGAACAGCGTGGATCGCTGCATCTCCGGTGTCGAGTGGTACATCGAGGAGATCGGGCGGATGCTGCAGGGCCGCAAGCCGATTGGCCTGATCTCCAACATTGCCTCCTGGAACTACCCACTCTCTGTGCTGGTCCATGCCATGCTGGTGCAAGCGCTGGCGGGAAATTCGGTCATCGCCAAGACCCCGACCGACGGCGGCCTCTGCGCGCTCACCCTATCTCTCGGCATTGCACGCCGTTGCGGTCTGCCCGTTTCGCTGGTCAGCGGGTCAGGTGGCCATCTCAGCGAGGTATTGGTGCGTAACGACGACATCGCCTGCCTCGCCTTCGTCGGAGGCAGGACCAGCGGACGCGACATCGCCGCCAGTCTCTATGACCAGAACAAGCGGTACATGCTGGAGATGGAGGGGGTAAACGCGTACGGAATCTGGAACTTTTCTGACTGGCCGGCGCTCGCCAAACAGATCAAGAAAGGTTTTGAGTACGCCAAGCAGCGGTGCACCGCGTACCCGCGCTACGTCATCCAGCGCCAGCTCTTCCCAGAGTTCCTGCAGATGTATCTGCCTCTCCTTTCATCACTGCGGATCGGGCATCCACTGGCGGTAGACGATCCTGACGACGCACCGCCCTCCCTCGAGTTCGGTCCGCTCATCAACAGCGCGGCAGTCGAGGAACTACAGGTGCTCTACAGCGAGGCTCTGGGCAAGGGCGCGGTCAGCATCTACGAAGGGACGCTCGACGACTCTCTCTTTTTCCCCGAGCAAGACACGTCTACCTATATCGCGCCCGCTGCACTGCTCACTGTGCCGCGGAATTGCGAGCTCTACCACAAGGAGCCGTTCGGTCCGATCGATACGATCGTCATCGTCGACCGGATCGAGGAGCTGATCGCCGAGATGAATATCTCCAACGGAAATCTGGTAGCCTCGATCGCCTGCGACGATCCCAAGATTTCCCAGCGTCTCACCGGCGAGCTTCGTGCCTTCAAGGTGGGGGTAAATCAGGTCCGCTCTCGCGGTGACCGCGAGGAGCCCTTTGGAGGTCTTGGCGAGTCGTGGAAGGGCTGTTTCGCGGGCGGAGAGTACCTGGTGCAGGCCGTGACCGCAGGCCGGCCGGACGAGCGCCTATACGGGAACTTCCCGGAGTACACCAAGCTCCCAGAGAAGCGGTGAGCCATGAGCCATGAGCCATGAGTTTTGAGCCGTGAACGCTGAGATGGGACTGCCGGCATCCCCCTACGGCGGATGATCTCGATGTCCAGAACTCACGGCTCAGTGAGGACCGGCTCCGCCGCGTAAACTGGCGATGAGTCTCTCCACTCCGTGATCGTCCGGCTTGTCTCTTGGATTCGGCCGCATGAGGGCAGCCGCCAGAATGGCAAGTGGCCCGGCGAACAGGAGGGTCCACGTGTACCACGGGGGATGCGCGCTCACACCGGAGTAGCTGACCCCTGTCGAGAATGTGTACAGGAACTGGAAGATCAAGATAACGAGGGTTAACGCTCCGGTGACTAACAGCCACCGGTAATCGCGCAGGTAGGCGAGGCCTGCCGTGGCCAGCGCGAGGATGAAGATGATTGTGCCCCAGAAGGGCGCCCAATCCCAAAATGTGCCGGAGGTCGAGTGCGTGCCGAAGACTGCGTTCACCGTTAACGTCTTCGAGTTCAAGAAGAGGCTGATGATCAGAAGCGCGGCGCCAATCCATGCAAGAAATTGCTTCCCCACTACCTCGAGTGGCGCGAGCGTCTGCTGAAGTGCCGGAGGCACGGTCATGAAGGCGCCCCTAGGCCTGTCTACCATCAAACTCCCGCCCCTCGTTCGATCAGTCCTGTCAGGCGTGCCGGCAGTATAGCCCAAGCTCCTTTGGTCGATCACAGAACTGGGAGAGCAGGGGCGCCGTGAACGTGCCCTCTGTCCTCACCTGGCTCCGGTTCTGTTGCGTGATTGGTCCAGGAGTCTCTCGAGGCCATGATCGTCGGGATTGTCTCTCGGGCCGGGCCGCATGACGCCCGCAGCGAGGATGAGGAGAGCTGCAGGGAAGAGTATGATCCATCCCCAGGATGGATGCGCGCTCAAACCCGACACGCTCACGCCCGTCGAAAACGTGTACAAGAACTGGAGGATCAGAATGAGGAAAGACACTCCTCCGGTGACGACCAGCCATTTGTAGTCGCGCAAGAAGGCGACGCCGGCAGAAGCAAGGGCAAGTAGTACGATCAGAAGCGGCCAAATGAAGCTCGCCCACTGCCATAAGTCATCGGAGCCTGAGAAACTGCCGAGAATGCCGGCGCTGACGGAATACGTCTTCGTCGACAAGAACGTCCCGATGAAGAGCAGCACGGCGCCAATCCACGCGAGGTATTGCTTCCCAACCCCTTCCAGCGGTGCAAGGGCCTGCGAAATTCCGGGCGGCATGACCATCGAGATGCCCCCGGGGAACACGAGCCGCTGTGGACCACCGGCCGGGCCACCATACGAAGTCTGAGGAGACGCCACACCAAGCTCGCGTGCCCAATTCCCTCCAGATGGTGGTGTAGGAGTCGGTCCCGCGCCCGGCGTCTCGTACGGCGGTTGGCCGCCGGAACCTGCGCTTTGGCCCCCGTATGGCTGCTGGTCTGCCGGGCCTGGACTCGGTGCCTCGTAGGGCCGCTGGCTCTCCCGGCCCATCCCTGGACCGGTCGGCGGCTGCTGAGCTCCCGACCGCAGGCCCTGCAGATCTTCGGGCCGCATCATCGCGGTAGCTCCGGGGTCACTCGCCGCCGGACCTGGCGGCTGCGGCCCTGCAGATTCGCGCTCGGCCAGATTGGTGAGATCACCCGGACGGATCGCGGCAGTGGCGCCGGGATCAATCTCGGACGGGGTCGGCGGAGATGCCTGCTCCTGTTCTATTCGAGTGCCGCAGTTCGTGCAGAAATTGCCGCGGACTTCATTGCCGCAGTTTGGGCAGTTCATCGGTCATGCCTCCCCTTCTCGGAGCATTCTCAGCGGCCATGATGACGCGAGACTGCTGTATCCCTCCTCGTCATGCATCACCTGCACCTGACAGTACAGGTAAGCGCGCCGAATGTCAAGAAAAATCAGGACGGCACGGCCGCAGTGTTGGATAAAGAGGGCCGGTAGACGCGTGCGTCTACCGGCCTGACTTCGTTCTAATCTCTATGATGTGCGCGCACCGTTACCTTCCCAGGGCGAATGGCGGATAACGGTCCGTCAGCCCAAGGAAGAACGAAGCCACTCTCAGGCCCCAGCGGATGTATCCGCCAACCATCGTGTGACCAATCTCCGGGTACTTGCCGCCAAACAGGACCGGTACCCAGAGACCCAGCTGAAGCACTCCAACAACGGCTCCCAGCGCATACAGGACGACGAGGTGGGGAATCAAGATGATGTACTTGGCCCCGATACCGATTACGGGAATGGCCCAGAAACGGTTATTCGACGGCGGAATGTCGAACGTTACCTGAACAGGATATTGATCCCCATCATTGCCCAGGCTGAACGGTGGGTACTGGTCGGTCAGTCCATAGAAAAACATCTGCACTCTGGTCCACCAGCGTATCATTCCGCCCACAAATCGGTAGCCCCACTCGGGGTATTTCCCGCCAAACAAGACATACGCCCAGAGGACAAGCTGGGAGAGGTACAACCCTATCCCGAGCACTGCCAGCACGAGCATGTGCGGAATCAGGGCGACGAACTTTGCCAGAATACCGATGATGGGGATCGCCCAAAAGCGGTTGTAGGAGGGCTGAATCTGCCAGGAAAGCTGGACAGGATATCCCGTCCCGCCGGCAGCGTCCATCGGGGGCACCGCAACCGCCGTCCCCGCGTACGGACCAGGGTAGGCAGGCTGCTGACCGTAGCCGGGCTGTTGGCCATACGCTTGTTGCTGGTCGTATGGCGCCTGTTGTCCGTAGCCGGGCTGCTGACCGTAACCCTGCTGTTGACCGTATGCGGGCTGCTGGCCGTAGTGGGCCTGCTGCCCAGATCCCAGCTGCTCATAGCTTGGCTCCTGACCGCCCGCAGGCTGACCGGGCTGCTGGTCATAACCAGGTTGCTGGCCGGCCTGCGGCTGACCGGTGTCCTCGGCACGCGCCATATACTCTCTGAGATCGGCCTGACTCATTCGGGTGGTGGCATCTGCCTCCTCAGAAGAAGACGCTCCGGAGGCCGGCTGGCCTTCCGGTGACGCGCCCTCGGGCATCCGTGTGCCACAGCTGGTGCAGAACTTCCCGTGGACTTCCCGTCCACAGTTCGGGCAGTTCATGATCTGTAACCCCCTCTCAGGTCATGTCTCCGTTGCAGACAATACAAGTGCGACGCCGGTATCTATCCGGTGATGGGCGTCTAAGACCTGAGAGTAAAGGTACGTCACACAAATGTCAAGAAAAGGTGGTTGAATCGTAGGGCTTATGCGCGAGTCGAGCCGGGCCAGAGAAGCAAGGCGACGGCCTCGGCAGGATGCCGGCTGTGGTAGCGCAAGCGAGACGCAATCCGGCTGCAGCCACCTCGATGGAGGACACTGAGCGCGGCATCCCGCAACACGGTACAGACT
>Ga0207416_1004095_pt1 | contig 13028 bp, 15 predicted proteins | sample PaiPotPPM11metaG_FD_184107 | JGI IMG/M metagenome (GOLD analysis project Ga0207416, IMG submission 184107) | Iron sulfur acid spring bacterial and archeal communities from Banff, Canada, to study Microbial Dark Matter (Phase II) - Paint Pots PPM... ...
CACCCCGCCCGCCCAGTAGCGCCGGAGGTTTTCGATGACTGACCTGAGCGCCCTGGGCCTGCCCACCCTGGAATGGGGCGAGATCTTCCACATGGGCATCCGGGTCGCGGACCTGGGGGCGGCCCAGCGGGAGCTGACCGACGCGACCGGGGTGGGCTGGACAACGCCCGCCACGATCCCGATGAAGGCGTGGGCGCCGGGCCAGGGCTCCGTCAGCTACGACCTGACGATCTCGTTCTCGAAGGAAGGGCCGGTGCACATCGAGCTGCTGTACGGGTCGCCCGGCAGCTACTACGACGTGAGCAACGGCGGCGCCGGGCTGCACCACATCGGCGTCTGGGTGGACGACGTCACCAAGGTCAACCAGGACCTGGTCGGCCGGGGGTATACCGTCGAGCTGGCGGGCGCGTCGCCGGAAGAGGGCTACGGCGCCTTCACCTACGTCCGCTCGCCCGGTGGGGTGCTGTTCGAGCCCGAGTCGGGACTGCACGGCGCCAAGGAGCGATTCGAGCGGTGGTATGCCGGTGGAAGCCTCTTCTAGCACCTTCAGGGAAGCCATGGCGTCGTTCCCGAGCGGGGCGACGATCGTCACCACCAGCGACTCCGACGGTCGCTGGTGGGGCTTCACGGCGAGCTCGTTCTGCTCGGTGTCGATGGACCCGCCGCTGGTGCTCACCTGCCTGGCCAACAGCGCCCAGTGCTTCCCCGCGTTCGCCGCGGCGGCGCGGTGGAACATCCACGTGCTGCAGCACCGGCACGCCGACCTGGCGATGCGCTTCGCCACCCGCGGCGCGGCCAAGTTCGACGGGGCCGGCTTCCAGCCCGACGCCGACGGCCTGCCGCTGCTGGCGGGCGTCAGCATCTCGCTGCGCTGCGCCACCTACTCGAAGGTCGACGGCGGGGACCACCTCGTGCTGATCGGCCGGGTCGAGGAGGTGGACATGGGGGAGGAGATGCCGTTCGTCTACTTCCGCCGCAAGTTCCACTCGCTCCCGGTCACCGACGACAAGGCGGCGGCGTCCGCCCCGGCTCGCCCGCGTCAGCAGCTGCCGGTGGTGATCGAGCTGGACCTGGGCTGGATGTAGCCTCCCGGGCGGCTCGGCTCAGCGGTACGTGATCTCCGCCGGGCTCAGGTGGCTGTGGTCGTTAAACGCGATGAGCGAGGTCCCCCTCCGCCCGGTGACCAGCGTCGTGACGCCGGTGTTCACGCACACCCGGTTGAGCCTGATCCACTGCTCGACCCCCGCGCCGAGCAGGCTCGCCGCAATCCAGCCGATGACGCCCCCGCTGGTGACCACCAGGGTCGTCGCGCCCCGCGGCTGCCCCGCGGCGGCCATCCGGAGCGCGGACTCCGCCCGCGCGGCGAAGGCCGCGAAGCTCTCCCCGGCCTCGGGAAGGCCGTTGGGGCCCGCCCAGCGGCGCATCCCTTCCTCCAGCGCGTCCTGGTACGCCCCCCCGGTCCCGCCGTTCCTGGCCCGCGGGTGTCTCCGCCACCAGCCCCCTGAACTCGAATTCGTCCCACCTCGCGTCGACGGACGCTTCCAGTGCCCATCCCGCCTGCTTGCCCAGAACGGCAGCCGTGTCCCGCTGCCGCCGCAACGAGCCGGAGACGACCGACGCCGGCGTGATGCCCCGAGCCGCGAGGGCATCACCGAGACAGCGCGCCTGCCGCTCTCCCGCCGCGGAGAGAACGTCGTAGTCAGCGCTCCCAAACGAAGCCTGCCCGTGCCGGACCAAGAGGATTACTCCCACGCCACAGCATTGTGCCGTACGTCATGCGGTCGCTGATTATGCGACTCCGGGCATGGTGGCGGCGACGTCGCTCCAGGCGCGGGAAACAATCTAGTCGCGAGGCTTCATGAAACGCCCCTGCTCCCACACGCGAAGCGGCCATTTCTGCCCGGTGGAATGGTGCTTCACCCAGCCCTCGAACACTGAGTGAGTGAACGCGACGTCTGGCTCGGCCTGGGCGCGCCGCTGAGCGTTGACGGCTGCCATCGCGGCGCTACGGTGAAGCGAAGCGATGCGCTCGGCCAGCTCAGCCAGGGCATCGTCAACGTTGACGGTTTGCGAACGCCCGCTGTTGCGGGTGATAACAATGTCCGGATAGTCCGCATGCCAGGCGCGAACGGCCGTGTCACGGGTATTGCGGTGCTGGCCGCCAGGCCCGGTTCCGCGGGCGGTCTCCACGTGCACGGAAGGGTCATCCCGGCGCAGCGCCGGAGCCGTTACCCGCGGAGTCTCCTCATCAAGAACGGCGACTACCGCGTATGAAGTCTGCCGCATTCCCGCTTTGCCTTTCGGGGCCTTAGCGGGAATGTGCTGGATGCGGTGGACTCCCGCTATTCAGCGCAGCGCCATAACGAGAGTGCGGGGCAGCGTGAGGGTGATGGACCTGGTACCGGAACCAGAGACGGTCGCCGGCTGATTGCGGCGTGCACTCCACGCGCTGATCGCACGGGCAATGCTGCCCGCGAACTCCTCAGCGTCCTGACCGCCCCGGCCGGGGCGGATCTCCACAATGCACATAGCATCGAAGAATACCTCTTCCGGCATGCCGACGGGGAAGGCTTATCACCCTGGCGCTGTCCTGGAAGTTGTGCGGGAAGAGGGCTGGAATAAGCCGTATCACCACCGAGCGGGTCACGTTTCCGCCCGCCTGACGCGCCTGGCCGGCCGGAGCCAGCCGCATCCGTTCGGGATAAAACGGCTTGTCATCACTAGCTCCGGCGGCCGCCGCCCCGCCCCGGCGGGCAAGTCCGGCCAGGTGAGGGGTGGCGCCGCGGCGCGCGGGACTGTTAACTTTGTTCTGACCGGACAGTACAAAGTGGTAAGGAGGCCACCAGTGGCGAAGCGGTGGGCGCAGCGGCCGGAGGGTTCGACGTGGGGCGACTGGGGCGAGGATGACGAACTCGGCCGGATCAACCTCATCACGTCGGAGAAGGTCCTTGAGGGCGTCAGGGAGGTGCAGGCGGGCAAGAGCTTCTGCCTGAGCCTGCCGCTCGACTTTCCCGGCGGCTCCTCGCTGAACCAGCGCCGGTACCCGCCGATCATCAGGCCGACCGAGGACCTGGTGCACAAGCCGGATACCTTCTACAACGTGGTCGCCAAGGACTCGATCTCCCCCTCGTACATCGACGTCTGGTCCGACGACATGGTGACGCTCTGGACCCAGTACTCCACGCAGTGGGATGCGCTCGTGCACCAGGGCGCGCTGTTCGACGCCGACGGTGACGGGGTGGCGGAGCCGCTGTACTACAACGGGTTCAAGCCGCACGTGGACATCATCGGGCCCAAGGAGGACGCCAAGGGCGACGGGAGCGGCAGTGTCGCGTTCGCCCGTCACCTCGGCCTCGAGCACATGGCCGCGCACGGCGTCCAGGGCCGCGCGGTGCTGATCGACGTGGCGCACCACCTGAACCACACCGAGGAGTGGACCGCGGTCCCCATGAAGACCGTCAGGGAGATCATGGCGGCCGACCGCGTGGAGGTCAGGCCGGGCGACATGGTCGTCATCCACACCGGGTTCACGCAGAAGATCCTCGAGTGGGACAAGCACCCCGACGAGTCGCGGATCCAGGCCATGTACCCGTACCTCGACGGCGAGGATCCCGAGGTGCTCCAGTGGATCACCGACTCGCAGATGTCGGCGCTGATCGCGGACAACTACGCGGTCGAGGGATGGCCGGCACCGAACCCGGAGCCGCATACCCTGATCCCTGTGCATAACTTGTGCCTGTTCAAGCTAGGTATCCCGCTCGGCGAGATGTGGTACACCCAGGAGCTCGCGACCTGGCTGCGGGCGAACGGCCGGAGCAGCTTCCTGCTGACCGCGCCGCCGCTCCGGCTGCCAGGCACCGCGGGCGGCCCGCTGAACCCGATCGCGACGGTTTGACGCCTATAGAGTTGGCTAACAAAGGGACGAGCCCGGCCCGTGGCGAGCGGGACGCGGCCGCCGCATGGGCCAGGCGGACGACCCGGTGGCAGGACTGGCCTGAGGAAGGGCTCGCCGCGCGCAAGCGCCGCAGCGGCTTGACGGTCAGCGTGGTCATCCCCGCGCGCAACGAGGAGCGCACGGTCGGCGCGGTCGTCGGCGGCATCGCCCGCCTCAAGGCGGGCACCGGGCTGGTCGACGAGCTCGTCGTCATGGACTCGGACTCCACCGACCGGACGGCCGCGGCGGCCGCCGCGGCCGGGGCCACCGTGTACCGGGCCCGCGAGGTGGCTCCCGAGCTCGGCGGTTTCTCCGGCAAGGGGGAGGCGCTGTGGAAGTCGCTCCTGGTGACCACGGGTGACCTGCTGGTGTTCGTGGACGCCGACCTCACCCACTGGGGCCCGCACTTCGTAACCGGCCTGACCGGGCCGCTGCTCGCCGACGAGCGGGTGCTGCTCGTGAAGGGCTTCTACGAGCGGCTGTACGCCGGCGGCGACGGCTCCGTGACGGCCGACGGCGGCCGGGTCACCGAACTGGTGGCCCGCCCGCTGCTCAGCCTGTGGTGGCCGGAACTGGCCGGCGTCGTGCAGCCGCTCGCCGGGGAGTGGGCGATCCGGCGCGACCTGCTCGCCTCGCTGCCCGTCCCCGTCGGCTACGGCATCGAGCTCGCGGTCCTCCTCGACACCGCCGCGACCCGCGGCCTTGACGCGATCGCCCAGGTCGACCTGGGCCGCCGCGGCCACAAGCACCAAGCGAGCCACGACCTCGCGCTGATGGCGGCGGAACTGATGGCCGTCGCCGACCGGCGGCGACGACCGGCGGAAGCGGGTTCGGTGCGGTCGGCCGCCCCCCGGCCGGAGCTGCGGCAGTTCACCCGCGCCGGCGGCGCGATGCGGCAGCGGTCCCGGCCCGTCCCGGTGGACGAGCGGCCGCCGGCCCGGACGCTTGAGCCCGGCAGGCTTACGCTCCCTCGCCCCGTGCTTCCGGAACCTGTGCTTCCGGAACCCGTGCCGCCGGGATCGGCTTCGGGTGAATGGCCGGCCGCGCAGGCGGGGCAGGGGTGAGCGACAATGCCGTGCGGCGCCGCCAGCCCGGGCCGCTGCGGCTGGGACGCACGGAGTTCGCGCCGGACCGCATGCTCGTCATGGCGATCGTCAACCGGACGCCCGACTCGTTCTACCGTCCCGGGCTAACCTGGGACTTCAAGGTCGCGCTTGACCACGTCGCGGAGGTCGTGGAGCAGGGGGCGGACCTCGTCGACGTCGGCGGCGTTCCCGCTAAGCCCGGTGAGGTCATCACGGTCACCGAGGAGCTGCGGCGCGTCATCGACTTTGTGGCGGCCATTCGCGCCGCCTACCCGGGCCTGGTCATCAGCGTCGACACGTGGCGGCACGAGGTCGGCGCGGCGGCGTGCGAGGCGGGCACCGACCTGCTGAACGACACGTGGGGCGGCTGGGACCCCCGGCTGGCCGAGGTGGCCGCTCAGTACGGCGCTGGCCTGGTGTGCGCGCACGCCGGCGGCCTGCCGCCGCGAACCAGGCCGTTCCGGGTGTCGTACCCCGACGTGATGGCGGACGTCCTCGACCGTACGCTCGCACTCGCGGAGCGGGCGGTCCGCGCCGGGGTGGACCCGGCCCGCGTCATCATCGACCCGGCGCACGACTTCGGCAAGAACACCTGGCACTCGCTTGAGCTCACCCGGCGGCTCGGTGAGATGACCGCGACCGGCTGGCCGGTGCTGCTTTCCGCGTCGCGCAAGGACTTCGTCGGCGAGACGCTCGCCCTGCCGCCGGAGGCACGGCTCCCCGGTACGCTCGCCGCCACGTCCGTGGGCGCCTGGCTCGGCGCGCGGGTCTTCCGCGCGCACGACGTGCGGCAGACCCGCAAGGCGCTCGACGCGGTCGGCGCGCTGCGCGGACAGCTCGCGAAGGCGCCTGTTGACCCGGCTGGCGAGTCCGGTTAATTTTGCATTGCTACCAGACAATCGGATAACCGAGCAAATGCCGCGGGCGGCAGCCGGCCAGGCGGCAGCGCAGTAGCCTACTATCCGATAGTCAGCTATCCATGGAAAGGCCGGCGTGGCTCCGCACGACGACAGGGACCCGATCCTCGAGGCGTACCACCTCTGGATCGATAACGGCTGGGAGGACTGCGCGACCGGGGTCACCGCGGTCACCTCGCTCATGCGGGCCCACCAGGTGCTCGCTAAGCAGGCCGACCAGGTACTCGCGCCGATCGACCTTACCTTCTCCCGGTACGAGCTGCTGGTACGGCTGTACTTCCATGAAGAAGGCGCGCTGCCGCTCAGCCAGCTCGGCAAGCAGTTGCAGATTCACCAGACGAGCATCACCAGCCTCGTCGACAAACTGGAGGCCCAGGGCCTCATCAAGCGCACGCCGCACCCGACCGACCGGCGCAGCACGGTCGCCCAGATCACCTCCTCCGGGCGTGCCCTGACCGGCAAGGCGATTAACCTGCTGAACTCCGAGCTCTACTCGGACCTTGGCCTGACGAGCGGCGAGGCGCGGCTGCTCATCGGCCTGCTGATGAAGATGCGCCTTTCCTGGAACGACATCGAGAACCTGGCGGGCTGGGAGCCGTTCGAGGTCGAGAAGAACCTGCCCGCTGGCGACTGACGGCGCCGCGCGGCCGGCGCCGCGCGGCCGGCGCCTCGGCGACGGGAACGTCGACGACGATGCCGTCCTCGCCGTAGTAGGTCATTTCCGTCCCGGCCGCCTGATCGCTCACCGGCTACCTCGACCGTGTGAACGAACAAAGAAAACCAGTAGCCTTATACTGACCGATCGGTCCAATAGTGAACCTATATCGCAGTGACGTGAAGAACGACATGGATGTAGCGACGACAGGCCGCGTGTTACTGTACTGGTCAGTGGGTACAGGATTGCCCCGTCCGAATGTGAGAGGTCGATGCCGGAGCGGATCGAGGTACCCGATGAGTTCCCGGCGGTCGGAAATGTCAGTGGCAAGCGCGTCGTCCTCACGGGGGCCGGCCGGGGACTCGGGGAACTCATCACCCACGCACTTTCCCGCGGCGGCGCGAAGGTGGCACTGGTCGCGCGCACGCCCGAGGACCTGGCCGCGGTGGCCGGCGCCGTCGACGGGCCGACGCTGCAGTTCGCCGGCGATGTACGCGACCCGGAGTTCAACGACGCCGTCGCCGACCAGACCGTGGCCGCCTGGGGCGGGGTGGACGTCTGGATCGGCAACGCGGGAATCTCACCCGTCGTCGGGGGGCCGCTCGAGACGAAACCCGAGGTCTGGCGGGAGGTCATCGACGTCAACCTGTCCGGAGCGTTCTTCGGGGCACGGTCCGCCGCCCGCGTGATGCACTCGGGCGGGCGGATCATCTTCACCGGGTCGGTGCTGGGGGAACGGCCATCGAAGGGCCTCGCCGCGTACAGCGCGTCCAAGGCCGGCCTGGTCGGGATGGCCAAGGCGCTCGCGCTCGACCTCGCACCGCGAAGAATCACGGTGAACGTCGTGGCGCCCGGCTGGTTCGAATCGCCGCTCGCCGGTCCCTGGATGCGCAGGGACGCCCTCGCGAAGGCCATCCTCGGCCACACGGCGCTGAATCGCTGGGGCCGCCCGGCCGAACTGGCCGGCGCGTTCCAGTACCTGGCCTCGGACGCCGCTGAATTCGTCACCGGAACCGTACTCAACGTGGACGGGGGCTACCTTCTCGCCTGACCGGGCCGGCCAACCGGAACTGGGTGCCTGAGGGAACTCCGCGCCAGAAGGGAATCTCCATGGGAAACGCGCGGCGTGTCATCGCGATCCTCGGTGCGGGCGGCACGCTCGGCACCGCCCTGTCGGGCAAGCTGGCCGCGGAGCCGGAAACCGACCTTGTGCTCAGCGACCTGAGCGCGGACGCGCTCGCCCAGGCGGGCGCCGGCCTGGCGGGAAGCGCAGGGGGAGTGGCGACCGTGCGGGCGGATGTCAGCGACTTCGCTCAGGTCGAGAACGTCGTCAAGCACGCGGTCGACCGTTTCGGCCGCCTCGACGTGCTGATCAGCAACGCCGGGGTGCTGTCGCCGAACGGCAGGATCCACAACCTCGGCACCGAGGAGTGGGAGCGGGCCTTCCGCATCAACGTGCTTGGCCCGGTCAACGGGATCCGGGCCGCCGTGCCGGTGATGCGGGCCCAGAAGTCCGGGTCGATCATCCTCACGGCGTCCGTGGCCGGCCTCACCGCCTGGTCGCATTCCTCCCCTTACTGCGTCACCAAGGCGGGGGTCATCCACCTCGCCAAGGTGGCCGCGGTCGAGTATGCCCGCGACGGTGTCCGCGTCAACTGCGTCTGCCCCGGGACCTTCTTGTCCGCGATGCACGACGGCCTGCCCTCCGAGGCGGTCGACGCCATCGCGGCGAAGCACCCGCTGGGCCTCGGCTCGGCCGACGACCTCGTCGGCGCCTACTCTTACCTGGCCGGCGACGCGTCGCGGTGGACGACGGGATCGGCCATCGTGGTCGACGGCGGCTACGCGGCGCCGTGACATCCTCCTTCGTGCCGCCGCCCCACGAGGACTACTCGGCGACGTAGCCGCCGTCGACCGGCAGGGCGACCCCGGTCATGTACGACGAGTCGTCGCTGGCGAGGAACACGGCGGCGGTGGCGATCTCGCGCGGGGTCCCGTAGCGGGCCATCGGGACCGGCATCTTCCTGTCCGGCACCGGCGCCGAGTTGTCGGCCGGAGCGCCTCCGCGGCCGGTGTAGATCATGCCGGGGCAGATGCAGTTGACCCGGATGTTGTCCTCGGCCAAGTCGAGCGCCGCCCCCATGGTCAGCGCGACCACCCCGCCCTTGGTACCGCCGTAGGCGGCGATGCCCTTGCGGCCGACCAGTCCGGTGGCCGACGCTGTGTTGATGATCGACCCGCCGCCCGCGGCGCGCAGCGCCGGGACGGCGTACTTGATGCCGAGGAAGACGCCGCGCAGGTTCACCGCGACGAGGCGGTCGAACAAGTCGTCGTCGGTGTCGGTGAGCGGGTGGTGGGGCGCGTTGAAGCCGGCGTTGTTGAACACCACGTCCAGCCGGCCGAACGTCTCCACCGCGGCCGCGAACATGGCCTTGACGTCCTGCGCCTTGGAGACGTCGGCGCGCACCGCGATCGCGGCCTTGCCGATCTCCTCCGCCGCGGCCTCCTCGTGCCCGCTGACGTCGGCGCACACGACCTTGGCGCCCTCCTCCGCGAACAGCAGCGCCGAGGCCCGGCCCATGCCAGACCCAGCGCCGGTGACGACGGCGACCCGGCCCTCAAGCTTTCCCATGACACTCCGTTCCCGCTTGACGATCTTCGCCAGCATTCACACCTTGACTCCGCCATTGAGCGAGGTCAATACTTTTTGTGCCAACCGGTCAGTAAAAAGAGCGCTGTCCGCCGTCGCGATGAAGGGACGTCATTGAGCGAGCCACGGATTCCGCCCAGGCCGTCGGATGACTGGGACGCGGAGGTGGATGAGGCTCGGGCGGCCCTGCGGCCGCCGGGGAGCACCCGCCGGGCCGGTGAGCCCCGGCGGGAGCGCCCGTCCTCCAACATCCTCGGCGTCTTCGCCTGGCATCCCGCTCTCGCCAAGGCCTGGTTCGGGTTCAACAGCCATCTGTTCCACTCCACGCTCTCGGCGCGGGACAGGGAAATGGCCACGGTGCGGATCGGCTGGCTGCGCCGCGGCGAGTACGAGTGGGCGCAGCACGTGCGCATGGCCAAGTCCGCGGGCCTGTCGCAGGAGGAGATCGACGCGATCATGGCGGGCCCGGACTCTCCGGTCTGGGAACCGCGCGACGCGGCGCTGCTGCGGTCGGTGGACGAACTCGCGGCCGACCACTACGTGAGCGACGAGACCTGGCGGCGGCTGGCCAAGGACTTCGACCGTAAGCAGCTGATGGACCTGGTGTTCACCGTGGGCGCCTACGACCTGCTGGCGGCGGCCATGAACACCTTCGGCCTCCAGCTCGACCCCGACCTCACCGGGTTCCCGCCGGAGAACGAGGGCTAGCGCAGCGGCCGGAGGCGCGGTCACCCCCGTGGACGCTACAGGGGCTTGCGGTATGGCGGCCCGGCGCGAGATAGTGGACCGACTGGTCAATCAAAGTGTCATAGGGGACTAAATTGGCAGTGCCAGCGCAGAGTCTGGATCACGCAGACCTGGGCCAGGCGGACGTGGTCATCGTCGGCGCCGGGATCTTGGGCATCAACCAACTGTACCGTGCGGTCCAGGCAGGCTACTCGGTGCGGCTGCTCGAGCAGGGCGAGGGCGTCGGCGGTACCTGGTACTGGAACCGCTACCCGGGCTGCCGGTTCGACTCCGAGAGCTACACCTACGGCTACCTGTTCTCCGAGGAGCTGTGGCGGAAGTGGGACTGGTCGGAGGAGTTCGCGCCGCAGCCGGAGACCGAGCGGTACCTCAACCACGTGGTCGACCAGTTCGACCTGCGCCGCCACATCCGGTGCAGCAGCAAGGTCACTTCAGCCGTTTGGGACGCGGACGCTGCCTCGTGGACGACCAGGACCGAGGACGGGTTCGAGATCCGCTCGCGGTACCTGATCGCCGCCACCGGAGTGCTGTCGGTGCCGCAGTACCCGGACGTGCCGGGCCGCGAGGACTTCCTGGGGGAGACCTATCACCCGGTGCGCTGGCCGAAGGAGCCGGTGGACCTCAGGGGCAAGCGCGTCGCCGTCGTCGGCACCGGCTCGACCGGCGTGCAGATCGGCCCCGCGATCGCGGACGAGGTCGCCTCGCTGACCATGTACCAGCGCAGCGCCACCTGGGCCACGCCGCTGAACAACCACCCGATCTCGGCCGGGCAGCAGGCCTACCTGAAGGCCAACTACGCGCCGATCAAGGCCGAACTCGACGTCTCGGTCGGCGGCTTCCTGCACAAGTCGGCCGGCAAGAAATGGCAACAGGACACCCCCGAGGAGCGCGAGGTGTTCTTCGAGAGCGTCTGGAACAGCCCCGGCTTCGCCAAGATCAGCACCAATTACGACGACCTGCTGTCCAACCGGGAGGCCAACGCCGACTGGTGCGCCTTCATGGAGCGGAAGATCCGCGGCATCGTCCAGGACCAGGCGACGGCGGACAAGCTGATTCCCAGGGACCACCTGTACGTCGGCCTGCGCCCGCCGTACGTCACCGGTTACTACGAGATGTACAACCAGCCCAACGTGGAGCTGGTCTCGCTCCGCGAGACCCCGATGGTCAAGGTCACCGAGACCGGAATCGAGACTTCGGACGGGCTGCGCGAGTTCGACGTGATCATCTGGGCGACCGGCTTCGACTTCGGCACCGGCGCGATGCGGCGGATGGGCGTCGCCGGCGAAGACGGGCTGAAGCTCAGCGACTACTGGGCGGACGGGCCGCTGACCTACCTCGGGATCATGGCCCACGGGTTCCCGAACTTCTTCTTCCCCGGTGGCCCGCACGGCGCGGCCGGGAACAACCCGCGCTACGGCGAACTCCAGGTCGTCTTCATCCAGAACCTTATCGACCACGCCCGTGAGCACGGGTTCCGCCGCATCGAGGTCCCCAAGGAAGCCGAGCAGGGCTGGATGGACATGATCGCGCAGCTCGAGGCCTACTCGCCGTTCGAGCAGCGGGGCCAGTACTACGGCGCCAACACGCCCGGCAAGCCACGGGCCTACCTGCTCAACCCGGGCGGCAGGCCGAAGCTCGACGAGTTCATGGCCAAGGCGGTCGAAGGTGGCTACCAGGGCTTCTTCGAAGGAGTGGTGCAATGACCGGACTGCGGCTCGACGGACGCGTCGCGGCGGTGACCGGCGCGGGCCGGGGGATCGGCCGTGCGTACGCGCTGCTGCTCGGCCAGCTCGGCGCGAAGGTCGTGGTGAACGACCTGGGCGGGTCGACCCTGGGCACCGGCGGTGACGCCGGACCGGCCGACGAGGTGGTGAAGCAGATCGAGGCGGCCGGGGGCGCGGCGGTCGCCAACTACGCCGACGTATCCGTCACCGACGGCGGCAAGTCGGTCATCGACACCGCCGTGGAGCGCTTCGGCACCATCGACATCGTGGTCAACAACGCGGGGAACATGGTGTGGGCGTCGCTGCCGGAGGCCACCATCGAGACCATCGACGCGCACTGGGCGGTGCACGTCCGCGGGTCGTTCAACACGTTGCACGCGGCCTGGCCGTACTTCCTGGAGAAGAACTACGGCCGGGCCATCCTTACGACCTCGGTCGGCATGTTCGGGCTGATGGACAACATCGGCTACGCGATCGCCAAGGCGTCCATGATCGGCATGGCCAAGAGCCTGACTGTGGGCAGGAAGGACGCCAACGTCAACGTCAACTGCATTGCGCCTAACGCGATGACCCGGATATCCGGCCGCACCGAGGAAGAGCAGGAGCGAGCGGCCCAGGCGGCCGAGTCGGTCCCCGCGATGGACCCGGTCAACGTCGCGCCCATGGTTGCCTACCTGGCCCACGAGTCGTGCCAGGTCAGCGGCGAGGTCTACCTGGCCGGCGGCGGCCGCTTCGCGCGCCTGTTCGTCGGGGTCACCGAGGGCTACCTGCAACCCGGTCTGACCGGCGCCACGATCGACGACGTGGCGGCGAACTGGGCGGCCATCAACGACGAGTCCGGTTACTACGTGCCGAGCGACCTGATGGACTGGGCCGGCCGCTACATGTCCCACCTGAGGGGGTAGCCCGCGTGGACGGCATCCTGTCCGGGAAGACGGCGCTGGTCACCGGCGCCTCCTCGGGGATCGGCCGGGCCGCCGCGGCCGCCCTCGCGCAGGCGGGAGCGCAGGTAGCGCTGGTCGCCCGCCGGGCCGACCGGCTGGCGGAACTGGTGGCCCAGATCGAGGCCGGCGGCGGCAAGGCGCTGGCGCGTCCGGCCGATGTCACCAGCGAGGCCGACGCCACCGGGGCGGTCGAAGACGCGGTCGGTCATTTCGGCGGCCTCGACATCCTGGTCAACGCGGCCGGCATGACCCAGGTCGGGAAGGTGGAGAACGCCAACCTGGACGACTGGCGGTACGTGCTTGAGCTCAACTTCTGGGCCAGCCTCTACACCTCGCGGGCGGCGATCCCGGCGCTGAAGGTCGGCGGCGGCG
>Ga0207416_1004097_pt1 | contig 13026 bp, 10 predicted proteins | sample PaiPotPPM11metaG_FD_184107 | JGI IMG/M metagenome (GOLD analysis project Ga0207416, IMG submission 184107) | Iron sulfur acid spring bacterial and archeal communities from Banff, Canada, to study Microbial Dark Matter (Phase II) - Paint Pots PPM... ...
TACCCACGTGTTACTCACCCGTCCGCCACTCACACGAATTGCTCCGTGCGCGTTCGACTTGCATGTGTTAGGCACGCCGCCAGCGTTTATCCTGAGCCAGGATCAAACTCGCCATCCAATTTATATGAACTCTCATCCCTTACAGGACATGAGCCAATAGGTATCGAGTTGCGATCCAGACCAAGACGTATATTGCTTGGCTTGTTCGCAGATTTTTTATACTAGCACAGCTGTACTAGCTTCAATATTGACAGGAACTGTTTGCGTGATATATGCTCTCAGTTACTGTTCTGCTTTCCACTCTTGAGTTGTTAAGGTTCCGCGAGGATGACGCTCGTAAGCATCTCCTCAGCATTGAACGAGCATTTCTTATGTTTTAGCTCGTTGGTGTACCGTAGCGAGAGTATCGCACATTTCTGGCTCTTTGTCAAGAGGTTTTCGAAGCAATTTCTGGCGATCCGAAAATCTCGTTGGCTCATCTCCCCAGTCACACGACCCGATGATCGTGGGTCACAAAAACCCAGCACAACCGTCTAAGACTGCGTCTGAATGAGGGAATGTTGGTCATCCCAGAGGAGCAATGTCCAGTCACAATACATGAAGCTCATGCAACAGACAGGAGCACCCATCCACGAAGGTTAGGAGATTGTCTAGTTACGATAGCTCGCTGATTGTGCCACAGTCTGACAGTTTTGTCAAGAGGTATTGGTACTCTTGCTGTTTGCATCCTGCCCGCCATAATGGCTGGCTCGCTGCGCTGTCTACGTGGCGACGAGGGGTATTATGCCATAGGCGAGATCCGCTGTCAAGAGGTTTTTGACCAATTTTTATAAAATTATAAAAATCCATTTTTTCAATCCACTTAGCCTCCTCTATTTCTACGTTCCCACTTCTCGCAGGCAGTTTTGACAGCAGAAGTGGTTCTCCATCAAGTTTCGTGATTTGAGAATTGCAAGGACATCTTTGAAAGGACAGAGAAGCGAAGAAGGATATTCACACCAGCAACTTGTCTATTAGATGGCTTCTACTTGTCATTGTCTTGACCGCACTCCTCAGGCATACTCGAGGTAAGAAGAGTGCTATTTACCTCCAACTTTGTGAGGACGTTGTACCCACTACTGAGAGCACTTGACCAGGCTCGTCCCCCAGACGACGCGTCTGGTCTCTTTTTTGTGCTCAGCATTTGGACGTGATAGCTAGTCTAGTCCGAGTCTCCCTCTGATCAGTCCTGCCAGTTTGGTCTGCTGTATCGCTTCCAGTTGATCAGCAATATCATCTGGATCGTGATCAGGCAGGAGTCCAGGGCTTTGAAGGACGAGCTTAGCGAGCAGGATATCCATCTCTTCATCTTTCGCTTCTTGCCTCTCTTGCTCTAACTCATCCATTTTTTGGTGCTTTTGCTTGAGAGTGTCAAGAGCAGCAGCATCACAAGTAGGGCTTTTGGGTTTACCCGATAGTCCTAAGAGAGTGCTTGAAGAGGGCAGCTCACGGAAAAGCAGGAGCGAGGTGGGAGAGCATGCGTCTGATGTATCCAGTAAACAACATGACCAGAATTTGAGCACGAGATAGGACCAAGAAGACTCATATGAACAGTTTTGGTCAACTCCGTCCTCGACTGTAACTCTCACCGCTCGACAAAGAACTGCTCAATGCTGACGGAGAAATCAGGCACCACCTGAGAATCCATGCTACACCTGCGCAGGATTATGGTGTATTCACTTTGTCACGTTTATCAATTTTTTCAGTAGTAGGTGATAATACCTCTACAACTAACTTTGGATGTTCTACGTATGTTTTGTTTTCTGCTATATCTTTTTCATTGCATGTCACCATAATATCAGGCAAATAACAGACACTTTCTATTTTGAGGGTCCCTTCTGAAAGGACACGATAAGGTTTTCCTCGCAGATGTGGACGAATGATAGCAGCAAGATTTCCTATTATGATACTGTGATTAACGGTACCGCCTGCTATGGCTATCATTTTACCATCTACAAATTCATACTTCTAGTCGAGATTTTCACGATCCAAGGCTAGGAAGTCCTCTACAGACATCCATTCATCTCTTTTAGCTACCATAGCTCCTTACCTGTGTGTCGAGATCCATCTATTATTCTACCATTTATTAGCAACCCAATACTCAGGTATCTCTGCACGAGCGCAGGTACAACCTCTTGCATTGTCATAAGTATACAACTGCCATGCCAACAACATCCCATGAAAGTCTACAAAGCAAGCTATCCTCATATTTTCAGGTCAACTCCTGACAGCAGAACAGATATTGGCAAAAGTGCAAAGATAGTGATAGAATCCCAATAAAAAAACACAGCTCTTACACCTGCTACTCAGATAGGCTCGAGGAAAAATGCATCAGATGAAACCCAATTCATTGAAAGTTGAGCGAGAACTGCGTGGCTGGTCCCAGGCCAAGCTCGCTGAAGCATTGGGGACTAGCGCCCGAAGCGTGAGCCGCTGGGAGCAAGGGCTAGCTCTGCCCTATCCCTACCATCGTGAGCAGCTGTGTGCTCTCTTCGGCAAGACTGCCAAGGAACTAGGTCTACCAGATGCTAGTGAGAACAACACTGGGCAGGAACCCTTTCCCCCCGGCGCACCAGCTACCTCGACGCAGGCATCATTCCTGACCGACCCTGCCATCCCGGAAGCCCTGGGCAGCGCCGACAGCTTGCTAGGACGCGATGGCTTACTGCAGCGAGTCAAGCAGTGTCTACTAGAAGACAACCATCCGGCGCTGACGGCTCTTAATGGCTTACCAGGCATCGGCAAGACGACCCTGGCAGTCGCTCTGACCAAGGATCGACAAGTACAGGCCCATTTCTGCAATGGCATCCTATGGGCTGGCCTGGGACCTCAACCCAATGTGCTGGGTCAGTTGGCTCGCTGGGGCGTTCTCTTAGGCATCAAGCCCGCTGACGTAGAAAACGTCAATAACCGGGAGGACTGGGGGCGGGCTCTGCTGGCTAGCATTGGCAGCCGCCGTCTCCTGCTGATCATCGATGATGCTTGGAGTGTGAAGGATGCTCGGACTTTCCAGGTGGGTGGTCCTCAGTGTGTCCACTTGCTAACCACCCGTTTGCCTCGGGTAGCCTTCGCCGTCGCCCAGCAGGAAGTCATCGTCGTTCCTGAACTGCAGGAAACTGATGGGTTGGCCCTGCTGGCTCGCTATGTTCCCCAACTGGTGCAGCAAGATCCCCAAGATGCACGCGCCTTGGTGCGAGCAGTGGGTAGCTTACCATTAGCCTTGACCTTGATGGGCAAGTATCTGGCCGCTCAGGTCTCCACGGGGCAGCCTCGACGCTTGCAGGCCGCTCTGGCTCGGTTGCAGAATACTGAGCAACGCTTACGTGTGAGCATGCCAACTACGCCTGGCGAACGGTCCCCTAGCCTTCCAGAGAGCATCCCTCTCTCCTTGCACGCAGCAATCACCATCAGTGCCCGCCAGCTTAGCTCCCAAGACCATGCAGCCTTGTGCGCCCTGGCCCTTTTTCCACCAAAGCCGAACAGTTTCTCGCAGGAGGCAGCTCTGGCGGTCTGCTACGAACCAGTTGAGACATTAGATGCCCTCTGGGACGCTGGATTGATCGAGAGTAGTGGGCCCCGGCGCTACGCTTTACATCGGACCATTGCCGACTACGCGCAAAACCAGACCCAAGACCAGACAGCGCAGCAGCGACTGGTCAGCCATATGCTGCATTATATGCAGACCCATGAACAGGACTACGAGGCTCTGGAGCTAGAGACCAGCAATATCCAGGCCGCCTTAGATGCCGCAGTGGCCCTGAGAATGTCACAAGCTCTGTTGCAAGGAGTAATGGCCTTTGTCGGCTTCTTGCGTGTGCGTGGACATTATAGTCTGGCCGACCATTACTTGCAGTCGGCCTTGCAGGCAGCAACGGTGCTAGAGGACCCGATAGGACAAATGACCGTCCTGCGCCATCTGGCCACCTTTGCAGAATTACGCGGGGACTATCCTCAGGCCGAGCACTACGGCCAATTTGGAATCATGCTGGCCCGACAACTTGGACGAATCGACGAGGAGAGTGCTTTGCTGACCACCCTGGGGCTTGTGGCCTTTTATCGCGGTGACCATGATCAGGCAACCGCCAGTATCGAAGAAGGATTGCGTCTGGCACGGCAGGTAGGTGATAGTGAGCAGATCTGTACCCTGCTCAGCAACCTCGGCAGACTGGCCCAGGCTCAGGGAAACTATCCTCAGGCCGACGCATTCTATCACGAAGGGCTAGTTCTGGCCTGGGAAAACGAGCATGAGGAACTTATCGGTCGTCTACTGGCCTTCCTGGGAGCAAGCACACGGGAACAGGGCAACTATGATCAAGCGGAACAGTATTGCCAGGAAGGCCTCTTGCTGGTCAGTCAGCAGGGACATCGCGAACATCTGACTCATCTGCTGATCCAATTAGGAGCCATCGCCTATTATCGAGGGCAGGACGAGCAAGCTGAAGCCTACTTCGAGGAAGGGTTAGCCATCGCACGCCAGATCGGACACCGTGCTCAGATCTGTCGTCTGCTGGCAAACCTGGGAGCCCCCTTAAGAGCAAAGGGTGACTATGCCCAGGCAGAGCGTTACTTACAAGAAGGAGTGGATCTGGCTCGTGAGTTGGGAAATCGGGATAGTTTACCTTTCTTGCTCATGAATCTTGGAGGAGCCATTGGACAGCTGGGAGACTACAGCCGGGCCAATGCCTGTTTCGAGGAAGGTGTCGAAGTAGCTCGTCACGTGGGATCACCATGGCTTATTAGCGCTGTCCTGAAGGACTGGGGAGACATTCATCTCAAATATCAGCAGTTGGATGCTGCTGCCGCTGCTTTTAACGAAGTCCTCACCCTCACGAACAGTCCAGGGCAAGACCCATACTTGATCGCACAAGCAAAGTACGGATTAGCTCAGATTGCAGTACTAAGCGGAGATCTTGCCAAAGCTCGTCGGCTGGGCACAGACAGCATGATAGCATTTGAAACTTTAGGCCATAGTAAAGCCGACGAAGTCAGCGACTGGCTGCAGTCACTGACGGAAAAGGCAAAGTGACTACTCACACGGGATGGTAGTGAAGAGGAATGAGACGTAAACTTCCTTTTTTGTTAAGTTGTCTGTGAGTTGTCTATGCGCTGCCCTAGACAAAGAACCCTTTTTTAGGGTATTCTTCAAAGAAAGGTATGGCAAAAAGTCATTTTGATATCATCGGCTCTATCAACGACTGTCAAGCTCATTTGAATCATGCTTTACGAGGGATAAAGAAAAAGGAAATAATATGCCTGACTCAGAAGGTACTAAGAAGCATCCAGATAAAAAGGATGTAAAACAGAATAAACCGCCAGATCGAGAGATTAAACCCCTTGATGTTCATAGCTCGTATGAAAGACTAAAAGGGGAATCAGAACAAAGGCCACAAGCTAGAGAGACTGATCAAAGTCAACATCCTAACGATTTCTCCAAAGGTAAGTCTGGAGACCCATATAATCTTACAGGGCATTTTGCCGACATGTTGAAGAGATCGGGAGATCTTACAGATGAGATCACTAGACAACTGGGGGAAGTCACTCAAAAACTAGAGGAAGGGCAGAACTCTAAAGCGGATGTTAGAGACAGAACAGATGCAATCAACCCCCAACGCCATTCACAAACAACGCTAAATCGGCTGGCTGATGGCATATATAGGAGTTTCGAAGATCATATGAGAAGGGTAGGCAGACCATTCTAGGACTCGTTAAGAAATATCTTCCTGCCTTAAAGTTCTTTGCCTTCTTGAGGATAAACACACAACCGAAAGTTATTCTTTAACGAACCCTCAGGTCTCGTCCCAAGCTTGGGCAACCACCTCTTCAAGAACATCAGTAGTAGATTTTCCACATTTTCCACATTTCGCTTAGCATAATCATTCTCTGCTATTAAGCACATGACATCACACTACACGGATACATGAAAGTCCCCAAAAGCGAGATATTTGCGCATTCATTGATATATCCACATCCACGGATCAGAGATATTGTTCGATCTTCTTCAATAAGAAATCAATATCAAATGGCTTGGCAATAAAATCCTCAGCTCCAGCTTCCTCTGCGGTTTGTTCGGCATTTGGATGGGCTGAGAACATAATAATAGGAATGTGTTTTGTTTCCTCTTGCCTCTTGAGATGTTTGACTATCTCTCGACCATCCTTACCTGAGAGTAACACATCGAGTAAAATAAGATCTGGGAGGCTACCATCATGGAGCTTTTCCACATAATCGCCCTTCTCCGTTACTACTACTGTATACCCTTCCTGTTGTAAGACTATCTGAAGAAACTCGAGAATATCTGGTTCATCATCGACCACCAGTATCTTTTTATGCTTGCTCTGCATATACATTTTGGCTTTCCGAAAGAGAGATACAACTTGACTTTTCCGTCGTCTCTAAATTAAGAGCGACCTATCTAGTGCCATTAAGAATATCATACAGGCATACCATTCTCAACATTAATTACAAAATTACAAGAGGCAATCTCCTGCCCACTAGCGATCACCTCTTGTAGTTTTCCGCCTCTAGCTGGAGAGGATAGCCACGTAATTAGAAGGAGGAGAGCAACGACTATAAAGTTTGGCTAGCAATTGTTCCTGGTCTGCGATGACAGGACTGCTACCATCGGGGCAAGAGAACGTGAGTGTGCGACTTCCCATACCAAGGTCTTCACGCAACGGTTTAGGATGTCCATCGACGTCGAGAACACCGGTTGGTCCCAGACCTTGTTCTGAAGCGATGTCTTTGCCACTAAAGTAAAAGTGGGGAATGTTGGCTTGTGTGGCCGTTTGCACATCAGTAATCAGAGTCAAGGTATGTGCAATTGCCAATTGAGCAGGATCATTAACGTTCAAACCGCAACCTTTATAACAGCCAGTCGCTTCAACCACCCAGACATGCTTGCCTAACTCGCCACCGTCACGAGCCACATGGAATTGTTGAGCCCAGAAATCTAATACGCCAGCAAGATTATTAGCACCAAAATAGCCATTATGCCAGCTATCGATCACACCCAAAGTTTGATTATGCCAATCCCAATTGCCACCAGGATGAATAACTGCGTTCATCGCTTGCTGCATCTGATCAAGATAATTGGCCTGGCCAGCCATAAGTAGATAATCGGGACCAGCAACATGAGGATCAAGTGACCCCATTAGTGTAGGTGTTTGTGGATTCACTGCATGAACAGCATGTTCACAGAGGTCATAGAAGCGAGCAAATTGATCAGGGGGCATATATAAGAAGCCAACAGAAGGATCTTGCTTCATTTCCTCGTTACCGCACTGTACACCATCAGGGCGAGCCTGAGCAATATCATTAAAATCGACACTCCCAATATCCATACCATTCGATTGGCATACCACAAGAAATACACGCATGCCTTTACTGTGATAGTGCTGTATAGTATCTCGAAGCTTTTGTCCACGCAAATCGCCATTCCCACAGTTTGGATAGGCCATACGTAGCCAGGAAATTCCGGGGTATTCTTTATCTGCACCAGTGTCTGTACTGACATCAACACCCAAAATCTTAGATACATCCTCTGGCGGCAAAACTATTGGTGTCTGTGTGGCCTCTGGCAATGAAGGAGTAGGAATAAATCTTGGTTTCAGTACAGTACTCCGCAATGAGTTTGTAGTAACGAGATGCGGTCCTCTGCTCACCAAGCGGTATGCAAGAAATGCCAGGAAAATACTTACAATGATCATCACAACCAGCGTAATCTTAGCTGGTTGCATTAGCGGAACAATGAATCGTTTCAGTGTATTCATCAGCGTGCGACCTGCGGATACCGATACATCAATACATGGGATACGTTTCGATCTAATGAACGGATGCAGGTCTTCCTTTCCCCTGTCTATTGCAAGCCCCCTAGCTTTAGCTATGAGGTTCCCGACTACTAGCTTAGATAGCTACCACCATATCATAGTGGTTAGACAGAATAAGGTGAAGAGAGACAGGATCTCAACCTCATCAAAAAGGATAAAAGTACTACCTATTTTTTCAAAGGGTCGGTAAAAATGCAACCTTAATTTGGCTCAGTAGAGCTAAATGGATGATCTAATGATTACAAATATATCATGTGCCCTTATGCTAAAATAATAAAACATATGATAAAGGAAAGGAATAGCCATATCAATAGATATGAATATAAAGCGGTATATCAAGTACTCTCACCATGTCCCTACATGGATCACGCCAGTAGCTGTCTTCTGTCTTGCGTTGGCAGTACGTCTCATTTATAATCTGACGGTGGCTCGCGGCTATGTCGCCGTCTACGATGCCGGACAGTATGAGCGAATAGCACAACATCTGCTGAATGAACACTGTTTTTGTGATTACAACTATCTCCCTACAATAGAGCGAGGGCCTATCTGGCCAGCGATCATCGCATCTGTATACTTCCTCTTTGGACCGCAGAATCTATATGCTCGCCTTTTGCTCTCATTGATCGGATCTGGAACCTGTCTGATTCTCTATTATTTTGGCAAGGATCTCTTTAAGTCAAAGCGATATGGACTACTCGCTGGTAGTATCGGGGCGCTCTATCCAGGACTGTTTGTCTACGATGGATGGCTATACTCGGAGTCAGTCTATACCTTTCTTTTCCTCCTGTGTGTATATTCACTGTACCGCTTCCAGTGCACAACTCAACGACGCTGGATAATTACAAGTGGCATTGCATTGGCGCTGGCACTGCTCACGCGAACAAATGAAATCATTGCATTCGGCATGATTGCTTCCTGGGCATTGATTGTAGGCTACTATACGATCGTGCCCAGACGAACAATTTTGTTTGCCAGCGTAGGTATCGCACTTATAGCCGTAGTCGTCATTCTCCCCTGGTCGATACGTAACTACGTGGTTAGTCACAAGATCGTCCCGATTACGACTGGCGGAGACATCGTCCTCGCTGGAGCGTACAACGATTCAGTCTTTAATATTCCCACGCTCGGCAATGTTGGCATGTGGGTAACACCTCAACAGATCAGCCCATCCGTTGTATATCACTGGCCATGCTTGGGGACATGTAGTGATCTATGGGGCGAGCACCCAGAACTGAAAAAGGCGGCCGTACACTGGATCACTACTCATCTTACGCTTCTACCTAAACTCTGGCTACTGCACTTTTGGAATATCTGGGTACCGGGCGTACCAGATGGTGTATTCCCATTCGATCAAGCTCCCGCCTCCAGACACTGGTCCTCCTACCTCATCAGATTGATGATACGAAGGATTCCTATATGGATCATCCTGCTCGCTGGCTGTGGGACTATTGTGCTATGGCGTACAAAGTGGCGAGACCTGTTGCCAATTGTGCTGGCTATCGGATGGACAATTGTGCAATGCATACTCTTGTATGGTAGTATTCGCTTTCGTGCGCCAATAGAACCTATGCTGGTATTGCTGGCAACAGGAGCGTTAATTTGGGGATGGACTGTAACACACCGTAAAGTACTTCACTTGCCAATACAGAACTCACTGAAGATGCGATCGAGCAAATCATCACTCGCAGTCTCTCCAGTCACTTCGCCGAGGTCATCATAAGCTGCACGTAAATCGATAGAGACAAAATCAAGTGGTAAAGCTCGCTCAAGCGACGAAATAGCAGCTCGCAAGTGTCCAGCCGCACGACGCAACGCTTCCTGGTGACGTACACTGGTCACTAGGACACTTTCACTGGAAAGAACTTTACTACCCAGCACCAGTTCAGCAATGGTTTCTTCTAGCTCGGAGAGGCCTTCACTGGTGAGTGCCGAAGTAGGGACAAATGTCGCGTTCGGCCATACCTGTCGCAAGCCATTGACTTCTATACGCTGTTCACGATCGGACTTATTCAATACCACAATGACCGCTCGGTGACCAGAAAAAGATCCATTCTGAGCTGGGGTAGTTCCAAAGCCCATAGCTTGCAACTCAGACGAAACACGCCGATCTTGCTCAGTCAGGGGTTCTGAGCCATCGAATACTAGCAGCACGATATCAGCAGTTTCCGCAGCAGCACGGCTACGCTGTACACCAATTTGTTCAACAGGATCATCTGATGGTGTAATGCCTGCGGTATCGATCAGATGCAGAGGAACGCCACGGAGATTGGCAACCTCCTCAACGGTATCACGCGTAGTTCCAGCAATTGGAGTGACAATTGCACGTTCAGCACGCAGCAAGGCATTGAGCAAACTTGATTTGCCCACATTCGGGCGACCAATAATAGCTGTACGCAGTCCCTGACGGTAGAGTCGTCCCTGCTCTGATCCTGCCAATAACCCGTCAACATGCTGCTGCGCCTCGACGATCAAAGGACATAATTCGTCAGCCATGGGAGTCGGAACATCTTCCTCAGGAAAATCGATACTTGCCTCAATGCGTGCCACAACGCCGAGCATAGCTGAACGCGCTGCTTCCACCTCTTTAGAAAGGCGTCCACGCAATTGCTGGAGCGCCAGACGCTGACCAGCCTCCGTCTGAGCTTCAATCAGATCCATGACTGCCTCAGCCTGAGCCAGATCCAGACGACCATTAAGAAATGCACGCAAAGTGAATTCGCCAGGATTCGCCATACGTGCCCCCTGAGTTAGTACCGCACGTAGTATACGGCGAAGGATCAGCGGCCCACCGTGTCCCTGGATTTCAACCACATCTTCACGAGTATAGGTATGAGGAGCCCGCATGAAGGCGACCAGCACCTCATCAAGTACTTCCCGCGTTGACGGATCAATAACGTGACCATAGGTAAGCAGGTGTGAAGGGGGAAGATCCGTGCGTCCACCGGGCCGACGTAAGAGCGGCAACACCAGCGAGAATGCGTCATTTCCGCTTACCCGAATCACACCGATACCACCAACACCTGGCGGGGTAGCAATCGCGGCAATCGTATCGTTTTGCATACGCAGAATTATAGCCTATTCGTCCGATTGCCACAAGATTGCAGACACAAAGACATAAAGAGGGATGGCGTTTCGTAACCCAGATAAACAGAGCTGTTGTGAGCTGAAGTACCCTTTGTTCCCAAAGTTGTCCCTCTTTCCTCCTGGAAAAACTCTCTTGCATTAGGTATCCTGAGCAGAGAAAAGTGTTCTCGTAGCAGAGGTTGTTGAGAATTAGGAAACGCCCTCGCAGGAGAAAGCAGTGAGAAGGGTCTTTTGGAAAAGAGCAAACATAGAGCTTATTGCATATCGAGTGAGATAATTAACATTGGACAATGAGCAAAGATATACTTTGTGATAGCATTTCTTATGCTCAAAGTAGTGAGTTTATACTATTGAGAAAGTGCAAAAGTAAGTGCGTATCCGTCTATGTACTATCGATGACTATCCTGCTGTCGTTACCCTCTTGCAGCATTACCGTCCTTCATACACTATAGAAGCCATGCATCATGAGGACGACCAGCATGATCCCAAGTGTAAGATTCAACGCTGGATAACTGAGTATAACGGAGAGATCTTAACCTATGCTATGTATGCCCAAAACCCTCACATGTATCATCCACGCAAGTTCCAAATTGGCCTGCTCATTCATCCTCACTATGACTTTGAGGATAGCCAGATTAGCGCTTCAACCCTCTATGACCATGTGATTGCACAACTCCAACCATTAGATCCTATCTCAGCCATGACCTTTGTCAAAGATGATGTGATACACCGCTACCATATCGATCTTTTGAAAGCAAAGGGATTTCAAGAGGTTCAGCGCCAATGCTCGCTGAGCCTGAATGTACCAATGTTTGACTTTACGTCATTCATATGCAGGGACTAAGGAGAAACTACTTAATGAGGGCATCGAAATTAAAACCTTCAAAGAATTGGAAGCTGATCCAAACCGAAATCACAAGCTTTACGCATTAGAAAATGAAGTCTATCAAGATGTGCCCTTTCCGGAACAAACCACCGCAGTGAACTTTGATTACTTTGTTCAAAATAAGCTGAACAGTCCTAATTTCTTGCCAGAGGCATATTTCGTGGCTATTCACAGTAATGAGTATATAGGCCTCAGTTCTTTGGAGGCGAGACCAGGAGAAAAGTATCTCTTCACCAGTTTAACAGGAGTAAAGCGGTTTTGGAGACGACATGGCGTTGCACTTGCTTTCAAGCTATGTGCAATCAGCCACGCCAAATCGCTAGGGCACGCAGCTATCAGAACAATATATAATACTAGTAACAAGCCAATATACGAACTTAATAAGCGATTAGGTTTCATTCCATATCAAGTAACAGTTCTTTTGCAAAAAGTCTTTCACTGATATCTTTGCAAAAATCCTTGCCGCACTCTTATAGCTTATGACGAACTGCCAAATACCAGCAGGGCTTCCTTCCACTGAAGAGGTCTTTGGGGGTTAGGAAATGGCCTCAAAGAGGTTCAAATTCTTTCGAAGAGAATATCCTGCGCCCCTTCCCACAGGACCATATGTCCCAGTTCCCGCAATTGCTCAGTGCCAGTAACGATGGTCAAGAAGTGATTGCCTGCTAACTGTCCAAGTTCACTGGCAAAGCGCGTGCCACCGTAAGGGATAAGAATTTCCGTCTCGCTGAATCCGCCAGGATAGAGCAGAACCTGCCCAGGGCTGGGATAGCTGGTATGGTTCTCATAGCCCACACCAAACTGAAATTTGCCCAGCGGCACCCAGGCAGCATTCCCACTCCAGCGTGCATGAATGATTTTGTTGCGGAATGGTAGGAGTTGACTAAATGCGTCGCAGGTTTGCGAAGCATCTGCTTCCTCCATACGTGCGGTGAATACTAAGGGACCAGCAGTAATACGAAGCATCGTCATGATAAGCTATCCTGCCTTTCAAAATATACTTAAACGTGTTGATTTCTACACCCTACTCGTACTAGGCAGCTGTGCATGTCTCAGATAGCAACTGCAGAAAGCGCTCCAGCACCTGGATAGCAACTGCCACATCGCTCACAGTGACCGACTCAGCTGGATGGTGGCTGATACCACCTCGGCAGCGTACGAAAAGCATAGCAATGTCAGTCAGTTCGGAGA
>Ga0207416_1004100_pt1 | contig 13024 bp, 15 predicted proteins | sample PaiPotPPM11metaG_FD_184107 | JGI IMG/M metagenome (GOLD analysis project Ga0207416, IMG submission 184107) | Iron sulfur acid spring bacterial and archeal communities from Banff, Canada, to study Microbial Dark Matter (Phase II) - Paint Pots PPM... ...
CCGCGGCCCGCGCCTCCTCCAGCGCGTGGAGGAGCTCGCCGATCATCCGAGGTCCAATCGCGTTCGCCCGCTGCGGGTACGAGAGCGTGATCGTCTCGATCGCTCCCTCGCGCGCCACCCGGATGCGTTCGTAAGCGTCCATGTCAGGCGCCCGCTCTCACGCCGAGAATGACCCGCGCCTCGTCTACCGTCGCCGGGCGGCGCCCGACGTCGCGCACCATGCGCGCGGCGGTCTCGACGAGCTCTCCGTTCGAGCGCGCCATCGTCGTGCCGTCGGGCAGGTAGAAGTTGTCCTCGAGCCCCACCCGCACGTTGCCGCCGAGGACGAGCGCCGTCGCCAGCATCCGCCACTGGCACTTGCTGATCCCGATGACCTCCCACTCGCTGCCCGGCGCCAGGTCGAGCGCGACCTTCTTCTGAAGCTGCACGCTCTCGACCGTCGGCGGCAGCCCCCCGAGGACGTTGACGATGAACGAGAACTGGAGCGGCGGCTTGAGGAGCCCCATGTCGAGCAGCGGCCAGACGCCGCTCGTGTGCCCGACGTCGAAGCACTCGAGCTCCGGCTTCACGCCGGCCTCGTTCATCGCGCCGATGAGCTTCGTGATCTTGCCGTACGTGTTCGGGAACACCATGTCGAAGACGAAGCTCTTCCGCTTCTCGGAGTACTTCGAGTAGTTCATCGTGCCCATGTTCAGGGCGGCGATCTCCGGCCGGCTCTCGCGCACGTAGGTGCACTGCTCGCTCACGTCGTCGACGATCGTCCCCGTCGAAAAGTTGAGGAGCACGGGACAGCGCTTGCGCACCTCCTCCTTGATGCGCGCGAACGTCTCCGGCCGGAACGTGGGGCTCCCGTCGTCGTTGCGCGCGTGGATGTGCACGACGGCTGCGCCGGCGTCGTAGGCGCGCTGCGCCTCGGCCGCGATCTCCGGGGGCGTGTAGGGCAAATGCGGGCACTGGCTCCGGTTCGCGAGCACGCCCGTCAGCGCGCAGGTCACCACGCACACGTCCATGTTTCGACCACGCGCCTGCACAGCCGTAGACGTGGCGTCCGGATCGCGCTTCGATTCGCTCACCCCTCATCCTCCTTTTTCGCGCTCGACGAGGCTCTGCACGCGCCGCGCGACCTTCGTCAGGATCTTGAGGAGGTCGCGCGCCTCGGCGGGCGACAGCCCCTCGAGCGCGCTCCGAAAGACCTCCATCGGCTCGACCGCGATGCTCCGCGCGATCTTCGAGCCGCGCTCGGTCAACTTGATCTTCACGACCCGCCGGTCTTCGGTCGACCGCACGCGCGCGACCAGACCCGCCTGCTCCATGCGGTCGATGATCCCGGTCACCGTGCTGTTCTGCGCGCGAATGCGCTCGGAGAGCTCGGAGAGGGAGAGGTCGCCCACGCCCTCGAGCATCTTGAGCACGGTGAGCTGCGGCCCCGTCAGGTCCACCGACCGGGCGAGCTCCTTCGTGAGGCGTCGGCTCTCCGTGTAGAGGTAGAGCGTCGCCTCGAGGATCTGGTCGACCTCCGGCTTGATTTCGGACGGGATGGCGGAAGACACGCGGTAGAGCCCCCTGAGAACAGGACGAAAAAGAGGAGCGCCAAGACGGCAGGACCGACTCCGGACCGATATTTCGCGTGCGAAGTATTAGGGCGCCCGGCGCCAGCGTCAACCCGCTTCGGGCGGCAGCCCTTGCGCTCCCCGGCTCGCTGCATCATCTTCCGGGGCTCGCCATGGGCCCGACGGAACACGAGTTTTCCATCCCCGCAAGCGACCTCGACGCGGCCGGCAAAGCCCTGCGCTTCCAAGTGCGCGCGGCGTGGATCCGTGGCGCCTTCGAGGGAACGGACGTCGGCGCCGCCGGCGCGGACGGAGAGCTCGACCTCCGCGCCTCGAAGAGCGGAACGGACGTCGTCGTGCGCGGCACGCTCCGGGCAGAGCTGACGGTGCCGTGCGCCCGCTGCCTCGAGCCGGCGCACATCTCGGTCAAGGAGCCCATCAGCGCCCTCGTCGTGCCCCACACCGACTTCCGCGAGAGCTCGGGCGCCGGCGACGACGACGACGTAGCCCCCGACCAGGCGGACATGATCCCCTACGACGGCGACACGGTGGTCCTGGACGACCTCGTTCGCGACGAGCTTCTGCTCGGGATTCCCATGATCCCCTTGTGTTCCGAGGGGTGCCCAGGTATCAGGCGCCCAGGCTCGCAAGAGCCCGCCCCGGCGCCGGCGCCTTCCATCGATCCGCGCCTGCAACCTCTTCTCCGATTCAAGAAGCCCTCGACGTAACAAGGAGCTCCCGTGGCCGTCCCGAAGCGACGCACAAGCCGTTCGAAGCGCAACATGCGACGTCAGCAGCACGACAAGGTCGCCGCGCCCAACATCGTCCCTTGCCCCAACTGCGGCGAGCCCGTCGTTCCCCATCGCGCGTGCGCGTCGTGCGGGCACTACAAGGGTCGCGAGGTCAAGCGCGGCTCGACGACGACCGGCGAATAGAGATTTCGGCGCGCCGACAACTCACCCGCGCACGACGGGGCGGGGGCCGCTACACTCGTAGTCGATAGAGCTGCGTCCATGCCCACGCTCGCCCTTCCTCGCTCGCGCATCCTCGGCACGGGCCACTACCTCCCGCCTGTCGTGCGGACGAACGCCGACCTCGAGAGGATGGTCGACACGTCCGACCAGTGGATCTCCGAACGAACCGGAATCCGCCTGCGCCACATCGCGCCGGACGGCGTCGTCACGAGCGACATGGCCACGGCCGCCGCCAGGAGCGCGCTCGAGATGGCCGGCCTGAAGGCGTTGGACCTCGACATGATCATCGTCGGGACGGTCACGCCCGACATGCCGATGCCCGCCACGGCGGTCTTCGTGCAGCAGAAGCTGGGCGCCGGAGCTTGCCCCGCCTTCGACCTGAGCGCCGCCTGCGCGGGCTTCGTCTTCGGCATGTCGATCGCCGACCAGTTCATCGCGACCGGCGCGATGCGGCACGTCCTCGTCATCGGGGTCGAGCTCCTGTCGCGCGTCCTCGACTGGACCGACCGCTCGACGTGTGTCCTCTTCGGCGACGGCGCGGGGGCGGCGGTGTTCGGTCCGAGCGGCGCGATCGCAGGCGACCCCAAGCCGCGCGGCGTCCTCTCGACGTCCATCGTGACCGACGGCGAGCTCGCGATGTCGCTGCGCATCCCGGGCGGCGGCAGCGCGTCGCCGACGACGCACGCCACGGTCGACGCGAAGCTCCAGTACGTTCACATGAAGGGGCAGGACATCTTCAAGGTGGCGGTGAAGAACCTGTTCTCCGCCAGCAAGAACGCGCTCAGCCTCGCCGGGATGACCAACGCGGACATCGACTGGGTGTGCCCACATCAGGCCAACCAGCGGATCATCGACCAGGTGGTCTCGCGCATCGAGATCCCGCCCGAGAAGGTCCTGATGAACATCGAGCGCGTGGGCAACACGTCGAGCGCGTCCATCCCCATCCTGCTCGACGAGAGCCTGCGCGCCGGAAAGGTGCGGCAGGGCGACACGGTCCTCATGTGCGCTCTCGGCGCGGGCATCTCGTGGGGGAGCGCGATCGTCCGGATCTGACGCCGTACCGGGCTGGCGCCGACGTCGTGGCAAACACCAGGCGGGCGCCCCGGTACGTGCCGTTGACGCGCAGGCAGTACCAGCTGCGGCGGTGGGCGTGGGTGCTGCCGATCGCGGGCCTCTATCTGCTGGCGCTCGCGCTCGAGCGCCGGTGGCTGGTCGCCGGGGCGGTCGCATGGGGCGTCGGCGTGACCATCTCCCACTGGCTGCACACGCGCGCTCTCGACCAGCGCCTGCAGGCGCTCGCGCGCACGCTCGTCCGCGACGGCGACCCCTTCGTCGCGGCCCGAAGCCTCGAGGCGGTGGTCGCGGACGCGCGCGCGTACCCCGGGTTCCACAGCGTCGCGCTGCTCTTACTGGGGATCGCGCGGGCTCGCGGCGGCGATGCGGAGGGCGCGATCGAGCTTTTCTACGTCGTTCACGGCGCGGATTGGCTCGACAACCGCCAGGGCTGGCTCTCGTGGCTGCTCCCGTGGACGGCGACGATGCACGCGGTGCGCGGCGAGCTCGATCGCGCCGAGAACTGGCTCGCCGAGGCGCGCGCGCGCCTGCCGGCGAACAAGCGCGAGTCGCTGGTGGCGTGTGAGGCGCTCGTGGCGCTCCGCCGCGGGCGCCCGGAGGAAGCGATCGAGCGCATCGACGCTTATCGGACGGCGCACCCGGACGAAGGGCACGGCGCGGCGCAGGCGCACTTCGCGGTGCTGCGCGCGTTTGCCTGCGAAGTGGCGGGACGGCCGCTGCCGGACGGAGAGGTGCAGGCGCTCGTCGCTGCGCGGATGACGGCGCCAGGTCGCGCGTTGCCTCTCGAGTGCTGGTGGGGAGAATTCGCCGCGTTCCTCGAGCGGCACGCGCCGCGGAGCGGCACGCGCGCGACGGGTTAGACGACGGTCTTCCGCATCGACGCCTGGCGTCCCCGCCAAAGAATGAGCGGGCCCCGGCGCCGGGCCACTCCCCCCTTCTCGCGTCGCGCCATCTGCGCTACATGCGCGCTTTCCGATGACCATCGCGTGGCTTTTTCCAGGGCAGGGCTCGCAGTCGGTCGGGATGGCCAAGGACGTGCTCGCCGCGTCCGCCGCCGCCCGCGACGTCTTCGAGCGCGTAGACGCGGCTCTCGGCGAACGGCTCTCCCGCCTCATCCTCGAAGGACCCGAAGACGAGCTCACGCTGACCGCGAACGCCCAGCCGGCGATCGTCGCCACCAGCGTGGCCGTCCTCGCCGCAGTGCGTGAGCGCATCCCGGACTTGCCGGCGCCCGCCTTCGCCGCGGGACACTCGCTCGGCGAGTACTCGGCGCTCGTCGCAGCGGAGGCGCTCTCGCTGGAAGACGCGGTGCGTCTCGTCCGCGCGCGCGGTCGCGCGATGCAGGACGCCGTCGCGCCCGGCTCCGGCGCGATGAGCGCCGTCATGGGCATCGAGCCCGAGCGCGTGCAGGCAATCTGCGACGAGGCCGCCCAGGGCGAGGTCGTCTCGGCCGCCAACTTCAACGGGCCCGGGCAGGTCGTCATCGCCGGCCACGCCGCAGCGGTCGAGCGCGCCGGCAAGCTCGCGTCGGCCGAGAAGGCGCGCGTCATGCCGCTCAAGGTGAGCGCCCCCTTCCATTGCTCGCTCATGGAGCCGGCCGCGCGCGCGGTCGGGGCGGAGCTCGAACGCATCGCGATTCGCGACCCGCGCTTTCCCGTCGTCGCGAACTTCGACGCGGCGCCCAACACGCAGGCCTCGCGCGTAAAGGATCTCCTCGTGCGTCAGGTTTGTGGCGCGGTGCGTTGGGACGAGAGCGTACGCCTCATGGCGTCGAGCGGCGCGCGACGCGCGCTCGAGATCGGCCCGGGCCGCAAGCTCGCCGGCCTCGTCAAACGCATCGCGAAAGAGCTGGAGGTGCTCCCTGTCGACGACGCCGCTTCGATCGAAAAGGTGAGTTCTTTCCTCGCCGGCGGTTGAAGGGTCGCGGCGGCCCGTCTATAAGGCGCGCCCATGTTCCGGCTCGACGGGAAGATCGCCCTGGTCACCGGCGGCTCGCGCGGCATCGGCAAGGCGTGCTGCGACGCGCTGGCCGCGCAGGGTGCGACCGTGGTCGTCAACTACGTGAAGGGCGAAGCCGCGGCGCGCGCCGTGGCCGAGGCCATCGTCGCGCGCGGCGGGAAGGCGGACGTCTCCGGCTTCGACGTCGCCGACTCGAAGGCCGTCGACGGCGCGATCGACGAGCTCGTGAAAAAGCACGGGAAGCTGGAGATCCTCGTCGCCAACGCGGGCATCGCCATCGACGGACTTCTCCTGCGATTGAAGGACGAAGACCTCGAGAAGCTCTTCGCCACCAACGTGCGCGGCGCGATCGCGTGCGCGCGCGCCGCGAGCAGGAGCATGATGCGCGCTCGCTGGGGGCGCATCGTCTTCATGTCGAGCGTCGTCGGCGAGATGGGCAACGTCGGCCAGACAGCCTACGCCGCGACGAAGGCGGCGCTCATCGGAGCCGCCAAATCAATCGCGCGCGAGTACGCGTCGCGCAACGTGACGGCGAACGTCGTCGCGCCCGGGTACATCGATACGGACATGACGGCGAACATGACCGCCGAGATGAAGGAGCAGCTCACGAAGATCGTGCCTCTCGGCCGGACTGGCACGGCGACCGACGTCGCCGCCGCATGCGCCTACCTCGCGAGCGAGGAGGCGGGCTACGTGACCGGTCAGGTGCTGCGCGTCAACGGCGGCATGTACGTGTGATGGGCGGTCAGCCCGCGGAGGACGTTCTCGAGAAAGATGTCGTGCAGGTTTCCAGTCGCGCACGCGGACCATCGAGCAAACCGAGTCATGGGTAGGGAGCTCGAGGAAGCGGCCGCCCACGGCATCGCTTGCGATGCCGCGCGGCATCGACCCTCGAACAAGACTAGGGCAGCGAAACACTCGTAACAGCGCGCATGGGGCTACACGCCTCTGCCGCTCGACTCTCGGCCGTTTTTCCGATACGAACGGCACCCGTCCCGGCTGTGCCGCGGAGTGCCCCTTTTGGGGTCGGGGCCCCAAAGACAGACCTTCCTTTTGGGGCCCGGGCCCCAAAGGCCAAACCTGAGCGAGGCGAAAAGCACAAAATGGCTACCGACATCCCCAGCGAGGTCAAGCGGATCATCAAGGAACAGCTCGACGTCGACGAGAAGGACATCAAGCCCGAGTCGAGCTTCATCGACGACCTGGGCGCCGACTCGCTCGGTCTGGTCGAGCTCGTACTCGCTTTCGAGGAGGCCTTCGAGATCGACATCCCCGACGAGGACACCGAGAAGATCCGGACCGTGCAGGACGCGATCGACTACATCGAGAAGCACGCTAAGAAGTAACGGGCGCTCCGCGTCGGAGCGCCACGGCTCGGGGCCAGTCTCGGCCCCTGCGCCATCCATCAGGTGGAGCGTCTCGACCCATGCAACGCGAAGAACGCGAACGCGTCGTCATCACAGGCATCGGACTGATCACGCCGGTGGGTATCGGCACGGCGGAGTCGTGGAAAGCGCTCCTCGCCGGGCAGAACGGCATCACGGCCATCACGCAGTTCGACTGCTCGGCCTTCCGCGTCCGGATCGCGGGCGAGGTGAAGGGCTGGGAGCCCACGCAGTTCATCGACAAGAAGAAGCTCAAGGAGATGGACCGCTTCACCGAGCTCGCGCTCGGCGCGGCGTCCATGGCCGTGAGCGACGCGAAGCTCGAGCTCACCGAAGAGGAGCGGGCGCGCGCGGGGTGCTTCGTGGGCGTCGGCCTGGGAGGGCTCTTCACGCTCGAGAAGACGAAGGAGACGTTGATGACCAAGGGGCCGACGAAGGTCAGCCCCTACTCCATCCCGGGGATCATCGCGAACCTCGCGGCGGGGCAGGTCTCGATCGCATGGGGGCTCAAGGGCCCGAGCTACTGCACGACGAGCGCCTGCTCGAGCGGCGCGCACGCGATCGGCGAGGCCACCGAGTGGATCCGGCGCGGGCGGTGCGACGTGATGGTCGCCGGCGGCGCGGAAGCGACGATCACGCCGGTCGGCATCGCCGGGTTCGAGGCGATGTTCGCCCTCTCGAAGCGCAACGACGATCCCGCCCACGCGAGCCGTCCCTTCGACAAGGGCCGCGACGGCTTCGTCTGCGGCGAGGGCTCGGGCATCGTGGTCCTCGAGTCGCTCGCTCGCGCGAAGAAGCGCGGTGCGCGCATCTACGCCGAGGTGACCGGGTACGGCGCGTCGAGCGACGCGCACCACCTGACGATGCCGGCCCCCAACGGTGAGGGGGCGCAGCGGTCGATGCGTATGGCCCTGGAGGACGCCCGCCTGCCGCCGGACGCCATCGACTACATCAACGCGCACGGCACCTCCACGCCGCCCGGCGACATCGAAGAGTCACGCGCGATCGCTGCGGTCTTCGGCAATCACGCCACCGAGAAGAAACTCTGGGTGAGCTCGACCAAGTCGATGATGGGCCACTTGCTCGGGGCGGCCGGTGCCGTAGAGACTGCGATTTGCGCCCTCACCGCGGCCGAGTCGCGCGTCGCGCCGACGATCAACCTCGTCGACCCCGACCCGCAGTGCCCCCTCGACTACGTCGCGAACGAGTCGCGCGAGCGCACCGTGCGGCACGCGATGAACAACTCGTTCGGGTTCGGAGGAACGAACTGCACCCTCGTCCTCTCCCGCTGCGAGCGGTAAGCTCGGACATGATGAAGATCGCGCTGGGGGCAGACCACGGCGGCTTTGATCTGAAGAGAGAGCTGGTCGAGGGCCTGCGTGAGCTCAAGTACGCCGTCGACGATCTGGGGTGCTTCTCCGTCGACCCGTTCGACTACCCCGACGTGGCCCATGCCGCCGCGCGCGGGGTGCTCGACAGCACCTACGAACGCGCCATCCTCGTTTGTGGCACCGGGATCGGGATGGCGATGACGGCGAACCGCTACAAGGGCGTGCGCGCCGCCAACTGCCACGACGTGTTCAGCGCTCGGTGCGCCCGTTCGCACAACGACACGAACATCCTCACGCTCGGCGGGCGCGTCCTCGGGATCGGGCTCGCCTGGGAGATCGTCAACACGTGGCTTTCCACGCCCTACTCGAAGGGCGAGCGCCACGTCCGGCGCATCGCGAAGATCGACCCGTGAGGTGCCCCTTCTGTGCTCACCCGGAGAGCAAAGTGATCGACTCGCGCGTGTCGACGGCGGGGGACGTCATCCGCCGGCGGCGCGAATGCGAGAGCTGCACGCGGCGCTTCACCAGCCGGGAGCGGGTCGAGGACGTGCTGCCGGTCGTCGTGAAGAAGAGCGGTGAGCGCGAACCGTTCGAGCGCGAGAAGGTCCTGCACGGGGTGCGACTGGCGTGCAACAAGCGCCCGGTGGCGATCGACCGCATCGAGCGGTTCATCGAGGAGCTCGAGCGCGAGCTCGCCGAGGGCGAGGCCAAAGAAGTGTCCAGCCAGGAGATCGGCGAGCGCGTCATGCGCAAGCTGCGCGAGCTCGACGAGGTCGCGTACGTACGCTTCGCGAGCGTGTACCGGAGCTTCCGCGACATCGACGAGTTCCGGTCGGAGCTCGACAAGATGGCGCAGGCGCGGCAGCTCCCGGGGGAGGCGTAGATGAGCGACGCGCCCTCGCCCGGGCAGGTCGCAGCGTTCACGCCTGAGGACGAGAAGTGGATGGCGCTGGCCCTCGAGCAGGGGGCCCGCGGGACGCCGTCGCCGAATCCGCACGTGGGCGCGGTCGTCGTCAAGGACGGGCAGCTGCTCGGCGCCGGGCACCACGAGCGCGCGGGCGAAGAGCACGCGGAGGTGATGGCGCTGCGGAACGCCGGCGAGCATGCGCGCGGCGCGACGCTCTACGTCACCCTCGAACCGTGCAACCACGACGGGCGCACGCCGCCGTGCACGAGCGCCATTCTCAAGGCGAAGGTCGCGCGTGTGGTCGTGGGCTGCAACGACCCCAACCCGCACGTGCTCGGGCGCGGCGCCGAGAAGCTGCGCGCCTCGGGAATTCGCGTGGACCTCGGCTGCCGCGAGCCCGATGCGAAGCGGCTGATCGCGCCGTGGTCGAAGTTCGTGACGACGGGCGTTCCGTACGTGGTGCTCAAGCTCGCGCTGTCGCTCGATGGGCGCATCGCGACGCGCACGGGCGCCTCCAAGTGGGTCACGGGCCCCGAGGCGCGGGCGCGCGTTCACCTCCTGCGGGCGCAGCACGATGCCGTCATCATCGGGATCGGCACGGCGATCGCGGACGACCCGCGCCTCACGGTGCGCGACGCGCCGGGGCATAGCCCGCTGCGCGTCGTCTTCGACACGAAGCTCCGCCTGCCGCTCGCCGCGCGGCTCGTGCAGAGCGCGCGCGAAGTGCCGACGTGGGTCGTGTGCACGACGGACGCGCCGTCGTCGGCGGAGGAGGCGCTCGTCGAACACGGCGTCGAGGTGCTACGCGCGCCGTCGTCGGCCGAGGGTCGCATCGACGCGCTGGCGGCGTTCCGGATGCTCGCGGCACGCGGGATCGTGACCGCGATGATCGAGGGCGGCGCGGAGCTCGCCGGCAGCGTGCTCGCCGGTGCGGTCGTCGACGAGCTGCACTGCTTCATCGCGCCGATCCTGCTCGGGCCGCGGGGTCGACCTGGAGCGGTGGATTGGGCGGGACCGGCCAGCGTGGCGGAGGCGCCCTCCATCGCGGAGCCGCAATGGGAGGTCTGTGGCGTCGACGCGCACGTATGGGGCGTCCTTAAGTATCCGCCCAAATAAGCCCCGCTCAAAGTATCGCTCGCGACGCCGCCCGGGCCGAGGCGCGCCCGAGAGGCGCCCTCGCCAGGTAGGTCCCGGCGGATTAGATTGAAAGGGCCATGGCCGTTCGGACGATTCTCCACTACCCCGACCCTCGCCTGCGCGAGCCCGGGAAGAAGGTTGCCGGCATGACGGATGAGCTCCGCCGGCTCATCGACGACATGGCCGAGACGATGTACGCGGCGCCGGGCGTGGGGCTTGCGGCCACCCAGATTGGCGAACCCTGGCAGATCTTCGTCGTCGATTGCGCCGCCGAGGGCGAGCCCAGCGATCTGCGTGTCTTCGTCAACCCGGAGATCCTCTCGACCGAGGGAGCGCTCACCTGGGAGGAGGGGTGCCTGAGCTTTCCCGGCGCGCGCGAGGAGCTCGAGCGCGCCGCCAAGGTGCGCGTTCGCGCCCAGGACCGGGCCGGCGAATGGTTCGAACTGGAGACGGACGGCCTTCTCGCCATCGCGATCCAGCACGAATACGACCACTTGCAGGGCGTTCTCATGATCGACCGGCTGGGGCCGCTGAAAAAGCGCCTGCTGCACCGCAAGATGCTCAAGCGAGACGCCAGCGCGACGGTCTAGAGCGAACGAAGTCCCGCCCCGGACTGCCGAGCTTTTGGCCGCCGAGGCCTGGCGGAGGTAGCGTCGGTAGGAACGTAAGGGGGGTGTCTCGTCAGCTGCGGGTGCGGTCTGGTCCTACAGTAGCGGCGGAACGTGTCTTTTTGTCTCTGCTGAGGTCGCGCCCCGCGCATTGGCGTGGAACAACCCTGCTTTGAAGAACGTTCGGCCTCCTGCCTAGACCGAAACGTTTCCCTCGTCCGTCGGTACACAAAGCAGTGACAACGACTTTTTCCATTCACCCGGTCCGCGACGACTCGCCGTCCGATGCGGTCACCACCTACTTCGAACAGCTCGCGCGCGTTCCCCTCCTGACGCGCGAGGGAGAGGTCGCTCTCGCGCGTCGCATCGAGGAAGGCGAGCGCCAGACGCTCCGCGCGATCGTCGCGTCTCCCCTCGGCGTACGCGAGCTCGGTCTACTGGGTCGCGCCGTGCGCGATCGCAAGCTGCGGCTGCGAGACGTAACGCGCGCCACCGTGGATGACGACGTCGACGACGAGGACGGCATGGTGCGCACCATCGCCGAGACCCTCGAACGGGCAGCGACGGCGGCGCGTGTCCGGCGGATCGCCGCCAAGCTGCGCGACGAGCTCGTCGAGGCCCTCCTCGAGGTGCGCCTCACCAAGCGGTCGATCGACCGCGTCGTCGCCAAGTTGCGCGAGTCGCGCGACGGAGCGCCGATCTCGCGCAAGCGCGCGATCGACGCGACGCTCGCCGCGATCCGCGCCGGCGAGGCGGTCTCCGAGCGCGCGAAGGCGAGCCTCATCGCGGCCAACCTCCGGCTCGTCGTGTCGATCGCCAAGAGATACCGCAATCGCGGGCTGCACTTGCTCGACCTCATCCAGGAGGGCAACCTCGGCCTGATGCGCGCGGTGGACAAGTTCGAATACAAGCGCGGCTACAAGTTCAGCACGTACGCCAGCTGGTGGATCCGCCAGAGCGTCAGCCGCGCGATCAGCGATCAGGCACGCACCATCCGCATCCCGGTGCACATGGTCGAGACGCACAACAAGCTCTCGAAAACACTGCGCGACATGGTGCAGGAGGGCGGAGAGGAGCCGACGCCGGAGCAAATCGCGGCGCGGATGAACGTGCCCGTCGAGAAGATCCGGATGCTCCTCGAGGCGACGCGCGAGCCGGTGAGCCTCGACGCGCCGGTGGGCGAGGACGGCGGCGCCACGGTCAGCGACTTCGTCGAGGATCTGTCGTTCGCCGCGCCCGACGAGGCGGTCGGCGACACCGAGCTTTCGCGCGAAACGCGCGACCTGCTGAAGCTGCTCTCGCCTCGCGAAGAGCAGGTGCTCCGCATGCGCTTCGGCATCGACTCTCCGGGCGATCAGACGCTCGAGGAAGTCGGCAAGAGCTTCGAGCTCACGCGCGAGCGCATCCGCCAGATCGAGACGAAGGCGCTGCGCAAGCTGCGCCTCCCGTCTTATCACCGGAAGTTGAAGTCCCACATCGAGCGCTGAGATCCCAGCGCCCGAGCGGGCGCGGAGCGGCGACGACCGTCAGGATCGCTGCGTTCGGCGGAAGATCGCGGCGTCGAATCGCACTCCCCGCACGGCGAAGTCGTTGGCCAGGCGGGGGACGACACCGGTGGGCGCGTACGCCGCCTCGCCCGCGCCGTCACCGAGCACGAACAGATCGCGGACGACGACGCCCTTGTCGTCGCTGCCGGCCAGCTCCGAGACCCGCACGACCCGGAGCTTGCCGTCGCCGCCGCGCACGACCTCGAGCGCGACGTCGAACGCCTCGCCCACTGCCTCGCGCGCCGCGCCCACCGTCGAGCCCGGCCGGGAGAGAGCGACCTGCGACGCGATGCGCGCGAGCCCGTGGCGCAGCGACGGTGCTCCCACGCCTGCGAGCATCCCTTCGCACCCTTCGCCGACGGCGTCGATCGCGGCCGCCGCCGCGGATCCCGCAAGAGACATGACGACCAGCCGATCCGACCCCAGGCGCGACGCGGCCCGCACGACCGCCTCGGCCCGAGCGCCGTGCTCCACTAGGGAGATGGGCACGACGTGTCCCTGCGTGACGCCGATCTCTTCGCCGTCCTGGAGCACGGCGATGCGCTCCCCGAC
>Ga0207416_1004101_pt1 | contig 13022 bp, 10 predicted proteins | sample PaiPotPPM11metaG_FD_184107 | JGI IMG/M metagenome (GOLD analysis project Ga0207416, IMG submission 184107) | Iron sulfur acid spring bacterial and archeal communities from Banff, Canada, to study Microbial Dark Matter (Phase II) - Paint Pots PPM... ...
CCCAGTAATGCACCCCGATCAGGTACTTTCCGAGAATGACCTTGTCGTAAATGAACTTCGTGGATTCCCAGGCGGTCGCGGCGGACGGCGCATAGTAAAACGTCAACAAAATGCCGGTGACGATCTGGATGATGAGTACGATCAGCGTCGCGCTGCCGAACACGTACCAGTAGCTTGCGCCGCCGGGCACGTCCTCGTCCAAAAGGTTTTTGACGAGCGAGACCATACCGGTCCGCTCTTCCAACCAGGTGAGCACGTTCTTTACCATGCTGCCCCCCTTTTAGCTGTACGAGACGATGATGCGCGCGGGGACGATGGACCGATAGTCGATCCAGGTGATCTCCGCGACGCCGCTGCGCTCGCGGAACGGCAGGGGGTCCAAGCCGCGCGGCGCGGGCCCGGCGATGTGTTCGCCGAGCTTCGTGTACACCGAGCCGTGACACGGGCAGATAAACTTGCCGGCGCCGTCGTCCCAGTTGAAATGGCAACCGAGGTGCGGGCAGATGGGGCTGAACATTACGAATCCCAGATTGACGACCGGATACGGCACTGCGCTTTCTTTCATACTGAACAGATCCGGTCGGTCGGTGCGCATCTTTGCCTCTTCACCCGGCGCGAGCTTGATGCCCCAGACGTATTCCGGGTTTGCCGTCACGATGTAGCCGTCGGTAACTTTGTGCTGGAAAAAGATCTTGATCGGCTTGTCGGTGCTCGCTTCAAGCTGCTTGAACTCGTTCTCGTCGAGCGGATACCACTGCTTGGAGCCGGCCAGCAGCTCTTTCGTCGGCACGGTCGAAGCGATCACGGGGATGGCCACACCGAGCCCGACGAGACCACCGAGCACGACCGTCGCATTGGCGAGAAACGTTCTGCGGCTAATTTCCTGCGGGGTCCCCGGGTCTTCGGGCGCATCAAGTGCGGACACGTTATCATCCTCCCCGACCGAAGTCACGAGCAGTCATGAGTATCGCGGACGAGCCTTCTTGCCGGCGCGCAGCCGCCCTTCGCCGTCCTCTACTAAGGTAGCTGAGGTCGACTCAACGTCGGCCGAACACCGACCTTCGGTCGCGCACCTACAGGCCTAGTTCGCCGCCGAAAAACACCATTTCGGCTGCCGTGTTGCCCAAGCGCTGACTGAAGCTCGCCCCGATGCCGTGGCCGGCTTGCCCGCGCGTTACAACGATGACCGGCAATCCGGACGACGTTGCCGTCTGAAGCCGAGCCGCCATCTTCCACGATTCCCACGGCGCGACGCGCGGATCGTTGACGCCGGTGATGAGCAAGACGGCCGGGTAGTTCACCCCGTCTCGGACGTGATGATACGGCGAATAGGAATACATGGCACGGAATTGATCCGGGTTGGTCACCGTGCCGAACTCGGTGACGTTGAAATAACCGTTCGGCGTGCGTTCGACGCGGAGCACGTCGTAAATGCCGACGAAGCTTACCACCGCCCGGTAGAGCTGCGGCGCCTGAACGAGCGCGCCGCCCATCAAGAGCCCGCCGGCGCTGCCGCCGGTGATGCCAAGGCGCTCGCGCGACGTCCAGCCGCCGTCGATCAGCGCGCGCGCCGCGGCATTGAAATCCTGGAATCGATGCTCTTCGTTGAGCAGGGCGCCATTTCGATGCCACGCCTCGCCGAACTCGCCACCGCCGCGGTTGTTCGCGTACGCGAGAATGCCGCCGGCCTCAAGCCAAGCCAAGCCGGTGCCGATGAAATGCGGCGCCGTGGTGAGGCCGTAGGCGCCGTAAGCAGTGAGGATCGCTGACGATGAATCCGCGCGCCGGCCGCGCAGCGCAACCACCGTTACGGGCACGCGGGTTCCGTCCGGAGCGGTGCCTGCGAGTTCCGTTGCCGCCACGTTCGAATAATCGCCCGGCGTCTTCAGTGCGTAGACGGTGGTCAGCGCGCCTGAGCGCGCATCGTAGCTAGCCCAGCGCGGCGGCGTCGCCCAACCCTCGTAGGAGACGATGGCATACGGCGAACGGCCGTCCGACGCGATACCGTCGATGCCGACGCCATGGGAGGGCAGCGGGAGCGTTCGGATCACCCGGCCATCCTCGCCGAATTGGCGGACGCGCCAAGCAGTACCCCACACTTCGGTCAGGAGAAAGCCGCTTTCGATCGGCGCGATCGAACGCATCGCCCAGGCGCCTTGCGGCACGATGGTGCGGAGGCCGCCCGATGTCAGCTCGACCACGCGCCCGCGCGGCGTGGGCGAAGTGGCAATCGCGATCAGCCGTCGGCCATCGAAACTCACCGTGCCGTCATCCCAGGACTGGATGCCGTCGGCGGGCGATGCGAAGCGCTGCCACGCCGCGCGATCGCGGGCGTATACATAATCGCTCGAGCCGTCGCCGAAGTGCACGACTGCAGCGGCGCGCGTCGCGTCCGAAGACGCGAGCAGCACGTATTCGGCGACGCGCGACAAGCCTTTGCCGAATACCAGAGCATCCGCCGACGATGCGGACCCGAGCGCGTGATGGTAGAGCGCCGCGTTGAAACCCAATTCACTTGCTGGCACCGAACCGCGCAGCGGCATGCGAACGTAGGTAAAGCCGCGTCCATCGGCGTCCCAAACGAGGGCTTGCGGAGAGGTGCCGCCGCCTGCGCGGGGACAAGCGTCGGGCAGCTGCCGGCCGGTCGCGCTCTCGACGACGCGAATCGTCGTGTCTTCGGTTCCGGCGTTCGCCAGGCCGTACGCGACGTACCGCCCATCGGCGGACGGCCACAGGTTTGTGATCGCGGTCAACTCGCCGAGCTTGTTCGGGTCGACGATCACGCGCGCTTCGCCACCCGGCCATTTCTGTACGACCAGCACGGGCTGGGCTTGAGGCGGCGTCTCGCGCAGATAAAACAGCGAGCCGGCCTTGAGCTGCGGAGCAAATTTTTGGGTCGACGTGATCGCCAGGCGGCGGACGCGCGAAACGAGCTTCGTGATAGCGGATGGGTTCTTGCGCATTTCGCGCTCGATGATTCTTTGAGCATACGCATTCTGCGCTTCGATCCACGCTTGCACCTTCGGCGAGGAGCTCGCCTCGAGCCATTGATATGGATCGCGCACCGTGACGCCCCAGTATTTCTCGATTGCGGGCGAGACTGCACTCTGCGGGGGCGGTGGTAACTGTGCAGCGGCGGAAAGAGATATGCATGCTGCGGCGAGAACGGACAGCGGCGCGAGGTATCGATACATGTTTATTCCTCTATATGCAGCGCGCAAATTCACGTGCGCTAGTGGCGGGCCGATTTGCCTTCGGCCATCCACAGCGCCGACGGGATCGCCCAGTAGCTCGCCATCCGGTCCAGCGGCGGCGCATACTTGCCGCGCAAATTCCGGAAAAAGCGCCAGGCGACTTCTCGGTTGTGCAAATGATAGCCCGCTCGTGCAAGGCGCTCGAGCACGCTTTCGAATTCGTCGCGTTCGATGCCCGGCTCGCGCACCGCGGGAATACGAAAGTAGCGGCACAGATCCTCGCTCAGGTGCGTGCCGACCTCTACCATGAGCCGCGCCTGGCCTGCCTCGCCCGGCTCGGCCTTCACGGCGCTGACGACCAGGGTCGCAGCATCGAGCACTGCACCGAGTGCGCCGATCCACGATTCATCGCGATGCGTGGAACGGAAATAGCCGAGCATGGGATATGCCAAGTGCGTTTCAAGGATGTCGGCCGCCCACAGCTGTCCGTCGGCGAACAGCCGCCCTAGATCGCGCCGAATGCCGAGCCGGGCGTGCGTTTCGAGCAGCCGGATTCCCGACGGCGGCGCCCCCGCGCTTGCGTCGAGCACGATCACAAAATTCTCCCGCCGCTGAAACGATCCGAACAACAAGAATAGATACGCGACGACGATGGCGAGCGTGCCCAACCCGCCTGCCGCAGCCACGATCGAAACGAACCGAGCAACGCCGCCGATCGGCACGCATTCTCCGTGGCCGAGCGTGAGCCAGGTCGCGCCGCAATACAATGCGTCGCTAAAGTTGGCGGGTCGAGGATCGATATCGGGTGCCAGTGCGAGCGCGACCAGCGCATACCCGACGATGAGCCCGACGAGCCACAACGCGAGCGAAACCACCACTGCGGCCGGGGCAAAGATGCCTAGGTACGTTTCGCGCGCTCGCTCCTGCCGGCGGCGCAGTCCGATGCGCCGCCAGAGCGGCCAGGCAAACCGAATGACCTGCGAGCTTAGGCGGAACGTCGCGCCGACGGGCCGAGGAACGATGATCGAGGTGAAGACGTCGAAGAAAATCAGGAGGATGAGGATGCTGCCGCCGGTGGCCTCGAGCGCAGCTGCGATCACACGAGCCCCTCGTCGACGAAGCAGGAGCGCCCGTCTTGTGTCTTCGCCCGTACCTCGCGGATTTGATCGCGCCGCGCGCAGCGCACCTTCATCGCGCAGCATTTGATGCAGCACTGGTGAGTTCCCCGATACGCCGCGGCGCGGGCGTTTTCGTTCGCGAGGGCAGCGCGGCGTGCGGTCCGAACAAGCGAGGCTATGGCATCGAACGGACCGGCGAAGCTCGGACATTTGCGGCACACGGCAGCGCACGTTCTGGCGCACGCGGTGGTGGACTTGTTCGGCGACGGGGTGAAACTCGCCATCGGTCCGGCGATCGACTCCGGTTTTTATTACGACTTTTTGAAAGACACGCCGTTCGTGCCCGAAGACCTCGCGCGCATCGAACGGCGCATGCGCGAGCTCGTTGACCAAGGGCTCTCGATGGAAGGCAAGCCGATCGGCCGCACCGAGGCCGAGGCATACTACCGACAACGGAATCAGCCGTTTAAGCTCGACATCCTTCGGGACATTCCGCCGAGCGAGCCCCTGACAATGTACACCATCGGCGGCTTTACCGATCTCTGTCGCGGCGGTCACGTGCATTCGAGCAAGGAAATCGGCGGTCTTAAACTTCTCTCGATCGCCGGCGCGTACTGGCGCGGCGATGAAAAAAACCCCATGCTGCAGCGCATTTACGGCACCGCTTTTCCAACGCAAGCCGAGCTGGACGCCTATCTCAAACAGCTGGCGGAAGCGGAAAAGCGCGATCATCGCAAACTTGGCAAAGAGCTCGATCTCTTCTCCATCCACGAAGAGGCGGGCCCGGGGCTCATTTTTTGGCACGCGCACGGCGGCCGCGTGCGCGCGATCGTAGAGGATTACATCCGCGGCGAGCTGCGCGGCCGCGGCTACGAGCCCGTGTATACGCCGCACATGGCCAGCGAGCGGCTGTTTGCGATCAGCGGCCACCTCGAAAATTACGCCGACAGCATGTTCGGTCCGATGGACGTGGAGGAACAGCGCTATCGCGTCAAGCCGATGAACTGCCCGGGTCATATCATGATCTACAAATCGCGCCAGCGATCGTACCGCGATCTGCCCCTGCGGCTCGCGGAATTCGGCACGGTGTACCGCTACGAGCGCTCCGGCGTGCTGCACGGCCTGCTGCGCGTGCGCGGCTTTACGCAGGACGATGCGCACCTATTCTGTACCCCGGATCAACTGCAGGCTGAATTCGAAAGCACCGCAGCGGCGGCGCTTGCCGTGCTGCGTGCCTTTCAGTTCGCCGATTACACCGCCTACGTCTCGACCCGGCCCGAAAAATACATGGGGGACCCGGCGACGTGGGACCGTTTCACCGCGGCGATCCGCCAGGCGTGCGAGAAGATGAACTTACCGTACGAAACCGACGAAGAGGGCGGAGTCTTCTACGGTCCAAAGCTCGACATCAAAGTGCGCGACGCGATCGGCCGCGAGTGGCAGCTGTCGACCGTGCAGGTGGATTTCAATCTGCCGGAGCGCTTCGATCTGAACTACATCGGCGCGGACGGCGCCGAGCATCGACCGGTCATGATCCATCGCGCACTGCTCGGCTCGCTCGAGCGCTTTTTCGGCGTTTTGATCGAACACTACGCCGGCGCATTTCCCGCGTGGCTGGCCCCGGTGCAGGCCGCCGTCTTGCCCATTGCCGACGAGCAGGCGGACTACGGCGCTTCGATTCTTCGAACCTTGAGCGAACGCGGGTTCCGCGCCGAACTCGATGCGTCCAACGAGCGCCTGCAGAAAAAGATCCGCACGTGGCAGATGCGCAAGGTGCCCTACATGCTCGTGGCCGGCAAGAGCGAGCTGGCAGCGCAGCAGGTGAACGTTCGCGGCCGCGACGGCGCGCAGGCCATGATGACCGTCGACGAATTCGCCGCGAAACTTTCGGCTGAGGTCGCCGCCAAGTCCCTATGAGAATTCTCGGCATCGAAACGTCGTGCGACGATACGGCGGCCGCCGTCGTTGTTGACGGGCGGATCGTCGAGAGCAACGTGCTGGCCAGTCAAGACCAATTCCATCGCGAGTACGGCGGGGTCGTGCCGGAAATCGCGAGCCGAAAGCACGCCGAGAGCATCAACGCGGTCATCGACATGGCGCTGAAGCACGCCGGTCGCGAGCTCGACGACATCGACGCCGTTGCCGTTACCTGCGGGCCGGGATTGCCGGGCAGTCTCGTGGTCGGCGTGGCGGCGGCTCAGGCGCTCGCTTTTGCGCGCGATTTGCCCGCCTACGCCGTGAACCATCTGCACGGGCACCTCTTCGCCAACTATCTGTGGGATCCACAGCACCCGCACGGCGCATTGCCCGAGCCGCCCTTTATTTGCTTGATCGTTTCCGGTGGTCACACGGACTTGATTTTGGTGGAAACGGCCGATCGCCACCGCCGCATCGGCCGAACGATGGACGATGCGGCGGGCGAGGTCTACGATAAAGTGGCGCGGCTGCTCGGCTTGGGCTTTCCGGGCGGCCCCGAGCTGGACCGGCTTGCGCGGGCCGGCGACCCGGCGGCGTTCGCATTTCCGCGCGCCCTGTTGAACGACGGTACGCACAATTTCAGCTTTTCCGGGTTGAAGACCGCCGTGCGCTATCATGTGGACGCCCACCCGGGCGATGCGCGCGAACGGGCTGCGGACATCGCCGCGAGCTTTCAAAGCGCGGTTGTCGACGTGCTGTGTGCCAAGTCGCTCCGCGCGGCGGAGCAATTCGGCGCGCGCACGGTCGCGCTCGCGGGCGGCGTCGCGGCGAACTCCTTCCTGCGCACTCAGCTCCGCCAGCGCGGCGCAGCCGTCGGCATTCGCGTGCTGGTCCCCCAATTGGCGTATTGCACCGACAACGCGGCGATGATCGCGGCCGCCGCATTTTACCGCGGCGACGCGGCCCGCGTCGCCGCCGCTGCGCTGCGTGCGGACCCGAATTTTGCCTGGTGAGCCGGAGCGCCTGGGTTTCGGCAGCGACGTCGGCTTCGTCTTGGCGGGATGCGGTTTTGTGATCCTCGTAATTGTGCTTGTCTACATTATGTACGGTGCGCTCTTGGCGCATAGCAGCTGGCGGGGTTGATCGCAAATGGATGATGATAAGGACCAGGATCAGAGCAAAGCAAAGACTGAATTTGACAAGCTGGTCGACGACGCGAAAAAGAACCTCGGGCCCGGGCTGAAGTCGTTCGGCGAGAAGCTCAAGGCTGGGCTGAAGGACGTGCACAAGGGCGTCGTCGAGGGCGTCGACAAGCTCAAAAAACCAGACCAATAACGGCGAAGTTATTCGCCCGCGGATTCGCCGGCGCGGATGATCTTCAAGAGATTCGTTCGCCCGCGCACGCCCATCGGGGTGCCCCCGACCACCACGACCGCTTCACCGCGCTCCACCGCGCCGCGGCGCAGCAGCTCCGATTCAACGCTCGCCAGCATTTCTTCGGTGCTGCGGCCGAAGTCGATGGTGCACGGGAGCACGCCCCAGTCGAGCTTGAGGCGCCGGCCGATCAGGTCGTCGGGAACGAACGCATAGATCGGAACGTTCGGCCGGTCTTTGCTCACAATGCGCGCGGAGAACCCCGAGCGCGTAAACGCCGCGATCGCACGCACGTCGATGCTCTGCGCGATCGTGCACGCCGCGCGGGAGATCGCATGCGAGTCGCTATCCACCCGTTCGCGGCGATACTCGCGCGGCGGAAAGTTCGCCTCGGCTTCGAGCGCGATGCGCACCATCGTCTCGACTGCGTCCACGGGATAGTCGCCGGCCGCGGTCTCTTCCGACAGCATGATCGCGTCGGTGCCGTCGATGATGGCGTTGGCGACGTCCGATGCCTCCGCTCGCGTCGGCCGCGGCGCGTGCACCATGGACTCGAGCATCTGCGTCGCCGTAACGACCGGGATCAGGTTGGCATTCGCTCGCCGGATGATCCGCTTTTGAAGGGTCGGAACGCGTTCCACGGCCATCTCAACGCCGAGATCGCCGCGCGCTACCATGACGGCATCGGAAGCACGCAGAATCTCATCGAGCCGCTCGATCGCCTCCGGCTTCTCGATTTTCGCGGCGATCGGTACGTCTGAACCAAGCTCGCGGACAAGCTGTTTTGCTTCAACGACATCCTCGGGCCGGCGCACGAACGAGATGGCGATGAAATCGGCGCCCCCCTTTACCGCAAGCGCAAGGTCTTCCCGATCTTTGTCGGTCAGCGCCGGTGCCGACACCGCCACACCGGGCAGGTTCATCCCCTTTCGTTCGCCGAGCACGCCGCCGTGGACGATGACGCAGCGCACCGTATCGCCGTCGATCCCGGTCACGCGCAGTTCGAGCCCTCCATCGGCGAGCAGCACGCAATCTCCAACCTTGACGTCCATCGGCAATGCCTGGTACGCGGTCGAAATGAGACGTTTCGTGCCGACAACGGCGCGCGTCGTGATGTCGATCGACTGCCCCTCTTCGAGGATCACCGGCCGATGGTCTTCGAGCCCACCGATGCGCAGCTTCGGCCCTTGCAGGTCGGCGAGCACGCCGACCGTACGCCCGCAATCGCCCGAGATTTTCCGAACGTCGCGCACGTACCGGTCGAATTCTTCCGGCGTCGCGTGCGAGAAATTCACCCGGAAGACGTCGACGCCGGCATCGACCAGCCGACGCATGGTCGCTGGGTCACGCGAGCTTGGACCGAGTGTGGCCATGATCTTCGTGCGGCGGATGCGCTCGATCATCGACCCCTCATCGAAAACCACTTGAGAATGCCTTCCTTGACCACGGCGTGCTCAACCGGATGGAGGCGCTCCAACGCCGCAGCTTCACCTTCTCCGGGTTTGAGCGTAAACGTGCTTCGCGCCAGCACCGGCCCGCGATCGACATCCGCTGTGATCTCGATCAGCGAGGCGCCGGTAACGGGCACGCCGGCCTCGATGGCGTCGCGCAGGGCGTGTGGACCGCGAAAGCACGGCGTCCGCACGCCGTCGGGCAGCGTCACAAAGTCATCTTTCGGATCGTCGGGCAGAAAACTCGGATGCAGGTTCAAGACGCCGTCAAAACCCGCATTCAGAAATTCCGGCGCGAGCACGTGCATCCAACCCAAGAGCAGCACGAGACGTACGTGCTCCTCGCGCAGCGCTGTCGCGAGCCGCAGCGCATACTGGGCTCGGGATTCCGATCGGCGATCGAACGGCAGCGCGAAGGCCGCAATGCCCGCGCGGCGGGCGCGAGAGAGCACTTCTGCGCGAGGATCGTTCGAAACGACGAGCCGGACGTGCAGCGGCAGCTCGCCGCGCGCCGCGGCATCGAAGACCGCCTGTGCGTTCGTGCCGCGGCCCGAGGCGAGCACGGCGGTCGGCATGAGGCTCGTCGAAATCCGCTTATCCTTCACCCGATGATGACGCGCGGACCGCAGGGATGGCTCGGCTCGACTTCGCCGATCACCGCTGCCAAACCGGCGGCGAGCGGGATGGGTTTCGTCGCCAGCGCGGCGTTTGCGGCGTCAACCGCCCGCCGTGCATCGGCCTGCGCGACGATGACGCAAAATCCAATCCCCATATTGAACGTCGCGTACGCCGACTCGTCGCTGAGGCGCGCCTCGCGCACGACCAGCGACATGATCGGCGGTACCCGCATGCTTGCGCGCGCGATGCGCGCCGCGAGCCCGTCGGAAAGCGCACGAGGTAGATTGTGCATCAGTCCACCGCCTGTGATGTGTGCCATCGATTTCACGCGCACGCCCGCCTGCTGCAGCGCGCGTACGTACGGCAGATAGCATGGGTGCACGGCCAGCAACGCCTCGCCCACGGTGACGCCGGAGTCCGCCACGGGTTCGGTCCAGCGCTGGCGAGAAAGGGTAGCCCGCACGAGGGAATAGCCGTTGGTATGAAAGCCGTTCGCCGGCAGCCCGACGATGGCGTCGCCGGCTGCGACGTCGGCAGTGTCAATCATTTTGGCGCGCTCCACCGCGCCGACGATCGTGCCGGCGAGGTCGAACGCGCCGTCGGCGTAGACGCCCGGCATCTCGGCGGTTTCGCCGCCCAGCAGGACGAGCCCGTACTCGGAGCATCCGGCGGCTATCCCGGCGACCACCGCAGTCGCAACCTCCGGGTCGAGTTTCGGTACCGCCAGATAGTCGAGAAAAAAGAGCGGCTGTGCACCCGCGCACAGGATGTCGTTGATGCAGTGGTTGACGAGGTCGCGGCCGATCGTGTCATAACGGCCCAGGGATGCGGCAACCAGCACCTTGGTTCCAACGCCGTCGGTGCTCGCCACGAGCACCGGATTTGCGAAACCTTGAAATTCGAAACAGCCGCCGAACGCGCCGACGCCTTCTAAGACGCGCGCGTCCTTGCGTTGCGATAACACCTGCCGGTAGCGTGTCACCGCTTCGTTGCCCGCTTCGATGTCGACGCCGGCTGCCGCGTACGCGTCCTTCATCTCAAGCGGCGGTTCGGCGGCCAGGGCGGGCTCGCCTAGCCGTCGAAACGCGCGCCATCGTTTCGATTTTGGTCCGATGCTGAAGAAAGGCTCTCATTGACTATGAAGTTCCAAGTCGTTTCCAGCAAGGCAGTCAGCGTGCGCGCGGACGCCCTCGCAATTCCGGTCTTCTCCGATGGCGCCGAATCGAACGTCGCGAAGCACGCGGATCGAGCGCTCGGCGGCGTTATCAAAGACATGCGCAAGCGCGGAGAATTCAAAGGCGACGTCGACGAAATCGCGGTGCTGCCGTCGGGAAAGCGGATCGCCGCGAAGCGCATCATGCTTGTCGGCCTTGGCAAGCGATCGGAATTTGTGACCGGCGCGTACGCGCGCTATGCCGGCCTTGCGGTGCGGGCGGCAGCGCGCCGCGACTTGAACAGCGTGGCGCTCGCCCTGCCCGAGTCCACCGAGCACGATCCCGGCGAGATCGGAGAGTTGATCGCCGAAGGTGCGATGATGGCCGGCTTCGATCCGTCCCCGTATCGGACCAAACGCGAGCATCGCGTGGCTGCCGTGAAAACGGTGACGATCGCCGGCGTCGATGCGAAGGTCGCCGCAAGCCTGAGGAAAGGCGTCGCCCGCGGAACCGTGCTTGGCGAAATGGCAAATGCCGCACGCGAGATGGTCAATACGCCGTCGAATGACATGCGGCCGACCCAGCTCGCCGAGCGCGCCAAGGAGTTCGGGAAAAAATACGGTCTCAAGGTGACGGTGCTCGAGCGCGCCGACATGAAGCGCATGGGGATGGGATCGTTCTTGTCGGTCGCCGCCGGCAGCGACGAGCCGCCGAAAATGATCGCCATGGAATATCGCGGCGACCCGGCCGCAAAGCGCGTCCTCGGCTTGGTCGGCAAAGGCATCACGTTTGATACCGGCGGCATCTCGCTAAAACCGTCGGCCAACATGGAGGCGATGAAGGGCGATATGGCCGGCGGCGCAACGGTCATCGGCGCGATGGGTGCGCTTGCGCGGCTTAGGCCGAAAGCAAACGTCATCGGCATCGTGTGCGCGACCGAAAATATGCCGTCGGGCCACGCCACAAAGCCCGGCGACATTGTCCGCGCGATGAACGGCAAAAGCATCGAAGTCATCAATACCGACGCCGAGGGGCGGCTCGTCCTCGCCGACGGCTTGTGCTGGGCGCGCAAACTCGGCGCCACGCATCTGGTCGACATAGCCACGCTGACTGGAGCGGTGGTCATCGCGCTCGGCAACACGACGACCGGCGTCATGTCCAACGATCGCGAGTTCGTCGACCTGTTCCACGATGCGGCGCGGCCCTATGGCGAGCGCTATTGGGAATTGCCGTTGTTTCCAGAGTACGGCGAACTCATCAGAAGCGCGATCGCAGATATAAAAAATAGCGGCGGGCGCGAAGCGGGGACGATCTACGGCGCCATGTTCATCAAGGAGTTCGTCGACGACGCCCCGTGGATCCATCTCGATATCGCGGGCACTTCGTGGACCGATCGCGAGACCGGCCCCCTGGTAAAGGGTCCGACCGGCGTAGCGCTCCGCCCGCTCGCTCGGCTCGCGGAATTATTCGCTCAGCGAAAGCTGCACGCGAAAGCGGACAACGCGGCGCACGAGCGCTTCGCCGCATAGTGGGCGCCTCGTAAAACGAAAAGCGGCCGTTGGAGGTCGGCCGCCCTTCGTTTCGTCGTGGGGTTGCAATTACGGCGTGCAGTATGCCCGACGTCCTTTCGTCGTCGTTTTCGTCACGCACGTCGCATTCTTGGTCGTTATCAGCGCAGCCACGGTCACGCGTGGGCCTCGGGTCACATAAACCGCGGACTTCGGCTGCGCCGTCTTCTTGATGGAGACCGCCGCCATGCGGACGCTGATGCGGAGCGCCTCAAGACAATCGACGTGGACTTCGGCGGACTGGATCGACTTATATCCCGGCCGCTGCACGGCGACGGTATAGTTGCCTGTCGGTAACCGGAGGAAGCGGATCGAGCCCGTCTTGCCGGTGACCCATTGGGTGTTCACAGCGCCGCTGAGCTTTACCGAAGCGCCGACGATCGCTTTATTCGTCTTGATGTCGGTCACGTTGACGACGACTTGCCCGTCGTCGCTGCAATTCGCGACGCTGGTTGCGGCAGTCGAGATCACGCTATAGGCGACCTGGAGAGGCTGCAAGACAGCCGGCTTATTCGGGCCGGAACCCGAGCCGCCGCCGTTGCCGCCGCCGTTGCCGCCGCCGTTGCCGCCGCCAGCGTTGCCGCCGCCAGCGTTGCCGCCGCCAGCGTTGCCGCCGCCAGCGTTGCCG
>Ga0207416_1004102_pt1 | contig 13021 bp, 12 predicted proteins | sample PaiPotPPM11metaG_FD_184107 | JGI IMG/M metagenome (GOLD analysis project Ga0207416, IMG submission 184107) | Iron sulfur acid spring bacterial and archeal communities from Banff, Canada, to study Microbial Dark Matter (Phase II) - Paint Pots PPM... ...
ATTGACTAGTTTGTCCCAATTCGCCCGCGCGATTCGGATAGCAAACTGGTTCGGATCAAACACTGGCCGGCTTGCCATAGCAAGAATTTCACCGGAGCGCGGGTCCATCGCCACGATCGCGCCATTTTTGCCTTCCATGGCTTCTTCGGCGGCAATCTGCAGATCCACGTCAATGGTCAGCTTCAGCGGATTGCCCGGCACAGCAGGTTTTTCGTCCAGTGGCTGCCCAACTTCTTTGCCGTGACTGTTCACCACAACCTGACGTGAGCCGTTGGTACCCATCAGAAGCTGGTTATATTCCAACTCCACCCCCGACTTTCCGACCACATCCCCGGGGTTGTAGAGCTCGAACTGCGGCTGGTTCAGCATGTCTTCGCTGACCTCGCCTACATAGCCGACTAAGTGCGCGAGAAATCCCTTTCGCGGATACAGCCGCCGGTAGGCCATGATGGTGTCCAATTCCGGCAACTCGTTCCTGTGCGCCTCAACGAATGACTCCTCATCCATGGTGATGTCTTCTTTGAGGTAGATCGGCTGGTATTGCGGCAAGCCCGCGAAGTGGCGAATCTTCTCCCGCACTTCTTTTGGATTCATGTGCAGGCCTTGCGCGATCAAGTCGGCATCGGCTTCCAGATTGCGGGAGGAGTCGCGCATCAGCAGCGCCGTGAAGGACGTATAGTTATCGACAACCGTGCGTCCGTAGCGATCGAGAATTTTGCCCCGTGGCGCGAGAATCGGGACGTTCCTTATCCGGTTCTTCTCAGCCGCAGCGGAGTAGTAATCGCTCTTCGAGACCTGTAGCTCCCACAGCCCGTACGCGAGAAAAAGAAAAATGGCGAGGATGATGTATTGCACCGCGGTCAAGCGGACATGAGAAGGTTTTTCATCGCGGCCAAACATAAAGTCAGTCGTCGGTCCTTGGCCTCAGGTCGTTGGCAAAAACTGTGGCGAGATGGGTTAACTTAATTGTAAATCTACTCTGGAGTGACGAGGAGAGGTATGCAGTAACCAAGGTCACGGATATCAACGACGAACGGCAAACCACCAGAGGACCAATTTTCACGCGCGATCTTTCAACCGGTCCATCAAGCCAAACAGGAACACTCCCAAGATCGCATTGGCGAACGCTGATTCCAGCTCATGAGCCCAGTTCCAGTGCAGATTAAGGCGAACCATACCGTGGGCGATCGAGAAATAGATTACTTCGTGGATTACTTCGAACCCGGTAACCACTAGGAACCGTGTGCCGACGCTCTCCACGTCCAGCTTGACTCCCAACGACGAGGCCCCATAGCCTACCACTGTCTTCGCGATTCCGTATAAGCCAATTTGGTGGTGCGTCAGCGAATCCTGCAGCAGGCCGATGGCTGCCCCGGTCACCAGCCCTGCCACCTGGCTGCGACGGGCCATGGCGAAGAATATGACGACCAGCAGCGGCAAATCGAAAATCGAGAAGAACGGAAACCTCAGTGGGATAAAGGCCTGCAAGAAAACTGCAAGCAGGGGAACGATTATCGTCACCGGCAAGCTGAACCGGTAAACTTCAATCTGTTCTCGGGGTGTGTATGTCAGGGCCACGGCTATTGAGGTCTATCCCCGGGAGGGGTTGGCTGAGGCTGCGATGGAGTCGTATTCGCCAATGGCTTTGAATTCGGGGGCGAGGGCAATTTCGCGCTCGGCGCTGCTACTGGATTAGAGGCAGTCGTTGCTGGTAGTTTTGATCCTGGCGTTCCCGTGGTTCCGGAAGTCGATCTTGGCGCAGTCGTTATTGGTTTTGCTGTGGTCGAGCTTGCCGCAGCCGGCGTTTTCGTCTGTCCCGCTCCTTGCGAAACGCTGCCGGCCGCTACAGGATGAATACGGACCGCCTTGGGAGGAACCGCACCCCGAGCCGCCGAACCAGGGACCGCATTAGCCGCTACAGCCGGCTTGTCCGGAACCGACGGCAGGCGCTCGGCCAGAATATCGGATGCACGCGTGCCAGTCGCTGTCGAAACCGGTTCGTGCTCTTCCTTCTTAACGATTACCAGAACTTCTTCCAGCCGGTTCAGGGCCGCGGTTGGCTTCACGGAAACTTGCAGGAACTCCGGCCCTTTGTCGATCCTGTCCACAGTTCCAATGAGCAGCCCTTTGGGGAATATCTGATCGCCGCCGCTGGTCAACACCCGATCGCCGGGTTTAACCTCCTCGTCGGCCATGATCTTGTCGATCACCAGCTCCCCGGAACTTTTGCCCTTCAATACGCCCTGCAAGCGCGACTGCTCGAGTATCGTCCCAACCCCACTTTGCTGATCATTGATCAACAACACCTGCGACGTGCTCCTGAATACGTTGATGACTCTGCCGACGACTCCGGCCGCCGATATCACAGCCATTTCCAGTTGAATCCCGTCGCGGGAGCCTTTGTCGATGTAAACCGTGCGCGATTGCTCGCTGCCGCTGGAGCCAATCACCTGTGCGGCGAGGGTCTTAGCGATGAACTGTTCTTTAAACCCCAGCAGGGTCTGCAAACGGTGTGCTTGGTCGGCGTCCTGTTTCAAGCGCACTTGATCGAGTTGCAGCTGCTCGATCTGTTCCCGGAGTTCGCGATTTTCTTGCCGCACGCCGCGCAAATAAAAATAATTGTGCCAAAGATCAGATGTCCCGTTCTGAATGCGAACCAGGGCTTTCTCTGGGGGTGTGATGGCAGAAACCGCCCACACCCGGATCAGGCGCGACGGTTGGTTTTCACTCGATCGCTTGACCTGTACGGCGAGCCCAAGGATTTGCAGGAAGATGGCCGCCGCCAGAAAGCTCACATTACGATAGCGGCCCATAAGATTTTCCATAACAAAAGTTTCAGGTTTCTAGTTTCAAGTTTCGGGACGTCCGTGTAGACGTGGAGTGTTGGAGCAGACCTAAGAACACCGGAAACTCGAAACTTGACACTCGAAACTGCTTCTCTACTCGATTGAGATCTTTCTCAGCAGCTTGAAATCGCTAAGCATCTTGCCCGTGCCGAGCACCACGCTGCACAGCGGATCATCGGCAATCGACACCGGCAACCCGGTCTCTTCACGGATACGTTTATCCAGATTCTTCAGCAAAGCGCCGCCGCCGGTGAGCACAATGCCGCGGTCGCTGATGTCGGCCGAGAGCTCTGGAGGCGTGCGTTCCAACGCAACCCGCACCGCGTTCATAATGGTCGAAACGCATTCGCTCAAGGCTTCGCGAATCTCGCTGTCATCGACGGTGATGGTCTTCGGCACACCTTCAATCAAGTTGCGGCCCTTAATTTCCATGGTCAGAGGCTTATCCATTGGATACGCCGAACCAATTTCCATTTTGATTTGCTCGGCGGTACGTTCACCGACCAGAAGGTTATATTTGCGCTTCAGGTAATTCATGATGGCTTCATCCATCTGGTTACCCGCCATACGCACCGATCGCGAATAGACGATACCGCTGAGTGAAATAACAGCAATGTCGGTCGTCCCGCCGCCAATATCAACCACCATGTTGCCGGACGGCTCCGTAATCGGAAGCCCCGCGCCGATGGCCGCGACCATTGCCTGTTCCACCAGATAAACTTCGCTGGCCTTAGCGCGATAAGCCGAATCCATGACCGCGCGCTTTTCCACCTGCGTGATCTCAGAAGGTACGCCGATCACAATCCGCGGATGTACCAGCATCTTGCGGTTGTGCGCCTTCTGGATGAAGTAGTTAAGCATCTTTTCGGTGACTTTGAAATCGGCGATCACGCCGTCTTTCATCGGCTTGATAGCAACGATGTTTCCCGGCGTGCGGCCCAGCATCTCTTTGGCTTCCTTGCCGACCGCCTCTACTTCGCCGGTGTTCTTGTTCAAAGCCACTATCGAAGGCTCGTTGACCACAATGCCTTTTCCCTTCGCGAAAACGAGGGTATTGGCGGTCCCCAGATCAATGGCCAGATCGCTCGAAAAAATGCTGAACAGCGACCTTACATTGTGCCCGCCCGATGACCCGTTGCGAAATCCATTGGATGACATACTTTGTCCCTTTTTTTTGATCTAAAACACTCCGGCGCACTTCCGCCGAAGACCGGGCCCGGCCCGAAGAGATTTAATTTTTCTGGGTCTTTGATCCTTATTGTAAGGATTTTTCCGGCCCAGCGCTGAAAATAAACCCACTGACTGCACCAACAATTCCAATGAAAGTAAACCCTTCATTGGATTACTACCTTTTGCTGCTCGGTATTAACGCCGCCCCTCGAATCCTGCGCGGTCACGGTGATCAACGTTTCCCCGTTCGGAAGCGGAGGGGTAAAGTAATGGAAAGTGCCGTCGGTGCCGATCACCGGCACCTCATGTCCATTCACCATGACGCGAGCCCCGGCTTCAGTTTTGCCCGTCAATTCGATCACATGGCCATGCTGGACGAACGGGTCGAGCGACAGAGAAATTTTTCCCGAATCGGAGGCTTTCGCGATGACCGTGAATCGGTTCTTCTCGCTTTCCGCCGATTCCTTTTCCTCCGCATCCAGCGAGCGCACCATCCAGTAGTACGGCCCTTCGTTCAATCCCCCGACCATTACATCCGCCGAATTCACTTTCCTGTCCAGGATGAGCGAGGAGAAGTACGGGTTCCGCGAAATCTGCAAGCGGTAGGCCTTCGCGTTCGCCATCGGCGTCCATGAGAACTCGATCGGCTTGGGATCGTGAGAGATGAAAATCGGCATCATATTGGCAGGCGAAATCGGAGTCGGCGGTCCGATCTCCTTGATTTTCTCCAGACTCCCAGCTTTCGGCTTGAAACTGGCTTTTTCCCAACCGGCCAGTTGCAGGGTCTGACCGCCGCGCTGAACCACGCCACTGCCTCTGGTGATCAACAACTCGTCATGTTGGGCTTTCGAATCTTTACTTACCCGAGCCGCGCTTTCGGGGGCCAGAGACGCAGTTGCGCCATCCAAAATGACCTCCGACTTCGAACCTTGCGCATAAGTGCCGGTCGCCAGATCTACCGTTCCGGTGTTGACGCTCACCGCGACATTCGTCTGCTGGCGATCGTTCGCGGAATTCTCTTCAATCACAATCAGTGAATCCTGCTTGACCGTGTAGTTGGTGCCGTCGTTGAAGACAATCTTCGCCATACCTTCGGAGCCAGTCTGGATCACGTCGCCCTTTTCGAGCGGAATGCTGTAATCGGCTCGCACCCAATCATTGCTGCTTGCTTTCTTGATGCGAACCGTTCCGTCGAGGGCGGTGATGTGCGCCTGCTGCGAGGTGACGCCATGATTTGTCGTAGGCTGCGCAGCCACACGCTCCAGCAAATTCGTGAACAGGCTACTGACTGCTTTTTCCGCGTTTGCGCTGAACTGTGGAAACGTAAACCGGGTAGCAACTAGCAATCCCATCAATATAGCCATAACGAAGAGGACGACACTGCGGTACGTAACGGTCTTCCAGGCGATTTGGATCCCTGGTTTTTGGTTCGAGCGCACGAATATCCTCTGCAGGACAGGAGCGTCCCTTTGGATTTACGCCATTGATTATTACAGGCTGCAGACAGGCAGGACTGGTAAACCGCTTACTTTGGGTTACTGAGGTCACAGGTGCATGAGGAAATTCGCCAACTTAATAAGCAAATTGCGGCCCTTAATCGCGACCGCTAGTCACTGAACACTAATCACTATCACTAATCACTAATCACTTCGCCTTAATGCCAGTCCTCGCTGCGGCCCTCTCGGCCAATGCCAAGGTCACAATTCGCAACATTTCCTCACGCGGCGCTGGCTTGCCAGTCCAGATTTCGAATTGTCGCGCTGCCTGATGCACAAACATTACGCTGCCGGGGATGGCTTCCGCGCCGCGCTCTTTCGCGAGCTTGAGCAGCCGAGTTTCGGCCGGATCGTAAACCATGTCAAACACGTACTTGGCCCGGATCTCCTCAGGGTTCAGCGGAGATTCGCGGGTGTTGCCCATCCCGACTGGCGTGGCATTGATGATGACGTCGAAATCTAGTTTCTTCAGATCTGGACGTTTAACCGTGCGCGCTTTGGCCTGACGCGCAAGTTTCTGCGCTGCCGCCACGTTACGGTTCAAAATGAAAATCTCGGCTCCGCGCTCTTTTAAGCCGAACACCGCAGCCCTCGCCGCTCCTCCAGCTCCTAATACCAGAATGCGCGCGCCGCTCAAGGGAATGCGTTGTTCCAGTGGACGAACCACGCCTGAAGTGTCGGTGTTAAAGCCATAAAGTTTCCCATCCTGTGACCGGACGACGGTATTGCAGGCGCCAATCTTCGAAGTGTGCGGATCGGTATTGTCCAGATACTTGAGGATCGCCTCCTTATGCGGCATCGTGATGGCCAGACCCTGAATCGGTATTTCCCGGACGCAAGCGAGCAAGTCTTTCAGCGATTTGGTATTCAGCGCCAGAAAGACTCCGTTCACATTTTCGCGTCGCAAAGCGGCATTCATGATCGCCGGCGAAAGAGACTGCGAAACCGGACTTCCCGCCACGCCATAAACTTTGGTGGCCGCATCCACCTGATCTATGCGATAGACGCTGCGCAGTTCCTCGGCCGTGACCTGGCCGGGCGCGGTCTTTTCGTCCGCGGTAAGAGCGGCGAAGGTAAACGCACTGCCGGCCCGGACACCCAATACGCGGCTGATAATTCCCTGCTCACCCATGCATAGGCCGACCAAACTGTGCACGTCCTGGTGCTTTTCCAGAAACTTCATCATGGTGACGTTGTCATACAGGCTGGTGGCCGTGCTCACGATCTTGTAGAAGTCGGCCGGGTAGGCCGACATCTTCTTCAAAGTCTCATCCAGCTTCTGGGTCGCTCGAAAATCATGGAATGAAAGCACCAGAGCTGCTTTGTCCCGGAGCTTCGCCAGCTGAGCCGGTTTGAGTCGGACCGCAGTCTGAAGTTCAACGTCCACTAACTGGCAGCCTGCCTCGGCCGCCTTGCCCAGGACCTCGAGTTGTGAGCTGATCGGGCCCTTGAATTTGCCTCCGCTTGCGACGCGCCGGCTGGTACCAATCACGGTCACGTGAGGATGGGTTTCGGTAAATTCTTTAATCTTGGGAAGCGCGAGACCTGGGCGCGGAAGGGAATCTAACCTTAACTCAATAAAGGGGTTCTCTCTGGCCACGCTCTCGGCCTTCTCAAGCATTTCACCTGGATTAGAGGCAGCAATCGCCACGCACACGCGTGACAGCCGCAGGTGCAACAACCTGGAATAGTGGCTATTTTCCGTGTCCATTTAACCGCGCGATATTACAGGGATATAGCACCGGAGCGCAACAATATTGCACTGTTTTGGGGCAGTAAACTTTTTAACAACACGGGCAGTAGACCTGCGTAACCTTGACCCACTATGGTTACCTTGCTACTTTTCACATTGGAAGTTTCTTTGTTTTAAGCAACTTAGAGAAACACCGAGTCAGGCGTGGGCCTGGGAGGAATCATGAAGAAAGCAGTATTTTTTCTGTTGCCGTTGATGGCCGGAATTTCCTGGGCGCAACAGGGCACGCCATCCGAGCCGACTCCCGATAGCACCGTGGGAACGACCGTTAACTTTCCGATCGAGAAGGTCCAAACTCCAAGAAATGTTGACATTTACTGCGCTGGGTTTCTCACGAAGCCGGAATCCAAAAGCAAGTTCGTCACCGGCGGCCTCGAGTCGCCCTTCACCACCAACTTCACCAACGGCGATGTCATTTACTTGCATGGCACGGGATACGAAGCCGGTCGGCAGTACACGATCATTCGTGAACTGAGCGACCCCAACCGTTACGAACTCTTCCCGGGACAATTCGCGGCCGTGAAGGCAGCGGGCCGTCCTTATGAAGAAGTGGCGCACGTCAGGATCATCGATACGCGTACCCGGATGGCCATTGCCCGCATCGTGTTCAGTTGCGACTCAGTCGCTCCTGGCGATTTGGTAACCTCCTTCGATGAAAAGCCAGCAGTCAATTTTCACCCGCCGATCCGCTTCGATCGGTTCGCCCTGGCAAGTGGTCAAGTCAGCGGACGTATCCTGCTCGCCAAAGACTTCGATTCAGAGCTGGGTACTGGCGGGACGGTATACCTGAACATTGGCGCGAACCAGGGTTTGAAGGTCGGGGACTTCCTTCGCGCCGAACGCACTGCCAGCGCCGTCATGAACGATGCCGTGGACTCGCTTTCCTTTAGGGCATCCTCTTACGAGATGACGCAGAACGAGCCGCCGTCTATAAATCCCGGCATGCTCGACCGCGGGCACGGGCCAGTCATCGATACCAGCCAAATGCCGCGGCGCGGGGTTGGTGAAATTGTAATCATCGGGACTACCCCAACGACCGCGACGGGAATGATCGTATTCTCGCTGGAGCCGGTGCACGTCGGCGATGCCGTGGAACTCGACCAGCAGTAGCTCGGCTAAATATTCATACACTTCGGGAAGGAGAAATCCTTCCCGATTTTTTTGTGGGTTATGTTCCCTCTGCATCGGTGCGCGAGGAAGAAGCTGCACACCCGGGATCAGCAAACACCTCGGCGGTGAACGCGTCGATGTGTGCGCCGGATAGCCATGCGTCGGGCGAGAGTCCTGCTTTAAGGCACGTCTGCTCCAGGAACGTAATCCGATCCCATCCGTGCTCCGCTGGTACCTGAGGAAGCAAAAGGCCGCGCTGTGCGCCTCTAGAAATCACCAGCCCATGGCGGCCAATCTCGATCTCATCCGGCGAAACCGTTTGTAGAGGTGAAAGTACGCTAATGGAAATCTGGAGCGCGCGTGTCTCCTGCAGGCTAATTGGCCGAAAGCGGGGATCTTCGCAGGCCGCTGCTCGCGCGGTTTCCATTACCGCGCGATACACAGCCAAGATCGGCGTAGGAAAGCCCACGCAGCCACGTAATCTCCGGTCCGAGTAGAGGGTCGTGAAAACCCCGCGCGGCTGCGCCAGATGCGCCGCGGGAGCAGGCAGAGAAATATCCTGCCCTTCGAGAAAGGAAAGGATCGACTGGTGGGCGATCTGCAGCAACAACTCTCGTTCTTCGGGACTGTATTCCGTCTGCGGGCCAAGCGAGGTGAGAGCTGATGGCGGAGATTCAGACTGCTGCGACATTGCGCTTCTTGCGCCGGCTGAGGATAAACGCTCGCCGTTGGCGCTTCACCACGTGGCGGTCGATTCTCCGCCAGAACGCGGCGAAGTAATCCCCGGCTGAGATCAAAGAGAGAGCGACCATAAACCAGATCGCAAGTAACGCGATCCAGTGAATGGGAAATACATAGCGGCCAAGCGGCCATTCCTGCCAGCGGTGATCAAGAATCACGGCGACCACAGAAACGATCTGCACCAGCATTTTGAACTTCCCCAGGTCGCTGGCCTCGATGGTGAACCCTTCTGATGCGGCAATAGCGCGCAGGCCGCTGACCAAAAATTCTCTACCGATAATCACCACTGCGACCCAGGCTGGAACCAGGCGCGGATTGAATTGCACCAGGGTGATGAAGGCCGCGGCAATCAGCAACTTGTCTGCGAGAGGATCCAGCAGGATTCCCATGGTCGTAATCTGGCCGCGCCGGCGGGCAATATAGCCATCAATTCCATCGGTAATCGAGGCTGCGATAAAAAGCGCAGAAGCCAGAATTTCTTTCTCACCATTGGCACTCGATAGCCGGCTGGTAAAAAGCACCCACATGAACAGAGGAATCATGCAAATGCGGATGAGCGTGATGGAATTGGGCAGGTTCACAGCAAAGCCGCGGCGGGAGATATCCCGGAGCGCTCTTAGATTATCCTCCAGCGCGATTCGCGAAAGCAACGCGCAAAAGTAGGGGTTGCGCCGCCGTCCTAAGGTACTTCATTTCAGCCAGGACTAAGGCCGTGGGTGCCTAGGCTGATAAAGGCCAACCTCGCCCCCACCGGGAAGGCGCATCTTCGTAACAGAACCCCATCTTGCTTCCTCAACCTTAGAGCACTTAACGCCCTGCTTCGCCAGTGAAACCATCTCCGCTTCCAGACTGTCGCAGATGAAATAGAGTTCATGGGAACCATTCTTATCGGATGGATGGAATGCGGCTTCTCCCGGTGGTAGCGTGAAGATCAGCCACCCGTGGCCAGCGTCCACAAACTTGAACCCAAGAACGTCGCGGAAAAATGCGCGATCAGCTTCGGCATCCTTACTGTAAACAATTACGTGGGCGCCTGAAAACACTTTGCACTCCCAACGCTTATTTCGCGGAGCCCGTAGTCGCCGTACTGCGATGGGCAATGATCTGGTCTTTGATCTTCTCGTAAAGCGATTGCGGAATGATCTTTTTGGTGACCAGTTCGTGCTTGGTCCGGTAGGGCCGTCCGGCGATGATCTTCTGAGCATAGGCACCCCCGATTCCGGGCAGGCCGTCCAGTTGGTCCTTAGTCGCAGAATTGATGTCCAGCTTTTCTCCCATTGCTGCAACTGCTTTAGAAGCCTTTGCGGACATCGAAGAATCGGTGCTCGATTGACCGCCCGCTGAGCCAATTGTTCCCAGAGCAAGTGTTACCGCGAGAATTGCCGGAAAAACCAGTTTCGTAAGTTTGCGCATAAATTCCTCCTCTCTTTTCATGTGTCTTGTGATGCCGGTTTTGTGCATGCCGGCCATTACGCGTAAATTCCGCGTTGCCGGATGGTGTAGGCCACCCGGTCGATTGCCAGCATATACGCGGCAATGCGATTGTTAACGTTATGCGTCTGGGCATAACGGACGACGTCCTCGAACGCGTTGACCATTATGTCTTCGAGTTGCTCGTTCACGACTGACTCTTTCCAGAAATAGCCTTGGCGGTCCTGCACCCATTCGAAATAGGACGTCGTGACGCCGCCGGCATTGCAGAGAATGTCCGGGATCACGAAAACACCTTTCTCTGCGAGGATTTCGTCGGCAGCGGCGGTGGTTGGGCCGTTGGCGCCTTCTGCCAAAATGCGGCACTTAACGCGATCGGCGTTGCGGCTGGTGATCTGGTTCTCGGTCGCTGCCGGAACCAGGATTTCGCACTCGGTGAGCATCAACTCGGCGGGATCGGCACTTTCCGCTTCCCTGAAACCAGTGATACTCCGCGTGGCCGCGCGGTGCTTCTCCAAGCCTTCGACATCGATTCCATGCCGGTTGTAAAGAGCTCCGTCCACTTCGATCACGCCAATGATCTGGTAACCCGCCTGGGCCATCAATCGCGCGGCATTTGAGCCGACGTTGCCGAAGCCCTGCACAATCACGCGCGTGTTCTCCGGTTTTAGGCCGAGCTTTTTAATCGCCTGATCACAGACGATCATAATCCCGCGGCCAGTTGCCTCGCGACGGCCACGCGATCCGCCAATATTGATTGGCTTACCGGTGACTACGGCAGTGACTGTCTGGCGCATGTGCATGGAATAGGTGTCCATCATCCAAGCCATGGTCTGCTCGTTGGTGTTCACGTCGGGAGCGGGGACATCCTTCTCAGGTCCAATAAATTCGATCAGTTCCGCGGTGTAGCGGCGGGTCATGCGTTCCAGCTCACCCATCGACATTTTGTGGGGATCGCAAATTACGCCACCTTTGGCACCACCGAAGGGGATGTTTACGATGGCGCATTTCCATGTCATCCAACTCGCCAACGCGCGAACTTCGTCGAGGGTAACGTCGGGCGCATAACGGATGCCGCCTTTGGCCGGGCCGCGAGCTATCGAGTGCTGAACGCGAAATCCGGTGAAGACCTCGAGCTTGCCGTTGTCCATCGATACCGGAATGTGCACGATCAGTTCGCGGTTGGGATACTGGAGGACCTTCCATAGGCCTTCATCCAGGTTGAGTTTTTGTGCGGCAAAATTGAAGCGCGCAGATTGCGCCTCCCAGGGATTAATCTCCTGTTCGAGTGAAATAGTCTTCATAAAATCTCCGAATAAGGGCCACAAATGTTCCGCTGGCGGGGATAAGAATGTTTGCCAGCAGGCAAACTCTCAGATTTTAGACAGCGCCACGCGAGGAAGCAAGCAAAGCAGGGCAATTCACAAACACAACAAAGAATAAAGAAAGCTACTTCTTTTCTGATTTCTTCGCGGCAGGTTCCGTCTTGGGCTTTTTGTCTTTGCTGTCTTTAGTGTCCTTGCTTTCTTTTCTGTCTCTGTCCTTACTGTCTTTTCTATCTCCGTCTCTATCTCTGTCCTTACTTTCTCTATCTCTGTCCTTGCTTTCAGTCGAGTCGGAGGCGGAATCAGACTTGGAGCCAGAATCGGAGCCGGAAGCTGATGAACCTGACGATTTCCTTGCGTAATCTGTGACGTACCAACCCGATCCTTTGAATTGAACCGCGGGCGCGGATAGCAGTTGCTCGACTTTGCCACCACACTCAGGACACTTCTTCACCGGCGGATCAGAGAATTTCTGAATGCGCTCAAAGCGATGACCGCATTTTTTGCACTCGTATTCGTGAAGTGGCATGGAGAGTTAAACGCGAAGTCTGTTTTTGATTTTAACAGGAGCCGGTTGCAAGAGTTCAAGGTCGCAGGAGTTCAAGGTTGCAAGGTTGCAAGGTTTCAAATGTTGAGGTTTAGAGAGTCATCTTCAAATTGAAACTTTGAAACATTCGAGCTTTGAAACCTGCAGCTTGAAACCTTCAACTTAACTCTCCAAACTCTTCCCGATGCTACACTCCGGCTCATGGCTGACGGCGATCTTGCGCCAGGGCTGTACCTCGTCGGGACTCCAATTGGCAATCTCGAGGACATCACGCTGCGGGCGATTCGGGTTTTGAAGCAGGCCGACTTGATCGCATGCGAAGACACGCGGCAAACCCAGAAGCTGCTGAATCATTATGGAATCGACACTCGCACCATCAGCTATCACGAGCACAACGAGGCGTCGCGCGCGGCAGAGCTGGTTGAGCAGCTCGCGCATGGCGCACGGATCGCTGTTGTAACGGATGCGGGAATGCCGGGAATCTCCGATCCGGGATTTCGATTGCTATCGCTGGCGATTGAACGCGGCGTGCCAGTGGCGCCGATTCCAGGGCCGGCGGCATTTGTATCCGCGTTGGTAGCGAGTGGGCTGCCGATGGAGTC
>Ga0207416_1004103_pt1 | contig 13021 bp, 16 predicted proteins | sample PaiPotPPM11metaG_FD_184107 | JGI IMG/M metagenome (GOLD analysis project Ga0207416, IMG submission 184107) | Iron sulfur acid spring bacterial and archeal communities from Banff, Canada, to study Microbial Dark Matter (Phase II) - Paint Pots PPM... ...
CCGCCGCAGCCTTTCGTCGAAAGCGAGCACGTCCGGATCGGTGCCAACGGAGAATGTTGATCGTACTTTCATGCTGCGCATGTCAACCACGAGCAGCTTTGCATTGCCATCGCAGGCGACAAACGCCAGACGATGACCGCTATCCAGCAAAAGCCCGTGATCGTGCTCACAACCGGGTAAGGGATAGCGAACAACGATGCGATCGGTGACCGGATCGATAGCGACTAGATCATTTCTCGTCTGGACGTCCGCAAAAACCCGACGAGAGACTGGGTCGTACTGCGTGTTGCCGGCTTCGCCACCGAGGTTGATGCCGGCGACGCGGGTATCGTTGCGCACGTTGATGACCGTGTCCGTACCGCCAGATTCATCGGACACGAAGATCTTACGTTCGATTGGATCGTACGCGATGCCGTCGGGATACGTTCCCCCCGCTATGCGCGCAGTGACGGTGAGACGCCGCTCGTCGATGACGGCGACTTGATCGGCGCCGGTCGCCGAGGCATAGACGGTGTCCAAACCCGGTACTGCCAGCACGCCGTGCACGGCCGGGACATTTGGTATGCGCGCGATGACCTTATTTGCGCTCAGGTCGAAGACCAACACCTGACTCTCGCCGAGGTACGCGACAAAAAGGAGCCGACGACGCTCGTCGATGCTCTCGTAGTCGAACCGCGGTGCGACCCTCGCGAACGGAGCACCGGCGACACCTACTGGAATGTCAGCGACAAACTGCAACGGAAACGCTGCGTCTGTTACCGTTCGCGACAGACCATCGGCGCGCGGCATGCAGCCTAAAAGCATCAGGACTACCATGCGGACCAACGCGGGATTCAGGCGCCTCACGGCTTATTGTCTCCTGGCAGCGATGCACGCGCCAGCGGCGCCAGCAGCTGCGCTATTTGACGATTGACAGGTGATACAGGTGTTATATACTCTAATCGGTTGGGCATATGCACCTGTTTTCCTCGCGGCACCTGTCCGCAATCAATGGAGGCGCGTGGCCACAAGAAACCGATGGCTCCTGCTGATCCACCAGATCCCACGCGAGCCAAGCTACTTTCGGGTGAAGGTTTGGCGCCGGCTGCAGCGGCTGGGTGCCGTGGCCATCAAGAATTCGGTATACGTCATGCCGCGCAGCGATCAAGCACTCGAGGACTTCGAATGGGTGGTCCGCGAGATCATCGAGGGCGGCGGCGGCGCGTCGATCTGCGAGGCCCGCTTCCTCGAGGGGCTCAGCGACGACGAGGTGCAGGCGCTCTTCGTGGCAGCACGCGACGCCGACTACAAAGCGGTTGCGGCTCAAGCCGGAGAGCTGCTCGAGCGTCGCAAGCGATCGTCGCGGGGAAGCGATGAGGACCAAGAAGCGATCGAGCGTCTGAAGCGGCGACTCGAGGAAGTCGTTGGGATCGATTTTTTCGATGCGCCCGGGCGCTCCAACGCAGCGCGAGCGGTGGACCAACTGGCGACCAAGTCCGCGAGAGCGACACCCGAACCGCGAACCATCGACGTGCGTTCGTTACGACGTCGCGTGTGGGTGACGCGTCGCAATATTTATGTTGATCGCATGGCCAGCGGCTGGTTGATTCGCCGCTTCGTCGATCCCGTGGCGCATTTCAAATTTGTCTCCAGCAAAGAGTACCGGCCCAAAATGGGTGAGCTGCGCTTCGATATGTTTGGAGGCGAGTTCACTCACGAGGGCGACCGCTGCACGTTCGAGGTCATCCTGCGCAAGGTCGGCATCGACGATCCCGGACTCGTACCAATCGCCCAAATCGTTCACGACATCGATCTCAAAGACCAACGGTTTGGTCGAGCGGAAGCCGCGGGGATCGATCGCATCATTCAAAGCATAGCCATGGCGCACCGAGACGACATGCACCGCCTGGAACGAAGCGGTCCGGTCTTCGACGATCTATACCACTATTTCAAAAGAAAGCGAAGGTAATCACAATCATGCTGACATGCAAACTTCATCGTGCGCTGAGAGCAATAATGCTCGTCGCGCTGCTGCTCGCGATGCTTCCGGCACCGTCCCAAGCGCAGGACCTCGATACCGCTGGGATCACCAATACGCTCGGCCGCGGCGGCCAGATGCTCGGTGGGGGAGTCTTTAAGGTCGCCTTCCCCCGCAAGGATCTCCACGTGAGCATTGGCGACGTCGTTCTCAAACCAGGGTTTGCGCTGGGTTCATATGCGGTCTTCAAACAGTACGCAAACGGCACGTTGATGATGGGCGATCTCGTGCTGTTGACGCGTGAAGTCGAACCGGTCATGAAGGCGCTGGAGGAAAACGGCATCGAGATCACCGCGCTGCACAATCATCTTCTCGGCACCAGTCCACCGGTCTGGTACATGCACTACATGGGCATGGGCAAAGCCGAAAAGCTGGCCGCCATCCTTCGGGGCGCGCTGGCGCACTCCAATACGCCACTCGGCCCGGCGACGGCTGCGCGGGCTGCAGCACCACCGTGGTTTGAGTCCGTGGTTGAGAAGTCCCTCGGGTATCACGGCGCCCCCAGCGGCGGCGTGCTCGCGATTTCGATCTCACGCGCGCGAGACGAAACGATGGATGGCATGCCGATCCCGCCGAGCATGGGAACGTCTGAGGCGTTCAGCTTCCAAGACGGTGGCCACCATCAGATCGCGACGACTGGTGATTTCTCGCTCACGGCCCATGAAGTAATGCCGGTCTTACGAGCACTCCGGGACCATGATATCGACGTTGACGCCCTGCACATGCATATGCTGGACGACACGCCGCATCTGTTTTTTATGCACTTTTGGGCGGTTGGCGACCCAGCCACAATTGCAGGCGGATTGAGAGCCGCACTCTCGTACGTAAACGTCAGCAGGTGACCGGCCGATCCGCTGCAGGTCCGCCCCGGGTTAATTCGCGTAATCGCAAAGGATGATTCATCGTGAAGTGGGTTACCCGTAACAACGCAAAGGTAGATCGAATTGCGTGTCCGTGGCTGATAAAACGCTTCATCGACCCGGATGCGCAATTCTTGTATGTTCCTGGCGACGACGTCGCGGACGTGGTAAAGAGCGAGGGAGCGATTCCATACGACGTTCCAAACGCCGAACTCGGTCACGTTGACGGTCGATGCAGTTTTGAATCAATCTTGCTGAAGTACGGCCTGTCGGACCCGGCCCTATTGCTGGTCGGACGAATCGTCCACGGCGCAGATATTTCAAAGGACATCTCGATTGAGCCCGAAGCGGCCGGCCTGCATGCCATCGCTCATGGATTTTCGGATTTGTTCGGGGAGCATGATGCCCAGAAAATCGATCATGAGTTCCCGATGTACGACGCGCTTTTTGCCTGGTGCAAGCGTCGTACGGCAGCTACTCCCGGCTAGACGTTCAGGTTGTGTTCGCGAGAATAATTCTCGCGCGGACCGTTCGAGCAGCGGCATTCGGTGCTCTATCTGTAGCCTTGGCGCTGTATCTGGCGCAGCGCGGCTTCTCGACCGTCGCAATCGGTTTCGTACTCACCATCGCATTGTTGGCCGGAGCAGCCTCTTCGATGGCTACCGATGCGATGGTTCGCAGGCTCGGTCGCCGCGCGACGCTCGAGGTTTCAGCTTTGGCAATGTGCGCGGCCGGCCTGTTGTTAAGTCTTTCCAGTAACGCTTTTGTGGTCATGCTGGCGGCTTTGCTTGGCACCGTTAGCGCCGGGGGGCAAGAAGTCGGACCGTTCGGTGCAATCGAGCAACACGCGATCGCCGAGACCGACGGTTCGCGTGGTTCGGCTCATCGGTTTGCGCTGTACAACCTTGCGGGTGCGTTGGCCATGGCCTTGGGCGCGCTCATCGCGGCCGAACTTTCATCTTCCGAGGTTCTTTGGTATTACGCGGCCTCGGGAATAGCGCTGATGTTGGTGTATTCGAATCTGAATAGCCGCGTGCTTCCTGACAGCGTGCAGGCGCCGCTCGACGCTCATACGGGCAGACGGAATAAGGGCAACCTTGAGGTATTGACGGCGCTGTTCGGTTTGGACGCGCTCGCGGGTGGATTCGTCGTGCAAAGTTTCATCGCGTACTGGTTACATCTTCGTTACGGCGTAGATCAGCATGCCATCGGCATACTGTTTTTTGGGAGCAGTATTCTAACGGCGATCTCCATGCTCGTGGCGGCCAAAATTGCACAGCGAATTGGTCTTCTACGGACAATGGTCTTCACGCATCTCCCATCCAACGTGCTGCTCTGTTTGATTCCTTTGATGCCCACCTATCCGCTTGCGAGTGCGATGCTGCTCGCTCGATTCGCCTTGTCGCAAATGGATGTTCCAACACGTCAGGCCCTCACCATGCAGGTCGTCGAGCCAGCGGAACGATTTCGAGCGGCGGGATGGACGAACGCCGTGCGCCCTGCGGCAGCGGCGATTTCGCCGGTGCTGGCGGGGCTCACGATCGCATCGGCGCCCGTCGGATTGCCGTTTTTTATAGCCGGAGGATTGAAGATTCTTTACGATATCATCTTGTACGCCAAATTTCGAGGTGAAAAACGTTAGAGATCACGAACCCTGCGCCGTTACACGCAAAGCGGGATCAGCCGCCTCCTCGCATCATCGAATTCGGCAGCGGGCATGCGCTCGGCGACTTGCACATGCCGTGCGCGCCGCTTTTCATGCAGGCCGCGTAGCAGGCATGCGCGTCGCGTCTGTTCATCGCGAGCGAGCAGGCGCGCTCTGCAGCCGTTGGCTTGGCCGAAATGCGGCACCGTGTCGGCTTTCCGTTTGGGGCGCAGGCGTTGAGGCACGAAGTTTCGCTAGCGCGAGCTCCCATTGCGGACGACAGCATGCAGCCCTTGGTCATGAACGTCTGCTGCGCAGCTGCAACGCGGAGCGAAGTCGCCCCCAGCGTCAGCGCTGCGAGCAGAGCGGCACTCATCAATAACTTCTGCATCTTGCTCCTTCCAGATACTGCATAAAGTGCTGTTTCGTCAGCGACCCGTCATGACGACGGTGGCAAGCCCGCCGTCCATGTGCAATTCGTTGTGGCAATGTAAGAGAAATTGTCCGACGTTGCGGTCGACGATCTTGATGATTGCTTCGCCCAGCATCGGACGCACGACCACAGTGTCCTTGAGGACACCGCCCGTCGGCGCACCGTCAATAGAGAGCAGTTCGAAGACGTGTCCATGCAAATGCATAGGGTGTTCCATCATACTCTTGTTGACGAGCCGCATAACAGCAGGCGACCCCGAGTCGAATTCAAGTGGCCGAGCGTTTGGGTAACCGGCGCCGTTGATAGTCCAGCGATTTTCGGTACCCATGACCTGTTCGATCTCGACTGGAACCGCACCCGTCATCGCCGAAGCAGTTTCCCGCCCGAAGGCAGAGTACCGCCACGGCTGTGCGGGCGCGCCGCTCCACTGCGCTGGACCGATTCGGTTCGCGTACTCGACGACGACCCCAAGCCCGCGCCGACGGAACTCGTCTTGCGTGCTGCCGAGGATCCAAACTCCGGATGCGTCCATTGTGACGAGAGCGTCCACGCGCTCGCCGGCACCGAGCTCGACGACGTCAACGCTGCGCGGGTTTGGTACCGGGTTTCCGTCGAGCGCCATGATCTCAAAGGCGTGACCCGGCAGCGTGAGGCGATGCGTCAACGTCGCGCTCGCGTTGAGAATGCGAAACATCACCCGCTCGCCGGTGCGCACGCGAATCGGCTCACCGAAGCCAAGCGCCTTGCCATTGACGCTGAACACACCGTATTCGGCCTCCAGCATACGCATGGACATCATCGGCATGCGGCCCATCATGTTGGCCGATCCGCCCATTGGCATAGACTCGCCCGTCCCGGCGCTTATCCGCTGGTCCATCGGAGATAACGGTTGTGCGAGCGTCGGCGCGCCAGCGCTGCCCGCGTGCCCCGAGCGCACGACGAGCCGAGGCTCCCACTCGTGAAGCGCGAGGAAGATTTCTCGGTCGTAGCGAGCTGATTCGTGGGCCGGCTCGACATAGAAAAACCCGAATTCGCCGGTGAAGGTACCGCGGCTGGCATCCTTGCCGCCAGCCAAATGCGAGTGATACCAACGCGTTCCCGCTGGCTGAGGCTCGAAGCCATAGGTTCTCGTTCCGTGAGCCGGCACTGGCGGCGTGCCGAGTTCGATCACCCCATCTACATTCGGCGATACGAGTTGACCATGCCAATGGACAACATCCTCGAAGGGAAGCGCATTGCGAACCTCGATGGCGATTTGGCGGCCCTGCGGAAAGCGCAACAGCGGTCCTGGGATCTGACCGTTGTAGCAGGTCGTTCGGACATAGGTGCCCCGCGCGACTTCAAACGTTAGCGGCTCGATGCGCAGCACGACGTCTGGTCGCGCAGCCGAAGACTTCAGCGAACTGATTGCGAACCGTGGCCGAAGCGGCGTACAGGCTGCATCCGCAGCCGCACACGAAGCAAGCGCCAAAAATGTTTGCCGGTTCATGGCTTTATCGAGATGGCAGCAATGTTCATTTAGCGAGACGCAATCGTTTGTTCCAGCGCTTGCCGATATGCCGCGTCGGTCGCGGATGACGGGCACCCGCTCAGTTGTGAGTCGAGCGCCTCGCGGCAGCGCTGATACGTATGGAGAACACCGGCATTGTTCGCGTTCGCAGCATAAATGCCAATGAGCTGGCGATACGCGCTCTCGCGCAGAGGATCTCTCGCGATCGCCTCTTCGCCGAACTTCAGCGCCATGTCTATGTTTCCAGTAGCCCGATAAATCTCGATCAGGACTTCGATCGACTGCATGAGCAGTGCGGCGAGCTCGTTTCGCTTCTGTACGAGCCACGCAGCTTCTTCACCGGGCAAGAGCTCATCGCGAGCGATCATATAAGCTGCAAGAGCCCAGCCATACGCTTCGCGCGGGTTATTTTCTTTGCAACAGCGGTTCGCGCGCTCCATGTCGGCATAAGCGGTTTCGAGATCGATCCAGACGTCGGGAGGCAATATCAGCCGAACATAAGGGCTCATGTATTCGATAGCGCACTCTGCGATGCCGGTTCTTCGCAGCAATGCGCGCAACTTACTGAGGATAGCGGAAAGCGCGCGTTCACAGGCGGGCGGTGTATCCTCGCCCCAGACGGCATCGATCAGCTGCTGCCGCGTGACGGCGCGATGCCGCTCTACGACGAGGTACGTCCAAGCCAGGCGGCCTTGCCGGCCCGGGAACGCGGTTTCATCGAAGGGTTTCCCCATCGCTTCAATGCACGTTCGGCCGCAAACGTAAGCACGGGCCAACATGTCAGAACGTTCCCCAACATCGCGCCAACCTCATCCCAACAAGCGGCCGCTATGATATCCGTAGGAGGAATCGATATGGACAAACTTATCAAGTGCGACTGCGGCGTCATCATTCAAGCGTCCAGCGACGACGAACTGGTCGCGGTCGCACAAAAGCATGCTCAGGAAGTTCACCATCTAGACCTCTCGCGCGAGCAGCTCCTGGACATGGCTCGGCCTGCCTAGTTCCGTTATGAAATAATTCGGCTTTCGTCTTGCGGTGCCGGCCGCCGCCGCCCTGGTCTCATCCTTTGCCTTGCCTGCTCTCGCGAACTCGACCGTTACGGTACCGATGCACCAGGACGTCCGCGGCCGTGAGAAAGCGTTCTACAAAAGCTCACGCTTGCCGAGCGCTTTTCAGACGATTCGCAGGTCTACGTCGAATGCGCACTTCTCTCGGCTCTCCCCAGACGAGCCCGGTGTCGTATAGGTGGATTACGGGCTCCGGCATCTTCTCGGCCGGGTGTTCCCAGAGGTGCTGTAAGGCATCGCGGCGATACCGCTCATGGGGGGGGGCGGCATGACAGACGCACAAAGCGGGATTACGGCACTTGGCGCGCGCGTGCACATGTTCGTGCGGCCAGATCAACGTGAAAGATTCATATCAATTTTTAGGGATGTGCTCGGATGTAACGTCATCGAGCGGGACTTTGGGCTGCCGCAACCGGTGCTTTTCGTTCCCTTCAGCGATGGTAGCGGCTTCAGCGTAGAGTTCACGGAAACCGCACCCGAGGAATATCCTGGAAACACGCTCGACGACGAACACGCTTTTCGCGGAACGTGGATCGAGTTTCGTACGAACGATGTTCAGGGGCTTCAGCAAAAATTGCGCGATGCCGGAATTCGAGAGTTCCATCACCCCGGCAGCGCGCACTCGTACTTCAGTGCGCCCGGCGGACAGGTGTTTCGTCTGCTCGACACTTCTTACAAGGGACCTTGATGCGCGCGTTGAGCGCCGTGGGATAATTGTGGGATGAGCGTATGAGAATAGCGCAACTCGCGAAAGCAGCCTGTGTCGGCGTTGAGACGGTGCGTTACTACCAACGGACTGGCTTGCTTCTGAAGCCCGCCCGCTCGGCCGGGTTCCGTGAGTACGGAGCCTCTGACCTTCAGCGGCTTCGTTTCATCAGACGCGCGCAATCCTTGGGCTTTACCCTCGAGGAGATCTCGACGCTCCTGGATCTATCGGCATCGGATTGTGAGAACGTCGAGCGTATCGCACGTGAGCGCCTTACCGCTATATTGACGAGAATCACCGATCTGCGTCGCATTAAGAGGGTGCTCACGGAGGTGATACGTCGCTGCAGCGCCCGAGAAACCTATCAAGGCTGCCCAATCATCGAGACGCTCGCTCGCAACTAGCAAACGCAGCCCGGGCTTGCCGTCTCTCCCGTGACGGCGGCAAATGCCTTGACCGCCCATGTTTCAGCGACACACGCACCCATAGTCGTCGCGACTGCTAGAGCTTCGCCGAGCTCCGCCTCGGTCACACCGATTTCTTTGGCGCGCAGCGCATAGTATTTTACACACGGCTCACAGCGAGAGTTCACGCTCCAGAGCAAGGCCATGAGGACCTTTGTCTTCACGGCGAGGGCCCCGTCGGCGAAGAGATGCTGCTGACGCATCGCGTCCACTTGGCGCGGGGATCCATTCGTAACTCGTCCAAAGCGCGGCAGCGCTGCAAGGGCGGGATCGATGTCAGTAAGTTTCACTTGTGTGCATCCTTCACAACGGTGGACGGAAAGCCGACGTTTGTGGTCGTGCTGGTGATCTCTTGATCGGTTACCTGTGAATCCGTGACTTTAACCTCTAGCGTTCGTTTGTTAAGATCGGCGCTCACGACTCGAACTCCGGGTACCCGATCAAGCGCTTTGCGCAGGGTGACGGGACACGAGGGGCACGTCATGCCCGGCACGCTAAGCACGACAGTTCGCGTTGCTGCAGAAGCGGGCGCAGCGACTAGCAGCGTCAGCGCGAGACCAAGGGCAGCGATCATATGTTTCAAGTTCCAGAACCTCCAAAATAAGCAATAGCATAGGGTGCGGCGATAAGCATCCCGATGAAGACCGTCGCGACCATCAACCCGATGCGAGTGCGCCGAAGGCGTTGTGGGAGCGCGCAGCCGTCGCCGGCGCGGCACGATCGAACCCGGAAGAAGTGAACGCCCCAGGCGGTCCCGAGTGCCGCTAGGCTCAGAGCATCGAATGGGATCCGGTAAGGCTCAAAGCCTTGGAGCCCCGCAAGCCACGGGCCAGCGATTCCGATCGACACCAGCACGAACGGCAGAACGCAGCAGAGCGATGCGGCTAGCACCGCGCCGATTGCACCGACGAGGGTGACGCCTTCAAGTCTCTGTGATTGCTGAGGGGATTGCTCCACGCCATAGATGGTACACTCCGTACCAAGGTACGGAGTCAAGGCTCCTGGTGCCATCGTGGGTATAGCGCGGGACTGGGCGCTGGTTTGCGCCAGGCCGGGACGCCGACCCGAAACGCAGGCCGTCACCGCTACGTTATTCAAAGTGGAAATACTAATATTTTGGACGGGAGCCATATGATGAATCATTTCACTTCTATCGCGCTCAGCGTATTAATGGTGAGCGCGGCTACGATTGGTGCGGCGAGTGCGGCACCGGGCGGCGTGCACGGGCCGCCACCGAGCCACGGAAACCCAAATGGCGCTCCGCCGATCGGCATGCCGGCAACCCAGGGCGACACCGATCGGGGGCTGAGCGAAGGTAAAGGCCACAACGACATTCACGGCGCGCACGTCATCGGCCGCGTGACTGGTCTCAACGGAAACGTCGTGACGGTATCGACGAATGGCAACATTCGGACGTTCACGCTGACGCCGGCCCAAATAGCCGAGATTCGAACGGGTGAACATCTCGTGATCTTCACCAACGGTGGCACAGCCGTGTCGCGAGTTGAACCCGCCGACGTGAGCCTTCGCGGCGTCGTCACGGGCTTTGCTCTCAGTCCCGCGTCGCACAAAACGATGGTCACGGTCCGCCTGCCAAACGGTAAGCTGAGAACAATCACGGTCGCCAACGAAGCGGCAGAAAATATGCAGCTTCGAAAAGGCGAGCCTGTCGTCGTGACGACCAACACCGCGTTCTTCACGCCGGCATCGATTCAAGTGAGCGCACATCCACACCAACCGTAACGGCGCATAAGCCAAGAAAGCACAAAAGGGCAAACGCCGAACCGTTTGCCCTTCTTTGCTCTTGTCGAGGCTCTGCTTAGCGCGCCAGCCGCGACGACCTCTGTGGTGCCTGGTGACCGCCGGCGCTGTATCCGAGGCCGAGATCGAGGTACGAGACATATAGGTTACAGCGGGGCAAGAAGTTTTGCGACCGAAGTCGATGCCGGCCGAGCTTCCAACTGATCCCACGCGCCTTCCTGAATGATCCGACCTTGTTCCACAGCCAACACGCGCGGGCACAGCTTTCTCAAGACATGCTCCTGATGATCGACGAGGATCATCGAAAAGCCATGTTCATTTCTCCAAACCAGCAAGGTACCAATGAGTTCGCGCACGACTTGCCGGTCGAGTCCAGCAAATGGTTCGTCGAGCAAAATCATTTGTGGCCGACGGGCTAGCATACGCGCAAAGGAGACTCTGCGCGCCTGGCCGCCCGAGAGGTCTTGCGCAGGAGCCAGCCATATCGCATCAAGCTGAAATCGCTCACGGAGTTCAGCCAACCAATGTTCCTGTGCGGTCCCATCTCCCGGCACTCCGAAGCGGACGTTCTCCGACACCGTCAAATGCGGAAACAGATGAGAATGCTGGGTCAGATATCCAACTGTTCGCTTATGCACGGGCAGCGATGGTGGAAAAAACTGCACACCATCGAAGCGCACGTAGCCTTCACTTGGCTCTTCAAGCCCAGCAATGCACGAAAGAACTGTGCTCTTGCCCGCGCCGGTGGGACCAAAGAACGCTACGGCCTCACCTTCGTCGACACGAATGGTAACGTCAACGATAAACTCCCGTCTGGGCTTTACGATGTGTGCATCAAGCATTTGAAACGCTGCGGCGTTGCGCAAGGATGTGGAAGATCCAGGGTAGCGGCAGCGCCGTTAGCATGAAAATGACGAGGAGCGGCATGACCGCAGGCAAACCAAAGTTCTGCAAATGTATCCAGAGCTGCACGGGCATGCCGGCGGGATAGTACGCGGTGATCATGACAGCCCCGAATTCACCAAGGGCCCTTGCCCAAGCCAAACTTAATGCCGCGGCGAGCCCAACACCGGCGAGCGGGAACGTCACGGCCCAAAAAGTTGGCCAAGGCGACTTGCCGAGTAACGCAGCCTGATTTTCTAGCGCGACGGGAACGCCATTCAGTGCAGCAACCGCACCCAGGATGTAGTATCCAGCGCTAACGTACACCTGGGTCGCAACGAAAGCCGTCGCGCTATTCGAAGTCGGCACGCCAAGCTTCAGTAGCCAGCGCCCCAGCGGGTCATGCGGCCCGAACGCGATCGAAAACAAGATGCCAAGCGCAAGCGGCGGCAACAAGATGGAAAGCAAAAAGACGGCTTGCCACCAAATGCGTTCCCGGATGTGGCACCGCGCAACGTACACGGCCACGGGAGTACCAAAGACAACGACGATCACCATAGCAATGCCCGTATAGACCAGCGACACCGCTGCCGAATCCAGTGTTGCCTGGGCCACGCCGCCGGACAAGCGCCACGGTCCGATGGGAGCGAGCAAGCCAACGAGCGGATACAGCGTGGCCAGCGCCACGCTGCCGACGCCAAGCCGCGCTATCCAATGCCGCCGCAGCACCGTTGATGTTATGGGCGTAGAGGTTTGGCATCCCCCGGTGGATCGTAGCTGTACTGGCGAAGTATCGCTTGCGCTTCGTCACCGCCAAGCCAGTTCACAAAATCTTGCGCGGCATGCGGACTGTGCGCATCTTTAAGGACAGCGGCGTAATACACAAGCGGCTCGGGGTGATAGACCTTGCCGGCCAGAGTAACGCTGACTCGAGAATAATCGCCCTCGAGACGGTCTGAGCCCAGATTAATGGCTTGTGGTAATCGAATGTATGGCAGCCCCAACGGCGGGGGTTGAGTCTTATAGGCCGATGACGCATCTAATTCCCCCGCCTGTAATCGGGCAAGAACCGTCGGCTCGGAAAAGATCTGACTTGGATTGATTACATCACCGAGAATGCGCTCGACGAGGTTAGGTTGCCGGTAATATTGAGCAGCAAGCTCCAGGCTAAAGATGATATTCCGGCCTTGCGGATCGGTGATGGGATCGGTTCTTCCAAACCGCATCCCCGGCTGCTCAAAAATTTGCCACCAGGGGATCGAGCCGGGCCTTTCCGTCTCTGCAAATCTCGACGCGAACTGACTGTCAGGGCTGTACGCGATAACCATTTCGGTTCTCGCGATGGGCGCCGCGATCTGGGCCTTGCCGGCTTTGAGAACCAGCTGCATGGGGCTGGGAGTCACTGAGATGAAGACATCCGGCTGGATGTTCCCTCCCTCGATCAAGCGCGCAAGCGCACTAGACCCTTGAGCGCGGCCGCGCAACTCGATAGTGAACTTTTTCGCGACTGCATCCCTTATTGGGCCCTCCATTAACGAGCCCATCGAACCCGCATAGGCCACTTCAAGTATTGTCTCGGTCTCTGCAAAGACCGAAGCAACCCCGCTCAAAGCCGCGCATGCCCCGAGCATGAAACCGCCGATGCGCTCGAGCGCCACCCGCCTGGGGACCAT
>Ga0207416_1004105_pt1 | contig 13016 bp, 21 predicted proteins | sample PaiPotPPM11metaG_FD_184107 | JGI IMG/M metagenome (GOLD analysis project Ga0207416, IMG submission 184107) | Iron sulfur acid spring bacterial and archeal communities from Banff, Canada, to study Microbial Dark Matter (Phase II) - Paint Pots PPM... ...
ACATCGGCGAAACCACGATGCGATTATCGAGATGTACGCCGCGAAGATCGATCGGCGAAAACAAGGAACTCATGCCCAAGTGGACCGCTCAATCGGTATAAGGGTTGCGGGATCGCGGCGCTCCCGCTTTATACAAGGCCGTTTTGAAATACCACGCCATTCCTATCGCCCAACTACGCGTCTTGAGCGCGATGACGTCGCAAGCAGTACTGGCCGAAGTCGCACGATCGCGAACACCCTGGCAGGCCTGCCGGAGTAGCGCGCGCCCTCGTGTGGCTACCGCGCAAAGCCGGAAGGCGAGTTGCTCCTGAGATCAAAATCTAGTGGCGATAAAGGGGCGACAGTGCATGGACCATCTCTCGAAGATCTCGTTACGTGAGAAGTTTGCAAGCTTCGACGAACTCTGGCAGCCCAAGATCGTCGCATGGGTAGACGACTTTGCCGTCAAACTCGTCAAGGTTGAGGGCGAGTTCGTCTGGCATCGTCACGACGATAATGACGAAGTATTCTTCGTCGTGACCGGTGGTATCCGTATGAAGTATCGACTAGGCGGCCGAGAGGACGAGGTCTTATTCGGGCCCGGGGAGATGCTCCGAATTCCTAAAGGCGTCGAGCATCTCCCAATCGCGTTGCCGGGCACCGAACTGATGCTGCTCGAGCGCGGCGATCTCGTGAACACCGGCAACGTCGAGGGCGACCGCACCGCGCCGCCCGCGACCATCTGAGACGCACCTTGGGAAACGCCAACGTTCGTGAGCAGCATGTTCGGCGCTGACGTATGGATCACGGCCGCCAACGTGTTGTATCTGGTGTCGTATTCCGTACACGACATCCTCTGGCTGCGGGTTCTAACGGTAGTGGCGGCGCTGTTACTCATCCCGTACTACTATCTGCAACCCGTGCCGTTGTGGATGCCGATCACCTGGAATCTGGTTTTCCTTGCGATTAACGGGTATTGGATCGTGCGGCTGATGCTCGAAAGACGGCCGGTGTACCTGACGGCCGACGAGCGGCGCCTCCGCGATCTCGCATTCCCATCGCTCACACCGCGGGAAGCGCTGAACCTTTATAAGATGGGTGTGTGGGACGACATCCCACCCGGCGCCTCAATCGTGGAGCACGATAACTCATCCGCGCGCTTTTCAGTGATTCTTTTCGGAGTCGCCGACGTGAAACAGAACGGCGAAAAGATCGCGGAATTGGGCGAGGGCCAATTCGTCGGAGGGCTCGACTCGCGAGCCGATGAGGCATCGGACATCGACGTCGTCGTCCGCACTCCCGTCCGCGTCATGTGCTGGGCGCGTATCCGGCTCCAAGCATTTCTCAAGGACAGACCCGACGTCGCGCTCGCGCTCGAGAGAAGCGTCGGGCTGCAACTCAGGCGCCTCCTCGACACGACGATCTCCAAACTACAACGCGGCACGACGTAACGACGCCGTGCTACAAACAAGGGCACATTTCATGGGATGACCGGGACTCGAAAGCGATACACTCGTCGGGTGCCGTCGGCTTAGATGCGGTTTTGTGCGTAGAATATGTGCTGCCACGCTAGCATCCGGCGGCCTTGGTCAACAATCAGTCAACAAAACTGCGCAAAGTACTCGTTCAGCCTGTTCTCCATTGCCATGCGCTTGCGTCCTCGACGCTCGACGAGATATGCCGATAATTCGGCTGACAATTTGGACGCGGTTTCTCGATCGAGCGAGAGCACTGGGTGGGGGAACATGATCGCATCCATTGGCAGGCCCTTGAAGAGTGACCACCATCGGCGCTTGATCGCGGGGGGGGTCGTGTCCGCTTGTGCATCGTGGAGAGCCCATAGGCGCATATTGATCTCGTGGGCGACATCGTACGTTAGCGTCGGGCGCACGTTCTGTCGTAGGTGGTTGTAAACCCACGATGAGTCGCGCTGGCTCAAGCGCTCCCTGCCATCGGCCTTCGCCTTAGCCCACGCTGCGGGCGTAAATGCCGTTTCGTGGTAACACACCCAGTCGCCATTGGGCTTTTTAAAGCCCTGGACTTCAGCGAGTTTCGTGATAGTAGTCGTCGGCATCATTTGGGCGCACGCTGTCCGAACAGCCTCGCGAAATCGCCTCGTCTCGCCTATGGTAAGGGCAGGCTTTTTTGGTCGTCCCACGTTGGGCGCTCCCTATAATTAGTACAGAACCATCTATTTATACCAATTACACACCCTGTGCGCAAGCGCGCTACTGCGCGACAATGGGCACCATGAATATAGTCGCACAGTCGCGCCTCACCGTCACCGTTACTGAATGCGCGAATCTGCTTGGTATTTCTCGCGATCTCTGTTACGCGCAGATCCGGCTTGGGGCGATCCCGTCAATACGTCTTGGCCGGCGACTCGTCGTGCCGCGCTTGGCGCTGGAGCACATGATCGCGACCGTTGGGACGACCAAATGACGACCCTGCTCTATTTGTTGATGCGCCGGGATCGCGTTACGGAACGCGGGCTCGCGCGCGAGATCGGATGTAACGTCGGGACCGTCGCCCGCTGGGTTCGCGGCGAGCATTCTCCCCTACCGGTTTACGTAAAGGCGCTCGAGGAACGGTTCGGCGTCCCAATAGATCAGCTTTTAGCGGAGGTGGCCGTCAATGCGTAAGCGCCCCGTACGACACTACGGCAAAATCCCCGAGCCCTACCTGGCGAGCGAGATCGCTCGCCGATCTGAATATCGCGACCTCGCTCCTACGGCAAGCGCGACCATCGACCGCTGGCCAAAGCGGCGCAAAAAGGAGACATTATCATGAGCAAATTTCGATTCCAAGTACGTGAGGATGGCTCGATCGAACCATCCGACGGCACACAGCCGGACGACACCGAACAGGATGATTCCGCGAACGAACCGATCGATCTCGGGATGCCGGGACTGAACGCCGCCGACGAAGCAATCAGCGATCACCTCGGCGATTGTGGTGAAACAGGCGAAGGCAACCTGCTGGAAGCGCAACGGAACATCGACAACGCGAGATCGAATTTGCGCCAACATGCCATGACCTCGCATCACGCAAACGTAGCCGGAGACGACGACGGGCCCGCAGACGATGCACTCGCTGAGTCGTTTCGCCAGCGCCCGACGGTCACGTTATCGTTGCGCGAACGAGCGGCACCACGCCGTGCTCGAGCGATCAAAATCGAATGTCTAGGGCCGCGCTGATGGAAACGAAAAACACAAGCGCGATCCTCGCGGAAATGGATCCTGGCGCCGAGCGCATCAAAGCCTTGCGCGCCGCAGAAGCGGCGGCTCAGAAGGCTTCGGCCCAAGCCGAGATCGCCAACGAAGAGCAGATCGGAGGCTCGCTGAAGGCGCTGCGAGACGCCGCGGCTCAAGCCTTCGAGCGCCACGCAAACGCTGAGAAACGACGCGTGGCGTTTTACGGCGATACATTGGCACCAGCGCACGAGCGATACACGGCAGCGACCAGCGAACACGCCACGTTGCAGGCGGCGGCGGAGGACGCACGACGCGAGTCCGATCGGCTTGCCGGCGAGTTGCGCGCACTTGAAACCAGCGCGAAGTCACCCTACCGCTTCACCGGGCCTAATAACACGCTCGACGACGCGAGTTTGGCCTACGCGCTAAGCCTCGTTCGACGCGATGATTCATCGATGAGCGTGTACTCATTCGCGGGCATCGGGCGCGTTGGAGTCGCTGGAGACGGCAACGCCTGGAATGCGTTGATGGCGCATGAGATGCGGGTCCCAGGCGCGGACAGGCGTGCGTTTCACCAACGCCTAGCCGACGCGCTCGGCGTGTAGCAAAAGATGTCGGGGCGCGATTCTTGGCACCCCTGGTCGCGTTCCGATGGGCGGTTGGTAACAAGGCCGCCGGCCGAAGTCCCGAGATCACCCCATCGCCATAGAGCTATCGCCGTGGCTCCCTCCGGCGATGGGCGGGCTAGGCCAGCATCGATTCGTGGCGTTCCTTGTCCCGCGAATTGGTGCAGGGCAGTCGGCGGAATAGCCTCCCGCTGGCTGCCCAAGATTTTATCACCTACTGCCACGCCAACCCGGAGGCACCAGGTAACATGATCGAAAGAAAAAGCCCGACGCGGCAAACATCGGGCGAGACTGAGCTGGAAGCTCTTCGGGATTGTAACACCACCGGTACGCCGGCGCAAACAGCGCCCTTCGATGGGGTGATCCGATCGGGTCGCGACGTCGACGCGCTCGCGCTGCATGATCCGGCTGAGTACGATCGCCTATTGCGTGGGTTTTTCCGCCTTCTTGGCGATCGGCGCGAATGGTGGCACACCGACAACGACGACGCGCGCTGGAAGGCATGCGTCCAAGCCGCCACCCGTGCGATCGCGGAGCGTTCACGAATCGAAACGAGCGCACTAGCCCGCTACTTGCGCGATGGCGACTGCCCAGGCGCACGGAAGGCCGTCCTGGAGCTCGCACGCGGGATGTACGCCGGCAAGGCGGCCGCATGATCGACGACGCGCTGCTGGCGGACGGCCTGCGTCACCTGGGAGAGATCGAACACGGGCACAAAGCGCCCGCGGCGAACGGCGTCGTCACGCAACCGCCTAATCGTGCGCTCGACCTCGCAACGCTCGCCGACGTCGAGCCGGAAGCGATCGCATGGCTTTGGCGTGGCCGCATAGCGCGCGGGAAAGTCTCGATGGTCGTTGGCGACCCGGGCGACGGCAAGAGCTACCTTTCGCTCGCGATCGCGGCCGCAATCTCGCGCGGTCACGCGCTTCCTGATGGAGAGGCCGCGGCGCCGGCGGACTGCCTGCTCTGGAATGGCGAAGACGGGCTCGAGGATACCATCCGCGTCCGCGCAGAGCGCGTGGGTGCCGACCTCGCCCGCATTCACGTCATCTGCGGCACGATCGACAGTAACGGGCAACGCGAATCCTTTGGCCTACACCATGTGCACGAGCTCCACCGCGAGATTCTACGTCGCGGCAATATCGCCGCGGTCTTCATCGATCCGCTCGGCGCACTCCTGGCCGGCGTCGACGCCCACCGGGACGCAGAGGTGCGCACCGCGCTCCAGCCCCTCGCAGATCTCGCCCGCGAAACGGGCGTCGCGATCGTGCCTATTGCGCACCTGAACAAGGCGGCCGCGGGCCGTTCAATCTATCGCGTCGGAGGATCCATTGGATTCGTCGGGCTCGCGCGCAGCGTGTTGCTCGTTGCACGGGACCAGGACACCGGGCGCCGGGCGATCGTGCAGCTTAAGAGCAACGTCGCCGAGCAAGTCCAACCGGTCGAGTTCCGGATCGATAACGAAGGGTTATGGTGGATGGGCGTGGCCGATGATCTCACGGCCGATCGGATGCTCGCCCCAGCGATCGATGGGAACGAGCGCTCCGCGCGCGACGAAGCCCGGACCGCAATCCTCGAAGCGCTCAGCGACGCCGGCGGAGAATTACGGGCGCGCGATCTAGACAAAGCCGTCCTCGAAACCGGAGTCTCTCAGCGAACCTACCATCGCGCCCGCGCCGAGCTCGCTAGCGATGGCAAAATCAGTCGGCAGCGAAGCGGCTTTCAGGGCGAAGTGCGATGGGCACTCCCATACTCCGCCACTCTTCGCCACGATGGCACCGAACACAAAAACGTGGCGAACAATGGCGAGCTTGGCGAACAATGCGAACCATACTCCGCCACACCATCCCATACTTCGCCACCAAAACACATACTTAGCCATAGTAGTGTGACTACGCGTGCGCGCGCGAGCGAGCATGGCAAGCTTTGCTCTCGTTGCCGTGGCATCGCCCAATGCTATGAGATGCCCGAAGGCTTCGTGTGCACGAGTTGCTTACCGGAGGTAAACTAAGTGCCCGGCATTCGGTGTCGCGTTTGCGACCATGTGGAAAGGCGAGCAATCGACACAGCATTAGCGACGGCGAGCGTCCGAGCCATTGCGGGACAGTTCGGGTTAACACGGTCTTCTGTCCAGAGGCACAAGGTTGGACACCTAGCACCGGCCGTCGCTCGCGTCGCTGCTCGCCGTGAAGAACTCGGCGCTGAAGCGTTGATTTCGCGACTCGTCGGTTATCTCGAAGAAGCCGAGCACGGAATCGAGATTGCCAAGGGCGCTCGCGATCTGCAGGGTCTAGCGCGCTGCATCAAAGAGGCGCGCGAGACGGCGGTCTACATCGGCAAGACGATCGGGCTCTGGACGGACAAGCCGTCGACGTACATCGATGCTCGAACGCAGGTCAACAATCTTGGCGCGCTCTCGATCGATGAACTGCGGTCGCTCGCGCAGCTCGGCACGTCAGCGAAGCCGGAAAGGGTCGCGATCGCGGGCGAATTCACCGAAACGACCCGAGGCGATTCGTGCTAGTCCTTCTCTGTGTCGCGCCGAGCCTTGGCGCCGTGTTTTTTGAGCGCATCGGCAAGGTCGTGCCGGCCGAGCAATTCCCGAAGCGCGATCTCGACGAACATCGATACCGAGGCGTGGATACCTTGCCGCTTCAAGGCCGCACGAGCCTCGTCCATACGAATCGCGACCTCTGTATCGACCAGGGCCTGGACACGGGCCGTAGCGGGCAGCGCTGGCCCCTTTTTCGCCATGCCGACCGTACTTCGTGGCAAGCAAGAGCGCTGCATCCTTTCTCCTCTCTTGCGCTTTTGCTCAATAGTGCTATTATTACAATACCGAAGCAGACTGTAAGAAAGGCACATGATGACGGGCAAGATTATCGTCCTGGCGGACTACCGGAAGAGCAGCGACAAGCCGCTTCCGCCGGCAACACCCGCGGTGGCGATCTCGATGAGGCTCGCCGCATGAAGCGCCGCGATAGTAAGCCGCGCGCCGTCGTCGGCTATCTGCGCGTCAGTACCTCGGAGCAGGCGCAGTCGGGCTTCTCGCTCGATGCCCAGCGCGCTCAGGTTGAGATGTTCGCGAGCTGCTCGCAGCGCTTCCAGCCGATCGACGACTTCCTGGTCGACGACGGCTTCTCGGGTTCGTCGCTCGATCGGCCGGCGATGAATGCCCTCGTACGGCGGATCGAACGTCGTGAGATCGCGGCGGTGTACGTCACGAAGCTCGATCGCTTGAGTCGCAACCTTCGCGATATCCTCGGCTTGCTCGATGCCTGCCAGCGCACCGAGACCGCGCTGCTCAGCGCCTCCGAGACGCTCGATACATCGTCGGCCGTCGGCCGCATGGTCGTTCACTTGCTCGGCACCTTCGCGGAGTTCGAGCGCGGTCGGATCTCGGAGCGCACGTCCGACGTGCTTGGCTACAAGCGCCGCGCCGGTAAGGTTTACTGTAAGACGGCGCCGTTCGGCTACCGTCACGATGGCCAACACCTCGTCGAGGTTGGCGACGAGCAGTCGGCGCTCGCGGAGATGCGCGAGCTGCACGGCAACGGTGCGCCGTACCGGGAGATCATCGCCATGCTCGATGCCCGTGGCATACGGCCGCATCGTGGCGCCAAGTGGTATGCCAGCACCGTGCGCGCCGTACTGCAGAGCCGCATGAACCAGGAAGCCGTATGAGCGGCCGTCGCCCGCCGTTCCCCGACGCGCCGCACGTCCTGCCGACTCCGCACGAGCCGATCGATGCGGCGCTACACGAATTGAAAAAGCGCATGGAGCGTTCCGGCGTCCTCTACGAGGTTGCGCGGCATGCGTCGTTCCTGTCAAAGCGCGCGCGGAGCCAGAAGAAACGTGACCGCGCGCGCAAACGTCGCGAGGTAGCGGCATGAGTCAGGCCACCGCGATCGCCGAAGCGGCGAAGGCCGAACTCGCACGGCGGTCGTTGCTCGACTTCTGCAAGCGGATGAACCCGTACTTTTCCGCGCCGGCGCACCTGCGCTACATCGCGGACCGGCTCGAAGCCGTCAAGCGCGGCGAGGTCAAGCGGCTCGCGATCTCGGTGCATCCCGGTTCGGGCAAGTCGACACTTTTACAGCACTTCGCGGCCTGGTTCTTTGGTCAGGATGCACGGCAGCGCATCATCGCAACCTCGGCGGGCGCGGAATTAGCCGAACGAAACAGCCGCGCCACGCGCGGGCTCTTCGCTGAAGATGAATGGCCGTTCCCTGCACGGATTAGCGCCGCGACGACGGCGCAGCATCGCTGGGACACCGACGCGGGTGGTGGCCTCGTTGCAGTTGGGGTCGATGCAATTATAACCGGATGGCGGGCGAACCTCATCATTTGCGACGACTTGCAGAACAACGCCGGCAACGAAAACGAACGCGTGCGCCTGTGGCAATGGTTTACCGAGATATTGCAGCCGAGGCTTGAGCCGGGTGGCGCGATCGTCGTGGTGCAAACGCGTTGGACCGAGGATGACCTCGTTGGCCGGATTATTGCGAGCGACGATGGCGCAGCATGGGAGATCGTGAATCTGCCCGCGTTGGCGGACGAGGGCGACGTGCTCGGGCGCAGCCCTGGCGAAGCGTTATGGCCAGAGCGTTTCGACGTTGCGGAGCTGGAACGCCGGCGGACGGCTATGGGAAGCCGGGCGTTCGAGTCGCAGTTCCTGGGTCGGCCCATACCGCTCACGGGAAATATGTTTCGGCCCGAATGGCTGCAGCGCTATACGCAAGCGGATCTCCCCGAGCGCTTCGATGTGCTTGCGATGGCGCTGGATTCTGCGAGTAAGACGGGCGTTGGGAACGACTATAGCGCGATCGCTGTCGTTGGGATGGCGCACGATGCGTACTATCTACTCGACGTGCGGCGCCGGAAGGTCGAATATCCCGAGCTCGTGCGATTGCTTGTGAACACGTATGACGAGCACAAGCCAAGCGCCGTTTATATCGAGGATGCAAGTTCGGGAACGGCGCTGCTGCAAGAGCTGCGCCGCGAGACGCGCTTGCCGGTTGTGGGCGTGCGCGCCGCCGGCTCAAAGATCACGCGCGTCGAGTCGGTGCTTGGGCTCTTCGAAGCCGGGCGCGTGCGGCTTCCGATCGATGCGCCGTGGCTGCTGGAGTTCGAGCGCGAATTGTTCGCCTTTCCAAATGCGAAGCACGACGACATGGTTGACGCCGTAGTTCTCGCGTTAACAAAACTTCGCGATCAGTCATCGTCGCGGCCGTGCCTGATTCGCATGGGGCCGTAAGGAGGACCTATGTTCAAAGCATTTGGTATTCGGGTACAGCGGGGACAGGAGCGCGACCCCGATCTCGCGCCGGCGCGCGGGGAACCGCCGCACCCGATCGCGACGGCGTTGCGTGCGACCCGTTGGGCATATCACTACTCGTGCGACGAGGTTCGGGATGCGCAAAGGCTGCGCGTCACGTTCGATCTGTGCGTTCTGCAAATGGTCGAAGGCCGGTTGGTGCCATGGGTGTTCGTCGACGAGTTCGACCCCCGCCCGCGCTCCGTTGGCGGCATTGATTCTCGGCCGCGCGCGGTCCGGACGCCCGAGGGGCTTGAACGCCACCGGGAACGCTGCATCGAAGACGCCGGCATGCGCGGTAAGCTCGTCGCGGCATATGCCAAGGCGCACCGGAAGAAAGACGTTGGCTACCTCCCCGTTTGGAAGAACGTCGAGATCGATCGCGTGCAAATCGACGCAGCCGCGATCGGCATCATCGTTCCACTCCGCTAGACCCCAAAACACACAAGTGCCCCGGCGGCGCCGAAACGCCCCGAGGCCGATCATAGAAAGGTACTTCCATGACAACCACTATCGTAGCAGACCCGACAACCACCGCTCAAGCGACCTTCGCAGACCTTACCGAGCGCGTGGGACCCGCGCGCTTCTTAAGTGCAATGAGCCGCCTTCACGCCATTAGCGAGGGACTCGACGCTTTCTACCAGCTCGCGAATCTTGCGGAGGACGCGCAGAGCGTGGCCTTCACGATCCAGAGCGCAATTCGAGAAAACCGAATCCCGTCACGCACCGAACTTGAAGCCGTTCGCTCTATTTTCGACCGCCTCAACGCGCTTGAAGATGGTGACGGGGGCGAACACTTCAACGACATGAAGTCTCTGGCTTACGGCGGCGAGAACGGCGTCGAATTTCTTCTCGGCGAGCTCGCGATCGAACCGAACGGCGACGTGGTTTTGCTGGAGAACGCGAGCGAAGACGCCAAGAGTGAGGCGATCGTATAATGGGCGTTTCTCGAAAGTTGCCGGAGATTCCAACGGTGGTGGTTCCGGTGTCGCAAATCGAGCGCATTATTGTGCCCGATACGCCTGCGGGGCGCAATGTCGTGCGCGCGCTGATCGCTATGAAAGCGAGCGTCGAATGTCAGAAACCACAAGAAGCCGCGGAGAGCAAGGATGCAGACTAGCCGAAATGCGCCATGCCCGTGCGGTAGCGGGCGCAAATACAAAGTGTGCTGCCTTGCGAAAGATGAGGCTGCGCGCAAGCCGCATACCGGCCAAGATGCCGTGCTTGTATGCATGCCAACGCGCGGCACGATCTCGTATGAGACGCACCTTGCATTGCGAAACAACATGGGCGGCGTTGCGCACGCCGTCCTCTTTGCGGCGCGGCAGCCTATTGTTCAAGCTCGAAACGGCTTAGCACGCGCCGCCCTAGACGCGGCGGCGGCGCATGGGTTCAATTTCACGCCGCGCGAAATGTTCGTGCTTTGGGCTGACGATGACGCGTGGTGGATTCCGGAGACAGTTCCGGTTATGCTGAAGGCCATGCGCGAGCTGCCGAAGATCGATGCCCTATTTGGGAAGTTCGGCGTAAGAGCGCCCTATGGGAAGATAGTGGCGCTTCGCGACGCCGATGATCCAGAAAGCTTCCCAAGGGAGGGCGTAGATTGCGAGAACGGGGAGATCGTGCAGATCGAGCGTGCCGGGTTTCACTTCGTGTTGATGCGTTTATCGCTACTGAAACGGGTGGGGCCCGATCCCTTCGCGCTTCTATCCGATCAAGGTGTTGGCGAGGACTACGTTTTTTGCGATCGCGCGATAGCGGCTGGCGCTACGCTGGCGGTCGGCATGGGGCTGCCGGTCTTTCATCTGGACCCGTCGGACGGCACGGCCTATTTGCCAGGCATGCCTGCGATGATCATGGATGGCAACAGGATTTGTAACATGTCCACGGACCACGCAACGGCGGACGGACGCATTAAGACGGCCGAGAAGCGCGAATACGGCGGCCTCGCCAAGATGGAAGAGCTTTACGCGGAAACCGATCGCATCATCGCGGGAAGAGCGATCGAGATCGAGCAGCGTCGAGCGGTATTCGCGAGCAAAGGAGCAGCACAATGATCCTACGGCATTCCTCATGGCTTGTATTCGTGGCCTTGATCTTGACTCCAAGCGTGGCTTGCGCCGACGCGACCTTAAACTCACCGCTGCGCGTAACACTTTCCGATGGGGCGGCGGCTGCTTCTCGGCAGGAATGCGGTGCGGGCGACCTTTGCGGGAGGCTTAGGCTTCCAAGCGGCGACGTCTTGCGGATATATTCCGAAGGGTCGGCCAAATGCCAACCTTACCGGCTCAAAATTGTGCGGATGCACGGGAGCACGGTACTTTTTTCGTACGATGCGCGCACCCGCATGATGACCAAGAGCGAGAATTGGAGTCGTCTAAGCGGCCAGAACTGCCTGTTTGTTGATACGTATCTCATCCTTGACGAAGGCCGCGTACAAATGGGCGTATTCCAAAACGATAATGGGTCGCTTTCTGTTCGTTTTGCATCGGTGAATCAAGCGCCATCGGGGGCGCCATAATGCGCGGTGTCGGTGGTAAGCGATGAGAGGCCACGTCAAGAAGCGCGGCAAGGATTCATACACGGTGTGGATAGAGCTGCCGCGGCTCGATGGCAAACGCCGGCGGGAAACGCTTACAGTTCGCGGCTCGCGCAAAGAGGCCGACGCGAAGCTCGCTAAGCGCATCGTCGAGATCGAAGCGGGCATCGTCGGGACGGGCTCGGACACAACGGTCAGGCAGTTCATGGCAACGTGGATTGCGCGAAAGCGGGAGTCGGATCTGGCCTATTCCACCGTCGACCGCTATGCGCAGATCGTCGAGCGCTTCATCGATCCGATCCTCGGCAAGCTCATCATGACCAAACTGCGGCCGCTCCACATCGAAGGCGCTGTAGCGGCGTGGCGCCGCATGCCGCATGCCAAGGACAAGAAGCGCTGCATCAGTCAGCGGACGGTTCACCATATCTATTCGGTGCTGCGCACGGCGCTGAATCAAGCGCAGCGCTGGAGCGTTATCGATCGCAACCCGTGCGCAAATGTCGAGCGCGTTGCGAAAGGACGCTCCACCGGGAAGGCGATCGACGAAACGCAGGCACTTCGACTGATTGAGCGCCTGCGCGGCGACCCGTTAGAGTTCCCGACGCTCCTCGCCCTGATGACCGGCCTGCGACGCGGCGAACTGCTCGCTCTGCGCTGGAGCGACGTCGACCTCGAGAAAGGAGCGTTGCGTGTCTGCCGATCGCTCGAGGTCGTTGGCTTAGACGAACTGCGTTTCAAGGAACCCAAGACGGCAAAGAGCGTCCGCACTGTGGCGCTGCCATCGCAAGCCGTCGCTGCGCTCAAACGTCACCGGGCGATCCAGCGCGAGCACATCATGCGCTACCGCGACGTGTACGTCGACCAGGACATGATCTTCCCGGCCGTCGACGGCCTCCCGTGGCACCCCAAACGATTCTCGGCCGCCTTCTTCCGCCGAATGAAAGCCCTAGAGGTCGACGTGAGCTTTCACGGCCTGCGCCACTCGTACGCATCGATACTGCTCCGCGCCGGCACGCCGCTCAAGATCGCCTCAGAGGCGCTTGGGCATACGAGCGTGGCGATCACGGCGGACCTCTACACGCACGTCCTGGGCGGCCTACAGCGCGACGCGGCCGACCGCCTGGGATCCGTCTTCGAAGCGGCGCAGATCGAAGCGGATAGCGCCGGTCAACAAACGGTCAACAACTTAGGGGCCAAGAATGCGAAAAGCGCCGTCACATAAGGGCGAATTTAATGGGATGACCGGGACTCGAACCCGGACGCTCTTTCGAACTGCAGATTTTAAGTCTGCTGTGTCTACCGATTCCACCATCATCCCGTGGGACACTATCGGCTACTGCTGATAGTGTTCTACCGTGCTT
>Ga0207416_1004106_pt1 | contig 13015 bp, 11 predicted proteins | sample PaiPotPPM11metaG_FD_184107 | JGI IMG/M metagenome (GOLD analysis project Ga0207416, IMG submission 184107) | Iron sulfur acid spring bacterial and archeal communities from Banff, Canada, to study Microbial Dark Matter (Phase II) - Paint Pots PPM... ...
CCCTTCATCCACTCCCCTCCCGCCCCTACAGCATTCAAAAAAACCTACCAGTGAAAGCTCACGCTATAGTGTTCGTAAAAAACTGCTGATGGTAGCTAAAAATATGTCCGGCTGCTCCAGGTTGGAGAGATGCCCCGCGTTTGGAATGACAACAAATTGCGCGCCGGGGATGAGTTCGGCGTATGCCTGAGCCTCAAAGGGAGGGATAAGAGCATCCTGCTGGCCTACAATCACCAATGTGGGGCAGGAGATGCCTGCCAGCAGATCGCTGGAATCGGCTCGCTGCGCCATGCCGCGTGATGCCGCCGCGATGCCGGGTGTAGTGGCGGCGTTTATCATCTGGCGCACGTGCGTTTCTACCGATGAATCATGCTGGCGCGTGTAATCGGAGATTAAACGTGGAAGTTGCAGGTCAGCAATGGCGGTCGTACCCTGCGTTTCAGCGATGCGCGCCACCTCTTCGCGATTCGCCTGCCTGTCGGGAGGATCGGCTGCCGGGCGAGTATCGGCCAGGATAAGCCCGGCGATACGTTGCGCATAGTGGCGCCAGCAAGCAAAAGTCACGTAGCCGCCCATCGAGAGGCCGCATAAGACAGCTTGCTCAATGCCGAGATGGTCCATCAAGGCCACAACATCCCCGGCCAATACATCCATCGTCGAAATCTCGCCGGCAACGTCGCTTTCGCCAAAGCCGCGCCAGTCGAGCGAGACAAGGCGATAACGCTGCTCGTCGAGCAGCGCGGCTATCTCTCCATCCCACATGGTGCGATTCAAGGGGAAGGCGTGCAGGAAGATCACCGGCAGCCCGATGCCGTGATCGCTATAAGCGATTTGCGTGTTGTTCAGAGCTACTTTCATGCGTTCGCTTCGGCTCCGTCGGCCTGTTCGTGGGCATGGTAGGAACTGCGCACAAAGGGGCCGGATTCGACGTGGCGGAATCCCATCTTCTTGCCTTCGGCTTTGAGGGCGGCAAACTCTTCTAACGGCACGTAGCGTTGAATGGGCAGGTGCTGGAACGAGGGGCGCAGGTACTGGCCGATGGTGAGAATGTCCACATCATGCTCGTGCATATCCTGCATCACTTCGAGAATTTCGTCCCAGGTCTCGCCGAGTCCCAGCATGAAGCCGGACTTGGTGGGCGCGGCGGGATTCATTTCTTTGGCCCACTTCAAGACTTGCAGCGAGCGTTTATAGATGGCCTGTGGACGCACACGCCTGTACAGGCGCGGCACGGTCTCCACGTTGTGGTTGAAGACGTTGGGGCGAGCATCGATGACCGTTTGCAGGGCTTCGTAGACGCCCTTGAAATCGGGTGTCAGCACTTCAATGCGACATTCAGGGTTGAGACGCCGAATCCAGCGGATGGTTGAGGCGAAGATGGCAGCGCCGCCATCTTTGAGTTCATCGCGGTTGACGGAGGTAACGACGGCATGACGCAGGCCCATTTTCTGCACAGCTTCAGCGACCCGTTTTGGTTCTTCCCAGTCGAGTCCGATAGGGCGACCGGTCTCTACAGCGCAAAAACCGCAACTGCGCGTGCAAACGCGGCCCAGGATCATGAAGGTAGCGGTTTTGTGACCCCAGCATTCGCCGATATTGGGGCAGCGCGCCTCTTCGCACACCGTGTGCAGCTCTTTGCTGCGCATCAGCTGCTTGAGGCTGTCGTAGTTCTCACCCTTTGGAGGGCGCACCCTGAGCCATTCAGGGCGGCGCTCCGGTATGATGGTCGCCATAGTGTTTTCCTTCTGTTAATACACGTCGATTTCGCGCCCGTAGCTTTGCAATTTTGTACGCACAGCCTGCAGGAAGCCGCCCGCGCCCGCGCCATCGAGGATGCGATGGTCGAACGAGAGGCACAGGTACATCATCGAGCGCACGGCGATGGCGTCGTCTTCGATAACCACCGGGCGTTTGACGACGGCGTCCATGCTCAGGATGCCAGCGTGCGGCTGGTTGATGATTGGGACTGAGATGATCGTACCAAATGTACCGGGATTGTTCACCACAAAAGTGCTGTTTTGCATATCCTGCACGGTCAGTTTGTTGGCACGGGCGCGCTGCGCGATGGCGGCGATTTGCTTCGCCAGCCCCGCGATGGTGAACTGGTCGGTGTCGTAAAGGGTGGGTACTACCAGCCCGGCATCGGTAGCAACGGCCATACCCAGGTTGATACGCTTCTTTATAATGATCTTGTTGTCTTCTGTCCAACTGGAATTGATGAGCGGGAACTTGCGGATGCCCTCGCACACGGCCTTCATGACGAATGGCACGAAGCTGATGCTGTGACCTTCACGCTTCTTGAAGTCCTCTTTGTTCTTCTCCAGCCATTTGGCGATATTGGTCATATCGACTTCGACGACGGTGGTGGCATGGGGCGAGGTGCGCTTGCTGCGCACCATGTGTTCGGCAATCGCCAGGCGCATCCGGCTCGGCACCATCAGTTCTTCGTCAGCACCGGCAATGGTAGTAACGGGTTCGGGTTTTGCCTCAGCGGGCGCGATATAGGTAGGCTGCGCAACGGGGGCGGGCGCTGGCGTGGTGTAGCGGGTAGCAGGAACAACCGGCGAGGCGTTGCGCTGCTCGACGTAGGCGAGTATATCTTCTTTGCGCACGCGACCGCCTGCGCCTGTGCCGGGTACGTCGTTCAGATCGATGTCATGCTCGCGAGCGAGGCGACGCGCCAGGGGCGAGATGCGCTGTCGCTCTTCCTCGCCTATACGCGCTGGCCGGGCGGCTGCTTTTGAGCCGTTACTATCGCTGCTGGCGCTCTGCTGATCCATAACGGCGATATTGGCGCGTTCGGGACTCTTGACGGGCGCGGCATCGGGACCAGGAGCAGCGTCGGGAGGGGGAGTACTGGCGACATCGGCATTCTCTTCGATGAGCGCGATATCGACGCCCACCGCTACAGTCTCGTCGGCTTGCACCAGGATTTTGGCGAGGCGACCGGCTACCGGCGATGGCAGTTCGGCGTTGATTTTATCGGTGATGATTTCGGCGAGCGATTCGTCCTTCTCGATCCAGTCGCCCTCTTTTTTCAGCCAGCTTCCGACCGTCCCTTCCGCGACGGATTCGCCCAGGCGCGGCATTTTCACAGGTGTTGGCATAATGTTGACTCCTTTGTCAATCTATCAGTACGCGGCAAGTTTGCGCGCGGCAACTAGAATTTTATCGGCGTTGGGCAGGAATGCGTCCTCCAACGGAGGCGCGTATGGAAACGGCGCGTCGGGTGCGGCCACGCGCATGATCGGCCCGTCGAGATATTCAAACAGGTCTTCGGCCAGAATTGCCGATAGTTCCGCGCCGACGCCGCCGGTCAGCGTGTCCTCGTGAACAATCAGGACTTTGTTGGTGCGTTTGACCGATTCCAGAATAGCTTCGCGGTCAAGCGGGACAAGGCTGCGCAGGTCAAGCACTTCGGCGCTAATGTCGTCTTCCTCTTCAAGTGTTTGCGCGGCCTTGAGGGATTGATGCACCATCGTGCCATAGGTAAGGATGGTCATATCGTCGCCAGGGCGGCGGATAATGGCCTTGCCTATCGGCACGATGTAGTCCTCGCCGGGTAGTTCTTCGCGCAATTCGGGCATTCGATAGAGCAGCTTGTGTTCCAGGTATAACACCGGGTTGTTGTCACGGATGGCGGCCTTGAGCAGCCCTTTGGCATCGTAAGTGGTGGATGGCACGACTACCTTGATGCCGGGAACATGGAAAAACCAGGCTTCCGGGCTGAGCGAATGGAAGGGACCACCCTTGACGCCGCCGCCGGAGGGGCCGCGAATGACCATGGGCGCGGGAATGCCGCTGCGCCAGTAAAACTTGCTCGCCATGTTGACGATCTGGTCGAAGCCGCAGGTGATGAAGTCGATAAACTGCATCTCGGCGATGGGGCGCATCCCCATGATGGCCGCGCCAACGGCTGAGCCGATGATAGCCGCCTCCGCCATCGGCGTATCGATGACGCGCTCCGGCCCGAACTCTTCCAGCAAGCCCACGTTGACCTTGAACGCGCCACCGTAAGTGCCGACGTCCTCGCCCAGCAGGAAAACGGTTTCGTCGCGCCGCATTTCCTCGCGCATGGCCTGACCAATCGCTTCTAAATAGGTAACAGCCGTCATCGCTTCCCTACCTCCTGCGCCTCAAAGCGGGTGACGCTCGCGTCCTCTGCTACGGTGTTGAAAGGCTTGCCTGTGCGCGTGTCGAGGGCATTGACGTAGCGCGGGTCGGTCGCGCCGGGTTCGCCGATGATGGAGATGGGACCATCGGGCGCGTAGACATAATCGGCAACGGTGGCTCCGTCGGGCGCGGGACTCGATTCCGCGAAGCTGACAGCATCATCCACAACCGCCTTGACTTTTGCTTCGATTTCGGCTTTGACGGCCTCTGGAAGCAGGCCCTTTTCCTCAAGGTACGCCTCGAAGCGTTTGATGGGATCTTTACGCAGCCATTCTTCGCGCAATTCGGGCGGCACGTAATCGGCCCTGTCGGCCTCGGAATGGCCGCGCACGCGGAAGGTTTTGCATTCGACCAGCGCGGGGCCTTTGCCGCTGCGCGTATGTTTTACGGCCCGCTCGACGGCGTCCATGACTTTGGTTACGTCGTTGCCGTCAACGTGCTCGCTCGGCATCCCGTAAGCCTTGGCGCGGTCGGAGAGATTTTCGATGGCAAACTGTTTATGTGTCGGGGTGGAGTAGGCATAGCCGTTGTTTTCGATAATGAACACGATGGGCAGTTTCTGTACCGAGGCGAAATTCAGCCCTTCGTGGAATGGCCCGGTGTTGGTTGCGCCATCTCCGCAGGGAGCCATGACGATGGTATCGCGTTTGCGCATCTTCATGGTCAATGCCACGCCGCAGGCCACCGGCAGCGATTCGCCCAACATGCTGATGGAGGGGACGATGCCGTGATGCATGTCGCCGATGTGCAGCGTGCCGTCTCGTCCAAGCGTAGGTGAGTTGCCACGCGCCAGCCATTGACACATCACAGCGCTCGGTGAGCCGCCGCGCGTGAGGTGCATCCCCAGGTCGCGGTGCTGCGGTACAATAATGTCGCCATCGCGCAGCGTCATCGCCGCGCCGATGCTAGTGGCCTCGTGTCCCTGCCCGGTATAGACGCCGCCAACCACGCGCCCCTGCAAAAAGAGCGTGCGCGTGCGGTCTTCCACGGCGCGTGTGAGACGCATCAAATAATAAATCTGTAGCAGGTCCGCCCGCTCCAGTTGCATAGTTAGCCTTCCTTTACTGGTCTGATATCGCGAAATATCAAGCGTCGTCGCTTATTGGTTCTGTGTGTTCATCCTAGCATCTGGAACGGAGGGGCGTCAAGTTGGGTGGACAAAGCAACGATGCTCTTTCCTGTAGAAGAGACATAGAGAAAGAACATTGCCAAGTGTTTGTCGGTGTTCTATGCAGCCGCCGATTCAAGCAGCAGGCGAACTACCGATTCGTCAGGCGCAATGACGGTAGCCTTAATTAACAGATTAAGAGCATCCGGTTTCGCCACCTGTGGCACCTTTTTTCGCGCAAAATCGGTCAGAGATGGAAAGCGCACCTCGATAACTTCAAGCAAAGCCTGTTGGAGTCCCTCTTGGAGTCCCTCGTCACGTCCTTGCTTCACAAGTTTTTGATATGTTGGAGTCTGCGATAGTGGATCGCTGTACATGGCAAAGATCCTTTCAATCCATTCCTGATCTTCATTGCCAAAAACCAGGTCTGCAAACAATTTGGATATCGAGAGCAAGCCAAACTGCTGCGCTTCTCCCAGATCTGCTACTACTTCTTTTATTATCATAGGGTCTGTTCCGCCTCTGGCAAGAACGAATAATGGTTTGAGTCCTATAAGTCCCGTTTCTTTGAGTTCTTCGACCGGAATAGCGGCTAACTCGATACTTAGATAATCAAACACCAGGATATCTTGCCCATCCAATCGCTGCCAACGTAAAGGCGGCTGCGGTACATCTCCAACATCCTTCAAGTAGATCACACACGAATAGACCGGCAGCTTGTGCTGATTTTGTGCCTCCACACTATATTGTAGCAGACGTTCCGCCATGTTTGGATCTCTGGTTGACTGGATTTCAATGTGAAAGAGCATACCTTTTCCATTATTCTCCAGCTCAATCTCTAAAACGGAATCCGCCTCAATGGTGCGAACCTTGTATTCGGTCTGAAGGTGACGCTTCACATGCGCTTCCTTCCAGAGCCATGTTACCAGGTCTTGCGCATTCTCACGAATGAAAATCTTGATACTATCATCCCAGTCTCCCATAACCAGACCTCGCCTACCTATATTTGCTAAAGCAAGTGTAACATAACCTGAGATTACTCACAAGGATACGATTAGATGCAAAGCGATAGATAATCACTGCACGTTCGTGTCGGGTCTTCTCTCCCGCTCGCTTGAACATAACCACAAAGACACATGCGCTGGCTGCATAGTTTCCTCCACCACTGCTACCAGCTGCTCGCGTAAGTGTTAATAACACATTCGAACGCCACCCATTTCGCGTATGTGGTAATATAAAACAAGCTCATCTAGCTCCGGTTGATTATTACTCTATTACGTCGAGCCGATATATTTGGCAAACCGGCTCGATCATCACAGTAGCACCTCAAAGGAGGATATTCATGGGCATGACCAACGATGGTCTTTCCTACTGGCAGGCAGAGACTGAGGGGATTGAACTCCTCAATACCACGCTGGGCGATCTTTTAGACAGCCGCGCTGACGAAATTCCGAATGTCGAAGCAGTCGTGTATTCTTGCTATCCTGAGTTTCGCGTCGCGTTGGATATTCGCTGGACGTATGCGGAGTACCGGGCGCGCGTTGACGCGACGGCGCGCGGGCTGATGGTGGGGGCTGCAAAAGGGAGACCACATAGCGGTGTGGGCGGCCAACCTGCCGGAATGGCTGTTGCTGATGTTTGGCGCGGCCAAGGCCGGGCTGGTGACGGTGACAGTCAATCCTGTGTATCGAGCGAACGAACTGGAATATGTGCTGAAACAGGGCGATGTGAAGGCGTTGTTCTTCATGGCACAGGTGCGCGATCACAACTGCCTGGCGACGGTGCGCTCGATGGTCATACCCGGCGAGAAGAACGGCGAAGTGAGCAGCGAAATCTTGCCAATGCTACGCTACGTGTGCCTGATGGGTATGCCTCCCGCCGGTTTGCTCGATCAGCAGGAGTGGCGGCCAACCATGTTTGGCGAGATGGTGGCAGGCGGCGCGGCTGTCAGCGCGGAGCAGTTGCGCGAGCGGCAGGCGTCGGTGAAGCCGAAAGACCCCACGTTGATCCTGTATACTTCTGGCACGACCGGTTTCCCCAAAGGGGCCATGCTCACCCATCACAGCATCTCGAACGATTTGATGATGGCTTTTCAGCGCACCAACGCGCTGGACGCTCTCGCGGATCACTATTGCCTGCCCTTGCCATTCTTCCACATTGCCGGGTCGGGCATCGCTGTTGGGGCGATTATCGCCAGGATGACGCTGCATCCCCTGGTCGCCTTTGAACCTTTGAGGACGTTGCAGATCATCAAGCAGGAGAATTGCTCCTATATCTTCGCTGTTCCTACTATGCTGATCGCTATGATGCAGCATCCCGAATTTGAGCAAAACAGGCCGACTTCGTTGAAAATTGTTAGCTGTGGTGGCGCACCCGTGCCTGTAGCGGTCATGGAACAGGTCAAGGAGCGCATGGGAGCGGACGTGGCTATCGTCTTCGGGCAAACCGAGTCAAACGGCGGCATCACTTACACCCAGCCTAGCGATAGCTTCCAACGCAAATCCGAGACGGTGGGCTTCCCTTACCCGCATGTCGATGTCAAGATCATCAACCCCGCCACCGGCGAGGTGGTACCGGTCGGAGAACGTGGCGAATTCTGCTGCCGGGGCTTCCTGGTGATGGCCGGGTATTACAACATGCCGGAGAAGACCGCAGAAACTATTGACGCCGACGGCTGGCTGCATACGGGCGACCTGGCAACGATGGATAAAGAGGGCTACGTCAATATCGTGGGACGCCTGAAGGAGATGGTCATTCGCGGCGGCGAGAATATCTTCCCGCGCGAAGTTGAGGAACTGATGATTCGTCATCTAAAGGTGGCCGACGCGCAGGTGCTGGGCGTGCCTGATGCCTTCTTCGGCGAGGAACTGCTGGCGGTAGTGCTGCCGAAGGAAGGCCAGGAGATCAGCGAGCAGGAACTGCGCGACTTCTGCAAAGAGCGTATCAGTCACCAGAAGATACCGCGCTACATCCAGTTCGTCACGTCCTATCCCATGACGGCCAGCGGTAAGGTGCAAAAGTTTGTGCTGCGCGAGCAGGCCATCAAAACGTTAGGATTGGGAGAGGCCGCGAAGACGAAAACAGCATAAACAGTTTAACCAGGCACACAAAGCCGGGCCACGCCGTGGCCCGGCTTTGTGTGCCTGGTTAAACTTTCATCGTTTTCACTTCGTGCATACGAATCTCGTGGCGCAGGCGTTTGATACGCTGGCGATAGGCGTCTTCGGGCTGCACGTAGCCCAGTTTGGGTTTATCACCCATGTTGACGTGCCATTTGCGAAAGGCCAGGCCGATTTCGGTTTGATAGAGGGCTTTGACGCGCAGCCACTGCTTGACGCCGGACTTGCGCAGCACGCGCCGCTCGGCCCTGGTGCGCTGGAATGAGTTTTGCAGCAGCGCGTATTCACCCACCGACACTATGCCGTTACTAACCTCAACCGCCAGGAATTCGCGGATCACGGCGGCCTCGTGCGAGAGCGATTTGATGAGGATGTAGAGCAGGCTGAGTTGCGCCAGGAATGGCGGGATGTAGTTCGCCACAATGGCGAGTTGCGCAAAATTGACAATGGCGCTGTTTCCTGCCGACGTGCTAATGGAAGCGCTGGCCTGGAACGTGACGAAATCGAAGAAACTGTGCAGCCCGACGGCTATAAGAAAGCCAATGATGGGAATGACGATCTGTTTCCAGCGTACCCGCGTATGGCGAATGTAGCCTAGCGCGGCGCCGAAGCAGGCAATAAAGGTGGAATGGCCGAGCCAGCCAAGCACAATGCGGCCAACGATGAGGAAGACCAGCGAATTTTGAGAGTGTTGGGCAAAATAACTGAAGTTTTCAACCATTGCAAAGCCTGCGCCGATCAAGGCCCCATATACAATGCCGTCGGTAACGTTGTCAAATTCATCGCGCAAGATGATGAAAAGCAACAACAGGCCAATGCCCTTGAAGGTCTCCTCCGTGATACCGGCGTTCAACCCCTGAAAAAAAACCCGTATGACCATGCTGCTATTGTTGGGATCGAACACATTCTGGATGATGTTATCGATGTTCTGTTCGATGAAGAGCGCGGGTGGAATAGCGATGATGGCGCCCCACAGGAAGGCGGCCAGGCGTAAGAACCAGGGTTCTCTCTCGTAGCGATCCATGAAATTCACCAGCAAGAAGATGCCGACAGCCGGCACAAGCGGAATAGTGAGGGCGGCGATAATGCTGGAGACGCCATTTTGCGATAGGGCAGAGATGCCAACGGTGCTGTTCAGGATGATAGTAATCATGGCGCTGATGAGCAGGATGGCGATACCGATGCCTGCGATGAGCCAGCGCGTGCGGATGCCCATGCGCTGCGGCAGGGCAAATTGCATGGTCACACCCGCGCCAAGTACGCTGACCTCCTCGTCGTCATCCCAGGGCTGGGCCTCCTGCTCTGGCTCCGGTTGTTCAGGAAGCGCGACCGGTTGATAGGGGGCTGGCGTTGGATGCCGTCCTTTGACCACCGAGTGTTCGTGGAATCGCGCAGAGGATGTTCTCAACTTGAGCGTATTGGCGCCGTTGTACATATCTTGCATTACATCTGGTTGGGCGGCTTCGAGGGTGTTGGGCGCAATTAACTGCAGCATGGTGCTGCCGAGGACCAGCAAATCCTGCGGCTGCATGGGCATGGCGCCGCCGCTGGGGACGGCATGACCATTCACGCGCACGACGTTGCGAGAGGTCAGATTGATGACATGCCAGCCGTGACTGTCCAGCACCAGGCGCGCGTGTTCGCGCGAGACGGTCGGGTCCATCAGGATGACATCATTGCTCAAAGCGCGCCCGATGCTCGTTTCCTGGCGCGAAAGCACATGCACCAGGCCGTCTTCAGGCAGCCAGCCGGTGGCGTATCTTCCCTGGGTTTGCGTGCCGCTGGTGGCGGCACGGCCCGATTTCACCCGCACAACGCGCAATACCCCGTAGTTTTCATTCATGTGATTATTCCGGCTTGCTCCCGGCGATCCGGTTCCATGAGCGAGAGGGAGTCACCGTGATAGTCTTCAACCAGGCGCGCCAGTTGCTCCCAGTACATGAACACCGAAGCAAAGCGTTCCCAGTAGTCCGGCCCTTCCTCTTCTATGCGCCTCCAGGAGATATACGCTTGATAGTCCGTAAACGTTGCTAACATGAGATAGCGCGTTTCAGGCGTGTGAGCAATACGCACGAGTGAAAGCCGTTTGATACCGGGAATCCAGCGATACATTTCCGCGATGCCGCTTGTCGCCAGCGTCTCGAGTTCGGCTGCCGAAGCTCCCTCCTTCAATTGCCAGACACGCACGGAGCAGTACTCACCCATCGTTTCTCCTGATTGAATTCATGATGATTTTCCCAGGGAGGTCTCAGGTACTTAGATCGAAGTATCTTCGCGAAACCTTTGGGCTTCTACACTATACATGGGAATAGAACGATTGACAAGAGGAATACAGTGGCATACCCTCGTGTCATTTGACAACAGTACCTGGCTTCTGTCTCTATGATACTAGACGGTCTCGTCTATTTCAATTGAAAACGAAAGGCACGCAAACAATGACCCATCTTTACCTCGTGCGACACGGCGAATATGTGAAGGAGCAGCAGGGCAAACTCATCGATGGCCGGCTTTCGCCAAAGGGCGTACAGCAAGCTGAGCGACTGCGCGAGCGACTGCTTAAAAGCGAGGATATGCACATTGACGCGCTCATCTCCAGCACGATGAACCGGGCGCGCCATACCGCCGAGCTTATCGCGCCCGCGCTTGGTCTGCCCATCAACTTTGATGAGAATGTGGAAGAGTGGCGCAACGAGGATGGTTCTCTGACCGAGGAAGAGTTTATCACTCTCTGGCGCGATGTGCCAGCCGAGGAGCGCCCCTTCTTCCGCTGGGTGAATGGCTGCGAGAACTGGATGGAGTTCATTGTACGAACAACCTCCGCCCTGCACCGCATTATTCATGAGTACGATGGCAAACGCATCATGGTTATCTGTCATGGCGGTATCATCGAAGCATCGTTTGTCTATTTCTTTGAGATGAGCATGGCAAATCTCAGGCGAGCAACCGTCGATGCCCACCATACCTCGATCACGCACTGGCATAAAGCGCAAATCGAGGGTTTTCCAGCTATCTGGCTGCTCGAACGCTACAATGATACCGCACATTTAGATGGAATCTAAGGGACGAGGGCGACGCAAGCGTCCCCTCCCATCCCATCATCCACCCCCGCCCCTACAGTGGTTAAGACTGGAAAAGCCGCCCGGCGCTGACGCGGCTGATCTCGTGGTGTTGTTCCAGAGCGCGGTCATAGCCCGACCAGTCCACCTGTAGGCCGCGTTCCGTCAGAATTTCGGCGGCGAGGTCGGAAGGGAAGCCCTGTTCCGCGTGCAGTTTGAACAGGACTTCACCCGGTATGATACCCTGTTCTCCGGGAATCAGCTTATCAAGGCGTTTGAGGCCGGTTGTCAACACATGCGAGAACTGGATTTCCTCATTCGTGAGCATGTCTATGACAACGGGCAGGCGTTGCCGTTCCTGCTCTGTGAGCAGGGTAGAGTATCCCTGCGCGAAAGGCATGATAAGCTCGCCCAGAAATGGACGCTCGATGCCGAGGACGCGCCCCTGGCGTGATGCGCGCCGCACCAGGCGGCGCAGCACTGAATTCCGCCCATCGCGTCCCGGTATGACGCCTTCCAGTCCCGCGAACAGCGCCGAGCGCGTATGGTCAAGGATGATACGTCGCGCGCGTCGCTCTACGGAATCATTCCCTACAATACTCACCGGCGCAAACTCATTCAGCCGCGTCGCCGCAGGCATGAACAGGTCGGTTTCAAACACCGATTCGACGCCTTGCAGGAGCAATGCTACACGTTCAAGCCCCATGCCGGTATCAATGCTGAGGAAGGGCAGGCGCGCCAGCGAGCCATCCGCGAAACGCTCGAATTCGATGAACACGAGGTTCCAGATCTCCAGGAAGCGCGGGCAATCGCAGCCCGGCTGGCAGGTGGTTTTGCCGCACCCCATTTCGACACCGCGATCAAAAAAGATTTCGGTGTCGGGGCCACAGGGGCCGGGACCGCCCATCGTCCAGAAGTTGTCATCCACGCCGAGTGGTACGATGCGCTCTGGTGGGAAGCCCTGGCGCAGCCATTCTTCGACAGCCTGTTCGTCTGGTGGAAGACCGAGTGCGGGGTCGCCCGCGAACGTCGTGACCCATAACGATTGCCGCTCGAAACCGAACTCGTGCAGCAGTTCGAGCGCCAGTTCGATGACGCCGCGCTTGCCGTAGTCTCCCACCGACCAGTTGCCGAGCATGTGGAAGAAGGTCAACTTACGCTCGTTTGTGCCGACCGCATCCACATCGGGAGTGCGTAGGCAGCGCTGCAAGGTGGTGAGCCGCTTTGAAGGGGGCGTCTCCTGGCCGCGCAGGTAGGGCAACAGGGGCTGCATCCCGGCGATAGTAAATGAGGTCGTACTGCCTGGGACGACGAGCGGACTGCCGGGCAATTCGAGATGCTCATGCCCGGTGAAGAACGCGAGGTAGCGTTCAACGATACTCGTTGAAGAAATGGACTGCATTTGACTGATTTGCATTTTTCACTCCTTTTGTGAAAATGATGAGAGTCTCGCTCGTCGCCTCGTGGAGCCATGATAGGACAAGCCCACCACAGGCTCTTGCATCGATTCGTCAGGATACCCAGAGGCAAACAAAAAGCCCGCCCCGAATATGATTTCG
>Ga0207416_1004108_pt1 | contig 13010 bp, 16 predicted proteins | sample PaiPotPPM11metaG_FD_184107 | JGI IMG/M metagenome (GOLD analysis project Ga0207416, IMG submission 184107) | Iron sulfur acid spring bacterial and archeal communities from Banff, Canada, to study Microbial Dark Matter (Phase II) - Paint Pots PPM... ...
CGCGGTGAGGCAGAGGATGTCCACGCGGAGGGCGAGGCTGGCGGGCAGGAGAGCGGCGGCAGCAATGGTGGTCGGCATAACGTCGCTAGCGTAGACGACTCGCCTTCACCAAGTCCGCGGATGACCCGACATGCCTTACACATATTTGCAGTTGAGGCTATCGCGCCGTACGCTAGTCGCCTCGTTACACGCGTCTGGCCCGTCCCACGTCAACCTGCTCGGCCAGCGACGGTGGCAGACCGAAAGGAGCCCCATCATGACGCCAGTCTTGGGACCCAGCGGGTTCCTCTCTGTCGACGGCCTGCGTTATCGGCGCCAGCAACCCTAGCCGGTCCAGCGCTGCAGCCGCCTGAACGGGCGAGCTGCTCCTTTCGTGTGACCCGTCTGGCTGCTTTCCGGCACGGATGCAGACCGTCACGGTCTTCCCGTGCCTGGAAAACGGCGCCGTCCATCGCCGCGGCGGTGGTCGAGACGACCATGACGAAGGAGCCAGTGCTCGTGACGTGGCTTCCCCTGATTCTCCTTGCCATCCTCATCGCCTCGTCGAACACGCTCTTGCACCGCGTGCTCCTGCGCGATGAGCAGTCCGACCCCTACGCGCAGTCCATGACGTTCTTCGGCATCGGTGGCACCATCGCGCTGCTGTTTGCCGCCCTGCATCCCGGCGGCTTCCAGTACCACCTCAGCGCCTCCCAACTGCTCCTCTTCCTGCCGCTCACCGCATGCGCCACCATCGGCCCCGTGCTGTACTTCACTGCCCTGCAGCGTGTCGAGGCGTCTGAAACCACGATTGTCTACCAGGCCGGCCATAAGTTTTGGACCGTGCTCGGGGCGTTTGTCTTCCTAGGCGAGGCGGTCACTGCCAACAAGGTGCTCGGCGCAGTGGCCGTCGTGCTCGGCATCACCATTGCCGTATCAGGCAGACACGAGTTCCGGTACAGTCGCGGTGTACTGCTGGTAGTAGTTGCCACCGTGTTCTATTCAGCGATGGACCTGCTTTCGTTCTTCCTGGACCGCAGCGTGGACCCTATCTCCCTCATCGTGTACGTGTGCTACCTGCCCGTGCTGGCGCTGCTGGTGACACGTCCACAGACGCTGCAACACCTGCGCTTCTACTTCACCAGACGCCGTGCGGCCTGTATCACGGTGCTGGGCATGAACGACACCCTCGGAACCCTGTGTGTCTTCTACGCCTATCGGATTGGTCGGAATGCTGCGCAGATTGACCCGCTGCTGGGCATGACGGCCATCATCTCGGTCGTCCTGGCGATTGTGCTCCTGCGCGAGCGCGAGCACCTGGCTGGGAAGCTGCTCGGTGCGCTGGTCACGATGGTCGGAGCAGTGCTTGTCCTGTAAGGAACGGTCGCCGGTTCAACCACCCGACACCTTGTTACGACAGCCTGAACGGCAAATATATATAAGGCATGTCGTGGCGAGGTCTGACCCCTGATTCGCGCCGACGGAACCAGAGGCTGCATGCAGACGCGTCAGCCGCGCGCCGCCCACGGCCCATTGCCGGTGAAGCGCTCCGGCGTAATACGCAGCACATAGCCGGGCGGCGGGTTGTCCATCGGTGGCCACTTCGCGCCGGGGCCGATGTAGACCTGCGCCAGCCGGTGCGTCAGTTCGGGCGCCCCACCTTCTTGAACGCGGGCGCGGCCGTGCACCACCAGGTATTCAGTGAGACCGTTGGGGGCGGTGCGATCAGTCTCGAACGAAAGCACGACACGGTCATCGCGCTGCACGTTCTTGACCTTCTGCCAGAGGCCAAGGTGGCCGGTGAGCAGCTCATCGCCCTCGATCCCCACCCAGACGAGCGTGATCTGCGGGCTGCCGTCGGCGTTCAGTGTGACCAGGTGACCCAGCGCGCCGGACTCGATCACGGCGCGGGCGCTGTCGGGAATGCTGACCATGCTCTACTCCGCGCCGCTCGCTGCGGCGTACACCTTACTTCGTGCGCGATTCAGCCAGGCCGAGCGCGGCCTGCGCCGCGGCCAGACGCGCCACCGGCACGCGGTAGGGCGAACAGGAGACGTAGCTCACGTCGGCTTTGTGGAAGAAGTGGATGCTCTCCGGATCGCCGCCGTGCTCGCCGCAGACACCGACCTCGAACTGCGGCTTGGCTTTGCGTCCCGCGTCCGTCGCGATCTCGACGAGCTTGCCAACGCCGTTCGGATCCACGGTGACGAAGGGGCTGACCTCGATCAGGCCGAGTTCGCCGTAGGCCGTGAGAAAAGACTCCTCGGCGTCGTCGCGCGAGAGGCCGAAGGTCATCTGCGTCAAATCGTTGGTGCCGAAGCTGAAGAAGTCGGAAGCGTGCACGAGCGTGTCCGCGATCAGCGCGGCACGCGGCGTCTCGACCATGATCCCGATCGGCCAGCCGCCCGCCTCCGGCTCCAGCCTCGCCCGCAGGAACTCGAGCTCGGTCAACGTGGCGATCAGCGGCAGCATGATCCGGGGCTGCGGGTTCAGCCCCTCGTCTCTGAGCTTCTTCGCCGCCCGCACGATCGCCCGCGCTTGGGCCACGTAGAGCGCGGGGTGCGTGATACCCATGCGGCAGCCGCGATGCCCGAGCATCGGGTTCTGCTCCGGCCGCACGCCCATCTCCTCGCTCAGGAACTCGTGCAACGGCGCGTCGAGCAGGCGGACGGTAACGGGCAGGCCGTCCATGGCGCGCAGGATGCCGACGAAGTCCTCGTACTGGAACTCCTCGACCCGTTTTAGTGCCTCGGTGAAGCTGTCCGCGCCCTCGGGCGAGGCGAGCACTTCCTGCACCCACGGCAGCCGCTCCGGGTCGAAGAACATGTGCTCCGTGCGGCAGAGGCCGATGCCGGTCGCGCCCATGGCGCGGGCGGCGGCCGCGTCGTGCGGCGTGTCGGCGTTTGCCTCGACGCCGAGCCGGGCGCGCTCGTCTGCCCAGCCTAACAAGGTGCGCAACTCCTCGTTGCCTTCGAGCTGGGCAGGAATCGTGGGCAGGCGGCCGAGATAGACCTCGCCGCTGGCGCCGTCGATCGAGATCTCGACGCCCTCATTCAGCTTCAGTTCTTCGAGGCCGCTGGCGCCGACGACGGCCGGTTTGCCCATGCCGCGCGTCACCACGGCGGCGTGGCTGCTGCGTCCGCCGCGGCCCGTGAGCACGCCCTGCGCGGCGATGATGCCGGCGATGTCGTCCGGCGAGGTCTCGTCACGCACGAGGATGACCGGGCCGTCCTTCGCCATCTGCTCAGCGCGTTTGGCTGTGAGCGCCGCGCGGCCGGCCGCGGCTCCCGGCGAAGCCGCAAGCCCGCTCAGCACCGGCCTGGCCGCTTTCAGCGCCTCCGGCTCGAACTGCGGCAGCAGCAGGCGCACGATCTCGTCCGTGCTGACGCGGCCGAGCGCCGTCTCTTGATCGATTGTACCGGCGTTGGCCAGATCGACGGCGATGCGCACGGCCGCGGCCGGCGTGCGCTTGCCGTTGCGCGTCTGCAGCACGTAGAGCTTGCCGCGTTCGACGGTGAACTCGACATCCTGCATATCCTTGTAGTGGTCTTCGAGCAGGTGCACGGTGTTGATCAGTTGTTCGTGCACCGCCGGCATCTGCTCTCGCAGCCAGGCGAGGTCGTGCGGCGTGCGCGCGCCGGAGACCACGTCCTCGCCCTGCGCCTGCTCAAGATATTCGCCGTAGATCCGCGGCTCGCCGGTGTTCGGGTCGCGGGTGAAAAGCACGCCCGTGCCGGAGCGTTCGTCGGCGTTGCCGAACACCATCTGCACGATGTTGACGGCGGTGCCCAGATCGTGGCTGATGCTTTCGTGCTCGCGGTAGGTGCGGGCCTTCTCGCCGTTCCAGCTCTTCCAGACCGCTTCGATCGCATCGTGGATCTGGTCGAGCGCGCTGGCCGGCGGCGGGCCGGAGTGCCCGGCGATGATCGCGCGGTACTGCTCGCCGACACGGCGCAGCGCGGCATCAGAAAGCAGGTGGTCGCTCTGCACGCGGTCCTGCTGCTTCGCCTCGTTCAGTACTGCCTCGAACTGCTCGGCGGGAATCTCCCGCACCACTTTGCCGTAGAGTTGCAGGAAGCGGCGGTACGCGTCGAGCGCGAAATGCTGGGAGCCGAAGGCGTTGCCCAGGCTGCCGATGCCCTGCTCGCCCTCGAGTCCGACGTTGAGCAGCGTCTCCATCATGCCCGGCATCGAGAACTTGGCGCCGGAGCGAACCGAGACGAGCAGCGGCGGATTGCCGCCGAAGCGCAGGCCGGCAGCGCCTTGCAGCCACGCGATCGCGGAGGCCAGTTCCTCTTCGAACTCGGCGCGGTTGAGCGTGCCCGCGTAGTAGTCGCGGCAGGCCTGGGTGGTGATCGTAAAGCCGGCGGGTACGGGCAGGCCGATATTGGTCATCTCGGCGAGGCCGGCGCCCTTGCCGCCCAGCTCATCGCGCATCGTGGCGTTGCCTTCCGCGAACTTGTAGATGTACCTGGTCATGGCGCCTGCCCTCTCGTTGCTCGTGGTGCTGACGGGAATGCGAACGACGCTCTGGCGAGCGCCGGCGGGGCGTCGGGACGCTGCCCGGCAATTCCGTAGTGTAGTCGCGCTTCAGGGCTCAGCCAACCACCAGATCGAGCCATCCGGCATGGTGCGGCCGCGCAGACCTGCCCGCTCAAGCCATCTGCGGTGCGGCTCGCAGAGCGGCACGCGCCGCCGCTCCTGCGTCATCTCGGTCAAAGCCGCGCGGCGCACGGCGTACCGTTCGAGCGCGGGCTCGCCGCAGATGCGGCAGGGCTCGATCTGCATGACCGCGCCGACCGTTGCGGCGTATCAAACCGGAATCAGATCCGGCCGCTCGTTCGCGACGCGGACGATCTCGTCGATCTCGTCCATCAGGTCGTCATGATACCAATCGACGTGAGGCGACATGCGGCGGCAACCGAAGCACATCGTTTCGCGCCACTGCCTGCGGCAGCCGGGACAGAGGGCGTGGGTATCGAACGTGTTCCACACCGTCAGGCAGCCCGGCCGGCATTGCCAGCGGGACCAGAGCTGCGGCCGCCAGGCGCAGCGCGGGCAAAAGATGCTCATCGGCCTCACCTCGACGCAGCGGCGCGTCCGTTAGCCGTCGCTGCTGCGCTCGCGGGCGCGCTCGGCCCGCTGCGCCTTGCTCTCCTTCTGCGCATCAGGATCGTGGACGGCCGGAAACAGGCTCTCGCCGTGCTCCACGACCTGGTCCAGCGTGCTGCCGAACTCTTCGCCGGCCTCGTACTTTCGAGCGAACTCGCTCGAGACGAAGAACATTCAGATGCAGAAGCCGTCGCGGGCGATGTCCTCGTGATGTCTGTCACACGGACAGATCTTCAGGCGATCCTCGTCCGGGTCGCCCGAGATCGTCATTCAAGGACAGTAGCGCTTGCCGTGCAGCAGTTCGTTCTTCGCCAGCCCACGCTGCACCAGCTCGACGGTGACCGCGTCGGGAAAGAAGACGTACGGTCCGCGCTCCACGTACTTTTCGGACATGCGCTTCGCGCCGGCGTAGGCCTTCGTGATGCGCTCGGCGGGCAGCTCAGCGAGCTGCGGATCGGAGTCGAACGGCTCAAGGCCCAGGTCATCCGCCATCGGCAACCTCCATGCGGCGCTCGTTTCCCGGCGCGTCGCCTTTGCCTCAAGGATACGCTGAACCCTGCCGTTGCGCTCGTCAGATCCAGCCTGGCTTGAGTCCCGCGGCGTCGATGCGGGACGATGATCGTGCTGGCGCGGGCGGCGTGCGTCGCGCCGCGGACGGCATGTGGTGTGCAGGCGGAAACGTATGGAGCAGCCGCAACAGGCTTCGATCGACAAAATGTGGAACTATGCGGCGAAGTTCGCGGAGAAGTCGGGCACTTTCCTGCACCCGCAGCGGGAGGTCACGGCAGGCGTGGTGTTAGGCCTCGCCTCGCACATCGACCGCTACGGCCGGCCGATCTGTCCCTGCAACTTCTATCCCGAGAAGGATGCGAACGGCCGCTGGCCCGAGGGGCTGTATCTGCCGCGTGACGAAGAGGCGAAGCGGCGCACCTGGATCTGCGCCTGCGACGAGATGCAGATCTACAAGTACTGCCATTGCTTGCTGTTTACGACTGCAGATGGCCTGCCAATCACCGAGTATCTGCCGCAAGACCACGAAGGCCGCGAGATCTACGGTGACGTAGCAGACCCGACGCCGGACAAGGGCCGCGCGCTCGGGCGGGTGCTGGAGAAGCGCGACAGGTAGGGTAGGGCGGCCCTCCTACTCCCCGTTGTCCTATCACCAGCTGGCAAGCAGATCTGCTCCGTACGACAAGCATCTGGGAGAGCTGGGGCGATCGTGCGGTGACGGAACGGGAAGGGATCGGGGAGCAAAGCGCCGGCACGGGTCAGCCGCGGCACCCCGCTAACGCCCGGTAAAGGTTGGCGCGCGGCGCTCGATGAAGGCGCTGACCGCCTCAAGATGGTCCTGCGAGAGCATGCTGGCGCCCTCGTAGGCGAGCGATGTCTCGAAGGCGGCGTTGGCGATCAGCTTGAGCGTTTTGTTGATCGAGAGCTTCGTCCATTGCACCGCGAGCGGCGGCAGCGACGCCAGGGTGCGGGCGAAGGCCAGACCCTCGGCTTCGAGCTGCTCAGGCGGCACGGTCCTGTTGATCAGGCCCAGCGCCGCCGCATCGCGCGCCTCGATCAGCTCGCCCGTCATCAAAAACTGCTTCGCGCGGTGCGGGCCGACCAGCAACGGCCAGATCAGCGCGCCGCCATCACCGGCGACGAGCCCGACGTTGACGTGGCGGTCGCCGATCCTGGCGCCTTCCGCCGCAAAGACCACATCGCAGGTGAGTGCCAGCGTGGCGCCGAGGCCGACGGCGTGGCCGTTGACCAATGCGATCAGCGGCTGGGGCAGATCCAGCATGCGGTCGATGATCTGCTTCGCCTCGCGCATGGTATGTGCGACGTCGCGCTCACGCCAGGTGGCACGCATATTGTGCACATCCCCGCCGGCGGAGAAGGCGCGGCCGGCGCCGGTGAACAGCACGGCGCGCGTCTCCTCGTCGTCGGCCACATCGGCCCAGATGTGCGCCAGCTCGGTGTGAATCGGCGGCGCGATCGCGTTGAGGCTCTCCGGATTGTTGATCGTGATCTTGAGGATGCCTGCCTCGGGCCGCTCGCAGACCAGGTGGGTGTACGCGCTGTAGTCCTTCGCCATCACCGACCTCCAGACGAATCGCCGCAAGAGCGCATGAACGCGGGCGCGTTCGCCATGTCGTCGCCCGCCCTAGCGTACCGCAGCCGGCGCAAGAATGCCGGTCATGGTGTATAAAGTAAAGCGACTCGGGCACGATTGGCCTGAGAAGGAGAGCATGATGGTCGCTCAGCAGGAACGGCAGGCCTATCAGGACGCGGTAACGCCCCAACGCTTCGCCGCCGCGAAGACGTATGAGGAGTACGTCGGCAGCATTCAGCAGAACCGCCACAAGTTCGCCGACAACTTCGAGAAGATGCGCGTCGCGGACGACCTCGCGGGTCGCTTGCGCGCGCTGGCGGCGCGGCCGCACGGCCCGGCGAAGCTGCTGGTGATCGGCGAGGACTGGTGCCCGGACGTGTATCGCGGCATGCCCGTAGCAAAGCGGATCGCGGACGCGGCGGGCCTGGAGATGCGCGTGCTCGAACGCGACCAGAACCTCGACGCGGCCGAGCGCTTCAAGCTGAACGGCGAATTCATGTCGATTCCGGTTTACGTCTTCTACACGAGCGATCACCGCTACATCGCGCACTGGATCGAGCGGCCGAAGCTGGCCAACGACCAGATGCGCGAGGCGCTTTCGCCCATCTTCGGCCCGTCCGGCACGCGCCAGCTCACGGAAAAGCTCGGCCGCTCCCCGACAGAGGCAGAGAAAGCGGCTGCCATCGCCGAGCGGGACCGCAACTACGACGAGTTCCAGCGCAGCAGCCCCTACTGGGCGGGCTGGCGCGACGCTACGGTATTGGAGATCACCGAACTGCTGGAGGCCGCGCTCGCATAGACGCCGGTCCCCGCGGCGTCCCGGTGTCGCTTTCCATGCATCGGCTCGCGCGGACGGCCACGGTCGGCGCCCGCAGGCATGGGACGTTCGTCAGGAATCGCCGGCAGGAGAAGATACGTTCCAGCCGGCCGCCTGAACGGGACCGAGAACGAACAGCCCCGCCAGCCAGCCGGCCATTTGGTCCGGCGGATAGGGCATTCCCGATTCGAGCCACCAGGCCATGGCGCCGAGGAAGGCGCTGGTGGAAAAGGCGATGCCGACGTCTTCGGGGATGCCCGTGACGGAGCGGCCTCGGCGTCCAATCTGCCAGCGCTGGCGCAACAGCGTCTCAACGTACGCGCGAACCTGGGCGTCGAATGCCCTGCTGCCCCGGGCACCCATGAGCGCGCGGTAGAGTGCGCTGTGTTCGGCCACATGCTCAAACACCCGCCGCATGGCCCGGAGAGCCTCGTTCAGTGGCACCACGGGGGTGTCGTGTGGCGCAGCCGGACCAACGCTGCGTGTGAGCTCGTCCAGCATGTTCGCGATGATCTGCTCCAGGAGATCATCTTTATCTCGATAGTGCCGGTAGAACGTGGCGCGGTTGACCATCGCCCGCGCGGTGAGGTCGCTCACGCTGGTCGCGGCGAAACCTTTCTCAACGATGAGCTCGAGCATCGCTGCCCGTAACACCCGGTGAGTACGCCGGATGCGCAGGTCGCCGGCTGCCAGATTCTGCGACATCTGTGTCTCTCTGTTGCATATGCGGCATGCCGCGGAGGTTGTGTGTAGATCGCGCTCCGGCAGGCTGCATAGGATTGATATGCAGCACAGTGTTGCATACGCAGCGCTGTATCGCTACCGATCATGACCCCGCTGCAGAAAGGAGCTGGTCATGGGAACGAACGAAAACGTCGCGGTCGTGCTGGAAACCTTTCGCGCGGTCGAGCAACGCGACCGACAACGCTTGAACGAGCTGTATCATCCCGAGGTCGAGTTCCGCTGGCCGCCGGCCCTCATGGCCACACTTGGCACCGAGCGGGTAGAACTGTGGGACGAGCCGCAGCCGACGCCGGCCGAGCGCGAGATGGAGCCGCGCGTGATCGGCGCCAGCGGCGACGAGGTGGTGGTGCTCTGGCAGTGGCGGGCGACGAGTCCCGGCGGTGAGTGCTTCGTAGACCAGGTGCTGGGCCTCTATCGGGTGCGAGACGGCAAGTTCGCGCGTGCCCAGATGTTCTTCTTCGACGCCAGCGCGGTGGCCGACTTTATCGCGCGGGTCCGGCCGGAACTGGCAGGCCTGCAGCGAGGATAGCGCACACGCGAGCCGACCTGGCGAGAGCTGCCGGAAAGACGCGGGCACAGGCTACGGCCTGCGTCCGCTGCCTCGCCTAACCAGCTCTCCGGGGCGGCAGCGGAGACGGCCTCCCCTTCACTCCCAGCGGAAGAGGCGTACGGACGCGGCGAAGCTCACGGCGAGCCAGCCCGCGAGCACAACGGCGTCCACCCAGAGCGGATTCAGCGCCGTGACGTGCACCGTGGACTGCCGCAGCGCATCGCCCAGATACGTCAGCGGCATGATCCGCGCCACCGGCTGCAAAAAGGCCGGGCCGGCGTCGATCTCGAAGAAGATGCCGGAGAGGAAGAGCATCGGCAGGGCGATGAACTGCACGAGCGGCATCGCCGATTCGGCCGACGAGGCCACGGCGCCGACGACGAAGCCCATCGCTACGAACGCCAGCGTGCCGAGCACGATAAAGAACAGCAGCATCGGCAGATCGCGCGTGAAGTCCACGTGGAAGAAGAGCTTGCCCACGCCGATCAGGATCACCGCCTGCAGGACGGAGATCAGTACGCGCTGCGCCACCTGGCTCGCGACCAGCGTACCGCGGCGCAGCGGTGTCGCGCCCAGCCGGCGCAGGAGCTTCGATTCGCGCTGCGTCACCAGCGTCACCGCCGAATAGAGGCCGAGCTGCATCAGCGACATGGCGAGAATGCTGGGCACCAAATAGTCGATGTAGCGCAGATTTTGCACGCTGGTGGAGCGCGTCTCGAGCGTGACGCGGGCCGGCGTCCCGGCGAGCTGGCGGTCGAAGCCGTCCACGACCTGGCGCAGCACCGGCAGCACGACGCTGCGCGAGGCGCTGTTCGAGGGATCGGTGTAGACGGCGACGTTGGCGGCCTGGCCCGCCTGGTCAACGGCCGCCGGGACGACCACCACGGCCGTGCGGTCGCCGTGGCTCAACTTCTTCAGTTCGTCCGGCTGAGCGCCGCGGTGAATCTTGAAGATTGAGACCTGTTGCAGTTGCTGCGCGAGCTGCTCGGCGTTGGGGCCAGACTGCGGCACCACTACGCCGAGATCGTAATGCGGCGTGCCCTGATTCCCGAAGATCAGCCCGAAGACCGCGATGAACAACACGGGGATGGCGAAGGAGAAGACCACGGCGGACGGCTCACGCAAAAACGAGCGCAGGTAGGCACGCGTCAGGTCGATGAAGGTCGCCATCGATTGCTTCCTGATCAGATGGTTTCAAAACTGGCGCGTGCGTCGGCTGCGGCGCGGCGAACGGCAAGCGCGGGCCAGCTTTACCACCAGCGCTAGTCCCGAAACCGCCGCCCGGTTAGCTTCAAGAAGACGTCTTCCAGCGTGGCGCCGCGTACGGAGAGCCCTTCAATCTGAAGCTTGCGCCGCCCGGCCCAGGCAAGCAGGCCGGCCATCGTGGCGGGCACATCCGTACTGTAGAGCGTCCAGTCGGCTTCATCGGCGTGAGCGGCGCTGACGGCCGGCAGCGCCGCAAGCTCCGTGCTGCTGGCGCCTTCCGCGTGAAACAGCACCGCGCTTTCATCGAACGTCTCGCGGATCAGCTCGCGCGGTGAGCCAAGCGCCACGATGCGGCCGCGCTCGATGATGGCGACGCGGTCGCAGAGCCGCTCTGCTTCCTCGAGGTAGTGCGTGGTGACCAGAACCGTAACGCCGCGCGCCTGCAAGGCGCGCACCACGCTCCAGAGGTTGATGCGCGCCTGCGGATCGAGACCGTTGGTCGGCTCGTCGAGGAAGACCAGCTCGGGGTCGTTGATCAGCGCCAGCGCCACCGAGAGCCGCTGCTGCTGGCCGCCGGAGAGCTGCTTCACCAGCTTGCCCGCGCTCTCTTCGAGGCCGAAGTCCGCGATCAGCCGCTCGGGCGGCAGCGAGCGCCGGTAGAAGCGCGCAAAGAGCCGCAGCAACTCCAGCACTTTGAGCCGCGGGAAGAGCGATGGCGTTTGCAACTGCACGCCGATGCGCTGCTTAATCGCCTCGCGGTCGCGGCGCACGTCGAGGCCGAGCACGCGCACTGCGCCGCCGTCCGCGTCGCGCAGCCCCTCGAGGATTTCGACCGTCGTGGTCTTGCCGGCGCCGTTCGGGCCGAGCAGGCCGAAGATCTCGCCCCGCCGCACGTCGAAGGCGATGCCATCGACCGCGCTCACGTTGCCGTAGCACTTCACCAATCCCTCGACCTCGACGACGGGCAGTTCGGCAGAGCGCGCCGCGTCCTTGAAGGCAGGGGTCGGATCGAGCGGCTGGTCGGTTCGCGTGAGCATGGCGAGTGGCTCCTGAGTCCAGGGCCGGCCGAAGCGACGCGCTTCACGCCGAGCATACGGAGCCTGTGAAAGAATGCGCAAGCAACTCCAGCGGCGATATGTGCGTAGTCGGGGGCTATGCTATGGTGAGTGCGCTCAAACGAGCCGTCAGCGCGCGCCGCTCGCTCTGGCCGGACAGTGCCGACGCCGGAGCCGCGCGCAGCGCAGAGACCGGGCCGAACCACGCGGTCACGCCGCCCCACGCAGACCGCCGCTCGAGGACTCACCTTGACCAGGTTCCAGCGTTTGGCCCTGGCGACGGCCGTCGCCACCTATCTGTTGGTCGTGATCGGCGGCACCGTACGCGTCACGAACTCCGGTCTCTCCTGCCCCGACTGGCCCACCTGCCACGGCCGCCTGGTGCCGACGACCGACGGCCACGTGCTGATCGAGTATTTCCACCGGCTCTTCGCCAGCCTGGTGAGCGTGCTGATTCTCGCCACCGCCGCCGTTGCCTGGCGCTGGCACCGCCGCGATCGCGCGGTCGTAACACTCGCCAGCGCTGCGATCGGCGTGCTGATCGTCCAGATCGTGCTGGGTGGCGCCACGGTAACGCAGAAGCTCTCGCCGGAGATCGTGACGGCGCATCTTGGCACGGCGATGCTGCTGCTGGCCACGGTGACGCTGACCGCGGCCACGGCGCTGGCACGCGGCCGGCCGTTCGCCCGGCCGGGGAGCGTGCCGCTGCGGCAGGCACACGCCTTCCGTAGCGCGGCCGTCGCGGCTGCGGCGGGAATGTACGTGCTTCTGTTGAGCGGCGGCTATATGGCCAGTTCCGGCGCCGGCACTTCCTGCTCGGGTTGGCCGCTGTGCAACGATCAGGTCATCCCCGCCGGCACGCGCTTCGTCCACATCCACTTCTTCCATCGCTTCGTGGTGGCCCTGGTGACCGTGGCCTTCGCGCTGTTGGTCTGGGCTGCCATGCGCTGGCTGCGCGGCAATCCGACCGCGCAGCGCATGGTGCGCGACAGCTTCGGCCTGTTCGTCGTCCAGATCTTCATCGGCGCGCTCAACGTCTGGACGAAACTCGTCACGCCGATCCGCGTCTTGCACCTGGCGGTTGGCGCCGCGCTGTGGACGGCGCTCGTGCTGATCGCCTGGACCGGGTTTGCGCTGGCACGGCGCGACGAAGCCGTCACCGCCGAAGGGCGAGCGGCTGAGCCGGCAGGCGGGCAGGGAGTCCGAACGCCGCGGCCGGGTCGCTCCCAGGAGGCGGCAGGATGAGCCTCGGCCTGCGCGCGGGCGAATCCGCGACCAGACCAGTGCCCCTGCCCCGCCAATCCGGCGCCGCGCCGCGCGCCGCCGTCCCGGCGGTGAGGCCGCGCCGGCGGCGCTGGCGCGCGACGCTGCATGCCTACATCGCACTGACCAAGCCGCGCATCATCGAGCTGCTGCTGGTGACGACGATACCGGCCATGGTGC
>Ga0207416_1004110_pt1 | contig 13006 bp, 11 predicted proteins | sample PaiPotPPM11metaG_FD_184107 | JGI IMG/M metagenome (GOLD analysis project Ga0207416, IMG submission 184107) | Iron sulfur acid spring bacterial and archeal communities from Banff, Canada, to study Microbial Dark Matter (Phase II) - Paint Pots PPM... ...
TTGGCGAGGGCAGGGATTTTGACTTTCTGCTGAGAAGGTAGAGACCAGTACCTTAAGCAGTTGGTTCGTCTCGGCTTCTCCCGACTGGATACTGCTGAGCGACATAATGAAAGTGTCGTGATATATGAAACTCACTCTATTCGCTACGTAATACTTCAGCCGGGTCAACCCTTACTGCACGCAAGGTCGGCACCAGATGTGCAACTAGGGCAACAAAAATGAACATGAGTCCGACTGCCGTAAGGATCACTGGGTCGGTAGCGCTGACGCCATAAATGAACCCCCGAACTAAGCGCCCGATCAGCAATGTGGCGAAAGCAAAGCCGATTGCAAGCCCCAATAGGACGAGTTTCATGCCGCTGCCAACGACTACGAGCACAATGTCGCTTCGCCGCGCTCCGCACGCCATACGCACGCCAATTTCGCCGCGTCGCTCCTCGACCGTGTACGTCACGACGCCATATATGCCGACTTCAGCCAGCAGTACACCAAGACCTCCAAACACAGCCAGCAGTATGAAGCTGAACCGCTCCGGGGCGATGTAATCCTCTATGAGTTGCTTGACAGTACGCATGTGTGAAATCGCCAGTTCCGAGTCAGCATCGTGCAATGCACTACTAACAGGCCTTCTGAGTGTTTCCACCTCGACCGCGCTCACGACCATGTTGACGCCACCTATTTTCGTAGCGATCGTCGGCGGGAGCTGTGAGAGAGGTATGTACATTGTTGGCGGGTCGGACTCATACAGGGACACGGTAAGTGAGTCCCCGATAATGCCGACAATCTCCCGCTCCCCAATGTCGTGAGTTGTGCTTGCAAATGGTCCGCCGATGTAAAGGTGTTGTCCCATCGCGTTGTCTCCTGGGAAATACTTGCTCGTAAGGGCACGGTTGACGATCACGACGGGCTCTGATTCCATGCCATCGATGTCGGAGAACCACCGCCCCTGCAGCAAGTGGAGGCCTAAAGCTTGAAAATATCCGGGCGTTACGAAACGCCACAAAGCTTCGGGTGCGGTTGCGCGATCGGTTGGAGTTGGTCGTCCTGCGATAGTAAAAAGAAGGTCTCCTCCGCGTTCCATCGGTAAGTTCGATGACGCCCCCGTGGCCTGTACGCCCGGTATCGCGGAGAGTTTCTCATGAATTTGCTGCAAGAGAACTGTCGCCGCGTTCAACTGCCTGTGATCTGGGTCGAGGGAAACGCCGAAGGTGAGCACTCGTTCGGTGCTGTATCCCGGATTCTTTGCAGTCAACCTAAGAAAGCTCTTGAGCAACAGCGCCGCGGCGACGGTCAAAATCAGAGCAAGGGCAGATTCCGTGACAACAAGCACGGCACGTATGCGCGTCGTTTGCCCACTGCCGGTCAAACCGCGAGTGCTCAGCGCGCTCCAAAATCGTCCAGATGTCGCCTGCAAGGCCGGGCCGCAACCGAACAGCACTGCGGCAACTACAGCAATCGCTATTGTAAACGCAAGGACAGGGGGACTCAGTCCGATCTGGGAAACTTCGGGCAAGTTCACGGGAGCGATGGAAATCAGCGTGCGCAGGACTGCCATGCCGATAATCAGACCAAGGGCGGCACCTAGGAATGACAAAAGCAGGGACTCGCTCAGTAACTGCTGAAAAATGCGACGACGCGATGCGCCTAAGGCAGCACGTATGGCGAGCTCACGCTGTCGTCCTGCCGCGCGAGCCAGAAGCATGATACTTATATTCGCACAAGCGATGATAAGCACAACTCCCACAGCCGCCATCAGCAGCAGAAGGGCTGGACGAATCTGGCCGACGAGCTCTGTCCGCAGGCTGACCAATGCGTAGTCTTGATCTTTGTCGGCATCCGGGTATTGTTGCCTCAGCCGAGCCGCTACCGTCTGAGTCTCGGCCAGTGCCTGCTTGAAAGAGACGCCCTGCACGAGCTCAGCATATACGTCGTAATTCTGAGCGGAGCGTGCGTATCTGAATTGTGATTCGTTGAGAACGAACGGAACGAGGACGTCGACTCGAGGCATGAGCAGAAAACGTGGGGGCAGCACGCCAATCACCTGAAACTTGATACCGTCGAGGTATATTAAACTTTCAATAATGCTCGGATTCGCCGCGAACTGTCTTCGCCAAAAACTGTCTGACAGAATCGCGACTAGATTGCGACCTGATTCTGCTTCGTCGTTGGTGAAGTTGCGTCCAAGCAATGGTTCAAAGCCCAAGGCCGGTAGCAGCTGTCCTTCGCCAAAATTGAGAACCCGTTTGAAATGAATCGCATCCAAATAGGCTGTGTAACATGTTTCATGGGCGAGAATCATGGCCATACGGAGTTTTGACGAATGACACCGTTGTGCCCGACATGAAAAGGATTTCTTTCTGCTTGGCGCAGGCTCTTCGGTTTGGGATTGCAGGCTGATTCGTCGACCGGCGAAAGATGCTCGCAGAAAACGTGAACCGTGCCTTGGCCGGGTTACAAGGAAAGGCGTTGGGTCATCAGAAAATGGCTCTTGAATCTACGCTGCGACTGCATAGCGATGGTGCAGCCCGCCGAGTCTCGGCAGGGATTGAATCTGGCCTTCACGCGCAGAGCGGATTTCCGTAGGCCGACCTGCTGGCGTGTCCTTCGCGAGTCCAAGATGAGTCCGGTCCTCGTGATAGTAGAGTAGGTAGGAAGACATCAGCCGTTTGAGATGGCGCTCATTCAGGATAATCACGTGGTTAAGCAAGTCGCATCGGCAACTTCCCACCCAGCGCTCAGCAACACTGTTCTGCCGCGGACTGCGAAAGGCCGTGCGAGTTGGCTGGCTTCCGATGTCCCTCACTGCCAAAACCACGTCGGCTCCAAACTTTGCGTCTCGATCGAATAGCAAGAATCTGTGTGGCTGATTGTAGGCCCATGCTTCTCGCAATTGCTGTACAACCCAAAGAGCATTGGGATTTCGCGTCACACTGAAATGCAGGATGTTACGCCGGTCGTGGCCGATGACGAAAAAGCAGTACAGCACACCGAAAGTGAGCGGTGGGACGATGAAGAAGTCCATCGCAGCAATGGCCTCGCGATGGTTTCTGAGGAACGTCAGCCATCGCTTCACCGGGTCTGGATTTCTCGGGGCTCGCCGGATCCATCGCGAGACACTCCTTTCCGAGAGATCGAAACCCAGCTTGAGCAGTTCGCCATGAATGCGCGGCGCTCCCCAGGTTGGATTCTCAGCAACCATCCGGAAGATCAACTCTCGAACTTCCTTCGGCGTCGGCTTCCTCCCAACCCGCGCCCTGACTCTAGAGGTCAGTTTCCAGTACAAGCGAAAACCGGCCCGGTGCCAACGAACTACGGTTTCAGGGGTGACGACGATATGGGCCTGTTTCCATCCTGACCAGAATCGACTAACGGCGACCCAGAACAGTCTGTCGAACGGGCTCAGGCGCGGGCGTCGACGGCGCCGCTTCAATACGGCAAGTTGTTGGCGTAACACAAGATTCTCAAGGAGAAGACTTCGTCGCACGTGAAAGAAGCGAACCAGCGTTCCGAGGCACAGGCCGACGAATCGAAACATGGCCAGGAGTTATAACAGAAAGCTGGTGGGACGGCGGCAGCTATGTTATTGATTTCACTGTCGGCCAGAGTTTTGGCGAATGACACACCCCCGAATTTTCACCAGAGCGAAGACGGGACGAAAGCGAAACGTACCACCAAGTGCGCCTTCGACTTTTGGGGCTTTTCGTCTCAAGTCTCGACTCCACCCTGGGCTATCAATTCTGTTTCTTTCCAAGTAGAACAAAGTAATAGGAACGACAGAATAAACCTTGGCTCCGGCTTCGGCGGTTGCGAATCCCGCATTCCTGCCGTTGATAAGGTCATCGAGCGTCGACTCCTTCGAGCGCAGGGTCTCCGCGTCGCGACCGTAGGGCTTTGCGTCCTTGGGCCAGACGAAAACCGACTCATGCAACGCAACATGCCGTGCCCTTGCAGGTGACGGTGAAGCTTTTGATTGATGAATGCCTATACACGTCCTTGATCAAACCAACGTATGCGGCAGGTCGCCAGGCAAATCATGTCACCTATGCGGGTCTTAGCGGCTCGATGGACTTCACCAGCCCGAGTTTTTGTGCCAGTTTCACTTGGAGAATCCAGATCACTTGAAAGGCTGTTTAGACTATTTGGTTGTTGCCACAGAGACCGGCTAGCGATGCGAAGGTGGTCTAGCAAACTTGGTGTCGTCTATAGGGACATTCTGCTGCACCACATCCATCTGGAGGATCGAAGTGCTTCCAAGATGCGAAAGTGTTATGCGGAAAGGGATTTGTACGCCGCCGACGTTGCGGTAATCGGCGTAGTCGATTTGTGTGGGATCGCGGCCAAGCGGGGACTCCGCGTAGCACACCATGCGCACCAGCAGGCTCGATTGTTCGTCGAAATAAAATTCGGTGGGTGGTTGGCCTTCCCGGATGCCGAAGAGTAAGTAGTCTTCGTGACCGGCGATGGTCTCCGGATATTCGACGTGCAACTCGGGAAACACCTGCCGGATGTGCAGAGGGAAATGTAAATCTGCGTCCATTTTAACGGCATCCAGATCCGCTGCGTGGATCTCGCGGGCGGGGCGGCTCGGAATCACGAACCAGCCGGAGCGGCCATCGAAAATAATAGCGCTTTCTCCCGCAGGCAGGTGGCAAATCAGAGCCTGCTTTTCCGGCGATTGCGTGAAGAATTCGACGCTCACGGATTGGCCGCGGAAAGTTTCGGCGCCCTTTTCCATGCGGCTGGTGATTTTCTCGATAGCGGCGGCTCCGCCGAGCGCATTGATGTAGTTTTCAATCAACTGCGACGCGCTCGGTAAATTGGCAAGGAGTTTTTGCGGGCCGGACTTTGCTGGGCGAGGACTATATGGAACTTCACTGTCCACAATCGGTGTAGCGGACGGTTTTCGTGCGCCGCGATGGCAGGAATAGCAGGTCACTTCGCGGTGGCCTTCGAAACTATTCTTGTTCAGGGCAAACATCATTTGCATCATCTCGCGCGCAGTGTGTTTGCGCTTTTTGTCGTCTTTCTCGAAATGGCCCTCCACATGGCAGAAGCTGCATTCCACGCCAAGCGACGACGAAATGAATTCCATCGCCGGAATCAATTGGCCGGACGGAACGCCTTTGAGCACTTGAATGTTCTTGAAGACTTCTTCGGCCTTTTTCGATGAATCGCTTGAGAAACCATTCTGCCCAGCTTGATCCGCGCCGGAGGTTTCGCTCATTGCCCGTTTGATTTTGCTGGCCACCTCGGCGGCTTCGACGCTTTTTAGGTCCTTTTGGTATAAGTCGATCAGCGTGCTGGCTGCGGGAAGATCCAGAGGATCGAAATCGACGGCGCGCTCCAAATGTGCAATGGCGTGGTCGGCGTCGCCCTCTTGAATGTACGGCGAGGCGGCACTCGCCTCGGTAAGCGCCGAATCAGGATCGAGCTGTAAGGCGCGTTCGAAAGCAAATTTAGCGTCTGATGTTTGCTTTCCAAGAAGCAGCGCTTCGCCGATCCATTTGGAAAAGTCGCTGTCGTTTGCGAACTGTTTCTGCACTTCGGTGAGGGTGCGGTAACCCTGGACGATATAAGACGACAAATGACGCTGCATGCCGACGTCGATATAGTCAATTCCGAGATTCCGGCGTCGCAGATCGGGTGAAGGTTCGCGCCACGTGACGATGCCCGCGTCGGTTGGAAGATCGGGCCGCGTTTCAGGGCGCCGCTGAATCCTATGATCGGTGAAGGCCGTGTGGCCACCCTCCTTGGCGTCGCGTCGCGGCATGTGGCAGCCCACACAGTTGCTTTTCTTGTTGGGATGCGAAGCGGGGAAGCTCGCGGTGTGGCAGGAGAGGCATCGAGCACGGTAATACTCGACGGATTGAACCGGCTTGTCGTGGGGATCGTGGTAGGTTCCGCACCAAAGCCGGCCGCCGCTATTGCGGGCGCAGGCGCTGAGGGCCAGTTGCTCGACATGACTGATAACCTTTAAGGCGCCCGCGGACGAGCCTGGGGCGCCGCATTGCGATAGACGGTGAAGGTATCTTCCAAGCGCTGCCCCGGAATGAAATCGCTGAAGTTTTTTCCAGGATTGAGGACGCGAGCAGCTCCAAATAGATGACACTGCTCGCAGATGCTGTCGCGAGCGGCGGGCTCGAGCTTCGCCGGATTGATGATCGTGCCGGCACGTGGATCCGCGAGGTGTCTTTCGGCAGGGCCGTGGCAGCGTTCGCAGATGATCCCTTCCGCCGGGAAAACCGGAGATCGATATTGACTCAAAGTGCCCGAAACATACAGCGTGGTTCCTGAATGGCAGAGCACGCATGCTTCGCTGACGGGACGCGTGAAATCGGGGTCGGGCACGTTTTCGTAGCCAGGCGCCAGATCGTAGGAGTGGCGAAGCGTGTAGAAAGCGACGGGAGATTGGAAGAGATGTCCTTCAATATCGACGAGATAGCCGCTCGCGTGAATGCCAGAGCCAATCACATAGTCGATGCGATAGTGAGCGGTGTCGCCTCCATTTTCCCACCGCTGCCAATAACCCGTTGGCGACGAATGCATCGTGATCTTTGAGCCGTGGACGTTGACTATGCCGTCCGATTCCTGGCCGGCATGTCACAGAGAGTGCGCCATCGCAGAGCGAGCATACCCTTCGACCTCGGAAGGATGGCAGAACATGTAACGACTTGCGCCAAGGGGTGCGCTCGGCGACGATTGCGGCGCCACGTCACGCCCGGAGATGTCGGCGCCCGTGGATCGGCAATGCCCCGAAATGACAAGGCCGAGAAAAAACAGAACAGCCGACAACGATGGCAAAAGGGTTTGTGTTGCGGACGCGAGATGAGATCGCCGGACCATGTGGCGCACCTCATGGAGAAAATGGCGAGCGTTTCACGGTTTGCCGTCCGGCGCGGTTTGTGAGGCGCGCTTCGAGGAAAAGCGCGGCTTGGCCTGGCTGTTGTTCGAGGGAAAAGTTGTCGAATTGCGGAGGATTAAGTGGGTTTTCAGCACATATTCCGTTCCGTTTGGTGCGGGAGCTTCGCGCTTTACCTCCTTCAGAAGCGCATTGAACGCGAGCGTCGCCAATTCCGTCTGCGACATTTGAATCGTAGTCAGAGGGGGAATCATGAAATCTGCCAGGCGCGTATCGTCAAATCCGATGACCGATAATTCCTGAGGCACGGCGATTCCCAGATCGAATGCCTGCCGCATCACGCCGATTGCCGTCATGTCATTCGAGCACATAAGAGCCGTGGGCTGTTCCCGCGGCTCGGAAAGTTTTTGGAGGGCGCGCTTTCCGCCCTCCAACATGTGGTCGCCTTCCACGATGAATTCGGGGTTCACGTGCAGGCCAATCTCGCGCATGGACTCCTCGAACGCATCTCTCCTTGCAACCGCGGATCTCAGCCGGAGCGGTCCAGTCACGAAGCCGATGCGTTCATGTCTCATCGCCGCCAAGTGCTGTACCGCCTGGCGAATCCCGTGCGCGTAATCGACGCGAATGTTGCTGACGCGCGGCGCCTTCGGCCCAACGTCAACGAACACCAGAGGCAGATTCCGGAACCGGAGATGCTCGAGGAGTTCGTCTTCCATCCCAAAGGTAAGGATCGCCACTCCATCCACACGCCCCTCAATCATCCTGCGGACGGCGAGTTCCATCCGGTTAGGGTCGTGAATCGTCGAGGTCAGCAGAATTTCGTAATTTTGCTCGACCGCAAGGGTTTCGAAAGTCTGCACGATTTCGGGGAAGAAAGGGTTTGTGATTTCGGAAACGATCAATCCGAAAACGCGGCTTCGCCCGGAAACCAGGGCGCGCGCTTGCCGGTTAGGGTAGTACCCGAGTTCCGCAATGGCCTTCCATACGCGCTTCGCCAATTGGGCATCGACGGTGGCGACCTGGTTGACCGTACGCGATACTGTGGCTGTAGATACTCTGGCCCGTCTGGCGACATCGCGAATGTCCACGAGACCTCTTTTGCCCTCAGCAAAGTGTTTCCGCTACAGTATACGATATCCCAAACATGTCACCAACCGCCGTTCAGTCCAGGGCTGCAAACGAATGGTCTGGTCGCTCCGGAATCCTGCTTCTCCGCCGGGGCCATGGAAACAAGAGAGGAAGCCCAGCCAGGGTGAGCGGCTGGTTGCGGCCGCCTCTTGTAATGTCCGAGACTGCGTGGTAAACGTTTACTTAACTCGCGTGCTATTCTTGGTGGTGCGTTCCGTTGCGTTGAGGGGACTATTCATGACCAAACTTCACTCCTTGCTATCCGTCTGCGCCGGATTTTTATTTTTCGCCGCGTCTTGGCACGCGAAGGGAACAGACCGTAAGGTCCAAGTTTCGGATTTTGGCAAGACGGGTGAAGGAATTTCACTTTACCCGTACGTTTTGGCGAACAACAAGGGCGGGGAAGCAGTTGTGATCAGTCACGGCGCGACCCTCGTTTCGCTGAAAGTTCCCGGCAGGTCAACCGAGGAAAATGCACGCTGTGCTTAGCAGACAATGATCTCAAGCAGAACCTCTGCTTCGCCAAAAGGTCGTACACCTGCGAAATGAATGGCTTGGCGCAAAGCTTGATTCGGTCTTTTCCGCTAAAATTCTTGCCATGATCGTGTCGCTCCGGCATCTCCTCGGGTGGATGGTCAGCGCTTTCAGGTCCCGGGAAGACCTCGTCTTCGAAAACCTGGCTCTCCATCGGCAATTGCTGGCTCTGCACGCGCAACAACCTCGCTGTCGATTGACTGCCTTGCACAAACTGTTCTGGGTTGCCTTGAGAATGTGCTGGTCCGGGTGGAGGCAGCCTCTCGTCTTGGTCACTCCTAGAACCGTCGTGAACTGGCCTCGAGCGGGATTTCGTTTGTATTGGACGTGGGTCTCCAGAATGAGCCAGGTAGGAGGACGGAAGCGTGTCAGCAAAGAGGTTCGCGCCTTGATCTTCCGTATGGTTGCTGAGAATGAAAGTTGTTCCGTCTTTAGTTGAAACCTGAACAAGGGAAGAAGCGGCTCTCGTCCCGGGCTCGGATAGAGTTCGGGTTGCAAACTCTTTTTGAGAGGAGAGCCGCTGTGAAGAAAACCTATCAGAGAACGAAAGACAAATCCAAGGGGAAGTTCGAGGTGCTCGGCAAGCGGGAGTTGCTGGTGGAGGTGCCGCTGCCGATGGTCGAGGTGTGGGAGGAGTTGCAAGCGCAAGTCGAGCAGTGGACCGGGCAAGCCGGGCTGCGCATCATCAGCACGATTCTGGAAAACGAGGTGACGCGGCGCGTGAGACCGCCGCACCGGCCGGATGCGACATCGAGTTCGGTGCGCTGGGGACACCAGCCGGGTTACGTGGTATTTGGCGGGCGGAAGGTGGCCCTGGAGCGTCCGCGAGTGCGCACGCGGGAAGGCCAGGAAGTGGAACTGGACAGTTACGCGCGGTCGCAGCACGACGGGCGGCGGCAGCGAGCGGTGCGGGAAGGCATCGTCGCGGGACTGACTTCGCGGAATTATCGCCAGGCCGTGCAATGCGTGGTGGAGGGCTACGGGATCGAGAAGTCCAGCGTGAGCCGAGAGTTCGTTCAAGCCAGCGCGGCGCAGTTGCAGGAACTGTGCGAGAAAAAACTGGATGGACTCGATCTGGTGGCCATTCTGATTGACGGAATTCATCTCGGCCAGCAAGTGTTGGTGATGGCGCTGGGCATCGAAACCAGCGGGGAAAAACATGTTTTGGGGTTGTGGCAGGGCGCGACGGAGAACACCACGGTGGTGAAGGAGTTGCTGGAGGACCTGGTGGCGCGCGGGCTGAGCACGGAGCGACGCTACTTGTTCGTGATCGACGGAGCGAAAGCGTTGCGCGCGGGGATCGCGCGGGTGCTCGGGGAGCGCGGGGAAGTGCCGCGCTGCCAGGTGCACAAGCGCCGCAACGTGGCCGAGCATCTGCCGAAAGGCGCCCAGGGCGATTACGACCGTAGAATCCGCAACGCCTTCGCGATGACGGATTACGCGGCGGCGAAAGCGGAGCTGGAGAAAATCTTCCGGCAACTGGAGCGCATCAACCCGAGCGCGGCACGTAGCTTGGAAGAAGGGCTGGAGGAAACGCTGACGGTGCACCGGTTGGGTGTGGGCTGGCTGCTGCGCCGAACGCTGGCCTCGACCAATCCCATCGAGTCGTGCCTCTCGACCGTCGAGCGCGTGGCGAGAAATGTGAAACGCTGGCGAGAAGGAGAGCAAGCCCTGCGCTGGACGGCCACGGGATTGTTGGAGGCGCAAAAGAAATTCCGGCGAGTGAAAGGCTACCGGGAACTGGAAGTCTTGCATCGCCGGACGAACCCGTCGTTGACTCAAAAGGCCCAGGTCGCGTAACGTGCACAAAGTCGAGAGCCGCTGCTTTCAACTAAACCGGGGACAATTTCCGAAGGTGGGGTCGCGTTGCGTTCGTTTCTGCGAAAACTGGGTGTGTCATAAGCCATTGTTATCTCAAGGTTTGCTAAGTGCATGACAGAGTAGACTTGCAATGACACGACACTATTGACTTGTATTGACACGGCATAATATACTTGTATTAGCACAGCAGAATAAACTTGCAATGGACCAAGTAGTGAGGAGACCCCATGCCAGCTCCGAACGAAAAACTGGCTGAATCCCTCGACGTGCTCAAGGCGCTTCAGGAAGGCGGCCGCCGTGTGTTCCGGTCCAACGATCTGAGCCGCGTCCATCGCGAACGCCTCGTCGAGAACGGCTTCCTGCAGGAAGTGATGAAAGGGTGGCTCATTTCATCGAGTCCCGGCGCGCGCGCGGGCGACAGCACACCATGGTATGCGTCGTTCTGGGAATTCTGCGCCCGTTACTGCGGCGAGCGTTTCGGTGATGAGTGGCACCTGTCGCCGGAACAATCGCTCTGGCTGCAGGGCGAGAGGACCGTCCTTCCGGACCAGGTGGTGGTGAACAGCCCAAAGGGAACGAACAACAAGATCGAGCTTCTGTTCGGAACCTCGCTCTACGACCTGAAAGTGCCGGAAATGCCAGCGGCTGGAAATCTCGCGATGAGAGACGGCTTGCGTCTGTTCTCGCCGACGGCTTCGCTGGCGGAAGTCGGGGAGACCTTCTTCGCGCGCAATCCCGTTGAATCGCAAGTAGTGCTGGCGAGTCTCCCCGACGCATCGGATTTGCTGCGGCTCCTGCTCGACGGCGGCAATTCGACGAAGGCGGGTTATCTCGCCGGCGCGCTCCGGCGCATCGGGCGCGCCGAGCTGGCGGACGAGATTGTCCGCGCGATGAAGCGCGCCGGATATGACGTGCGGGAAAGCGATCCGTTCGAAGCCGGTCAGACGTATGGCAAGCCGCGGCCGGGGACGGCGCCCATCGTGGGCCGCCTGGAGATGATGTGGCAGGCGGCGCGCGACACGGTCCTAAAGAATTTTCCGAAGATGCCGGGGCTGCCGAAAGACAGCGGCTCATATCTGCGGTACGTCGATGAAATCTACCAGAGCGACGCCTATCACTCGCTGTCGATCGAAGGCTACTCGGTCACTCCGGATCTGATAGAAAAAGTACGGCAGGGCGGGTGGAACCCGGACCGGAATGAAAAGGACCGCAAGGACCGCGACGCGCTGGCGGCGCGCGGCTACTGGCAGGCCTTCAAGGCCGTGAAAGAATCGGTGAGCAAGGTCCTCGCTGGCGCAAATCCCGGCGCGCTCGCGCGTGTGGAGCACAAGGAGTGGTACGGAGAGCTGTTCCAGCCCTGCGTGACGGCGGGCCTGCTTCGCGCGGGCGATCTGGCAGGATACCGGAACAATGCGGTCTACCTGCGAACGTCGCGTTATGTGCCGCCGCGGTGGGAGGCGGTGCGCGACGCCATGCCGGCTTTCTTCGATCTCCTGGAAAAAGAAAGCGAGCCGTCAGTTCGCGCCGTACTCGGGCACTGGCTCTTCGGCTATATTCATCCGTACCCGGACGGAAATGGCCGCATGGCCCGCTTCATGATGAACGTGATGCTGGCGTCGGGCGGTTATCCGTGGACGGTCATTCGCGTGGGGGACCGCAAGAATTATCTCGCCGGGCTGGATCGCGCCAGCATCGACATGGACATCATTCCCTTCACGACGCTTATAGCGCAGCGGGTGCGCTGGGCCCTGGAGAAACACGATCTGGAATTTCCGGAACCGAGAGAGAGGTACATTTTCGACCGCGACGTTGTCCTTTTCTACGGGCAGGACGGAGAAACGCGGGTGACCTGCGTTATCAGTGAAGAAGCTTTGCACGATGATTTCCGGGGAGACAAGCGCGACCCGGTCGAAGTGTTCCGCGAAAACCGCGCCGCCATTGAACAAGGAGCGCGGCAGAAGTACGCTGCAGGCGACACGGAGCCTGACGGGTCCGTTCTTATCCACTCGGGCGAACTCGCGAAGCCGAAAGCGGGCAAGTGAGTAGGTGACTCTCTGTTCCGTGCCGAACGAGAGGCCAGCCCTACCTGTGCCTCGCCAAAACGTCGTACACCTGCAAAATGAATGACTTGGCGAAAAGCTAGATTCTGACTTTTCCGATAAGATTCTGGCTATGATCGTGTCGCTCCGGCATCTCCTCGGGTGGATGGTCAGCGCTTTCAGGTCCCGGGAGGACCTCGTCCTCGAAAACCTGGCTCTCCGTCGGCCATTGCTGGCTCTGCACGCGCAACAACCTCGCCGTCGATTGACTGCCTTGCACAAACTGTTCTGCGTTGCCTTGAGAATGTGCTGGTCCGGGTGGAGACAGCCTCTCGTCTTGGTCACTCCTAGAACCGTCGTGAACTGGCCTCGAGCGGGATTTCGTTTGTATTGGACGTGGGTCTCCAGAATGAGCCAGGTAGGAGGACGGAAGCGTGTCAGCAAAGAGGTTCGCGCCTTGATCTTCCGTATGGTTGCTGAGAATCCAACCTGGGAAGCGCCGCGCATTCATGGCGAACTGCTCAAGCTGGGTTTCGATCTCTCGGAAAGGAGTGTCTCGCGATGGATCCGGCGAGCCCCGAGAAATCCAGACCCGGTGAAGCGATGGCTGACGTTCCTCAGA
>Ga0207416_1004111_pt1 | contig 13000 bp, 10 predicted proteins | sample PaiPotPPM11metaG_FD_184107 | JGI IMG/M metagenome (GOLD analysis project Ga0207416, IMG submission 184107) | Iron sulfur acid spring bacterial and archeal communities from Banff, Canada, to study Microbial Dark Matter (Phase II) - Paint Pots PPM... ...
AGACCCTCCGCGAGCTGGTCCACCGGCTGCAGCACCGCTGCCGGGTGAACACCCGCAAAACGCATCCCAATCACTGCCAGCTCATCCAGGAGTCGGTCCATGCCGCCTAAAGTTGATGCGAATTGGGCGGGCCATTGCTGTCCTTGCCCCTCTCATCGTCCTCGTCGTCACGCTCGTGGTGAGGGCCGTGACTGGCCACCCGCCCGTGCGCGTCGGTCCCCACTTCCGCTGAGGGTCACGGCGACAGGGCCTGCCCCTTCGTCAGCCAGCGGTCAGGTGAGGGAGCGAGAGGGGCCTCTGTCTCACCTGGAACACCCACATCTCGGACCCGACTCCATGCATGGTGCCGCAGGGCCTCGGTCATCGACCAGAATCGGGCCTGTAAATGGAGTCAGGAGTGTTCTTCAACACTCTCCCACAGTTACGCGCATCCTTAGGAAGCTTTGGGAGGGCGATAATTGGGAAAACAGGCACGATCGCTAGCTGTTTCAGCCAGTAGAGAAGGAGAGCTTGCCGTTGACTGATCACAAGACCGGAACGCAAGAAGAATGGCGCGCAGCCCGGCTGGAGCTGCTCGAGGCCGAGAAGGCGCTGACGCGGCAAAGCGACGAGGTGGCACGGCAGCGGCAGGGGCTTCCCTGGGTCCGAATCGACAAGGAGTACCGCTTCGAGACCGATGACGGCCCCGCCTCACTTGCCGATCTCTTCAGAGGACGCTCGCAGCTCCTCATCTATCACTTCATGTTCGGCCCCGAGTACCAGGCTGGGTGCCCGGCTTGCTCGGCGATCGCGGACGGGTTCAATGGCTTCGTCGTCCACCTGGCCAAGCACGACGTTACGCTGTCTGCGGTGTCACGGGCACCGCTGGCGCAGCTTCAGGCGTACAAGCAGCGAATGGGCTGGAGCTTCCCTTGGGCGTCCTCGTTCGGCAGTGACTTCAACTACGACTTCCACGTGTCGATGACCGAGGAGCAGCAGCAGTCGGGAGCGGTCGAGTACAACTTCCGCATTCAAGACTGGCGGCCCGGGCCGGACGCCGGTGAGGAATCGCCGGTGGGAACGGACTTGGCGACCTACACGCGGGAGCAGCCCGGCATGAGCGCGTTCGCGCTCGAGCATGGCGCCGTCTACCACACGTACTCGGCGTACGCCCGCGGGCTGGACGGCCTCTGGGGCGGGTATCAGTGGCTCGACCGGGCGCCCCTCGGGCGCAACGAGACCGGATTTTGGTGGCGACGCCACGACGAGTATGAGAGCGAGTGACGATTACCGTGAGCTGGCCGCCCACGGTATCACTACCCAGCTGATTCGTGAGCCGCTCGCCTTCCATGAGCCTGCGCCGGTTCGCATAATCTCTCCAGCTTGTTGAAAAGGTCTACGCCCGGAGGGGTGGTTAGCCGATCCGCGAAAAGAGTATGCGTTGCCCAGGCACAAGCCGGCGCCACCCTCATCTAGAGGGGCTCTCCACGGCATAGAGCTCCCAGATGCCGGATACACCCTTCAACTGATGAGCGCCTCGGTCCGTGAACGCGATGCCAGACCCGGCGACCAGATCCTTCACCGTCCGCGAGACCAGCACCTCGCCAGGATCCGCATGTGCCGCAACTCGGGCCCCGATGTGGACGGCAATGCCGCTCAGCTTCTCGCCCAGTCGCTCGCACTCACCCGTATGCAGTCCCGTTCGGATCTCGATTCCCGGCTCGCGAGCTACTGCCCGGCAGACGGCTTGCGCACAGCGAATCGCCCTCGCCGGTCCATCAAACGCAGCGAAGAATCCGTCACCTGCCGTATCCAGTTCTCGGCCGCGATACCTCTCCAACTCCTGGCGTACGATCGCGTGATGGTCCTCCAGGAGATCGCGCCAGCGGCGATCTCCCACGCGCTCGGCGTGCTCTGTGGATCCCACAATGTCCGTGAACATGATCGTCGCCAGGATCCGATCGGCCTCGACAGTCTCCCGCACCCCGGTCAGGAACTCCTGAATCTCGGCGACGATCTCGTCTCCATTGACGTAGGGCAGATGGTCTACTCCAGCCAGCTCAATGTATCTAGCCCCAGCAATGTGCCCCGCGAGATAGCGAGCGTTGTGGACGTCGCAGGTGCGGTCGCCGGTCCGGTGGATGATCAGGGTGGGCACGCTAATAGCCGGGACGCAGCCGCGAACGTCTATGTCGTGGGCCATGCGCATGAACGCCTCAGCTGTCCCCGGGCTCGCCGATTGCATTGCCAGCCGGCCAAGCCACTCCTTGGCTCGCTCGTCGTCGGCAAGGCTGGGAGCAAGCACCGCAATCCCTCTGCCAGAGCCCCACCGATCAGCCAACCCCTCCATATGGTGCTCGAATTCCTCATCCGTACTCTCCCCCCAGGGCCAGTCCTCCGAGATGCGTTCCTTCACCTCAGCTCCGCACAGAATGAGCGCTCTCGTTCGCTCCGGATATGTGGCGGCAAAAAGCATGCACATCGGGCCGCCCTCCGACGTGCCCATGACGGCGGCTTGCTCCGATCCGACCGCATCCAGGACCGCCCTCACGTCGTCCATGCGCTGCTCGAGCGTGCCGACCTGGACGTGATCGGAGAGTCCCATGCCACGCTTATCGAAGAGGATAAGCCGGGAGAAGGACGCTAGCTGCTCGCAAAAGCGCCGATAGAGCGGAAACTCCCAGAGAACGTCGAGATGTGTAAAGGCTCCGGCAGCGTGTACCAGATCGATTGGTCCATCGCCCACCGTCTGATAGGCAATGTGGACGTCACCGTCCCTCGCGTAGCGTGTCTTCGTCCGGTCAGCCATCCCTCCAAGCTACATGCCAGACCGTGGACCGGTCGAGCTGGTCAGAACAAGCGAAGTGAAGCGCAAGAATCGACAGGTCTCCCGCACTCCCGGTTAGAGCGGTGTCGTTGGGACGTGCTGAGTTAATGCAGCGGGCCTTGGTCTGGAGACGCGTTCCCAGAGGACGGGGACGAACTTGCTATGCTGCCGCCAATGCAGTGGTGAGCTCATCCCAAGCGCGCGCAAGTCGAGGTGCCTGAGGTACGCGTGGATCCCCCATTGGAAGGCCCACTTTGTAGAACCCCTGGGAGAGGTTTCGGATGAATCCGTGCCCTTCGCAGACGACTTGGGCACAGGACACCGTTTGAAATCCTCGCATGCACCGCGTTCGACCCTTAAGATGCTGATGGTCGCGCTCGATCCGCTGTTGCTCCATCTTGCTCGTGAGGTGGTCCACCTCTGGCAGCACCGCAGTGAAGGCAGGCGGGTAAATCGGTGCCTTGTCGGTCGTCAACGCATCTGGCGTGACCTCCGTGCTCTCGATTGCTCGCGTCAGAAACATCGTGGCAGCTGCAGTATCCCGCATCGCGCTGACGTAGACGTCGATGACCTGACTATCCTCGTCGATTGCTCGGAAGACGTAACACCAGCGACCCGCGATCCGGATGTAGGTCTCGTCGATACTCCAGCTGCCACCTACACCATGGCGATGCGGTCTGGCCACTTCCTGATAGAGCAGCGTGAAGTGGTGCACCCAGTCGTAGATGGTCGACGGATCGACATGAATGCCGCGCTCGGCCAAGAGTTCCGCGACGTCAGCGTACGGCAAGCGGAAGCGCAGATACCAACGCACGGCGAGGGCAATGATGTCGTCAGGGAAGCGATAGCCGCAGAAGGCGGAGGTGGAACGGTCCGTCTGGCGACGACGACAGGTTGTGCACTGGGAGATCTGCCGCTCGCATCGGTCAAAGCCCGCCTTGACGAATTCCTCCCCGTGGCATTGCGAACACTGCATGCTGCCTCCCTCCCAGACCATCTTCAGACCATAGCCTACCCCATCTCAACAAGACCCAACGGCACCGTCGCCCCGATGGATTACCGTCAGCGTTGCCGTTTGGTTTGCCGTCAAAATCGACCTCGCCACCCTCAGTGTGCCACCCAGTGTCGTGACAAGGTCACGGCGAGCCATCAAAGAAGTGGCGCCAAATCAAGGAAAAGAGACATCGAGTCGATGACGAGGAGACGATGCATGCGGGCGGATGAGCCACAAGTGAAGATCCGTACATCACGAGATCCTCCGCAGTGATCTGCATGGGATGGAGGACGCACGAAAAAATGGCGCCAGCTCAAGAAAAATGGGCACTGGCGCCGCCTGGTTTGGTGAGGGCGGAGGGACTCGAACCCTCGCGGCACGGATTAAAAGTCTGAGTTCGACCCGGCGTGGGAGCGCGTCCGCCGACGTTCACCCTGTACGTCCCGTCCGTTCTTCCCGTCCTGTCGCCGCTTCTGGGCACCTCATTCGTGGACCACCCGTCCGCTGACGTTCGCCATTTCCGCCCATTTCGCCGGATCTGCCGTCAATCCTGCCGTCAGACTCACAGTTCAGAACGACCTGTAGGAAGAAGCTGCGCGATCCACCTCTCGAGCGCGGATTCCAGGATTCGCCAGCGCGCAATCAATCAGACAGTTACTTGAACACGCTCTGGAGTCAACTTTCACCAGATGCCCTCGTCATTGCGCACCTCGACGGTTGGCATGGGTGAATAATAGAGCCCTCTGGAGACCCGCCCAGATGACCCGGTGGGGGATGGGCGGCATCTGTGCGAGTCTCTTCCAACTGCCGGTGCTGCCCGGCGTCAGGATACGATGGAGAACTGCAGGATGCGTCCGCTGCCGCTATCGGCCACGTAGAGGATGCCGGCTGCCCCACTCCTCTCGGTCACCAGGACATCGGAGGGCTCGTCCAGCCCGTCCCGAATGGTGCCGAGAACCTTGCCGCTCGGTGTGAACACCTCCACCCGATGATTGCCGGTGTCGGCGACATAGATGGTGCCGGACCCGCTGACTGCGACCCCCTCGGGGTTCCGGAGCTGGCCTGGATGGGAACCGGTCCCGCCGAATTTCGCAAGCACCACCCCGAGAGGAGAGAGTTTGAAGACGAGATTGTGCAGCGTGTCCGTCACATAGACGTACCCTCGTAAATCGATCGCCAGTCCATTCCATTGGCCACACGTATAAACTCGACTGCAGAATGAATAAGGAAAGTTCTGGGTACCCCGCTTCGGTGGGATTACCGGTACGTACCAGACCTGGAGATACGCACCCGTTGAGGTGAGCTCCTCGACGCGATTGTTAAAGGTATCCGCCACGTACACGTGCCCGTGTGTATCGACACGCACGCCATGCGGATGATCAAACGGTCCCGGATAGACGCCTGACTGAATCCACCCCGCTTCGACCGTTCCGGAGGAGGAGAACCTCACGATTCGGTTTTGCTGTGTGTCCGCAACGTACACATTGCCACTTGCATCAACCGCGATACCGGAAGGCTGGTTCAACGGACCAGCGCTTCCCCCGCCCCTCCATCGATTGAGGACGTGTCCGGTGGGTGAGAGCACCACAATTTGGTTGCCGTGGGAGTCGGCCACGTACAGATCGCCACGCGCATCGCGTGCGAGAGCCTGGGGTGAAGGAGCGGATTGCTGTGCCTTCGAGGCTCCATTCCATGAAGCGACGAGGGTGCCCTTTGGCGCAAACTTCAGGATGCGGTGATTGCCCGTGTCCGCCACATAGAGGTTCCCCTCCGCATCGACGGCCAGGCCCCGGGCAGAGCGAAAGTGCCCGTGCCAGGTCTGCAGGACGCGGCCGTTCCCATCATACTTCCGGATGTTCTGGAGACCTGTGTCCAGTATGTACCATATGTCCAGGCCATTCTGGATATCAACTGCCGTCGGGGTGAAAAACTCCGGCGGCGGAAGGCTTACACTGTGCCACAGAAAGGACCCGTCAACCGCCAGGGTGTGCACCTGTCCGGCTGGTGGATCGGTCACCAACACGAGGCCCCTTGCGAAGACGGCCAGGTCGTTTGGGCGAAACAGCTTGCCGCGCTGCGTTCCGGCGGTATCCCAGTACGAGAGCGGCGTCCCTGCTGGAGTGAGGGCCTGGACGCGACCGTTCCCTGTGTCAGCAACAAGGATCGTCCCGCTCGTATCTATCGCCACCCCTTGGGGTGACCGGAACTGGCCGCGACGCGTCCCTCGCGTACCGAAGCTGGCGAGGAATCGTCCACCGGCTGAGAACTTCTCGATGCGGTCGTTACCGGTATCTGCCACATACACATGCCCCAGTCCATCGACCGCCACTCCCTGCGGGCCTCGCAGCTGTCCAGGGCCTCGCCCCGGCGTCCCCCAAGAGGAGAGCAACCGGCCACGCGAGGAGAAGGTATCGATTCGATCCGCACCACTGTCAGCCACGTACACGACTCCCCGCCGATCGACGGCAACTGCTGCAGGAGCCTTGAGCCCCGACGCGGATGGCGCTGGGATGCTCCAGGTTGCGACCAGCCGGGCGAGCAGCTTTCCTTCACCTGACACCCCAGATCGCATGGCAAAGATCAAGCCCCCGATTGCCAGGAGCAGGGCAATAGGGCCACCAAGAATGAGGGGGCGAGGGAGAAGGGTTCCGCGGTGCGTGGCCGCAGGCCACACGGGACGCTCGTCCACCCCCTGCCGGGGCACTGCCTGGCTGGGGTCTTCGGAGCTGGGTGCAGTCTCCACATCGGTTAGCGCCCGCTGGTCCTGAGTTGATTCGGCTTCTGCCGGGGCCGGCACGTCCAGCTTCTCGACCGCTTTCTTCATCTCGCCGGCTGACTGGAACCGCTTCGCGGCATCCTTGGCGAGCGCCTTCAGAATCACGGATTCCCACACTGCCGGGATCGACGGATTGATTGAGCTCGGTGGAACCGGCTCCTCCTGGAGCTGCTTCACCACGATCACCAGGACGTCGCTCTCGTCAAACGGCGGTCTCCCGGTCACCATGTGATAGAGCATCGCTCCGAGGGCGTAAATATCTGTCCGCCCATCGATCGGCTTCCCTTCGATCTGTTCGGGGGCCATGTAGAGCGGGGTGCCCATGCGCATCCCTGTGGTGGCCATGGTGTGGAGCGATCGGTCCGGCTGCAGGATGCGCGCGATGCCGAAGTCCGTCACCTTAACGCGATCGCCTGGAAGCACCATGACGTTGTCCGGCTTGATGTCGCGGTGGACGATCTGTTGTGCGTGGGCATACGCGAGGGCGTCGGCGACCTGCAGTGCCAACGCCCGTGACCGGGCAAGAGAAAGCGGACCATCCTGCAAGACCTGTCCCAGCGACTGTCCCTCGAGGAGCTCCATGATGATGCAGCTGGCGTGCTCCTCCGCAAACGTGTCGTGGATCCGAACGATGTTCGGGTGATCGAGCTTGGCCAGGACAGCGCCCTCCTGCTGGAAGCGCATCAAGCTGTCCAGTTCGATCGCGGTCCGCGCCAGGACCAGCTTGGCGGCCACGGGCTGCTCCAGAGTCCGGTCGAAGGCCCGGAAGACCCGCCCCGTCGAGCCGACCCCAATCTCCCCCTGGAGCTCCAGCCGTCCTCCCAGGGAGCGGACCAACTGGTCGATCAGGCGCGGGTTGCCCTTCGTGCGGCGGTAGACGAAGGAGGCGAACTCCTCGCACACCTCGGGCTGACCCATGGTGGCCGCGACCAACTGAGTCGTCTCCTCCAGGGACAGACGCCGAACGGTGGCGCGCTCGATGAGCCGCTCCCGGCTGAGATCGTGCAGCAGCAGGGCAAGGTCTGGATGCTGCTCACTCAGGCCCACGTCGCGAAAGGAACCGGCGAGAAGGACAGGAGATGCGCGCGTGGCGTGCGCCAGATGCTGGAGGAGTTTCAGGGTGTCGGCGTCCGCCCAGTCCAGATCGTCGAGCAGCACGGCAACAGGGCGAGACCGTGCGACGAGCAGGAGCAGATCGCTGACGGCGCTGAGGATTTTCTGCTGTGCGACGGCCCGCCGTGTGGAGCTATCCGCTGCGTACTCGCCCACCAGCTGCTGGATTCGCTGCCAGGCGCGGCGCGCCTCGCGGGAGCCGGCGGGCAGGTGGGCGTCGAGACCACCCAGCGCCTCGAGGACCGGGTAGAACGGCGTGGCTCGCTCGGCACTGTAGCATCGTCCTGTGAGCACCTCGAAGCTGCGATCGCGCGCCTCAACCATCACGTGCTGCAGCAAGCGGGTCTTGCCCGATCCCATCTCTCCTCCCAGAAGGAGGAGGTGTCCCGCTCCATCCGATACGGCGTCCAGGATCGCGCTGATGCGCTCAACTTCTTCATCTCGCGCTACGAGAGGGCAAGCCGGCAGAGCGCCGAGGAAATTGCCTTCCGGGAGAGCACTGTCCGATCGAGACTCCACGCCTGCGGCGTTCGCCGCCTGCTCGAACGTCGCTCGATCGTCGGCAGAGAGCCGAAGGGCATCCGACAATTGCCGAACAGTGTAGGCCCGGGGCCTGCCCTTGATTCCTCGCTCGAGATCGCTGACACCCCGCGCGCTCAGTCCCGCTTGTTCGGCCAGCTGCTCCTGGGTGAGCAACGCGGCAGCCCGGTAGCGGCTGAGCAGTGCGCCAAACGTCAGCGGCTCTGCTGCGGTCATCCCATCCGTCCGGTTCCTGACACTTGACATGCTCCGTTGTACGGATCATACCACCCCCGTCGCTGGTTGTCACCGCTATGAGGCCATAGCGTGGGCAGAGTGTGGGTTGGTGTGTGGTGCGTCGACTCCTGGAGGCCTAGAGTGAGACTCATCAGACGAGAGGAGGTGAGCACCGCGAACGATTGGATGAGAAGAGAGCCCATGAACGGGGCGAAGGGAGCGCGCGATGCCTCTCTACGTTGTTGAGCGTATCATGCCCGGAGCCACTCTTGAGTCGCTGGAGGAGATCCGGCACGCGGCCGAGGAGACGTGCAGAGTGTTCACGGACGAGGACAAACCCGTGCGCTACCTGCGCAGCACGTTCACGCCGGGTGAGTCGAGGTGCCGGTGCCTGTTCGAGGCTGCCAGCGCTGACTTAGTTCAGGCGGTGAACGACACTGCCCAGATCCCGTACAGCCGGATCGTCATCGCAATTGATCTCGGAGCGCATTGACGAAGAGCCCGGACTCTTACAGAAGTCGAAGACAGGAAAAGAAGGACGATCATGACAATGACACGGCGAGACGTCTTCCGGGTGACGACAGCGGTTCCACTGGTGATTGCGGTTCTCCTCGGTATGCCCGGTCCCGCGACTGTTCGAGGTGCGACCGTGACATCCACCCACGGGCACGCTCCGGCGTCGACCGTAAGGAATGGCCCCCTCACGATCGCTACCATTGACAGGGGCATCTGGTCGATCGATTCCAGAGGACACGCGCACCAGGTATTTCCTTGCACGCCCCCTCGGTGCTACGACCTTGAGAGCATCGACTGGGCTCCCGGCGGCAGGCGGCTGGTGTTCTCCGTCACCACGGTCACCGCAAAAAGCTCATACAACGGCATTCACGTAATCACCCCATCAACCGGGGCAGATCGTCACCTCTGTCCACGAGGAGTCCATTTCCCCCACCTCTGCCCAGAGGGGTTCTCCTTTGCCTGGTCACCGGACGGAAAGCGGATAGCCTACGTCATCCCCGGCGCAGTTGGACACATCTACCTCATGAATCCCGACGGATCGGACCGCACGTTGCTGCGCACCGGAACCGGCGGCTTGGACTCGTCACCGTCGTGGTCTCCAGACGGCAGACAGATCGCCTTCGCGACGGGCGGGGGCCATCGCAGCTCGATCTCCCTCGTTAACCGCGATGGCTCGCACCGACGACTGGTGTTCCGCGGTGTCACACCGCCCGGTCTGCCAATTGGATCCCCTAATCCGTCGCCGTGGCCTGACTGGTCGCCCGACGGGACCAGGATCGCCTTTCAATGGGGCTGCGGGATCAAGGTAGTTACCCTGCAGGGCAAGGATGCGACACCCCGGTCTGCGAACACATCCCGACTCTGTTTCGGCCTCCCAGGTGCACCCGTCTGGTCACCGGATGGTCACGAGATCGCGATGGGGGTACGAGGATTTGGGACCTACATCATGGATGCGGACGGAAGCCACCTGACACGTGTGTCGACGGAGGATGGGAGAGGAATGTTCGGGACCGCACGTCCAAGCTGGCAACCGCTTCCCTGACCGAGGACGCCCACCTGACTGGCAGCTCTGGGCCAATTGCAGGGAAGGAAGGAGAGTGCAACGACGATGACAATCACACGGCGACACATCTTCCGACACGCGCTGGCGATTCCCCTGACGCTCGCGGTCCTCCTCGGTATTCCCAGCCAAAGTGCTGTTCGAGGCGCGCCCCTCGCCGGCACGGGGAACGGTGGAGGCACGATCCTCTTCTCCCGCCACAACCATTGGTTCAGCATCGCCCCGAACGGGACGCATCTGCACATGATCCTCTCCAGCACGGCAGGCTGCCCCGATTTCGGCTGCGCCGTCTTCTCTCCCCAGGGCACCCGCATCATGGCGGCCGCGCAGGCGCCCGACAAGAAGAGGACCACCACCGCCATCATCAACACCGGTGGGTCCGGCTATCATGTGCTGCCTCTCCCCGGCGGGACGCTGAACCTGGGGCCCGGCGCGTGGTCGCCCAACGGCACCCGGATCGCCCTCAAGGGATGGGACGCTTCGCACCAGGGCCGCTCCGGCATTTACACGGTCAATGTCTCCGATGGCAGGGGTATCGTCCGCCTGACAACCAGTCCGGACGGATAAAACGACGACCCGCTTGTCTACGCGCCGGACGGCTCCCGCCTCCTGCTCTTCCACAAAGGGCCGACCTATGCATTCGGCGATCTGTTCTCCACGACCGCCAACGGCTCGGTCCGGGTGAAACTGAATCCGCCGGGAATGCAGGTAACTGCCGAAGGTGGCAGTCCTGGGAGTTGGTCGCCGAACGGCAGGCGGATCGCGTTCACCGCGTTCCCCTCCCCTTCGATCAGCGGGCGGAGCGCGGTCTTCGTGGAAGACGCGAACGGGTCCCACCTGCGGCGCATCACGCCCTGGGGCGAGTGGAGCACGGGTGCCCACTGGTCGCCGGAGGGGACGTGGATCCTGTTCGACGGACTCCAACCGGCCTCGGGACTGCACAATCTCTTCGTCGTGCACCCCAATGGCACCGGGCTCAAGGCGATCACGTCCATCTCGCTGGGGGGAGCGTGTTGCGCTGTGTGGTCACCCGACGGGAAGAAACTCTTGGTCCTGCAAGGCTCCTACCTCGTGATCATGAACCGGGATGGGTCCGGGCTGCGACGGCTCACCCCCGGCGACCCACGGGATCAGGGCGTTGCTGAATACGCCTGGGGACCATAGCCCAGGAGGAGGACAGCCATGACACTGACATCGCGAGACATCTTTCGGCTCACGGCAGCGGTTCCCCTGGCGCTTGCTGTCCTCCTCTTCGGTGTTCCCAATAACAGTGCTGTTCGAGGCGCGGGCATCGCCACGGCCGGGTATGTCGGCAGTACGCGCGGCGGTGCGTCTTTGCGCCGAATGTCCAACGGGAAGATCGCGTTCGTTTCCTACGACGGCGCTCCCATCCTCGATGTGATTAATCCCGATGGCACTGGATTCAGGCAGTTGACACCCCGCTGCTTTCGGGAAGGAGGCGGCTGCACTATCTCCGAGATCGCCTGGTCTCCCGGTGGTAAGAGGATTGCCTTCCTGAGAGGATACGGTCCAAGCGATCAGTCTCTCTTCGTGATCAACGCCGACGGCAGCGGCGAGAAGCGGCTCGCACGCTGCGGAGCAGACTGCCCCGACCTCTCCTTCTCTCGCCTCTCCTGGTCACCGGATGGATCCAGGATCGTGTTCTCGCGTGGTGGGTTATTGTCCATCGTGGATGTAAATGACGGCACCCTGCAACGGCTCACGAACTGCAGCGCCCCGTCCCTGGTTGATGAATTTGGACGCTGGAAGCAGGTCCGCACGAACGGTTGCTATGACTGGAGTCCCGCCTGGTCGCCGGATGGATCCAGGATCGTGCTCTCACGGAATGCATCGAGGCTGGACCTCATACACGCAGACGGTTCGCGGTTGTAGCGGCTCGTGAACCTTCCAGGGCAGCACCCTGGACACGCGCTTTGGTCACCGGATGGATCGAGGATCGTGTTCGACGCCGGCGACCGGGTCTATGCGATGAACGCGAACGGGTCGCACCGCTCGCTCCTCTTCTCAGGGTCACGAGGCAGTGGCCCGGATACGCCCTTGTGGTCTCCGGACGGCACCCACATTCTGTTCTACGATCGCCCGATCGTAAGGCCGAACGCCACGAGGAGTTCAGGGCGCATCGCTGAGGTGCGGGTGATGAATGCGAACGGCACCCGACTGCGGCGCCTGTATCATTCGAACTGCTGTGTCGGCGGTATCTTCACGGCGGTCTGGTCACCAGACGGAAGATACATCGCCTTCGCACTCGGCGGGATCTACCTCATGGACGCACACGGACGCCATCTCCACCGGTTGATAGGCAACTTTGCCGTCGACCCGGCTTGGCAATCTGTGCCTTGAGCGCGATCGAGTGTGCAGGGGGAGCAGATAAAGCAAGCAGGGAGGCCGGCAAGGCAAACGGGTTTGGCTGACCTATGGGATCACGGGCCCTCGGTCGACCCAGCAACGGGCGAAATCTCCGTTGCTTAGCACTGCCACTTTTCCGCCTCTGGGCTCCATTTCTACATGAAGTAGCTGCCCGCTCCTCGCCCGCCAAGGTCCACAGCTCACGCCCAGCGCGCCGGCTCTGCCGTCACAACTGCCGTCACAACTGCCGTCAATCCCAAAGGTCGGCAGTCGCTCGGATTCTGTGTTACAGAGGACAAACGCCGAAGAATGGCACCCTTTCAAGGGAAATCGGACCTGGCGCCAGGATGAAGTGGTGAGGGCGCCGGGACTCGAACCCGGGACACACGGATTAAAAGTCCGTTGCTCTACCATCTGAGCTACGCCCCCATCGATTCCAAGTATAATCGCGCCTCGCCAGCGCCAGACCGCTGCTTGACGTGAGGAAACGGCTTGTGAAAAGTCGCAAATCAGCACAGTCCCTGGACTGGACGGCGGAGGAGGGTGAGGGCCTTGGCCGGATGCGCCGCGAAGTGTCGCCGGGTCGCGGCAATCTCTTTGGTCCCAGTGCGA
>Ga0207416_1004112_pt1 | contig 12993 bp, 10 predicted proteins | sample PaiPotPPM11metaG_FD_184107 | JGI IMG/M metagenome (GOLD analysis project Ga0207416, IMG submission 184107) | Iron sulfur acid spring bacterial and archeal communities from Banff, Canada, to study Microbial Dark Matter (Phase II) - Paint Pots PPM... ...
GTGCCGGACGAGGACCCGCCCGGCACGCGGGTACGGTCGGCCGGATTGCCGGGCGTGCCGAAATGCGGATTGGCGCCGACGGCGCCAAAGGCGAACTCGGTCATGTTGGTCTTGGCGACGATGACGGCGCCGCCGGCACGCAGCCGGCGTACGACCGGCGCATCGGCAATCGCCGGCGCCGCCTCCTCGGCAAGAACTTTCGAGCCGGCGCGGGTCGGCTCGCGGGCAACATCGAACAAATCCTTGATGCTGACGATCACGCCGTCGAGCGGGCCGAGCGAGATGCCGAGAGCCGCCCGCGCGTCGGCGGCGTCGGCGGCCGCACGCGCCGCCTCGGAATAGACCGTGAGACAGGCGCGCATCCCCTCACCGTCCGGCTCGGCTATGCGGAACAGCGCATGTTCGAGACGATCGCGGCAGGAAAGGATTTTCATCGGTGCGTCTTGCTGTTGCGGCGGGTGGCGTGATGCCATTGCGGACCATACACCGATCCTGCCATCATCGGCGAGTGCCGATGTTGAAGAGGCGATGACGATGGGAGACGTGAAGCCGGCAATCTGCTTCATCGGCTTCGGCGAAGCGGGCCAGGCGATCGCCGCCGGACTGCGCGAGGCCGGCGCCGGGCGGATGACGGCGTGGGACATTCTGTTTCCCGAGCCCGCGGGCGAACGGCTCAGGCACGCCGGCGAAACGACCGGCGTCCGCTGTGCTTCCTCCGCCGGGGATGCTGCACGCGAGTCGCAGATCGTCATATCCGCCGTCACCGCGGCCGCGAGCGTCGCCGCGGCACAATCGGTCAAAGCGCACCTCGCCGGCCAGCCGTTTCTGCTCGACATCAACTCCGTCTCGCCCGGGCGCAAACAGGAGACTGCCAAGCTCCTTGGTGATAGTGCCCGCTACGTCGATGTCGCGGTGCTCGCGCCCATTCATCCGGCGCGGCACCAGACGCCGATGCTGCTCGCCGGACCGCATGCCGCGGCGGTCGCACCGATGCTGGCCGCGCTGGGCATGCGCGCGTATATCGCCGGGACCGAAGTCGGCGCCGCGGCGGCGATCAAGATGGTGCGCAGCGTGATCGTGAAAGGGATGGAGGCGCTGACGCTCGAGTGCTTTCTCGCTGCCGCGCGCGCCGGCGTCGTGGATGAGGTCGCGAACTCTTTGAAGAACAACTATCCGGGCCTCGATTGGTCGAAGATCGTCCCCTACAATCTTGAACGCATGGCGGTGCACGGCGAGCGCCGCGCCGCCGAAATGGAAGAGGTCGCGGAAACGCTGCGCGAGCTCGGCGTCGAGCCGCTGATGACATTGGCGACGGTCAAGCGCCAGCGCGAGATGGGTCAGGTCGGCGCACAGGCACCGGTGCGCGAGGTTCTCCACCAGGACCGCACGGCGATCCTGAGCGCGATCAGCGCGGCCGCGCGCGACCGACACTGATCTCAACGACCCTTTCATTGCCCCCGGTTCAGCCGCGGCGGCGGATGGTGTCGGCGAGGAAGGCGAAGGACGCCTTGGGCGTACGCTTGAGCGACGCGAAATCGACGCGGACGACGCCGAAGCGGCGGGTGTAGCCCTCGGCCCACTCGAAGTTGTCGAGCAGCGACCAGACGAAATAGCCGCGCAGGTTGACGCCGTCGGCGAGCGCCCGATGCGCCGCGGCGAGATGATCGCGCAGGAACGCGATGCGGTCATCGTCATGCACGGTGCCGTCGGCATCGACGCGGTCGTCGAAGCACGCGCCGTTCTCGGTGACATAGAGTTCCAGATCGCCGTAGCGGTCGCGCAGGCTGGTCAGCTCTTCGTGGAGCCCTTCCGGCGTGACCGGCCAACCCATGGCGGTGAAGCGGGTCACGCCCGGTATCGGGCCCCACCACGCTCCCAACAGGCTGCCGGGCGCGTTGGCGACGTACATGCGGCTGTAATAGTTGATGCCGAGAAAATCCATCGGCTGGTGGATGACGGCGAGATCGCCGGACGCCGTCAGCGGCGCGAATTCGGCGGCGACGGCGGCAGGATAGAAGCCCTGGAGCAGTGGCTCGGCAAAGGCGCCGTTCCAGAGCGCGTCGAAGCGTTCAGCGGCGCGGCGGTCCTCCGGGCTGTCCGAGGACGCCCGTACCGGCTGCAGCGAGATCACGGTGCCGAGACGGAGCCCGGAATGCTCGGCCCGCAGCGCCTGCAGCGCGCGCCCGTGGGCCAAGTTCTGATGGTGGGTGGCGGCGAGCATGTTGGCGAGACCGGTGAGCCCGGGCGCATGCGAGCCGGCGCCATAGCCGAACAGTGCGTGGACGTTGGGCTCGTTGAACATCGCCCAATGCTTGACGCGATCGCCCAGGCGGCGCCCGACCACGCGCGCGTAGTCGGCAAATTTCTCGGCGATGTCGCGCTTGAGCCAGCCGCCCTCGTCCTGGAGCGCCTGCGGCAGATCCCAATGATAGAGGCATAGCCAGGGGGCGATGCCGCGCGCCATCAGCCCGTCGACGAGGCGATCATAGAAGTCGAGGCCGCGGTGCTCGACGACACCCGCGCCGGACGGCAGGATGCGCGGCCACGCAGTCGAGAAGCGGTAGGCGTTGAAGCCGCCGCGCGCCAGCCATTCGATGTCCTCGGCCCAGCGGTGATAGTGGTCGCAGGCGACATCGCCGGTGTCGTCGCCCTTTATCCGGCCCGGCGTGTGGGAAAAAACATCCCAGATGCTCTTGCCGCGTCCGTCGGCATCGACCGCTCCCTCGATCTGATAGCTCGAGGTCGAGGCGCCCCAGACGAAGTCTGCGGGGAATACGAGGTCCTCAGCCGTGGCCGAGCCCGGGCGCAGCGCCAGCTTTGCGCCGAACAAGCCCGAGAAGGTAGCCAGCAGATTCCGGCGCGACATCGTCATCATTCAGTTTCCTGGCCGGCTCAGTTTCGGCTCCGCACGGCAACGACGCCGAAATCCACTCGCCGGCCTATGCTCCCTGGCAAGGAATGAACGGTATCCTCCGTCCCGACCGAGACCGACGTTCACCTACGCGTCCTTCGTTTGCCGCGTGCCGCCGGCGGCAGCGCTCCGGGGGCTTTGAGCCGTGTGCTCCAATACTCCCAAGTTCTGGCGACGACTCCGGGCATCAGATTGATGGCGCCGGCGAGCTTGATCTCGCCGCGATGCAACGGCTGCGGTGTACCGAGCATGTGCGCGCGCATCTGATACTCGGCATTTTGGCACAGGAAGATGGCGCGCGACACCAGCTCCTTCAATCCGCCGCCGACCACGGTCGCCCCGTGACGCTTCATCAGCACCGCCGCGTGCCGGCCGAGAGCACGCGCGAGCGAATGGCCTTCCTCCTGCTTCACCACCAAGAGGTTGGTGTCGCCGAACTCGTCATGCTGGTCCCAGAACGGCGTCTCCTCGCCGATAGTCGCGCCCAGGTGGAAGACCGGCGCGATCGGCTTGCCGGTGACGCAGAACGGCATGACGGCCGCGGCGTGATGGTGGCAGACCGCCATCACGTCGCTGCGCGCCTGATAGATGCAGCCGTGAATCACGCGCTCGGCGTAGGGCTGCACCTTGGCGGGCTTCACCGGCTCCGAATCGAGGGTGTATTCGAGAATGTCGGCCGGCTCGACCAGCAGCGGGGAGCGCGAGCGCGACAACAGGTAGCGGCCCGGATCGGCCGGATGGCGCACGCTGACATGGCCGAATGCGTCGAGCACGCCTTCATGGGCGAGGATACGGTTCGCCAGCGCGAGTTCGGCGACGAGATCCCTCAAGCTTTGCGGCACGGTCGGTCTCCATGCGCGGCAGCCACTCGGGGCTGCCCGGCGCGCCTAGCAAATCCGCAAGCGGCCGACCGCGCAATTGCAAAATCGACCGGGGCGCCGCTGCGGTGGTCTCGGCGCGTGCCCGATGTTAACAATAGGCGGGACGCTGCGGCTCCCAGGCCCCGCATGGATACGCTCGACCTCGACATTAACATGCGCGTGAACGGCGAGGACGTGCAGGCGCGCATTGCGCCGCGCAAAACGCTGGTCGATTTCCTGCGCGACGATCTCTGCCTGACCGGAACGCATGTCGGCTGCGAGCACGGCGTCTGCGGCGCCTGTGCCGTGCGGCTCGATGGCGAGGTGGTGCGCGGCTGCCTCGTCTTTGCCGTGCAGTGCGACGGTTCGCGCATTGAAACCATCGAAGGATTGTCGGATTCCGGCGCCATCGCCGATCTGCAGATGGCGTTCCAGCGGCGGAATGCCCTGCAATGCGGCTACTGCACGCCTGGCATGCTCATCGGCGCCCAGGAGCTGTTGGCCGCCGGCGGCATACCCAGTCGCGACACAATTCGCGAGCATCTCTCCGGCAATTACTGCCGCTGCACCGGATACCAGGCGATCGTCGATGCGATCGAGTCCGTCGCCCTGACGCGCGCGGGAAAGGCAAGCTGACAATGAACGAACACGCAAGACCGGAACGCGCCGACGAGCTTGAAGAACAGATGATGCAGGCACTGAATGAACGCATCATCACCAAGTCGGTGCTGTTTCGGATGGCCGACGGCAGGGTCGAGATCGACAACGGGCAGGCGCTGCTTGCCGCCAATCCCGGCAAGCACTTCCTCATGGGCGCCGATCCGCGGCTGCCGGAAATGCCGGAAAAGCCGACGCTGATCGACTTCTTCAAGGCCCGCTTCGCGTCCACCAGCCACATGCTGCAGAGCGCAACACACGCGCTCAAGGGCGGCCACAGCGAGAAGATCGTGCTCGCGTGCCTCCTCCACGATATCGGCGTCGCGAGCTTCATCCGCTGCGACCACGGCTATTGGGGCGCGCAGATGCTTGAACCCTACGTCGAGGAGGAGGTGAGCTGGGCGGTGCGCATGCACCAGGCGCTGCGCTTTTTCCCCGATCCGTCGGTCGGCTACGAATATCCGCAGATGTACGTCAAGTTCTTCGGCGCCGACTACAAACCGGAGCCTTATATCGTCGCCGAGTACGAGCGCGCGCGGAACCACAAATGGTACATGAGCGCACGGCTGATCACGCTCAACGACATCTATTCCTTCGATCCGGATGCCAAGGTCGATCTCAGTGACTTCGTCGACATCATCGGCCGCAATTTCAAGCAGCCGAAGGAAGGGCTGGGCTTCGACAATTCGCCGTCGGCGCACATGTGGCGCACGCTGATGTGGCCGACGCGGTTTTTGTAAACGTTATTCCGGGGCGCGGCCGAAGGCCGCGAACCCGGAATCCATAGTCACAGGTCAGGGAATATGGATTCCGGGCGCCTCGCTGCGCTCGGCCCCGGAATGATGGGCTGAGAATGCGATGAGAATCTCCCCCGATCAGCCTTCCGGCCTCAGCGCGCTCGACCGGCCGAATTCCTACATCGGCCGCTCGGTGCCGCGGCCCAATCTGGCGCGGCTGACGCAGGGGCGCGGCCAGTATGTCAGCGACGTGGTGCTGCCGCGCATGGCGCACGTCGCCTATTTGCGCTCGCCGCACGCGCACGCGCGGATCAGAAGCATCGGCACGCAAGCAGCGCGGCAGGCGGCGGGCGTGGTCGCGGTCGCGACCGGCGCCGAACTCGCCAAGGTGATCACGCCGTGGGTCGGCGTGCTCACGCACCTCAAGGGCATCAAGTCGGCGCCGCAGCACGCCATTGCGGTCGAGCGCGCCTGCTGGCAGGGCGAAGCGGTGTGCGCGGTCGTCGCGCGAACGCGCGCCGAAGCCGAGGACGCCTGTGCGCTGATCGACGTCGATTATGAAGCGCTCAGCGCCGTCACCGACCCGGAAACGGCGCTCGATCCGGCGACGCCGGTCATTCATCCCGAACTTGCCGACAATCTCACCTTCGAGCGCTCGCTCGTCGCCGGCGACCCCGACAACGGTTTTGCCGAGGCGGACGCGATCGCCGAGGCGACATTCGTGTTCGGCCGCCACACCGGTGTCACCAACGAGCCGCGCGCCATTGTCGCCGACTGGAATCCCGGCGAGCAACGCCTCACCGTCTATCAGGGCACGCAGGCGCCGCACATGATGCAGAACCTGTTTGCCAAGCACCTTGGCCTCGAGGAGCATCAGGTGCGTGTCCTCACCAAGGACGTCGGCGGCTCCTTCGGCATCAAGGTGCACGTCTACGCTGACGAGATGGCGACGGCGGCGCTGGCCAAGCTGCTCAAGCGGCCGGTGAAATTCGTCGCCGACCGGCTGGAGAGCTTCGTCACCGACATCCACGCGCGTGATCACCGCGTCAAGGCGCGGATCGGTGTGAAGCGCGACGGCGCGATCACCGCCTTCGAGATCGACGATCTGACCGGCATCGGCCCCTACTCGGTCTATCCGCGCACGAGCGGGATCGAGGCGAACCAGGTCGTCAATCTCGTCGGCGGCCCGTACGCCTGCCCGAACTACCGCGCCCGCGCCCGCGTCGTGTTTCAGAACAAGAACGTGATGTGCCAGTATCGCGCCGTCGGCCACCCGATTGCCACCGCGGTCACCGAGGGTCTCGTCGAGCTGGCCGCGGCGAAAATCGCTATGGACCCGGTCGAGCTGCGGCGCCGCAACCTCATCGCCGACGACGGCTATCCGGCAACCGGCGCCTCCGGAATCAGGTTCGAGAAGCTCTCGCATCACGCCTCGCTCGACAAGATTCTGGCGATGATGGACTACGCCGGACTGCGCGCCGAGCAGGCGCGGCTGCGCGAGCGCGGCATCCACCGCGGCATCGGCTTCGCCTCGTTCGTTGAGGTGACCAATCCGTCCGCCGCGTTCTACGGCGTCGGCGGCGCCCGCATCTCCTCGCAGGACGGCGCGACCGCCCGCCTCGACGCGACCGGCGCCGTGTTCTGCCACACCGGCGTCACCGAACAGGGCCAGGGCGCGGAATCGGTCATCGCGCAGTGCGTGGCGAGCGCGGTCGGCGTCCCTATCGAGCGCGTGCGCGTCATCACCGGCGATACCGACAACGTGCCCTATGGCGGCGGCACCTGGGCGTCGCGCGCGGCCGGCATCGGCGGCGAGGCCGCCTGGCAGGCCGGCAAGGCGCTGCGCGCCAACGTACTCGCGGCTGCGGCCTCGATCCTGCAGGCTGATCCGCAGGCCCTCGATATCCGCGCGGGCGTCGTGGTGGATGCCGACACCGGCCGCGAGCGCATGGGAATCGAGGAAGTCGCGCGCATCGTCTATTTCCGCCCCGACACCCTGCCGCCCGGCTTCCAGGCCGAGTTGCTGGTGACGCGCCATTACGTCCCGCGCGCCTGGCCGTTCGCCTTCACCAACGGCGTGCAGGCGTCATATCTCGAGGTCGACACCACGACCGGTTTCGTGACGCTGCTCAAGCACTGGTGCGTCGAGGATTGCGGCACCGTGATTAACCCGCAGCTCGTCGACGAGCAGATCCGCGGCGGCATCGTGCAGGGCATCGGTGCCGCATTGCTCGAGCATTGTGTCTATGATGACGACGGTCAGCTCCTCAACGGCAACATGATGGACTATCTCGTACCGATGGCGCCCGACATGCCGGATATCGAGGTCGGCCACGTGGTGACGCCGACTACGGATTCCGAGCTTGGCGCCAAGGGCGCCGGCGAAGCCGGCACTGCGGGGGCGCCGGCGTGCATCATGAACGCGGTCAACGACGCGTTGCGCCCGCTCGGCGCCGCGCCGATCGTGGAAATGCCGATCACGCCGGAGCGCGTGCTGCGCGCGCTCGGGCTTGAGGTCTGAGTGGTGAGGACACCCATGCCTGACATTCGCTCGCTCGTATTCGGCTTCGCTGCGGCGCTCGCACTGGCGGGCGCAGCGCCGGCGCACGCGGCCAGCCCGCTGTTCCGGGTCGATCCGTACTGGCCAAAGCCGCTGCCCAACAACTGGATCCTCGGACAGGTCGGCGGCATGGCGGTCGACGACCACGACAACATCTGGGTGTTCCAGCGGCCGCGCTCGCTCACCGACGACGAGAAGGGTGCGACGTTCGATCCGCCGCGCTCGAAGTGCTGCGTGCCGGCGCCCTCGGTGCTCGTGTTCAATCAGGCCGGCGACCTCGTAAAGTCGTGGGGCGGGCCGGGAGACAATCTGGGCTATGACTGGCCGCTGCAGGAGCACGGCATTCTGGTCGACAACAAGGGGTTCGTCTGGCTCAGCGGCAACGGCAAGGGCGACAATATGGTGCTGAAGTTCACCGTTGACGGAAAGTTCGTCAAGGAAATCGGCAAAAGCGGGCCGCTGACGAGCAGCACCGACCTCACCCAATTCGGCCAGGTGGCCGCGCTGGACTTCGATCCGCAGGCCAATGAAATCTACGCGGCGGACGGCTACGGCAATCACCGGGTCGCGGTGTTCGACGCCGACACCGGCGAGATCAAGCGGATCTGGGGCGCCTACGGCAATCCGCCGACCGACGAGAATCTGCCGACGTACAACCCCGATTCACCGCAGTTCGCCAACCCGGTGCATTGCATCGCCCTTGCCAAGGACGGCTTCGTCTATGTCTGCGACCGCACCAACAATCGCGTCCAGGTCTTCCGCAAGGACGGCAGCTTCGTGCGGCAGTTCGTGTTCGACCCCAAGACGCGCGGTTCCGGCTCGTCCTGGGGAATCGCGTTCTCGCCGCGCGACAGGAAACAGAACTACTTCGTCGTGATCGACGGCACCAACAACGTGCTGGACATCGTCCGCCGCCACGATGGCGCTATCGTCGGCACCAGCGGCCGGCCCGGCCGCGGCGCCGGCGAATTCCATTGGGTGCACGTCGGCAAGTTCGATTCGCGCGGCAACTTCTATACGGGCGAAGTCGATACCGGCAAACGCCTGCAGAAATGGGTGCCGATCGAATGATTTGACCGCGGCGCTCTATTGCGCCGGCAGCACGATGGCCCGGCACTCGCCGAACCCGATGCGCGGATAGCCGGCCTTGGCGCAGAAGCCGCGGAAGACGATCTCGTCCCCGTCCTCGATGAAGCCGCGCTTCTCGCCGCTCGGCAATGCGATTGGCTCGCTGCCGCGCGCGGTGAGTTCGAGGAGGCTTCCCCAGCTCGATCTCTCCGGGCCGGAGACCGTGCCGGAGCCGATGAGATCGCCGGTCTCGAGGTTGCAGCCGTTGCTGGCGTGGTGCGCCACCATCTGCGCCACGGTCCAATAGACCGTCGGGAACGAACTCTGCGCGAGGCGCAACGGTGCGTTCCCGGCTTCCCGCATCGCCGCGCTCGCAAGATAGGCCTCGAGCGTGACGTCGAGGCCGCCATGGGCGCGATCCTCCGGATCGTCGAGATACGGCAGCGGCGGCGGATCGTCGGCGGGCCGCGCAAACGCTGCGACACGGAACGGCGCCAGCGTCTCCTGCGTCACCACCCAGGGCGAGACGGTCGTGGCGAAATTCTTGCCCAGGAACGGCCCGAGCGGCTGGTATTCCCAGCCCTGGATATCGCGCGCCGACCAGTCATTGAGCAGGCAGAAGCCGAAAATGTGCTCTGCCGCCCGGGCGATGGGAACGGTTTCGCCCAACCGGCTCGGCACGCCGATATAGAAGCCGAGCTCGAGCTCGAAATCGAGATTGCGCGAAGGACCGTAGCTCGGCGCCGTCTCGTTCGCGCGTTTGCGCTGCCCACACGGCCGCCGCACGACCGTACCGCTGGCGCGCACCGAGGAGGCGCGCCCGTGATACGCCACGGGCAGGTATTTGTAGTTGGGCAGCAGCGGGTTGTCTGGCCGGAACGCGCGGCCGGTATTGGTGGCGTGGAAGATCGAGGCGAAGAAGTCGGTGAAGTCGCCGATCTGCACCGGCAGCTCAAGTTCGGCTTGCGCCATCGGGACAAGATACCGGCGCAGGCTTTGCTCGCCATGCGATGCGCTCAAAGCCCGCGACAGCGCCAGCCGCAAGGCCGACCAGACCGGTGGCCTGAGCGCCATCAGCGGATTGAGAGAGCGTGCGGCGCACGCGCGCGCGGCATCGGCCGCGACACCGGCAAAGGAGGAAGCCGCTGCGGCAACGTCGAGGATCGCGTCACCGATCGCCACGCCGACGCGCGGGGTCGCCCCCGGCGCCGGCCGGAACACGCCGAACGGCAGGTTCTGGATCGGGAAATCGCAGTCCGCGGCGTTCGCGCTTTCGAGGAAGCTTCGGCGCGCCGGATCGTGCGTCTCGTTCAGCGGGACTGTCATTTGACCAACCTAGGCAAGATCGCCCCTTGCGCGGCTACCACGGCAGCGGTTTACGATGCGCCGCCGTGCAGCTGCAGCTCGCGCCGGCGTTGATTGTCGCTCAGACGCCGTTTGCCCTCGGCTTCGATGATGCGGGCAAGCTCCGGATGATGCGCCGTCAGGGTGCGGAAATCGGCAAGGTCGAGAATCAGCAAGGTCGAGGGCTGTGTCGTCGAGACGTTGGCGCTGCGGACCGAATTGCCGAGGAGCGCCATCTCGCCGAAGAACGCGCCCGTGCCAAGACGGACCGGCGTCGGCTCAATGTCGACCTGCACCTCCCCCTCGGCGATGAAATACATGCAATCGCCGACCCCGCCGCGGCGGACGACGGCGGTCCGTTCGGGCATCTCCACGCGGCGCAGCATATGGGTGACCTCAGTGATCGCGCTCGGGTCGAGTGTCTGGAAGAACGGCACCTTGCTCACGATGTCCCAGGTCTGGATGAAGTTGCTGCGCCGACTCTCGGCCGCGAAACCGTTGGCGAGGATGCCGGTCCACAATCCGAAGGTCGCGATCCCGCAAACCATGACCAGCCCGCCGAGGAAGCGGCCGAGCAGGGTCTGCGGCACCTCGTCGCCGTAGCCGGTCGTCGTCAACGTCACCACCGCCCACCACAGGGAATGCGGCACAGTGCCGAACGCTTCCGGCTGGCCCTTGCGCTCGATCACGTGCATCGCCGCCGAGGCCAGAAACAGCACGATCAGAAACAGCACCGCCACGCTCGCCAGCGGCTTTGCCTCGAGGACGAAGACACGTCCGAGCCGGGCGAATTCACGCGAATTCTGCGCGAACTTGAGGACCCAGAGCGCCGCGAACAGCCATGCCGTCGGCGGCGGCACGCCGCAAAGCAGCGCTACCGGGATTGGAAGCACGCCGAGAAGGTCGATGAAGCCCGAGGCCGAGAACAGGCCGCTCTCGAGCTTTTCGGCGCGGAATGTCGCATGCGCGCGCAGCGCGCCCTCGATCAGGAAAAATGCAAGGCAGCCCCACAGCACCAGGCTGAGCCAGGTACCCGCCGACCGGCGCAGTTCCGGCACCGTGAACGCCGTCATCGCGATCAGGCCGACGACGACCACGCCGTGACGCGCCAGCGCGGAGCCGCCGAGACGGCGCCACGGCGCCGTAAAATGCGTCACGTAGGAGAGCGTCCCTTTTGACATCAGGCGGGCCTGGGCGGCGGCCGCGCGTTAACGATCCGCAGCCGGCATTGACAGCAAATTACACCGCTGGAGTTCGTATCGCCAGCCGAATTTGCCGCCGCTGCGCGCACGCTTAATTTATTTCGAAGCTGGATGCCATTAGACTGCACCGCCGACTAAGGCATTCCCACTTTCGTCCGGGAGCACCATGAAGCAAAGGCAGATTTCGCGCGTGGAGCTGGCGAGCTATCTGCTGTCGCCTTCACTTTTCGTGATGCTGGCGCTGATGACGGTGGAGGCAATGCTCGCCGCCGGGACCACCTGGCTCGTCATCAATGCCGGGCGCAAAGTCGCCAGCGGCCAATTCCTGCTCAGCGATCTGATCTGGATTCTGGCCGCGCAGTCGGCCTCCTACGTCGCCGGCGTCATCAGCTGGGTCTTTGCCGAGCGCGCCGGCTACCGCGGCTTCGGCAAATTCATGCTGCGTTTTGCGCGCGAGAACCGCGGCAAGGTCAAGCTGTTCAACGATCGGCCGGCGCGCGAGCAGGTCGAGCCGTTCCTGACCGGCGAGACCTTCCAATGCTTCTTCAACCTGGTGTACGAGCTCGAATTCGCGCTGAAACTCTTTCTCGGGCTCGTGTTCAATGCGCTCGTGCTCGGCGCGGAAATCGACCTGAGCCTGCCGTTCGCCTATGTCGGCGCATTCGCCGCCCTGCTGTTCATGCAGTGGGCGCTGCAAAACCCGATCGCGCGCACCTATCTGGAAAACCAGCGCATGAACAACAGGGTGACCGCGCAGGGTTATACCGCGTGGGACAACATCTTGAGCGGCAACAGCTACAATCTGCGGCTCTGGCTGTCGGGCTTCAAGACGCGGCTGCGCGAGGCCCTGACGGCGCAAATCCGCGCCATTGTCGCGCGCGAGGGCATGAGCGCGATGAGCGGCATCGTCAGCCTCGCCATCGTGTTCGCCACCATGAGCGTGGTCGCGGTGCACAACGCCGGCAACATGGCGCTGCTGATCGCGCTGGCAACGACCCTGCCGCGGCAGATCGAGATGACCTATGAGCTGCACCTGCTGGCCAGCGGCTGGAACGACTTCATCTCCATCTGGACGCGGTTCGCCGGGGTCGCCGCCAACATGCTGCCGCAGCCCGCCGCGACCTTCGACGAGCGCATCAAATTCGATCGGCTGGTGCTGCGGGAGGGCGAGCACGCCAACGTCGTCTCGTCGGTGAACGACGCGCTGCGCATCGTCGAGGCGCAGCCGACCGGCCGCGTCAACATCCGCGGCGCCAACGGCACCGGCAAGTCCTCGCTGCTGGCGAGCCTGAAGACCGAGATGAGAAGGCGCGCCTTCTACTGGCCGCCTTCCGACCGGCTTGCCTTCAAGTTCGCCGGCGGCGTCGTTCCGGTCGAGGTCGAAGAAGGTCACGACGGCGAGACCATCGTGGTCGCCGATTCGATGGACGAGAAGCTCGGATTTTCCACTGGCGAGCGCCAGCTCAAGTCGCTCGAGGAAATCGTCAATGCGACCGACGCCCAGGTCTATCTGCTCGACGAGTGGGACGCCAACCTCGATGCGGCGAACAAGGCCAAGGCGGACGCGCTCATCGACGCGCTCGCCGCGCGCGCTCGCGTGGTCGAGATCTCGCACCGCGACCTCGCCGGGTGACTGAAACGGCAGGCAGCGGGG
>Ga0207416_1004114_pt1 | contig 12988 bp, 9 predicted proteins | sample PaiPotPPM11metaG_FD_184107 | JGI IMG/M metagenome (GOLD analysis project Ga0207416, IMG submission 184107) | Iron sulfur acid spring bacterial and archeal communities from Banff, Canada, to study Microbial Dark Matter (Phase II) - Paint Pots PPM... ...
GTAACGACGTGAGCAATCGGCGGCGGCGGAGTGAGGCGGCGGAAAGAGCTGCTCGCCCAAGCCGGGAGCGTGTCGTTTAGTGCGCCGGTATAGGCGACTTTTTCTGCTGCAAACGGCTGTGCAGTTCCAGCCGCAGCACCCGAGGGCGTGATAAGCGCCACGATACGCTGGTCGGGTGCAAAATATTTGCGCATTACGCGATCGACATCTTGCGTAGTCACCCATGCGATCTTCTCGTAAAGTGCTCGCGGCGAGCCCTCCGAGCTGCTGACGGCTCCGGCCCAACCAAACGCCAGTCCAGCAACCGACGAAAGAGTGTTGGATTTTCCCATGAGATATTGTCGCTGCGCCGTCTCGACGAATGATGCCGGGATTCCCTGAGCCAATATGCTGCGCAGAGTGGCATCCACGTCGCTCTGTGTCGTCTTCGGATCGCTCTTAGCGGTGACGTCCGCGACCACATACGCAATGCCGGCTTGCCTAAATTGATTGGCAAAAGCCGAAACGCCGGCCGTCTTTCCGGAGATCGTCAGGTTCGTCAGCGGGCCGCGCGGATTGTTCAGGGCCAGCATCAGCACCAGGCTGGGCGCGTAATCAGGCGAGGTGACCGAGGGAAAGCGATAACCCAGAGCCACAATCGGCGTTGAAACGGCCACGCTTTTTTCAATTGTTGCGGACTGCAGTTCGGCGAGCTGTATGGGCTTATGCGCGGGCAACGGCGCTCGCGGTACCGCTTGAAACAGGGCGCTGACCTGACGCAGCACATCGGCCGGATCAACATTCCCCGCCACGACTAGCGTCGCGTTGTTCGGATGATACCACGTGTGGTAGAACGCTCGAATGTCCGAGGCACGCATTTGTTCGAAACTCGGCACGGTACCGCCGGCGTCGTTTGCGTACGGCGTTCCGCGCAAGAGGGTTTCGCGCACCTGATTGACGACCGGGCTCAGCGCGCTGCTCTCATCGGCGCGAATCTCTTGTTCGATCGCGCCGGGCAGGCTCGGTTAAATGTGCAGAAGGCGCTCGCGGCTGAGGGTCTATCAGCCCCTGTCAATCATATTGACGTAGACACGCCTGAGAAGGCGGCAGCACACCGCTTTTTGGGATCGCCATCGGTTCGCATCAACGGCGGTGACATTGAAGCAGGAGCTGAGGAGCGAGACAGCTTTGGTCTTATGTGCCGCACCTATGCCAATGGTGCTGCGGCCGCGGGTGCACCCAGCGTCGAAATGATCCGCGGTGCGCTTCGACTAGCCCTCCGTGGGTAGGCTCGAGCGCGGTTCGAACGTGACGCTTTAATGAATCTCAATGTATTTGGCGCGGCGTCTGTTACCGCGATGATGATCTTATATGCTCTAGAGCCGCGTCATCGTGGCTATACGTTTGCTTTTGCGTTCGCCTGTTTTGCTGCATCTACATATGGCTGGCTGGCCGGCACATGGCCCTTCGGGATCGTTGAGGCTATTTGGGGTCTCGTTGCACTATATAAATGGTGGACTCGCAGAGCAGACGGCCGTGTTTCGCCGGCGCGGGGCTGACGGCGCCTTGCTGGAACCTCGCGCTCCCTGCGTCCCTGCGTGGACGTAACGCGATCGTTTGGTTTAACCTACAACTGAAATCCAGACTTTATGACGTTATATTGATCGCCTGACAGAACTGACGAGTTAGCCCCATGTCTGCGCGCTTTTTTGTCACCTTCTGAGGCGTCCGACGGCGCCGGAATTGGTTGGCGCAAGTGCAATGGGGTCAGCGATTCGGGTCAACACTGAATCGGCGACACAACCAGTAGCGTTTTTCCTCAATCACCGCCGCACTCTTCATCTTCAAAGCCTTCGCGAGCCTCGCGAGCGACGAAGAAAGCGATGATCAACGAGGCCGCAGCGTCGATCCACCAAAAACCCAAGAAGGACTGCGCGATTAGTGCAATGACGATGGTGATCGAGAGATACAAACAACTCGCGCTCTCCGCCGCATCGCCACGAAGCGCCCGGCTCCCCAGCCGGTCCGCCAGTCCATACTTCACGCGCGAAAGGAAATACATCAGCGGGATCGCGACGAGGGTGACGCCTAATCCGAGTGTCGAGAACTCCGCGCTCTGGTGATGCCAGAATTCCCAGAGTGCACCGATCGCAATGTACAGAGCAAGGCCGGCAAGTATCCAAGCTCCGATGCGCGAGGCGCGTCGTTCGATCGCTTCGGGAAAATCCGCTCCTAGGCGCAGCTCGGTATTCAGACGCCATATGAGGAGACCGGCGTGACCGATTTCGATGAGACTGTCAAGAGAGAAGGCAATAAGCGCGAGGCTATGTGCCATGATTCCGGCGTACAACGCGACGCCGAACTCGATAAGCATCCAGCCGATCGTGGACCACTCAAGCCGGAACGCGCGCCCGACGAGCGACGCCCGAAGGTTGTTCGCGGTCATTGCCCGCAGCCCGTGCGCGCCAGGTCGATCCTCCGCATTACGCGAGCCTCAGTATATCTTTACTGCTCATCGCGCGAGGTGGCCCGATCCTAGTCCAGCGGCGTGAATGTTTTTTCTTAGTTCTGTGGCTCCGGTTTGGTTGTAACACGTCGCTACCTAGAACTGAAGTCCAGACTCTATGACTATGCGGAATTGATTGCGCTGGTTGCCGGAGAATCCGAACGCAGCGCCCGCCGCCGCGGATCGCGCGTTAACCTGCGAGACTTCAGCGCGAATAAGCAGCTGCTTGTAGCGATATGTCGGCGTTACAGTAAATGTCCAGGCCCCGCTGCCCGGCCCATATCCCACCAGATCCGCGTTCGGGCTGAGATCGTTCGCTCGGCTTTGATTCGCGATGTCTTCGATTCGGCTTGCAACCGACCACGAACGGTTAAGCGTGTAGGTTGAAAGGAACACGATTCCGTATGCGCTCTCGGCGCTCGTGTAGCCAAGCGTGCTGCTCTGAGGCGATCGAACGAAGAGTAGATACGGCGCCAAAGTCCACCTTCCGCGCGTCGCAGTATACATGAAATTTAAGAGCTGCTTATTCGCAACCGAGGCGGTCGGGTTCGCCGGCGCGTTAGCGTTCGGAATGACAAACACAAACTGATAGGTCGTATTTGCATCCGTTGCCAGCGTAAGCGATCCTTCCAGGCCGAGGAAATGCCCCGAATAGAAACCGTCATTCACCTCCAGCGCGCCGGTGTATTTACGTCCGGTCGCCGATAAGCGTACACCGCGGCTAACGGCGGTTTCCATATTCCACACCAGGCCGCGCTGGATATTCGAATTCAGATAGGTGTACGTATATTCCTGACCGATGAGGGTCGCGAGTTTTCCGACCGTGATGCTCAGCTGCTCGTTTGGATTGATGCTCGCATAGATCGAGGGCAGCGGACCGTAAAGATTCGTGTTGGCGCCGGCTTCCAGCGTCTTGTTTCCGGAAACGCCGAGCACCGGAATGTTGTAGATTCCGGCGCTGGCACCATACCGTAGGGTTCCGGTGTTGCGTGTTACGTTGAGGAACGCGCTGCTGATATTGAAGCGGCTCGCCTGATCGGGCCCGCCCCCGTTCGCGAGATTCCCCGTCGCGTTGACGTTGGTCGTGAGCGTCTCCATGCCGCGCAGTACGCCGCTCAAGGAAACCGTCGGCGTAGGTGTTGAGGCCGCCGCGGATGGCGTGGTAGGCGCAGGCGCCTGCGCACGAGCACTCAGGCTTGCGGCTCCAAAGGTGCATGTAAACAATGCGGCTGTAACCCACCGCACGATGGTCGTCATGCCCGACCGAGTTATAGATGATTAAGCGGTATCCTGGAAAGAAAAACGAGGCCCGCACCTTTCTGGAAGAGCGTCTTGCTCAGCGCGGCAGCGGCAAAAGAGCAGGAGGAACTCGCGGCTCCATATCCCGTCGCAAGCGCGATTTCGCGAACGCCATTTTTGCCAAGTTGCGCGCTCATGCGCTCCTTCGAGACCAGCGCTTGGATCAGGCCGGAGAGCAGAAAACCGAGAATCAAGCTCCATGCAACCTGCCAGAACGTCCCGGCGGCCAGCACGAGCGCTTGGATGATCGCGTGCACCGCCGTCAGCGATAATGCAGCGACGCGATTTGAATCCATGATCGTGCGTTGCGCGTGGCAAGAACCGCGCCGGACTGGGTAGCGGCCAACAGTTCCCCGTCGTGTGCGAAAGCTAGTGCGACGAAGTCAGCTCGCGAATCGATCTTTGCGAAGGTGCGTCCGTCGTCACTCGACCGAAACAATCCGTTGCGAGAAACTGCGTATATGAGCTCGCGATTTGTTGGGTCCACAACGAGTGATGTGAGCGTCGCATCGTTTGAAAGCGCACTGTCTTGCGTCCATCCGCAAAAGCACGCGAACGAGGAGTAGAGGCCGCCACTTGTCCCTGCCCACAGATAGCCGATGTTCGTTCCCGCCGAAGTTCCCATCGAACGGTCCATCGCAGTTGGAACGGGCATATACGCAAATGAGCGCACTCCTGGATTGGGTGGTCCGTCATCAATTCGCAACCATGTTCTGCCACCGTCACGCGTCTCGAAAACGCCGTTGCCTACCGAGTAAGCGAACATGCGATTCGGATCCAACGGATTGAACGTCAGCGCGTGAATGTCGTTTCCGATGATGCCCTGGTCGGCCGTACGCCACGAGCGGCCGTCGTCAACGCTCGCAATGACGCCCAAGCCGTGACCAGCGGCGAACAACGTCCGGCTCACCGGATTGAACGCGAGTTCCATGAAATCGCTGCTTCTCACCGGTCCATGGAGATGAATTTTACTGAACGCGTTTCCGGTTTTCCGTAACAGTCCGTCATGAGTACCAAGCAGAATCGTCCCGCTGGGCAGCGAGATGACCGAGTGAACGTGCCCTTCGCTCTCCGCCGAATACGAAACGGATGTCGGCGCTACATGGACTTCTCTATTACCGGAACGACCCAGGATAAACCCCACGCCGATTAACGCGGCGACGGCGATCGCACCGACGAGTATCCGTAACGCGTTCTGGGACGGTGCGTGCTCCTGCCTCATCTCTTGTCCTTCTGCATCGACCACATCATAAGCACCATGCTAACGGGGCAGAGCAGTAAAAGCAGTATGGAAAACCCTGACCCCCGATGCAGCAAGCCCGGTATGAAAAAAGCCGCAATGACGGCGCCGATCACCAGGGCGCAAAGTATTCCACTGATTCTCATTAACACATTAGCCTACCGATGCCAGGACGCGCCGGTGGTGTAATGCACGAACTCGACCGAACATGAATCCGGAATTGAGCTCTCGTACTTCATCGAGCCGAATGCGCGATACCCGTGATCGATTAGCACGTTTTGTGAGAAAACGCCATGGTCCGTGACCTGTTCCGACCGTCGGCCCACCCTGACTAAGAACCGAATTTCATCGGCGGAGGCCGCGGCTCTATTGATAAATGAAATATGAACACCGCCCAACGGGTACGGCGAGACATAGTTTCGCCAGTTTAAGAGCTGGCATTGCTGTATCTGAACCGGCACAAAGGATTTCGCGTCTGCGCTGGCCACAGCCATGGAACCACGCCATAGTGCAGTCGAAAATGCGACCATCACGAGACCGTAGCGTAGGTTCCTCAAGGATTTAGACATCGCTCACCACTTATCTATCTCAGCAAGTCGATTGCGTTCAGCGCGTGCGGCGACTTCATCCGTCCCATGGAACTACAGCCAGTGCAGTTCATTTGATATCTCGCTGAACCACGCGCTTTACGATCTTGCCGCCGAATTGTGCTGTGATAGTGAAATACCAACGCGTCGTAAACGTGAGATTCATCGCCGTGACATACGTTCCGTTGCCCCGGGAGACAGCGCGCCCTGTCGGGCCGGTCATCGACATCGCCGGCATTGCGGTCGAGATACGGACGATCGCGCCGTTGACGGGCCGACTCTGAGCGTCTTGCAACCGCACAGTGATCGTTTCCGGCCCTCGCTTCGGCGGGTTGGGCGCGAATTGGACCGCAATCATCAGCGGCGGCGCTGCCGCAAAAGAAGGCGTCATGGACGTGCCGGAAACAGCCAACACGATTGTACAAATGTGAATGCATTTCATTTAGCTTACGGTCCTTTCGATATGCGACATCAGTATGGTGTGGGTGCATAATCACCGACAGCGCGATGCAAGGCTGCCAACGAATCATTATATCGGGCACTAGCCCGCAGAACGTCTTCACGGGCACCAGCAAGCGTCGCGAGTGCATCGAGAGTTTCGAGTTCAATCCCCTTGCCGGCGCGCTCGCGTAGCCGCGCAATGCGCAATTCCTCACTCGCGTTCGAGAGTTCGGCATTGGCGGTCGTCACGTTGCGTTGCGCCGCCTGCAGATCGCGAACAGCGTCCAGTACGTCGGCCTGGGCTTGCAGCCGCGTGCGATCCAGTTCGATGCGCGCGCGTTCGTAATCCACAGTGGCCGCGCGCACATCGGCGGAACGCGATCCAGCGTCGAAGATCGGAAGCGACGCTGAAACGCCGATCTGCGAGCCTGCAGCACCCAGTGGCGGGCTCGAAACCCCACTGTACGTTTGAGCCGAAGCTGAAATCGTGGGAAGATACTCACTTCTCGAGCGCGCAATGCGCTCACGCGTTGCGGTTACCGTGCGCTGTGCAGCCACCACATCGGGCCGCTGAACATAGGCCTGCTGCAATAACGAAGCGACGTTTGGCGTGAACGTCAACGACGGCGCGGCTAACGTCACGATGGGGTTTGACGCAAGATCGATATCCAATGGCACTTCCAGAGCATGCAGGGCACGCGCTGCGTCAGCTTTGGCATCTTCTAGTGACTGCTTCGCCGCAGCAAGTGCTGCCTGATCGCGCGCAATCAGGTAGCGAGGCGCTTTCCCAACTCTGACCTGCAATTGAGTAAATGCAAGATGAGATGACTGATCCTGCACATCGATTCCACGCTGCACGGCAATCGCGTCCATCAGCGCCGCGGCATCGTAGCGTTGCGCGGCGTCGGTAACGGCTTGATTGATCGCCATCGCCGCAGTCGCGCGCGCGGCAGCGGCATCCGAGCCGGCGGCGCGCGCCGCCGCCCAGGCTTGCGGAGCAAAGATCGGCAGGGTGCCGTTGAGCGACGCGTACGTTTGGCGCGCAGAGGGCATGCCCAGCTGCACGAGCGTCGAGTTCATTGCCGTTTCGCTGACGCCGATCTGCGGCAGCGCTTGCGCTCGCACCGATTGTGCTTGCGCTGCAGCCCCCTGCGCGGTCAGCTGCGCGAGCTGCGCGTCAAATGCTTGCTGCGCGCGCACAATGACCTGCGCCTGTGTCAACGTCCCGTTCCAAAGCAACGGCTGGGCCGACGCGGTTCCCGTAGCAAATGCAGCCGCAAGCGACGCCGCTGCGAGCGCCCATTTATGCATCGGCTGCCTCCAGCGGTACTGTGGCCGGCGGCCGGCGCAATACGGTCGTTCGCCACCAGTGCGGCAGATCGTCCAGCACGTCATGCAGCACCGGTACCACGAATAGCGTCAGCACGGTGGAAAGTCCAAAACCGCCGATGATGACGGTGGCCAACGGGGAGTAGGCATCGATACCGGTCTTGGGAAAAAATGCGACCGGCGCCAGGACCGTGATCGAGACGATCGTCGTCATGAGAATGGGACGCAAACGCACCGGGCCCGCGTAGAGGATCGCATCGCGACGTGACAGCCCTTCGTTGCGCTTTCGGATGATCAGGTCCAAAAGCAGGATCGCGTTGCTGACCGCCATGCCATTGGCGACGACGATGCCGAGGATCGAAACCGTTGAGAAGCTCTGGTGCGCGAGCAACAATCCGACGAACATGCCGAGCAGCTGCAACGGAATGGCCAGCAGCATGACGAGCGGCTGCATCACGGACCGGAACTGCACGACCAGCAAAAGGAAGATGAACAAGATAGCAATCTTCATCGAGTTCAGCAGCCGGCCAAAGCTCTGCATCATCTCCGTCATGTCGCCGCGCATGGAAATGGCGTAGCCTTGCGGCAATACCGCAACCGCCATCGCGCCCATGAGCGTATCGTCGAAAAGCGCCATTTCACCACGCGAACCTTTGCGATAGTATCCCAGCACTGCAACGCTGCGACGGAGCTGATCGTGCTCGATCAGAGTTGGTCCCATATCCTGCCGGATCGTAGCTATGGACGTCAGCGGGACGGCCTGGCCGTTGTTGCCGACGATCTGCACGTAGGGCAAATCAGCCGGTGAACTTCGTTCGCTGCCGGCGTAACGAATCAAAATCGTATCATGACGCACGTTGCTCGGATTGAAGAACTCAGTCGTAAGTCCACCGTGCGTCGCATAATACGCCTGCTCGTCCACGTTTTGAGGAGAAAGCCCAATCTGCGAGGCCACCGTCCGATTTACGTCGACGTGTTCTTCGGGCTGCGTCAAGCTCGACGAGGTAGAAACCTGGACCATACCTGGAACGCTGGCAGCAACGATCGCGATCTTATCCGCGATGGCGTGGAGCGTTGCTAAGTCAGGACCGGTGATGACGAGCTCTACCGGCGCGTCGTTACTCGCCATCACGTCGGCGCCCATTTCCTTGAGCGCGAGCCGCCGAATGCCGGGAACGGTTCGCATCGTTTGTGCATAGACAGCGTCCATAACCTGCCAAATGGAACGCTTGCGATGCTCCTTCGGCACAAATGTAATCAGATAAGAGGCGTCATTGACTCCGTTCATCGCCGTGCCCGTGAGGTAGCCGTTTGCGCTCTGCTCCCCGATCTCGCCCGAAATTCTTTCGACTTCAGGCTGTGCCAGAAGAATGCGCTCGAACGTTGCGGCTTTCGTCGAAGTCGCCGTGAACGACGTTCCCGGCGTCGTTTCAAGAAACGCATAGCCTTGGCCGGTATCGGCCAGTGGCATCATCTCGCTGCCGATGAACGAGTAGAGCGAGATGCCTACGAACATCGCAAGAGCCGCGCCGCCCAGTACAAGCGTGGGATTGCGCAACGCCCAGGTAAGTCCGCGACGATACGCCGCATCCACGCCCTCCAGTCCACGGCGAGCGGGTGCAAGGAGTGAGCTGACGCGGTCATCGAGGCGCGAACGCCAGGGCGGCCGGATGGCGCCGTGCCCGTAGAATAGACGGGCGGCGAGCAACGGAGTCAAGGTCAGCGAAACCGCCAACGAGGCGAGCAGCGCGAAGACGATCGGCCACACAAGCGGAACGAACATAATCTGCGTGATCCCACCGCTGCTGAGCAGCGGTACAACGGCGAGAATGATCACCGCCGTTGCCGCTGCGACCGGCAAGACGACCTCCATCGTTCCATCGACCGCCGCACGGAGGGGACTTTTCCCTTGTTGCAGATGGCGGTGCACGGAATGCGTGACGACGATCGACCCGTCCACGAGCGGGCCGATCGCGAGCAACAGTCCGACGAGCGAGCTGCTGTTGATGGACAGATTCATCGGGACGAAAAGCAACGCAGCTATCCCAAGACACATCGGAATCGAGGTCGCGACGATCAGCGTGGCGCTAACATCTTCAAGAAAAACCAACAGGACGAACCCCGCCAGCAGTACGCTGACAAGCAATTCTTCAAACATGTTGCGGCGCAGATCGTTCACAAACCGTGAGTTGTCGTAGGCGGGAGTAAATTGGAGACCGGAGTGCGTCGCTTGGATTTGCGACAAACGCTGCATCACCGCGGCGATGACCTGCGGCGAGCTCGCGTCCGGATTTTCAACGACTGAGAGTTCGACCGCGTCTTTGCCGTTGTATCGATACGCCTGGCGTTGCTCGGCGGCACCGTCTATCACGTCGGCGACGTCGCGCACGTAGATCGTGCGGCCGCCCATACTCTGGATGGGATAGTCCATGACGTCCTGCGGCGACTGCACGCGTTGCGGACTGCGCAGGATGAACTCGTTGTTCGCGTTGGTGACCACGCCGCCGGACCGGCTCACGTTCTGGCGATCGATCGCATCCCGAATGTCAGGCAGCGACAGACCGTAGGCCGCCGCGGCATCCCGATTGACGGTTACACGCAGCTGCCGGTCGCGTCCGCCGAAAACGTACGCCTGCTGCACGCCAGTCACCGTCTTGAGGTCGTCGATCACGTTGTTCGCTAGGAATTGCCGCAGTTGCACAGGATCCCAGCCGGAGCCGGTAACGGCCAGCTGCAGAATCGGCGTGTTCAGCGGGTCGACGGGAACAACATAGGATGGCTTGAGATTCGCGCGATCGTACGGAAGATCGGCCTGCGCTTGTTGCACCAGCTGCTGCACGTCGACGAGCGCGCGTTGCATATTGGTCCCGTACTGAAACTGTACCGTTACCGTCGAAAGATCTTGCTGCGAGATCGAGCGCACGAAACGCACGCTCTTCAGATTGGTCATGCGCTCTTCGATCGGCTTGGAAAAGTACGTCTCCACTTCTTGCGGCGAATAGCCGGGAGTCATCGTCACGACCGAGATGAGTGGGCTCTCGACGTAGGGCATCATGCGGGTCGGCAGGATGAACAGCACGGCGGCGATCGCGGCAATCACCAGGCCGAGATAGACGGCCATAACCGCATACGGATTGCGGACGGACCAGCCGACGATATTGCGGTCGTTCACGAGCCGATCTCGGTGACGGCCTGCCCGGGCTGAAGGTCAGCCGCGCCGTCAGTCACGACATGCGCGTTCTCTGGCAAGCCACGAATGATCGCCGTCACACCGTCATTCGAGATGACGGAGACGTGCACTGGTTGCGCGCTTCCGTTCTTGATGACGTAGACAATCGGCGTGGTTGCGCCGCCAACGATGGAGACGGCCGGAATGGCGTCGCCCGCTCGCGTGCTCGTAGCGCGCGTATGAACGGTGACGCGCACGTAACCGCCGGGTTGCAATCGATCGTTCGGATTCTCCACAATCGCTTCCACTATCGCCGTATGCGTCGTAGGATCGGCGACGGGCTGGATCGATGAGACTCGCCCATGCACGACCGCACCGCTAGGCATGGTCGCATCGACGACATCCCCGATGCTCACCCGAGGTAAGTCTGCCTGCGAGACGCTCGCCTGCACGCGTAACTTATCGAGCACGGCGATTTGCGCGATCGGCGTCCCGGCCTGGACATACGTGCCGGGATCTACTAGACGTTTCACGACAACCCCGTCGTCAGGGGCGATAACGGAACGATATCCTGCCAGGATCGACTGCGTTTGCGCCTCGTTTTGCGCTTGGCTGTATTGCGCTTGCGCTTGACCTACCGATGCAGCTGCATCTGACGCTTTAATGACAGCGTTTCGCAGGTCAGCCTGCGCCGACGCAGCCTGCGCCACTTCGTTCTGGTATTCTTGCTGCGAAACAGCACCTTCGCGTAAGAGTACGCGCTCGCGGGCGATCTCCTGTAGCCAGTACTGCGCCTCGCGCTGCTTTGCCGCGATGTCGTTCCGCGCCATGCGCACGTCGTTGGGCGCGTGATGCATCGCTTCGATTTGTGCCGCTTGCGCCGCGGCTTGCGCTGCGGATGCGGAACTGCCGAGTTCCGGCTCGTTGAGATACGCTATTTGCTCGCCAGCTTGGACCTTGTCGCCGTTGTACAGGTTAAACCCGCTCAAGATTCCCGAAGCGCGAGCGACAATCGATTGACTAAGAAAAGGCGAGACCGTTCCAGGCGCTACGATTGGATCACTTTGAGAGCCCGAGCGCACTCGAATCGTTTTGACCGCCACTGGCGCAGTTCCAGAAACGTTTTCCATAGCGTTCATGTCCATCGGCGGTGAGGCGTATTGTGCCTTCGCCATTGTAATAGCGAGAACAACAACGGCTGCCAGCGCGAACAGCGAAACGGTTGCCGTTCGGCGATCGCGCCGAAGAACGACAAGCGCGATGAGCCCTAATCCTACCAGAAGGAAAGCACCGGTTCTCCATGCGGTCCAATCACCGCTTGGCGCCATGGCGCCCATTCCTGACGCATTCGGCAAACTCGCGCTAGAATTGATCGATTGTGTCCCACTCCTCGAGTTGGTGTTCGACGAAGCGCGCGAGACTTGACCGACCACGAGACTTTCGTTAACGCTGCCGGAAATGGCGCCTGACAGCTGAAGCCGCAGCATCCACTGACTGGCCGTTCCAAAATCTATCCTGAAACTCCATTCGTCCGGCCGGCCGGCAACATGGGAGGCTAAACCACTCGGCCCAGCCATATTCATTGACGGCATCGACGTGGCAAATCGTACCGTCGTACCATTTAAAGCCTCAGCCGACGCGCCCGAAATCTGTACGGTGGCGGCGTTAGAGCCGACAATGGGCGGATCGGGAGAGATCACGATGGTCACCCGCGCGTTGCCGAGTTGTGTAACAGTTGGGGCCGCCAACGCCGGCGATGCAACGAATGCCAACGCTATTGGCAGTAACGCCCATAAAAAAAAGCCCTTGCGCATCAAGAAACGAGCCTCATTGGATCGCAGTGCAGAAGAAACGAGGCAGTCGCCGGCAGTGCCAGACCGACCGCGAAAAGCGAGAAAAGCGCCACGGCAACAAGACGACGTCGCCCGAGATTTGGTTGCGGTTCGCATTTAGGGCGAAGCAAAGCGTCCAGCCGTCCGTACATGGCACGACGTTCGGCGAACGCCGCGCCGGTCGCCACAACCGTCAGGGAGCTTCGAGCCACGCGGAGCAGGGCTGAAGCAAGGTCCGTGCGTTCCACATGTGCGAGCGCGCAACTATCCGCACAGAACTCACGCGAGCAGCGGTAAACATCCACCAGACCGTCAACCGGTAACGGCAAAAGCTCAGTAACAAAATACAGCCACGGCGCAATTCGGTGGTCGCCGCGATCGATGTGCGCCCGTTCGTGAAAGAGTGCCGCTCGTAGCTCTGCATCGTCGAGCTGGTGTATTGCGCCCGTGGAAATGTACGCGCCCGCCTTTGGTGTACCGACAGCCGCGATGAGGATCGCGCACTCATCGTCAATTTGAAAAAGCGGGACGCCCACTTCGATCGCGATTTCACGAGCTCGGCCCGCTGCCGGTACAGCGTTGCCGAGCAGCCGCCGCAACTGACGA
>Ga0207416_1004115_pt1 | contig 12988 bp, 8 predicted proteins | sample PaiPotPPM11metaG_FD_184107 | JGI IMG/M metagenome (GOLD analysis project Ga0207416, IMG submission 184107) | Iron sulfur acid spring bacterial and archeal communities from Banff, Canada, to study Microbial Dark Matter (Phase II) - Paint Pots PPM... ...
GCACCCGCGCCGCCCGCTGGGCGGGCAGCCCGAGCGCCGCGATCAAGAGGAGGCAGACCGCGGCCGGGCCCCAGGCCAGGGCCCAGCCCGGCACCCAGGGCGGGATCTCGGCCGGGCGCGCGGCCGGCCGCCCGGGCGGCGGGAAGCTCAGCGCGGCCAGGCCGGCTCCGGCCAGCAGCGCGGCCGCCGGGACGCAAAATAGGACGTAGCGGAACGTGTACACCGGGTCGGCGAACGAGACCGCGATGAGCACCGCGGGCGGCAGCACCAGCCAGGGCAGCGCGAGCGCCAGCAGCCCCGGAGGCCAGCTGGCCCGCAGCGCGGCCGGGCCCGCGAGCGCGTTCAGGAAGATCGCGAGGCCCACGGCCAGGGCCACCGCGAGCAGCATGGAGGTCGGGCCGATCAGCTTCCTGAGTCCCTCGACCACGGCCAGGTTCGGCGGGGTGAGCCAGCTCAGCGCGGCGCGCTGCCGGTAGCCCCAGACCAGCACCGGGCTGGCCAGCACAAACGCCGCGCCCACCGCCGCCAGCCACGCCAGTAGTAGTGAGCGGGCTCTGCTCGCGCCCACGCCAGCGCCGGGGCGGCGGCAGGCCAGGGCCACGGTGATCGCGTGGGCGGCCACGAGCAGCAGGCTGAGCACGTTCACCGTGCCCATCACGCCCAGGCACACCGCGTACCCGGCCAGCCAGCCGCGGCGGCGGCCGGGCGCCTGCAGCGCGCGGACCAGCAGGTAGCTGGCCGTCGCGGCCAGGGCCGTGACGATCGCGTACTCCCTGGCGTCCTGCGCGTACAGGCTGACCTGGGGCAGCACGGCGAACGTCAGCCCCGCGACCAGTCCGGCCCGCGGCGACACCAGCCGCCGGCCCAGCGCGGCCACCGCGGCCGCCGCGCCCGCCATGGCCAGGGCCGACGGCAGCCGGGTGACCAGCTCACCGGTCCCGCCCAGCCGCTGCACCGCCCAGATGATCACGTAGTAGGCGCCGTGCACCGCGTCGATGTGCCTGGTCATCCGCAGCAACTGGCCGAACGGCCGCGCCGTGGCGGTCATCGTCGCGGCCTCGTCGCGCCAGTAGGACGGCCCCGTGATCTGCCACAAGGCGATAACCAGCGTGACCGCGGGCGGGAGCACCCGCATCCAGGCCGGACCGGGGTCGCAGGACGGCGGCTCCTGCTGCCCGAGCTCCGTCTGGCCCGTCCGGCCGCGCGGAACCACGCGGGCGGGCACGATAGAGTTATTCCGCGCGATTGCGCTTAGTAATCGCCCGACTGCGTATAGAGATAGAGCCAGATGTCGCTGGCCCGCCAGGTGCGTACCAGCCGGAAGTGCAGGCCGTCCAGCACGACCAGCGGCGTCGTGCGCCCGTACTCGATGACCCAGACCCGTGCGACGTGGGTCAGCCGCTGCCGGACCACGGACTGGGGCAGGAACGTTCCGACCAGCGTGGCCGACTTGATCGGCGACTTGGCCTGGGCGACGGGATTCAGCTTGCGGATGCCGTACGGGTAGGCCTGGGCGAAGTTCTCGGCCTTGTACTCGAGGACGGCGTCCCCGGGCCGCATGTACTCGGCCACGATCCGGTCCGCCTGCCGGACGTTGTCGCCGTGCCCGTCCGCGCCGCGGTCATGCTGCTGGCTGGGAATCCCGAGCACCCCGATGACCACCAGCGCGACCGCTCCGGCCACCCAGCCGAGCGCGGCCAGCCCGGCCCCGGCCAGCAGCGCGATTGCGGGCACGCAGAACAGGATGTACCGCTGCGTGTACATGGGCGTGACCAGGTACGATCCGGCCAGCAGGATCAGCGGGGGCAGGATGAGCCACGGCAGGCACAGCGCCGGCAGTGACCCCGGCCAGCTCAGCCGCAGCCGTCGCGGCCCGAACGCCGCGCTGACCACGATCCCGCCCGCGATGACCACGACCACCGCGATCAGCATGGTCGTCGGCCCGAACAGCCCCGTGAACTGTCGCAGGGCGCCGTTCCCGGGGAGCCCGAGCCAGGCGTTCGTACCGCGCTGCGTGTAGCCCAGGGCCAGTACCGGGCTGGCCACTACGGCGCCCGCCACCGCCGCCGCCAGCCAGCCCAGCGCCAGTGCTTGCCTCGGGGGGACAACCCCCCCAGACCCCCCCGCGCGCCATCCGCTCGGGCTGAGGCGGGATCCACCAGGATCCCCCGCGTACGCTCGCCTCGGTCCAGCCTCGGGCTGGCCGTCGCGGCCGACGCCTGCCTCGTGCAGGCACCGGATGGCCACGGTGACCGCGTGGGCGACGATCAACACTAGGCCGAAGATGTCGATGAAGCCCAGGGCGGCCAGGCAGGCCGCGTAGCCGGTCAGCCAGCGGACCCTGCTCCCCTCGGGCTCGGCATCGAGGGCCCGGATCAGCAGGTAGCTGGCCACGGCGGCCAGGGCGACCGCCATCGCGTAGGGCCTCGCGTCCTGCCCGTACCAGCTCACCACGGGCAGGACGGCGAAGACGAGGCCGGCCGCGAGCCCGGCCCGGGGCGAGACCAGGCGCCCGCCCAGCGCGGCCACGGCCGCCGCCGCGACGGCCATGGCCACCGCCGACGGCAGCCGGGTGACCAGCTCGCCCGTCCCGTCCAGCCGCACCATGACCCAGATGATCACGTAGTAGGCGCCGTGCACGGCGTCGATGTTGCCGAGGGTCCGGAACAGGTTGCCCAGCGGCCGCTGGGCCGCGGACATCGTGGCCGCCTCGTCCCGCCAGTACGAGGGGCCCGTGATACCCCACAGCATGATCACCAGCGTGACCACCGGCGGGAGGGCGAGCATCCACGCCGTCCCGGCGCTGAACGCCGCGCGCCGGCCAGGCGCCTCGCCGCCGCCCGCCCCGGCCGCCCGGGCCACGACCGGCTGCGTGCTGGACGAGCTCACTGAACGTGCCGCCTTCCAGTCCGGGCCTACGACGGGTCGCTCTGGCCTACGACCCTACGCAACCCGACGTACCCGCGCAGCCCAGACCCCGCACCCCCGCGCCGCACCCCTCGCACCCCATTGGGTCGATGGGCCATCCACCGCAATCTATTGCGGTCGATGGCCCATCGACCCAAATGGTGGCCGGGCGGGCGCGCCGGGCCAGCCGGGCGGGCCCGCCGGGCCGGGGGGCGGTCGGCGGTGGCCCGCCGCGGTGTCAGGCGCCGCGCATGGCGCGGATGGACTCGCGGAGCGAACCCATGGTGGCCAGCACCGCAGAAGGCTCGTACCCGCAGTGGGCCATGCAGTTCGCGCAGCGCGGGTCCTTGCCCCGCCCGTAGGAGTCCCAGTCGGTGGTCTCGATCAGTTCTTTGTAGGTCGGGGCGTACCCGTCGGCCATCAGGTAACACGGCCGCTGCCAGCCGAGCAGCGAGTAGGACGGGATGCCCCACGCGGTGCAGGCGAAGTCCTTCTTGCCCTCGAGGAAGTCCAGGAACAGCGGGGTGTGGTTGAGCCGCCAGCGCTTGCGGTTGCCGTCGCCGAACGCCTTGCGGAACAGCTCCCGGGTCTCGGTGACGCCCAGGAAGTGCTCCTGGTCGGGCGCCTTCTCGTAGGCGTAGGCCGGGGAGATCTGCATCTGGTCGACGCCCAGGTCGTCGTTGAGGTAGTTGAGCACGTCGATCACGGTGTGCGGCGTGTCGGTGTTGAAGAACGTCGTGTTCGTGCTGACCTGGAACCCGCGCCGCTTCGCGTCCTTGATCGCCGCGACGGCCTCGTCGAACACGCCCTCCTTGCAGACCGACTCGTCGTGCCGCTCGCGCAGCCCGTCGATGTGCACCACCCAGGAGAAGTACGGCGAGGGCGTGAACTTCTCGATCTTCTTGGGCATGAGCAGCGCGTTCGTGCACAGGAACACGAACTTCTTGCGCGCGATGAGCTGGCGCACGATCTCGTCGATCTGCGGGTGCATGAGCGGCTCGCCCCCGGCGATCGAGACCATCGGCGCGCCGCATTCCTCGATCGCGCCCAGCGCCTGCTCCACGGGCATCCGCTGCTTGAGCAGCGTGTGCGGCTGCTGGATCTTGCCGCAGCCCGCGCACTTGAGGTTGCAGGCGAACAGCGGCTCGAGCTCCACGAGCAGCGGGAACTTGTCACGGCCGGTGAGCTTCTGGCGCAGCAGGTAACTTCCCACGCGCAGGCTCTGGCGCAGTGGCATCGGCATTATTGCTTCAACTCCTTGGGAAGCCCGAAGCGGATGGATTCGGTGGCGACCACGCGCTCGCTGACCTCGGTCTGGCCGAGGCCGGAGAGCGCCTCGATGATCTGGCCCACCACGGCGGGCGGCGCGGACGCGCCGGCGGTCAGCCCCACGACCGACGTCCCGGCCAGCCAGTCGAGCTGGATGTCCTGCGGCCCGTCGATGAGGTAGGCCGGGGTTCCGGCCCGCTGGGCCGTTTCGACCAGGCGCTTGGAGTTCGACGAGTTCGCCGAGCCGGCCACCAGCACCAGGTCGGATTCGGCGGCGATGCCCCGGACCGCGAGCTGGCGGTTGGTCGTGGCGTAGCAGATGTCATCGCTGCCCGGCCCGCGGGCGGACGGGAACCGTTCGAGCAGCGCGTCGGTGATGCCGCTGGCCTCGTCGGCCGACAGCGTGGTCTGCATCAGGTACGCGACCCGGCCCGGGTCCTCCGGCTGCAGCCGGGCCACGTCGTCCACGGTCTCGATCAGGGTCATGGCCTGCGGCGCCTCGCCCAGGGTGCCCTCGACCTCCTCGTGCCCGGCGTGCCCGATCAGCGCCACCTGGTAGCCCTCGGCGGCGAACCGGCGCGCCTCGACGTGGACCTTCGACACCAGCGGGCAGGTCGCGTCGATCGCCTCGAGCCCGCGGGCCGAGGCCGTCTCGCGCACCTCGGGCGACACCCCGTGCGCGGAGAACACCACCACCGCGCCGTCCGGGACCTCGTCCAGCTCGTCCACGAAGATCGCCCCGCGGCCCTCCAGGTCGGTCACCACGACCTTGTTGTGCACGATCTGCTTGCGCACGTAGACCGGGGGCCCGTGCCGGTCGAGCACCCGCTCGACGATCTCGATGGCCCGCTCCACGCCCGCGCAGAACGAGCGCGGCCCGGCCAGCAGCACTTGCCGCGGCCCGCAGGCCGCCGCCCACTTGGCGAGCACGGGCCCGGCGCGCCGCAGCGAGCGCAGCGCGGCGATCCCGCCCGGCACCGCCCACGGGCTGAGCAACGGACGCGCCGGGGTGTCCGAGACGGCCCGGATCACGGCGGCCGGGCGGCCCGCCGCCGCGGTCAGCAGCGCCGCCGACTCCATGTCCACGGCCAGCGCGCCGTCGCAGGCCTGCCGTTCCCGCCCGTCGCGGCGCAGCAGGTGATCGACGGTGACGACCGGGCCCGCCTGCGCCCGCAGCCCGGCCCGGCGCAGCTCCCCGACCAGCAGCGGCGCGGACGGGAGGCGGAAAGACTCGCCGGTCGTCGGGCGGGTCACCTCGGTGCCGACGACGATGTCCCCCAGCCGGAGGTCGGCGGACAATCCTCCGCCTACTCCGCTGACCACCAGTTCTCCGAACGATTCATGGCTGAGCCGGGCCGCCTGGGCGGCGGCGCGGGTCACGCCGTAGCCGCTGCGCCGCACCTCGCCGGCGCCGCCGAGACCGCGCCGCGTGGCCAGGGCCTCCAGTCCCAGCGGAGAGCACACGACCATCCGGTCACTCATGAGGCACCCCCTGTGTCGCTCGCCGCGACGGCCGCCCCGTGCAGGTAGCGGCCGAGCGCGCTGATCGGGAACACCAGCCGGTACAGGTGGTAGTTGATGTAGAAGTCACCCGGGAACCCGGTCCCGGTGAACTGCGGCTCGTCCCAGGTGCCGTCGGGACGCTGGGTCTGCGCCAGCCACCGGATCCCGCGCTCGATGCTGGCGTTCTGCGCCGGGGTAGCGGCCTCGCCGCCCGCCGCGAGCAGCGCCAGCAGCGCCCACGCGGTCTGCGAGGCCGTGGACTCGCCGCGGCCCGACCAGCCCACGGGATCGTCGTAGGAACGCAGGTCCTCGCCCCACCCGCCGTCCGGGTTCTGCCGGGCGACCAGCCACGCCACGGCGCGCCGGATCGGCGGCTTGCCGGGCCGCACCCCCGCCGCGATCAGCGCGGGCACCACCGCGCCGGTCCCGTAGACGTAGTTCGCGCCCCAGCGGCCGAACCAGGACCCGTCGCTCTCCTGCGCCCGCAGCAGCCAGGTCACCCCGCGCCGCACGGCGCGGCTGCCCGCCAGGCCCTCCGCGGCCAGCGCCTCGACCGTGTGCGCGGTGACGTCGGCCGACGGCGGGTCGACGACCTCGCCGAAGTCGCAGAACGGCAGCTTGCCCACGAGCCGGGAGGTGTTGTCGGCGTCGAACGCGCCCCAGCCGCCGTCCCGGCACTGCATGCCGTTGAGCCAGCTCACGGCGCGGTCCAGGGCTGCGGTGGTCTGCGCCGCGCGGCGGCCGCCGTGACCGGGCCAGGCCACCCGCCGCAGCGCGAGCACGACCTCCGCCGTGTCGTCGACGTCCGGGTAGCCGTCGTTGTCGAACTCGAACGCCCAGCCGCCCGGCGCGAGCCCGGGTCGGCGCACCTGCCAGTCGCCGGGCCCGTGAATCTCCTCGTCCAGGACCCACCCGGCCGCCGACCGCAGTCCGGGGTGGTCGGCCGGCAGGCCCGCGTCGCCCAGCGCGACCATGGCCAGCACGGTGTCCCAGACCGGGGACTGGCAGGCTTCGAGCCGGCGGACCGGCCCGTCGGGGGTGTCCTCCCAGATCGTGAAGCGGTCCAGCCCCGCGAGGCCGCGGCTGATCACCGGATGCTCCCGGCCGTAGCCGAGCAGGTGCAGCGCGATCACCGAGTAGACCCAGGGCGGCTGGATCCCGCCCCAGCAGCCGTCCTTCTCCTGGCGGGCGATGATCCACTCGGCGCACCGGCGCAGCGCCGCCGTGCGGACGGCCTTGGCCGGCCGCAGCCGCTGGACCCGCCGGTGGTACACGTGCAGCACCTGGTCCAGCCGCTCGAACACGGTGGCCCAGGCGTCCGGCCCGGAAGCCGCCGGGGGCTCAGCGGACGGGTCGGGCCGCAGCTCGTTCAAAGTAAATGGCAGGGATCGCACCGGCCGCAGGGTGCACACGACGGTCAGCGGCACGATGGTCTGGCGCGCCCAGCACGCCCAGTCGTACACGTTCAGCGGGAACCAGGCCGGCAGGTAGATCATCTCCGGCGGGATGACCGGCAGGTCGTCCCAGGACCACTGGCCGAACATGGCCAGCCAGATGCGGGTGAACACGCGGGTGGCCGGGATCCCGCCCGCGGCCCGGATCCAGGCGGCGGCGCGGCTCATGTGCTCGGCGTCCGGCGCGTCGCCGGCCAGCCGCAGCGCCACGTAGGCCTCGACCGTGGTGGACAGGTCGGCGGGGCCGCCGCGGAAGTTGGCCCAGGTGCCGTCCGCGCGCTGACCGGACCTGATCCACCGGGCCGCGGCCGCGGTCTGCTCCGCGGTCCGGATGGCGAGGAACTCCCGCAGCAGCAGGTCCTCGGCGTCCATGGTGACGTTGGTCTCGAGCTCGCCCTGCCACCAGCCCTGATCGTGCTGCAGGCCGAGCAGGTGCCCCACGGCCTGGTCCAGGGCGGTCCGCGCGGTCTGCGCCGCGGACGCCCCGGACCCCGCGGCCGACTCGCCGGCGCGGGCCTGTGTCACGGTCATGCCGGCCTCACTCTCGCGCCGCCTCTCCGGTTCACCACTGGCCGCCTCTCCGATTTACCACTGGCCGCCTCTCCGATTTACCACTGGCCGCCTCTCCGAATTCACCACTGGCGCGCCGTGATGAACTCGGCGATCCCGGCGAACTCGGCGCGCACGTCGGCGGGCATGTCCGTCTCGTCCAGGCACTTGCCCGCCGCGGCCAGCGCGGTGTCCGCCTCGGCCTCGGCCCACTTGCGGCCCCCGGCCTCCTCGACGAGCCGGGCGGCGCGCACGAGCTCGTCCTCGCTGAGCGCCTCCGGACGGGTCAGCAGCGCGCCGAGTTCCCGTCCCGCCTCGGTCTCGCTGGTCAGCGCGGCCACGACCGGCAGCGACTTCTTCCTGGTCCGCAGGTCGGACATGACCGGCTTGCCGGTGATCTCCGGAGAACCCCAGATGCCGAGCAGGTCGTCGGTGAGCTGGAACGCCAGGCCCACGTGCGCCCCGAACCCGGCCAGGCCCATGGCCAGGTCGGGGGGCGCGCCGACGTAGACGGCTCCGATGCTGCAGGCGCAGGCCATCAGCGCGGCCGTCTTGTCCCCGGCCATCTGGCGGCACTGGTCCAGGGTCACGTCGTCGCGCCGCTCGAAGGCCAGGTCCGCGCCCTGTCCGGCGATCAGCCGCTGCACGGCCGCCGACAGGCAGCGCGAGGCCCACAGGCCCTGCGGGGCCGGGCCTTCCAGCAGCAGGTCCTGGGCCAGGGCCAGCAGCGCGTCACCGGCCAGGATGGCTGCGCCGATCCCGTACACGGTCCAGGCCGTGGGCCGGTGCCGGCGTTCGGTGTCGCCGTCCATGATGTCGTCGTGCAGCAACGAGAAGTTGTGCACGAACTCGACGGCCGCGGCGGCGGGCACGCCGCGCTCCGGTGCCGCGCCCGCGGCCCGGGTGGAGAGCACGGCCAGGGCGGGGCGCAGCGCCTTGCCGCCGCTGCCCTTGCCGACCGGGCGGCCGTCGGTGTCGGTCAGGCCCAGGTGATAGGCGGCGACCACGCGGACGTCGGGGCTGAGCCGGTCCACCGCCCCGGCGATCGCCGGGCCCACCAGGTCGCGGGCGGTCTCCACACCCGCCGGGATCGTGGCCGTCATGACGGCGACCCCGCCGTGCTGGCCATCGGGGCCCCTCCAGACCCCTCCGCCGTCGTACCCGCGCGGACGCCGGAACCCGGCTCTCGCGCGGCCAGCCCGGCCAGCCCTCGGATCAGCTTGTCTGCAGCAGTGCGTCCGCTTCGCACGGCCCCCTCCATCGTGTCTGGCCACCCGGTGTCGGTCCACGCCCCGGCCAGGACCAGGCCTGGCTGCGAGGTTGCGGCGCCGGGACGGAGCGCAACCCGCCCTGGCGCTTGTCGGAACGTGGCCCGGCGCTCCCTGGTGACGAAGAAATCGGTCACGTGGGCGTCCCTCGCCGCGGGAAACAGTGCCTCGAGCGCGGGCAGGAACCGCTCCCGCAGCCCCGCCGTCGGGACATCCACGTAGCTGTCCGCCGCGGACAGCGATACCGCCAGGTACTGACCCGACTGGAGGCCGGACGTCCTGGTTTTGTCGAATACCCACTGAACCGGCGAATCCACCGCGGCCGCGAACGGCAGCTGGGTGACCCGCCGGTCGTAGACCACGTGCACGTTCACGATCGGTGACGAGCCCAGGTCATCCCAGCGGGCGGCGCCCTCGATCCCGGCCGTGCCCGCCAGGCGCGCCGCGGGGCCCGCTGGCACCGCGAGGACCACGCCGTCCGCGGTGATCGTCTCGCCGCCGACCGCGCTGTCCACGATATCCGCCTTGCCCGCGGAGTCCGCCTTGCCCGCGGAGTCCGTGCTGTCGGCGCCCGTGCCGTCCGCGCCCGTGCTGTCCGCGCCCGTGCTGTCCGCTCCGGTACCGTCCGCTCCGGTACCGTCCGCTCCGGTACCGTCCGCTCCGGTACCGTCCGCTCCGGACGTCACCCGGATCCGGTAACCGCCCGCCGGGCCGGGTTCCACCGCGGTGGCCTTGGCGCCCAGCCGGACCTGCGCGCCCAGCTCGGCGAGCAGGCGGCCGGCTGCCTCTCCGTGCAACTCGCCCAGCGGCACCGCGGGCACGCCGATGTCGGCGGCGTCCTTCCCGCCGAGCAGCGCGGTCTTGAGCACGAACGCGGCGAGCGGCACGCTGGCGTCGTCTCCGTCGATGTTCAGCGTGGACACGATGAACAGGTCCCAGAGCCTGCGGCGGGTCCGCTCGTTCTGCCCCCGGGCCCCGAGCCAGTCGCCCAGCCGCTGGCCGTCCAGCCCGGGCTGGGCCGGGTCGGCGGTCCGCACGGCCAGGGCGGCCCGGCCCACGCGCAGGCGTTCGGGCACCGTCAGGAAGCCGTAACTGGCCAGGGCCCGGGCCAGGTGCAGCGGGGCGGGCAGCCCGGACCGGTGCAGCCGGGCCCGGCGCCCGCCGGGGGCCAGCACGGTGACGTCGAAACGGTCCTGGAGGCTGGCCGACCCGGTCATTCCGAGCCGGGCCAGCAGCTCGCGGTAGCTGGTGCAGCAGCGCAGGAACACGTGCTGGCCGGTGTCGATCTTCAGCTCGCCCCGGGAGAATGAGGCGGTCGCGCCGCCCAGCCGCGGCCGGGCCTCGAGCAGCGTGACGCCGAAGCCGGCCTCGCGGAGCGTGATGGCCGCGGTGATCCCGGCCAGGCCACCGCCGATCACCACCACGTGACGGCCGGTCACGGCTGTCCCTCCGACCCCGTGTCATCAGCGGCTGTGACGTCCGCGACCGTATCCCCCGCCGCCACGCTGCCCGTCCCCGTCCCGCCGACCGTCGCGTCGCCGACCGTCGCGTCGCTGGTCACCGTGTTGCCGGCCGCCGTATCACCCGCCGCCGGGCCACCCGTTCTCGTGTCGCCCGCCGCCGCGTCGCGGGTCACCGTGTCGCCGGCCGCCGTATTGCCCGTCGGTGTGTCGCTGGTCGGTGTGTCGCTGGTCGGTGTGTCGCCGGCCGCCGCGTCGCCGGTCACCGTGTCGGCGGTCGCTGTGCCGCTGACCGCGGTATTGCCGTGTGCCGTATTGTCCGCCCCCGGGAGGTCTGTCCCGGTGCCGCGCCCCCTGGTGTCGCCAGCGGCCGGGCCGCTCGCCGCCGGGACGGGCCGCGCCGGCCCGGGCTGGGCCACCATGGGCACCCGCGGGGGCACGCCGCCCAGGGCCCGCGCCGCGACACCGGCCTTGGCCCGGCCGGACAGCGACTGCCGCTCCCGCAGTGCGGCGGCCGGGTCGGCGGCGATCTGTTCGAGCAGCCGCAGGTAGATCCCGGCCATCGCGCCCGTACACGCCGCGCTGCGCCGGTCGAGCATGGGGAGCAGGCGCATCCCCCGCGCGTACCAGCCCAGGGCGCGCTGGGCCTCGAACCGCATGAGCTCCTCCAGGCCGCGATCGCTGTCCAGCGTGTCGACGCGTTCCGGCCACAGGGCGCAGCCGTACCGTTCCAGGTCCTCAGCGGGCAGGTATACCCGCCCGTTGCTGAGGTCCTCGCGGATGTCCCGGAGGATGTTGGTGAGCTGGAGGGCGACCCCGAGGGCGTCGGCCAGCGGCGCGGCCACGCCGGGGTCCCGGCAGCCGAACACGCCGAGCGAGAGCCGGCCGATCGACCCAGCCACGCACCGGCAATACCGTTCGAGCTCGGGAAACGATGCGTAGCTGGTGCCGCGCACGTCGGCTTCGCAGCCGTCGATCAGCTCGCCGAACGCGGCCAGCGGGATCGGGTACCTGCGTGCCGCGTCGCCCAGCGCGACCAGCACCAGGTCGCCGGGCGGGGCCTCGCCGGAGGCGTCCAGGGCCGTAACGGCCGCCCGGGCCTCCCCGAGCGCGGCGAGCTTCTCCTGGCCCGGAAGCGTTCCGTCACCGATGTCGTCGACGCGCCGGGCGAACGCGTAGACGGCCGAGAGCGCCCGCCGCTTGCCGCCCGGCAGCAGCCGGATCCCGTAAGAGAAGTTCCGGGCCTGGGTCCGGGTCACCTCTTCGCAGTGCTGGTAAGCCTCCCGGACGGCGGCCTCGTCCAGCGTGGCCACGGGACTCACCGTCCCCTCGCATAGGCCCGGATCAGCTCGCGGGCCAGCCGCGGCTTGGCCGGCTTCGGCGTCGCTCGCAGCACGTCATAATCCGCCCCGGCAATCGCGGCCAGCGCGGCCCGGCCCCCGGCCACATACCCGGCCACGGCGGCCCGCGCCGCCCCGCGCAGCATGCCGATCAGCGGCGCCCCCTCATCCAGCAGCGCCCGCGCCCGCCGGGTCTCGAACGCGATCAGCGCGCGCACCGACGGCGGCGCCGAGGCCTGGGCCAGATCCTCCTCGGTGCACCCGTAGGTGGCCATATCCTCCCCGGGCAGGTAGATCCGGCCCGCGCGCAGGTCTTCGGCCACGTCCTGCCAGTGCTCGGCCAGTTGCAGCGCGGTGCAGACCGAATCGGACAACTCCGCCCGTTGCTCCGAGAAACTCTCGAATACGTACAAGACGATCCGGCCGACCGGGTTGGCCGACAGACGGCAGTATCCGAGCAGGTCATCGAAGGTCGGGTAGCGGGAGACGACCTGGTCCTGCCGGTTAGCCTCGATCAGGTCGAGAAAGGGCTGCATCGGGATCGCGCACTCGGCCACCGTCGGCCCGAGCTCGCGCACCACCCGGCTCCGCACCCCCTCCCCGCCAAGGTCCGTCCCGTCCTGCCCTGCTGGCCCGGCGTGGCCCTCAGGCGGGCCGCCGGGTCCGACGTTCCCCTCATCCCCGGCGTACAGGCGGCGCAGGTCAGCCTCGAGGTCGTCTAGCAGACCGGAACGCTGCTCCACGGGCGCCTCGTCCCCGATGTCGTCCACCGTCCGGGCAAACCCGTACACGGCCATCAGATGCCGCCGGCGGCGCGCGGGCACCAGCCGCAGGGCCACGGGGAAGTTCTCGCCGGCCGCCTGGCCGGCGAGAAGATTCGCCTCGTCCGCCGCGTCGGCGGTCGCGACAGCGGGCTGTGCCCCCGTGCGGAGCCCTCCGCCGGCTCCCGTCCCGTTGCGCGTCACGAACTCTATTTGGTCACAGGTCTTATTTGGAACGCAAATAATGACGCCCACGTCAGCTGACGTGGGCGTCGACTTTCCGGCCAGTTTCCGATGCCGAGGGTTCCCCTTGGCCGACCCACTGTTGCCTCAGCCCCTGCTAGGAGGCCCCTCACCCCTCGAATTTGGCCCGCCCGCTAAACATTAGCTGACGCGCCTGTCATATCCCCGGATAACTGACGCGATTGTCATACCACCCAGAAGTCAGCCCGAGCCGGCCCCCCTCAACCCCCCGCC
>Ga0207416_1004118_pt1 | contig 12981 bp, 21 predicted proteins | sample PaiPotPPM11metaG_FD_184107 | JGI IMG/M metagenome (GOLD analysis project Ga0207416, IMG submission 184107) | Iron sulfur acid spring bacterial and archeal communities from Banff, Canada, to study Microbial Dark Matter (Phase II) - Paint Pots PPM... ...
CTCGACTGCGGCGGGCCATGGCGCTCCTCACCTCGCGATTCCTTTACTCGTAGTGGGGTCGTTCTAAAATGTCTCTCGATCTCATCGGCACTCTTGCCTCCGTCGGGACGTTTCTCGTGATTGGTGCAACCGCCGTCGCGGCCGTCGTTCAATTGCGACATATGCGCGCCAGCAACCAACTCAGCGCACTGCTCGACTTGGAGCACGAGTTTCGCACCCCGGAACTCCAAGATTCATTCCGTTTCGTCGAGCACAATCTCGCCGATAGACTTCGCGACCGGACATACCGCGACGAACTTGAACGGATCGGATTCATCGACGCGCGCGCGCACCAGGAGATCAATGCCCTCAACTGGTTCGACGAGATGGGCGCGTTGCTGAAGAACCGCCTCGTCGACGAGAATGCGTTCATGGATCTCTTCAGCCGCCTCGCCGTGCAGCACTGGGAGACGCTCGCCCCTGCCATTTCGATCCTGCGCCGGCGCCGTGGCCGCGGCCAAAGCGTCAACTTCGAATACCTGGCCATCCGCGCGCGCGCATGGGTCTCGCAGCATCCGGAAGGCGTCATTCCGAAAAACGCCGAGCGGATTCCCATACGCGACGAATGGCTCGCCGAAGACTCCGGCAAGCCTGTGCGGATTTGCTAGAACTTCGAGCGTGCAGTTACGTCGACCTCGACGCAATCACTCAAGTGCCTTCAAGGCTAAGGCGGCGATGGCTGCGCTTAAGGGTGATCAGACCGTCGCCGAACTTGCCAAGCAATGATCGGTGCAGCCTCGTCGAACAGTTGTCGACGTCGACATCCTGGCGAGGGTTATCGCATCGCGCGTCGTGCCGGAAGATTGCCTGTGACCTCTTGATCGGCCCGTCGTCGCGAACGCAACGCAGCCGAATGAAGGGTGGCGACTGCGTCGCCGTCCGACATTTTGGAGGAGGACACGGAAAGTAACAACCGAATGCGCCGGTGAACGACTAACCCCATCCAGGCCTTCGACCAGATAGTTAACTGGAGGGCGAGATGGTACGAATTGTGTTCGCGGCTGCGATGATTGCATTTGGCATTGCGGCGATTCTTTTTACGGCGGACTGTGACTGGTATTGCGACCCCAGCACGGGTTGCTATATTGGAGCCGGAGGGAATCCCACGCCGGCACCTGGTCCAATTTTCTCATACGCGGCGCCAGACGCTGACTTTAACGACCCGACGACGATCGATTCGACCGATTGCCTCGTAAACCCCAATACGCAGTTCGGTACCTGGTCGCTATACTACACGAATGCGCCGACAAAATCTGGGGTTATCATTGTAATGCGCCCCGCTGGTGAGACAAAAAGTTAAGCTGGGTTCGCCTGCGAAAGGGGCGCCCCATGCTCAAGCAACGCCATACCTTCGAGCGCGAGTTTAAGCTTCAGGTCCTCAGCCAAGTGGACGCCGGCAGCCCTGGCAGAGAACATGCGTTGCGCGAATTGAGTGGCGCTCAAACTAGGCCACCGCATCTAAATGGATTCCGGCGTTGTCGCCATAATGTTCCGATGCAGAGAAGGAGGGTGATTATGCAAGCCCTTGATCCGCGCCGTCTCATTATGGGTGCCGGCTTCATCGCTGTTGCGCTCTTGTTTACAAGCGTCCCCGTTGCGGCAAGCCCCAAAACGCCTACCAGTGCGATGATGGTTCCCATCAACGGGATTATGGCCGCCGTAAACGCCAACAACCCCACCATGATGAAAAAGTTCTACACGTCGAGCCCCGAGATCATCGACGAATTCGCCCCCTACCGCTGGTCCGGCCCGAATGCCGTCGCCACGTATTCCGCCGACTTTGGTGCGTGGCTCACGATGGGGAAGGCCACACAGGTACATGGAACGTTCGCTGACCCAAGCTACTTTGACGCCACGACGAACCGCGTCGAGATCATTATGCCGGCGACGTTCACCTTCTTAATGGCGGGCAAGCCAGCGGCGGACAGCGGTTTATGGACCTTTGTGCTGGAAAAGAACGGCGGCTCGTGGAAGGCCGAGTCGTCCGCATGGGCCCCTATGCAGTTGACGACGGAGCATTAGGTCTGCGTGCACGTTTGCGGCGACCAGATTCGGAGCCGGCCTGTGCTATGTAGCGGAGGAGTTTGGGCAGCCCGAGCGCGCCACCTATAGAGCTCTTACAGCGAAGCAAGCGGTGCCGGGAATGATCGCACGAGAGCGCACTGAGTCCCGCCAACTCGGCATGCTGGCAGGTCAACTCGCGGCAATACTCCGTGGAAGAGCCCTTACATGCGCCCCTGTCCACGGCCGCGACGCAACTCCAATGCAGCCGCAACAAGCGCGCGCCCTCCTCAGGCTGGTTGGACCGCCGCGAGGAACGTCAATGCCTACGGGCTGCGAAAAAGCTCGATTCGAAAACAATCGGATCGGCAACCGATTCTTGGTAACGCAGTCAAGAACTGCTTCGGAGGCTTCCCACTGCTCTTTAGGCGGCTGTTGAGCTGGGTTCTCGGGCCAGTACCAGACCGCACCGTTTTCTCGCGAGAGCCGCTCTAAAGCAGATGCGATATCTTCCATCGTAACTGGGCCCTCTGGGGAGGCCGGCAGAGCCGGCCCTACCCCAGAACGCAGCAGTTGCCTTGTTGAGATCAGCGGGCGGACGGCCATCGTCCCCATTGGGTTCTTACCGGGCACATTACGAGTTCAGCGTCCGAGCCAAGATAGCCGGGCTTCGCCTACAATCGGGGTGAAAATCTGAGGACGCCCTCCCACTGGCCAAATCCCTGAAAACCGCCTGGTGCGTCGGAAACAATCCAAATATTGCCGTCCGACCCGCTTATGATGAACCGAAGGGCGTTGGCGGGCATTGGGAATTCCGTTAGGTTGCCTTTCCTAGATAGCCGTCCTACCGCATTATGTTCCGTGAACCACATTGCGCCATCGGCACCTTGCATGATGCAATTCGCCTGATGTCCGGGTGCCAGATCAAAGTAGGTAACCTGGCCGTTGCGGGTTATCTTCCCGATATTTAGCGACGTCGTAAACCATCCGTTGCCGTTATCATCGGTGGCTACCTGGCAGAGCTGGACCTCATCCTTGCTGAGCCGTCGGACAGGGAATTCGAGGAGCCTGCCTTTCAAATCGACCAATCCGATGCGGTGAACATTGCCCTCTAGGAACCAAGCTGACCCGTTGCCTGACGCCGCAATGGCTGTTGGATGAGCCTTAGGGCTTAAAAGTCGAACTTCGTGAAAAACTCCGTTAGGAAGGCGCCACCCTATTTTCCCTGCAGTAAATTCAGTAAACCATACGACGTCGCGACGACCTATCGCGACACCATATGGTTGACCACCGGCCGTGGGAATTCGATAGGACTTGACTAGACCGGATGTTTTGACTCGATAGATGTAATTGTCTGGATCCGGACGCGGATTTTCCCCAGGGTAATAGCCCCGTTGGACTGTCAGCCAAAACGCGCCATCCGATGCGGTGGCTATTCCAAGAGGGCCACCCTCATCTAGATCAGGAAGGCGTACATCCCTAAACTTGCCTGCAGTCGAAATCCTGTGCAAACGCGTTCCAAAACTTCCGATGTCCTGGTCCGTCATCCATACGGCGCCGTCCTGCCCAAGCGTGATGTCACCGATGCTCTGCAACGAGTAATCCTGGAATACGTCCACGACGCCCTGCGCTGATTGGTAGCGCTGGTGTAGTAATGCGGCACAAGCTACAAGCCATGGAATCATGCCAAGAAGCATAATAGAAAACGCAAGCCGCATGGTTCGTTGACCGAGCCTCATGCGGTCTCCATGTAATCTCCCGGGCGGTAGACTTTCACGAAGAGCGGGTAAGACCATCGAGCGCGCAGCCCCTCGTTGCTAGGAGCGATTTTCGTTGGAGAACTTGCCGTACTAGCGCAACCCGCCATGCGTCGGCCAGCTGATCGCAAGCTTCGCCAGTCTGACTCGTCAGCAACCCTATTTGGTGTTACCAGCCGGGCAAGAAGGCAAGGTTTGCCCGCCCGTTGGGCCATGTTTTCGCGAACGCGCCTACTGTAGCCGCATAACTCCCTGAGGCGGGATGTAGGCCGATACGTGCCACAGCCCAACGCGCGCCAACGTAGCGGCACCGAATCGGGGTAAGTCCACTGTAGGGCTATAGCCATGACCGTGAAGACAAAACACAACCCCTGAAGGACCGCTTTCGCTAGCGCATACGGAGAGAGTGACTGAGAAGTCGAAAGCTCAAGCGACGCCAAGGCCAGTAGGATTGTGATCATGGCGCAAATTTCGCGTGGCTTTCGCTGACGGATCCGAAACAAGCCCCGCACCCCATCCATTCTACGCCGCGGCCACATTTCAACCGCGCCGTTCGTGCCCCACGACGAGAACCCTTACATCGCCAAAAGCAAGAGCACATACCTAACCAGCATGTGCGCTAATTCAGCAAGAGCGAGCCTGATGGCTATTCGCGACGCTCCTCGCGACGAGGCTTGATATCTGCGGGGATTGCGTCGGGTGCGACTTGCTTCCATTCCACGTCGAACGAACCACTGTAACCAAAGAGCGGGCCCCAATGGTCGTTGGTTACATTCACTTCAATTCGAAATCTGCCAACCGCCTCGTCGAACCATTCACACACATCGGCGATACCCGAAAACACAAGCGGAAAGTCAAACGCCACTGGGCCCTCGTAAAAGCGCTGCGCCCCCGAGCGCAGCCGAAGCCCGCCATTTCGTGCAACGGACAGGTCAAGGTCAACCGCAAGGTGCTGGTGGGTGCCGAGATAATCGACGATCCGCCGCCTGCGGTCACTGTAGATCATCTATGCGTCGAACCGCCGAGGGCGGGATGTTTCAAACGTTCGGATCCACGTTACTGTCTCTCGGCCGAATCCATCGACATACGCGTAGTTCTTGATGACAAACGGAACCTTTGTGGCCGTTTCTGGAAACATTATGCGCCGCCAAGCACCTAGATAAAGAAACGGGAGAGTATACGGTCGTCCGTGCCATACCTTGTCCATCACGCCTCTACCGATTGACGCAAGTCTGTCCGCGCTGCTGATCCCAAAGCGACGCTGGATTTTCGGATGCAGCTGCGCAAAATCGGCTCCGAGGGCTTTCTGGTAGATCGAGGTCACGAATCCACCGGTCTCTTGCGGATGCACGTCCCCGCAGTTGGCAGATATGGTAATAGCCAGAGATTAATTGCCGCGAGGGTGCCGACTAGCACATTGAGCGTCAAAGGGTTAAACGCACGCACCAGGTATGCCGGGGCTGCAAACGCTATGGCACCAATCGCCCCAAGCATCCCGAGAATTACGGCTATCAGCGGCCAGCGGCTACGCCACGCAAGCAAGAGTAGGGCGCCGAATGCTACCTCAACCCAACCGAGTGCGTGAAGTGCGAATGGCACAAGTGACTTCGTCAGCCCGGCAGCCATCAATAATTGTTGCTCGTCCGCATCTTGATGCAGAAGTTTGGGAACGATGCCGTGATAGAGGAAGACGAAGGCGATAGCAATTCGTCCAAGCGCGTATGCAGCAGCCAATCGCCCAGACACTTCTGGATCAATGCCTCGTTCGATCCACAGGCGCAACCTGTCGAAGCTCCAAGCGGTCGCCCAGCCTAGCAGCGGGCGGAACAGAATTGCGTCCAGGCCGCGCCCCAACAGTCCGAACCGCGTTCGATAGTCATATCCAGTGATGAACCGAACTCCGTCGTCGATGGGGGCATATCGCCAATACCCGGAGCCTTTGAGAATGAGCGATTTTGGATCATCGGACCAAAACGTTAGGACCGACGTTCGAGCCCCATCCTCGCTGTCACGCGTTGCAGACGTTTCGCCTTCGCCTTTGATCCTTATGCCGAACCCAATGCGGGTCGAGTATTGAAAACGTTGAGGTAGCGCTAGATTGGGTCGCGGTAGGTAGTCGATGCACGAAAAACGGAGGTCCCACCGTTCGTGAAGTTTCGGAGTTTGAGTCAGTCGCCAAACTTGATCAATCGACCCACGTACAACAATTTCAACGTAGATTGCCAACGTCTCGGTCCTCGAAGGCCCCCGACTGCTTCCTAATGTGGCTGACGGCGCCGGTCCCAAGCATGCGGTTCGTACTTTTGGATAAAGAGCCCTTACATCGCCGAAAAGCAGGGCACAAACGCCTGTCCGTGCCCGAATCTAGCGTGGCGGAGATGAGCGACTCCGCGAGACATTTTACGTGCGTGGCCACGCCACCATAATTCTCAACTACAGCGGAGAACGTTGCTAGCTGCAAATCACGGTGAGTGTACGCCGAGCAAGCTCGCCGCTTTGGAAGCGAAGACGCCAGCGTCCAGCCGCGGCGCCGCCGTCACGCCGCCGAGCTGGTGCATCCAATAGGCCGGCTTCGGCACGCCCGAGATCGGCCACGTCGCATCTGGCCCGAAGAGCATGTAGACGTCCCAAGCGGCCCCGGGAGTCGGCAGCAGACGACCGTACGCGACTCCCAGCGCTTCGTTCGGATCCCAGTAGTGCGACGCGCGCGCGTCAGAAACCAACCGCGTGGCGTCCGCGACGTTATTCTCGTGCGCGCCCAGCTCGGGAACCCAAACGACGTACGCTTCGATTCTTTGATCCTTGTTCTTGAGAAGCAACTGCTTCTCGACTTCACTTGCGCCGTGAAGACAGACGCCTCAGGTAGGGCTGACAAGCATCAATACTCGGACTTTGCCCCTGGCGGCGTTGAATCTTGATCGAAGCGGCTCCGACGACTGGTCGAGCACGTCGAACGTGCGGCTCGGTGCGTGCGAGCAACCCGCGATCATTATGCACAGTCCGGAGAGCAGGAAGCCAGTTCTCTTCATCGTGCGTTTCCCGTCATGAAGTGGTCAGCGAGTACAAAGTGAAAACGACCGACGCGACCCAGAGCACGGCGGCAGTCCAAAGCACTGCTTGAGAAATCTTCAATGAAATACCGATTGAACGCGTCGACCCGCCGACGACGCATGATCGCTTCGCCCGGTAGACGTTACGAAATCCGATCGCGAGCATCACGAACGATATCGCGAACAGATAGGGCGTAAACGGCTTGAGGCCTGCGGCCGCCGCGGCGCCGGTCGCGCCCAACAGACCGACGACGATCGGCGCCACGACGGGGCCCGTGCAGCAAACGCTCGCGAGCGTGGCCGTCACCGCTGCGCCCACCCCGGCGCTAGCGGTGCCGACGGCAGCTCCTACTGCGGCGCCTTGACCTGGCTGAGTGGACGATGCGTTTTGCGGATTGCTAGACATCGTGATCCCGGCGCGGTTTCGCCGTCGCATTGCTGACCGCGTTTTCGATCATCCAGCGCGGAGGAACGCCGCTCGCGACGTTTCCATGCCGATAGACGCGGCACATCAGGCCAAAGCGATCGAGCCGAGCCGCCGACGGATCGACGTCGATGCCGTCGACGCGAACCGTCGGCGACCCAAGGAACCTCTTGTCCTGGGCGTCCGCCGCGCCGGTTACTTCGACATCGCGGATCTCTGCGGCAATTCCGTGTTCGGAAAGGACGTTTTCGACGAGATTGCGGGCGGGCTCGTGATTCGGACATCCATCGAAATAAAGTACGTCGACGATCATGCGTCGCGTCCGCCGCTCATCCGCCTGCCGTTCGAAGCAGTGTCGGGAACGAACACCGGGCAGGGCACGTTTCCTCTGCCCGTAATGGCGCGGTCGCATTCGCGCATGTGCGAGTTCAGCTCGCGTTTGAACTTCCGAAGATCGGCGATCCGTGCGTCTGTCTCCGCGATCTTCTCGGCCAGCAGGCTGCGCACGCGCCGACATTCGGCCCGCCCAAGCCGATCTTGCGGAACCAAGGCGCCGATCTCCGCGAGCGACATGCCGAGCGTCTGTGCCCTGCGTATCGCACGGACGCAACCGACCGCGCCAATGTCGAAGACGCGGTAACCGGAAGTCGCTCGCCGCGCTCCGGGCAGGAGTTTTAGTCTCTCGTAGTAGCGCACGGTATCGGGCGTCACGCCCGCCGCGGATGCCACGCCGCCGACCGTCAGCTCATCCTTCACGTCGCTCCTCCTTCGGCATTATAAACCTTAGAGTTAGCTCCAAGGTCAATGCGCCCCTAGACTCACAACCGTGAACATGCCAACGATTGTCCCACTGATTCCGCGCAGAGAACTGACGGCTGCCGATAGGGCGAGCCTGACCCCGCTCGTTATCGCGGGCATTTGGAGCACGCGGACAGGCGCATGATGTTCGAGCGGTATGGCCATCTTTTTAACGGTACGGTACGACGCGTTGCTCAAACTGCCGACCGAGTTTCAATCGCCTTGAGGCGAACTGTCGTACAATTGTAGTAAATTGCGGCCCATTGCTTCTGGCAACCGCTCGACCAAAACGCCGCAATCCCACACAGGACAGACGTTTGCAAAGTGTGGAGATGAGGGGACTCGAACCCCTGGCCTCTTACATGCGAAGCAAGCGGTGCCGAAAATGATCGCACGAAAACGCACTGAGCCCGCCAACTCGGCATGCTGGCAGGTCGAGTCGCGGCAATACTCAGTCAAAGAACCCTTACATGCGCCCCTGTCCACGGCCGCGACGCAACTCCAATGCAGCCGCAACAAGCTCGCGCCCTCCTCAGGCTGGTTGACCACCGCGAGGAACGTCAATGCGTACGGGCTGCGAAAAAGCTCGATCCGAAAACAATCGGATCGGCAACCGATTCTTGGCAACGCAGTCAAGAACTGCTTTGGAGGCTTCCCACTGCTCTTTCGGCGGCTGCTGAGCTGGGTTCTCGCGCCAGTACCAGACCGCACCGTTTTCTCGCGAGAGCCGCTCTAAAGCAGACGCGATATCTTCCATCGTAACTGCAATGCCATCAAGCTCGATGATCCCGGTTGATCGAACACCAACTCGCGCTACCCGCCCGGTTTTGCTTTCTGACACGAAGCCGCTCACCGTCCTTACGGGTTGCTCGAAGGCACGCTCTATCATTCCAGGCCCCTGGCGTTGATCTTAGGCCGCGTCGATCTCGAGATTGATCGCGCGACGCACATCGTTCACCTTGCGCCGGACCTCGAGCGGCATCGGGCCGTGGTCGGCTATCGCATAGAGCGTGGTAAGCAGTTCGGCGCGAGATTGCCATTTCTTCGGACTCGGTGGCATGCTGAGAAAGTCTTCGATGGAGGACCGCACGGGAGGCCACCAGTCCCCGCCAAGTGGTTCAAGTTGGGCCATAGCGCGTTGGATTCGCTCGACGTTCACCTCCGCCGCAGCGGTCGTAAAATCAGCGGCCTGGAACGATTGCGGTCCGCACAGTACGCGCACAATGGCATACGCTTGCAGGGCAATCATGAGCAACGTCATTGTTGTGGCAAGGGAGAGGATCAGGCCGAGCGTCGTGTTCGATGACCAGACGCGAATGGTCAACGGCACGAGGCGCGTGAGAATGTAGATGAATAGCACGGCGATAAGGCTTTTCCACACCAGAAAGACACGCATCGGGGGGCGAATCCCATCTCGCTTATCGCTCACTGCCGGTTCCCTTTAGGCTTGATCTTGTCGGCGATTACCCTTGAGAACTCACCCGGATCTGAGGGCGTCACTATTACATACCCGGGAAACCCTTGCTTTTTCTTAATAAGGACCACGTCACCAAGCCCTCTGTTTCCTATCCTGACGCTCCTAAACCAGAGAGCTGAATCGCGTAAGAGCTCGACTTGCCGCAGTCTTTGGACCTCGGCAATCGCGTCGTAGCGAATCCAGAATATGGGAATACCGAGCAGAGCCACTAGGAGGCGATCCGCCGACAGCCGGTATGTCAGGATGTATCGGCCGAGGTATTGGAACACGGCGAATACTGTGAATACCGACAGAGCGGAAATAATAACGATAGCGGCGATATCGGGGACGCTATCGGGAATAACCATCAGCACCCCCCGGGTCGCAGTGCGCCTATCTAGGTTTTCAGTACCGCATTTTTCGGCAGACGTGGGCCATGCTCACCTTCCCGAACATGGCTGCTTTGGCGACGGCGGGCAAGATGGTTCTCGCCAGGGCGTAACGCGTCGCTCCAGTGCCGCGATTGGCTTGAGTGCCACCACGCGCCCCACATTCTGGTGTGCATTAGGTAGGTTGGGCGGCTGAACAGCCACCGTCGCCGTCGCGCTTGCGCGCCAAAGCCCGAAAAACAAGGCACGGGTTCGGTCGCTACAGGCGATTGACGAACCATCGGATGCGTCACGAGGACGCGCGTCAGTTGCCCGTCATTGCTTGCCACCTTTGAACAAGCCGTGACGCATAGGCAGACAAATAGCGCCCCGCCTGCTGGCGCGGGTGTGAAGGGCGGCCTCCTTCTTCCGGTTACATGCTCCCATCAGCATTGCCACGCCAAATCGTCGAAGATAAATCCGTTCGAATCCCCCTGCCGGGACTCTTCCTTCAAGCGGGCTTTCCCGGTGTTGAGGATTGTTGATGTCGCTCACGGCGTCCGAGAACTTGCCGTGCGCGTAGACCGGCCGTCGCCGTCGCATCCCGGGCACTGACACCGGCCTCCGGATAAGCGGCTGTAATGCGCGCGCTTCTGCAACAGTTAGTTAAGTCAGAGAAGGTAGTGATGTCATCGTAGTCGTCGCGGCTGTGGAATCTGCGGATTGCGTGGATAGGTTCGAGAGCGACGCCTCGAACTCGGCTGGGGGAACGTATCCTAGCATCGAGTGCAGACGCTTTTGATTGTAGACGATGTCGATGAACTTGCCGATCGAGGCGTGCGCTTCCTCGAAGCTCTCGTAATCTCGCAAGTACACCTCATCGTATTTGAGCGTTCGAATGAAGCGCTCACATCGCGGGTTATCCGTGGGCGTTCCAGGGCGGCTCATGCTCGGACGCAGCCCGTGTTGGTCAAGAAGATCAACGTAGTCGTAAGCAGCATATTGCATTCCTCCATCTGAGTGGTGGATGCATCCAAGGCCAGGGCGGCGACGCTGCAGTGCCATGCGCAACGCCACCACGGTCAGTTCCGCATCGAGCACCTTGCCCAGCGCCCATCCGATCGCCCGTCGGCTGAATGCGTCTAGGATAACTGCCAGGTACACAAAGCCCAGACACAGGCGAATGTACGTCAGATCTGCGATCCAGAGTTGATCGATGCCCGTCGGCATAAAACCAGCCGCGAGATTGGGATAGCGCGGCAGCTTGTGGCGAGGATAGCGGATCCAGCTCTTGCGCCGACGTAAGCACAAGAGGTTGTCCTCGCGCATGATGCGCCGCACGCGACGCGTGCCGACCTTCCACTTCTGGCGGCGCAGCTGGTGCGTGATCATGCGATATCCGTAGTTTGGCCAAGCGACCGCGATGCGTTGAATCGCATCGCGCAACGCCATCTCGTGCTCCGTCGGCTTGGGCTGCGAGCGGTAGATGCCGGAGCGATCCAATGCCAATCCACGGCACATGCGAATGACCGGCAGAGCACCGGGCAGCCTGCGTTCGCGCAACACGATTGCTCTCAGCGCCGCGCGACGCGCCTGTGGTCGAGTGCCTGCAAGGTCCTGATGGACTTTTTTAAAAGGGCATTCTCCGCCGCCATCTGGCCGAGCGTGCGCTCGAGCTGCGCGATGCGAGCCTCATCCGTATAGGTGTTACCGCGACCGGCTAAAGCGCGCTCTCCATATTTGCGCAGCTGTCGTCGCCAGCGGTAGATCAGTTCGGGATGTACGCCGTGCTCGCGAGCTGCCTGCGCCACGCTGCTGCCGGCATCGATGTGGGCCAAAACTCGAAGTTTGAAATCTCGATCAAACGTACGACGTTGCGTTGCCATGGGACTCCTTTCTTGGAGGACCATGACTTAACTTGTTGTCGCACCAGGCGCGCGCATTACATTCTTGCCGCTGCATCGCCTGAGGGGGTACGCGCGTCTACACATCTCGGACGGTGCGACGTTCAATTATGGGGTTTCGACCACCAGCTTCAAGATTACCTCAAGATGGATCCTAATGGCACCGGGGTCCGTGATCCAAGACTTGTGCCGTAATCAATATGGGAAGCAATGGACGGCAAGCCCGGGATATTGAGCTGGTGGCAGTCCGGGTCAAAGACCGGGCCTGCGCCGGTTCCGTAGCCACTGACTAAGATGGTACAAAACTTCATCAACTGGCAACCCTTCATCGCGGTGGTGATTGTCCCCGTCGGCCTATTTTAAGCCGCGCGAAAGGCTGGCGGTATTAAAAACGTCTTTGAATCACGGGCGTGGCGAAGCTATACCGTCGTCGCCGTGTGCGTGGTAGCTCTTGGCGCGGTCGTATTTGGGTTGACCGGACTCCACGCAAGCCCGCGCGTCAGGTTTGAAGACCTGGCTCTTGCAGCGCAGGCGTTGACCATCGCGCTGATGGGTGCTTATCTGTCACTATCGCGAAATACCCCACTCGTACTGGCCATGATAGCGTTGTTGATGGGCGTTGTCGTATTGGTGGGCGCGGTCTTTGTGAAGGCGGGAGCTATTCACCCTGTCGACCTCGTTGAGCCGCTGCTGGTTCAAGCAGCGTGTGGATCTCTCGTCTGGGCGGCTAGCCGGCGCCACTAATACAGCACTTACATCGCCTAAAGCAAGAGCACAAACATTTCGTGTTCGTGCTCTTTTTACGCGTGGTGGAGATGAGGGGACTCGAACCCCTGGCCTCTTACATGCGAAGCAAGCGCTCTACCAGCTGAGCTACATCCCCACGGCCATCGGTCTTCGCCTATGCGCCGACACGACCCTCGGCACACGCCATATAGGCTAGCACACAGCGCGGTGTCTTTTGCCGCCGCGAGGCTGAGTTCACGACGAATTGCAAACTTCGGGGTTACGAGAGCTGCTGGGATTGGAGGCCACCCACCACGAGCTCGCCGCCGCAATTTGGACACCGATAGTGAAGCTGGTTGGCGCAATACAGGCAAAATGTGCAGCCGAAGGCGCACGCCGCTCCGTCAATCAACTGCTTGATCGGGGTGTTACAGTTCTCGCAGGCCTTTTTCATTTCG
>Ga0207416_1004120_pt1 | contig 12976 bp, 11 predicted proteins | sample PaiPotPPM11metaG_FD_184107 | JGI IMG/M metagenome (GOLD analysis project Ga0207416, IMG submission 184107) | Iron sulfur acid spring bacterial and archeal communities from Banff, Canada, to study Microbial Dark Matter (Phase II) - Paint Pots PPM... ...
AAGCGTTCGGAGCTCAGCTGCCTTTGATCGCCTCGATCTCGAGGTCGATCTTCACCGTATCACCGACCAGCCAGCCGCCGGTCTCGAGGGCGACGTTCCAGTTCAGACCGAAGTCCTTGCGATTGATAAACGTCTCGGCCGATATGCCCACTACCTCGGTGCCAAACGGCGTCTTGCCGGATCCGTTTACCGTTGTGTCCAGGACGACCTCGCGCGTGGTGCCGCGGACCGTCAGATCACCCGTTAGTTTGAAGGTGTCCTGTCCGGTGCGCTCGATGCGGGAGCTCTTGAAGGTGATGGTCGGATAATTCTCTGCGTCCAGGAAATCGGCCGAGCGCAGGTGCGCGTCTCGCTGCTCATTGCGCGTGTCGATGCTCGCAGCCTTGATCTGGACGTCGACCTCTGCCAGAGCGGGATCCTCAAGCTCGCCGAGGATCTTTCCCTCGACCTCGGTGAACCGGCCTTTCACCGTCGTCACCATCATGTGCTTGACCTTGAATTCGATTGACGTGTGAGCGGGATCAAACGTCCAGGTGGTGCGGGTCTGGGTCTGGGGTGCAGAAGTTGCCATAGTGAGAGACCTCCTCAATTTAGAACTAAACTTATTGCCCGCAAATCGTATCTGGCGTGGATACGTTTTGGGCTTAGGTTCAGTTTACCCCTAAACTCAGAACTTGGCAAGAGGCAAAATCTGGCGTGACTCGATTGGAGATGTTATTCCAGTGCGCGATCGAGCTTCCGCAGCAAGGCGAGGAGCTGGCTCTGCTCCACCGGCTCGAGCACTCCGATCTTCTGCGCGATCAGATCCTCGTGCACCGGTACCACTCTCTGGAATAGCGATCGCCCCTTGTCGGTCAGGAATAGACGGTTGACGCGACCTTCCTGCCGGCGAGCCAGGAGCCCGGCGCACTCCATGCGGTCCAGCAGCTGGCAAACGTTCCCCTTTGTCACCAAGAGTGAGTCTGCAAGCTCGGTCTGCGTCACTCCTTCGACCGTCCCCACATGGGCCAGAACATCAAATTGAGCCATACTGAGGCCGTAGTCTCGCATCTGCTCATTGCCGGCGCGCTCGACCTTCTGAAATGCGCGGACGAGTCGTAGCCACGCCAGGACCGCAGGGCGCCGCAGCCCCCAGGGTCCGATTGGCTTTGGCTCAGACGAGTGCACTCCCACGGCATAGTGTAGTTCTAAATCTGTCCATGGGCAAAGCATGTTTGCACAAGATTCTCTATCTCTCACTCAGTGTCGACGCCACTTCTTCCAGACGGCGCAAGAATTGGCGATCTTGCAGCTGCTCCAGAACGGCTCGTGCCTGTTCGAGCGGCGCTGGATCGCCTTTCATCTCTGCAAGCACAATTCGCATGCGGGCAACGTGTGGCACCAGGTCATGCTGTTCCGCGTCGTCGATGGTCTCGGAAAGTTGCACGGGGTCGCGTGCCGCGAGCGCTTCGGCAATCGGGACGCACCAGTTTAGAGCGTCAGCCGGACCCACCTCCTTCGCCCGCGGCACTGCAGCCATGAGCGCTTCAGGGGGAGGAAGACCACGTTCGGTGAAAAAGAGGAGGGAAAAGAATAGCAGGTACCAGCCGAAGCTCGTTGATTCCACGACGATCGCTTGGCCGTCGTCCCGCAGGTAGGCGAGCAAGAGGGCGCGTCCAAATCTATTCGACTCGGGTATCTGTCGTTCGAGAATAGCGCTGGCAGCAACAGCGGCGGCGCGATCGTCTCGTGCCAGCGCTACATGAAGCGCACCGAAGTAGGCACCCGGTCCGCCTGGAACAACATCAGGCGGGGTCTGGCGGAGTATGTCCTCCAGCCAGGCGGTGAGCTCGGGCAGATCGGACCAGCGGCCGCTGATCCAGGCTGCGAAGATGGCGTGGAGCGTCGCGTGGCGAAGGTGTGCGATCGGGTCGCCAGGTCGAACGTTCTCCAGCGCCTCACGTACGACGGTGAGGCACTGAATATAGTCGCCGAGGTTGACGTACGCCTCGGCCAGCACGCCCAGTGCGTCGCCATGTTCCGATGCCGAGAGGCCGGGAGCGCTCAGCCGCCGTTTCGAGGTCTCAATCATCTCACCGCGCATGCCGGCCAAGTTCAATATGCACGTGTACCCGTCGAGGGCTGCGCTGAAGAATTCCCAGTCGCCCCGTTGCTCGGCGTACGCCGCCGCAGCCAGCGCCGTTGCTCTTCCCTCCTCCGCTTCCTGCTTGGTGATGCCGACGCCGTCCAGGATATTGCGCAAGAAGGGCGGGAAGAGCTCGGCGACCCGGAGACGCCATATCTCGTCGGTATCCCCGGCCGCCTCGGCCAGGCGCCTTGCCTCAGCCTGCATCTCGAACAGTTCATCGGAGTCGGCGGGAGTAACGGCTCCGAACCGCCAGATGACGTTGAGTAATTTGCGGAGCAGACGAGCGCCGGCCAGCGGATCCTTCTCCTTCGCACCACGCCAGCGCAGCAGCGCCTCCTGGTAGGCCTCACGCGCCATCCAGCCTCGAACCGCGCAGTCTCCCAGCTCCTCATACAGCCGTCCATGTTCCTCTAGCGGCGCGATGGTGATAGCACTCTGCAAGTGGTTGCGCGCCTCGGCCAGCGCACCCGACCGGCTGGCGAGCTGTCCTGCTCGCTCCAGGAAGCGCACCGCTCGGGCAGGATCGAAGGGAAGAGGTAAGGGGATGGTCGACTGGCGCGACAGCATCACCGCCTCACGGTAGTGGTGGGCGATGAGCTCGGCGAACTCGTCGAGCCGGTCGGCGGCGTGTCCCTCGATCCAGCGAGCGACGGCTGCGTGCGTGCGAATGCGCTCAGTGCGCGAGAGGGTCCCGTAGGCGACATCACGGATCAGCATGTGGCGGAAGGTGAAGGCATCTCTCCCCTCCGGCACGATGAGGTCCCGTGCTAGAAGCCCATCCAGCGCTGCGTCCAGATCCTCTGATGGGAGATCGTTGCGAACTGCCTGCACCGCGGCCGGCAGAAAGGTTCGACCTCCCACCGCTGCCGCCTGGAGCACTGCCCGCTCAGCCGGTGTGAGAAGATCGAGCCGTGCCAGCACGGCGGCGTGGACGGTATCCGGCACTGCGTCAGTCTGGTTGGCGTTGCCTGCAATACCTCGTTCCGCCAGTCCCCGAACCAGCTCGGTGACAAAGAAGGGATTGCCGCCCGATCGCTCGACGATCCGCCGACGTATTCCTTTCGGCAGAGTTTCTACTATGAGTCCGACCAGCTCACTCGTTTCCTCATCGCTCAGCGGCTCCAGAGACAGCGCGGTGAAGCTTCGCCTTCCCCCGCCCCATGCCGGACGCCGATCCAGCAGTTCCGGCCGGCTGGTCGCGATGATGAGCAGCGGAGCTTGAGTGCGAGGGTGCATCACGTGCTCCACCAGGTCCAGCAGGCTGTCGCTGGCCCAGTGAAGGTCCTCGAAGACCACGATACGCGGAGTCTCTCGTGCCAGCGTCTCGATCAACAGGCGCCAGGCGGTGAAGATGCTCTCCTGCTCCATCACCCCATTCGGACGGAGACCAAGTGGCGCGAGGACCAGGTGCGCCAGGCGCGCTGCATCCTCCGGCTGGCTTCCCCCTCGGGCAAACGCCTCGACGACGCGATCCCGTTCAACCTCTCCCAGCAGATCCGAAAGCAGGCCACGTAGCGGCCAGTAGGTTAGCGTCTGTCCGTAGGGGGGGCAACGACCTGTCGCGACCTGGACGCCATCTCCCGGATCGAGCCTTCCCAGGAATTCCTCCAGCAGCCGCGTCTTCCCGGCCCCTGCCGGCGCCACGATCGAGACGAGCTGGGGCCGGCGTGCCTCCACGGCGCGCCTGTGCAGCAGCGCAAGCTGTGCCAAATCTTGTTCTCTGTCGACAAGCGGAGGATGGTCCACCTGTCGCACGGGACGCACCCCGACGACCGGAAAGACCCGCAGCGGCTCGGTCTTGCCCTTCACTTCCACCCGGCGATCCCGCTCGAACAGGAACCCGGCGCGGGTCGCGGCGTAGGTGCGCTCTCCCGCCAGGATCTCTCCGGGGCTGGCGCCCTGCTGCAAGCGAGCGGCAATGTTCACCGCATCCCCCGTCACCAGAAAATCCTCCGAGGTGGGATCGCTGGTCGCCACTACCTCGCCTGTGTTCACTCCAATTCGTAGGGCGACGTGCTGCCCGAGCACCCCGTCTTGCGCCACCCTGTCGCGTAGGGCAAGGGCGGCGGCAACCGCGCGCTCCGCGTCATCGCCGTGTGCACGCGGCAGTCCGAACACCGCCATCACCGCGTCCCCGATGAACTTCTCCAGCGTTCCATCGTGAGCGTGGACGACATCCCGAGCATGTTCGTAGTAGCGGCCCATCAGGGCGCGTACGTCCTCAGGATCGAGTTCCTCGCCAAGCGAGGTTGAACCAGTCACGTCGGCAAAGAGCACAGTGACGAGTTTTCGCTCTTCGGGCATCAGCGCTCTCCCTGTCCGGCCGGGCGGGTGCGAAGCCGCGAATGTACTGGTGAGCTACATTTCCTGAAGTGGGAAGTTGACGAGACAACATGCACCCGAGCGGATGCTGTCTCATCGTCGAGACTGCGACGCGACGTCGTTCCATTCTAGATAGAAGAACTCGTGAAGCACAGCGTGCCTGAACGCGTCCTGATCGACAAACCCAGCGTTCCGAGCGAACCGTTCGATGTCCGTTTCGACCGGGCGGCTAAGGCGCTTCTGAAAGTACCACCGGAACAGCTCGTGTTCTGCCAGTCCGGTGTGTTCGAGCCCCAAATCCTCGAGACCCCGCGACTCCAGCGCACGCTGCTTGTCTCGAGCTCGCGCAAGCACATGCGGATAGTCCCCGCTTGAACGAAGATAATCCGGCAAGTGAGCGGCAACGTTGTACACCGTGCGACTGTGCGTCCAGCGAAGGAGCGCCTCCTCCTCCATGAGCCGCGCGACGTGGTCGTCACTCAGGTCATTTTCCCGCATCCATCGTTCAGCATCTGCGGTAGTGAGCAAGTTCCCCTCACTTCGAAAGTTCTCCATGGTATCGCGCAGCATATCCTTGCTCACTCGCATCCCTTGGCGACGGGCCTCCTCGATTCCCAGAAAGCGGGCGAGCGCCGCCTGCCGGATATGAGTATATGTCCCTTCGAGCCGCAGCTCGTCCAAGAGCAAGCTGAGACTGATCGCATTCCCATCCGGATTACCTTCGCGCTGTACGGGCCCGGCCGCGATCTTCGCGTGCTCCCAGTAGATGGTATGTTCGAACGCAAACGTGACTCCCTTCGGCTGCAGACCACCGGCCAGCCGCTCACGCATCACCCTCAGCATGGTGACCGCGTCCTCGCGCTTCTGGTCGACGCGCCCGCGTGGGAGCCACTCGGCGAGGGCGCGCAGCTCGGCCTGGGGTAAGCCCTCGCCGGCGCCGAGCTGCAGAAGCAGCGGGTACGAGCGCTCCGGATAAAAGAGCCCCTTGGCAATTCGCTCCAGCGCAGACTGCGTGGTCGGGCCGAGCACGCCCTCGGACGCCGCGAGGGCCAGCGTACGGCGAATATTGATCATGGCCTCCGACTGGCCGCGATAGTTCAGTTGGGCGGGACCGTGAGCCACAGCGACCTCGTCGTCGTCCTCCAGGGTCCCATCCCGGTATGCTTCAAAAATCGCGCCGACGCCCTCCATGCCGAATTCCGTCAGCTCGGCCGCCCGAAGCGCACCCATGCTGGCACTCCCAAAAACATGGACGCCCTGGCTCATCGCCCAGAGGATCTCCTTGTGCCACACTGCCGGCACACGCTGAAAATACCCGTCGATAATGCCGATTGCCGCCGGGCGCTGCTGCGTTGCGCGGTAGACGTCGCCCTGCGAGACCGGCGGCAGGTAAACGGCAGGCAGCTCCTGCAACGCGTCGCCTGGAGAAATCGTCGGTCCGGCGAAGACGATGGCACTCATGCCCGCTGCTCCGCGAGTAGACGAGCGCGATTGCCGGGCTGATACCCTTCGTGCGAGCTCATGTACTCAAGGCCCGGAATTATGACTCGCACCACGGGCAGCTGAAAGTCAGGCTTGCTCAGGTCAACCACCACAACCCGCTCGATTTCGGCGGCGCGTAACCGTTCGAGCTCCCAGGACAGATCGTCCTGGAAGGTGTCACTATCAAAGCTCGGCCCGGAAAAAGTCCGTGGCGAAGGTCGGACCTCCGCACCCGTGCTCTGCTCTTGGAACAGATCTGGATCGCCGAAACGCTCATAATCGCGCCGATGTATGTCATCGCGCGACCCGGCGATCGCCGTGAGCCGGCTTTGGGCGGCCTCAGTGAAGGCCCGCAGCAGCGCAACGGAGCGTGATGGGTGGCATCCAAACCCACTGGCCGGGTACATACGATGGATCGCGTGATCCGCTCGGTCGACGATTGTGCACTGAAATGCCGGCATTCCGATGTCCGAGGTCGTTTCCCACGCGGCCAGCGCGACGTCCGCCAGCTCGAGCTTATCCAGAACGGCGCGACAGTCCGGGTCGTCGACGGTGTCGAGCTCGATACGAGTGGCACACTGTGCGTCCTCGCTGAGGAATGACCAGAGGGTGGACGCATCCCGCTCTACCACTTCGCAGATGCCATGGCTGATCGCCTCGAGCAGGTGATTGCCCGAGGCAAGGCCATTGGATGAGGCAACAAAGCTGTTGGTCCCGATCCGGTAGGTCAGCGTGTAGTTGGTGTGTACTGCCTCGTATGGTACCCACACCGGCTCGTCCTGGAGCAGGTCGTGGCCTTCGATCCAGAGGATCGCCTGGTCCGGGTCGAACAGTCCGTGGCGAGGGCGGGGAAGCTGGGTGACGTCTACCACGCTTTGCGCGGTGCGGATCTCCTCATAGCTGCAGAGTTTGAGCGGCAGCGTGATGTGTTCGGCGTGATAGGCCTCCACCGATTCCATTAATCCCGACGCCTTGGCGGCATCGAGATCCAGCCCCTTGCCCTGGGCGACGGCCAGGGAGCGGGAGTTTGGGCGGCAGACCATGACCACCGGAAGGCCAATGCAGTCCAGACCGGTAACATTGGCAACTCGGGTGATACCCATGTCGGGCATGAAGCGACGGACGCGCGTCACCGTCTCCGCAGGAGAAACGAGCCGATGGGTGCCGGCGCGAAATCTCTTAGGTGCTCCGCCGTTGAGTCGCGAGAGCATGGCACCTCACTCGCTATCGGTTTCCTGACCCCCGCAGGCATGGAAAGCGATGTTCCTCTTTATGACGTTGGCGGAAGAATAGACGTGCACCTCCGAGAATTTGATGGCATCTTCCTGGGCAAACCGCTTGATGAGCTTCTCCGCTTTGGCCTTTTCTGTACCTGTCACCTCGTGCTCAGCCAGGTCATCGTGACTAATGAAGTACAGTTTTCCCCGCTGATGACCCTTTACGCCTCGCAGGAGCGTGCCTTCCACTTCTGGATCGTCTGCCATCTGGTCGACTCCTTTCCTGGTAAGATAGTTTCACAAGGCTCGCACGTGCGTGTTCCACCTCCTTTTCGCCCCCGGTCTGCCCCGTCCCATCACAACACGAAACCCGATCCGTTCGGATCGGATTGGCCCATGGCTAATCGCCGCCCAGGAGTCCATCCAGGCGGCGCCCTTCGACAGCCTCCGCGATCATAGTGTCCACACGACGCGTACCGCATACAAGCTTCGCCATCTGCATGATACCACGCAGTTTGACCTTGTCAAGATCTCGAATAGACGTGGTTTTGCGTCAACTCCAACCAGGGAGTACCATGGCTCCAAATGGAGGACAGGAGGTCTTATTCCATGGGACGATCGTTGTCACGCTTGACTACCGGAAGTCTCGTTCTTGCATTGCTCCTGACGCTGTCTGTCAGTACGGCGCTGCACTCGACGGCTCGAACCTCAGCGGCGCCACTCGCTGCGGATCCGCGGACGCTCGTTGTAGCCCGGAACATCTCCGACGCCAAGAACATGGACCCCGACCGCTTTTATGAATTCACCGCGGAGGACATGGCGAGAAACGTCTATGAGGCGCTGGTTACCGTCCGCGGGACGGATGTTGCGCACCCGAAGCCCGAACTGGCGACGAGCTGGAAGATAACCAACGGTGGTAAGGTCTTTACCTTTAGCTTGCGACACGATGTCCGCTTTTCCACCGGAAATCCCATGACGGCGAGCGACGTCGTCTTTTCTTACCGCCGCCTCGTGTACCTCAAGGACAACCCTTCTTTCCTCATGGGTTCACCTGCCGCCACGGTCGAGGCAGTGGGCAAGTACACGGTTCGTATAACGCTGCCTGCACCGGACGTGTCGTTCCTGGCGGCGCTCGTGACTCCGAACTTTGCTGTGTTGGACTCGAAGGTGCTGAAAGCTCACGGCGGCGACGATTCGCCGGATGCAGCGACTAAAGACAGCGCCACTACGTACCTGAACGATCACTCACTCGGCACCGGGCCCTTCCTCCTGAGTAATTGGACCCGCGGCGCGGCCGGCCAGATCGTCCTCAAACCTAACAAGTATTACCGCGGCAAAAAGCCGTCCCTCAATCAGATCATTTACAAGGGCGTGACCAACGCCACCACTCAGCGGCTCGAGGTGTCGAGGGGAACGGTCGACATGGCCTTGAACATCGACATCGACGGCGCCAAGTCCCTGCGGAATGATAAGCACGTCAAGGTCTTGACCGGTAACACGCTCGACCTCATCTACATGGGAATGACCACCAGCGCCGACGTGAGTAAACCGCTGAGCGACAAACGGGTACGTCAGGCCGTGCGGTATGCCATCGACTACAACGGCATCATCCGCAGCCTCCTTAGCAACGTCGGCACACAGCCCAACAGCATGATTCCCGTCGGGATGCTAGGGAATGATACGGCGACCAACAACAAGCTCAAGCCAAAGCAGAATGTGGCGAAGGCCAAAGCGCTGCTCAAGGCCGCAGGCTATCCAAACGGCTTCTCCGTCAAGGTCTCCTACGACGGCGGCGTCACCTTCGACGGCATCTCGTACGATCTATTAGCGCCCAAGATCGCTCACGATCTGGCTGCCGTCGGCATCAACGCCCAGCTCGATCCCCAGCAGGATTCAGTGCTCCTCCCCGCTTACCGCGCTCAGAAGATCGCGATGATTCTGTACAACTGGGGTGTGGACTATCCCGATCCCAACGACTACGCCGGACCTTTCTCGCCGGGAGGTATTGTGGCCAAGCGCGTGTGGTACACCTGGGACGCCAGTATGACCAAACTGGTAACACAGGCCGATACTGTGTCCAACGCCGCGAAGCGCGCCTCGATCTACCGCCAGATCCAGCGCATCTGGCTGGACGAGGGCCCGTGGGTGGGTGTCGTCCAGCCCAGGAACATCATCGTGCTCCATAAAGGGGTCGGCGGCTACGTTTACTCGCCTGAATACAAAAACGACTTCCGCACCGTGCACAAGAGCTAGCGGCAGAAGAGGCAGGGGCGCCGCACTCCTGCTCCTGCCTCCTCGGCTCTACCCCACATGAGTATCTACGCCTACATTCTGCGTCGCTTACTCTTGATGATCCCGATCCTGATCGGGATCACGCTGGTCACCTTCACCGTCTCGCACGCGGTTCCGGGAGATCCGATCGTTGCCAATCTCGGCCAGCGGGCGCAGGATGACCCCAGTATCGTGGGACGCTACCGACATGAGTGGGGATTGGACAAACCACTGCCCGAGCAATACGTGCTGTATGTCGGGAACCTGCTCCATGGGAACTTTGGTGTCTCCGTCACCACCCGGCGTCCGGTAAGCGACGATCTCCGGCAGTTCTTTCCGGCTACGGCCGAGCTGAGCACAGCCGCCATTATCTACAGTGTGCTGATTGGAGTACCACTGGGGATCCTGGCCGCGGTTCGCCGCAATCGGGTTACCGATCACGTGGCGCGGTTTGTCTCACTCATCGGCGTCTCCACGCCCGTCTTCTGGCTGGGTTTGCTCGCCCTGATCATCTTCTACTATCACCTCGGCTGGTTCCCGGGAACCGGTCAGATCGACGACGGCATCCCGCTGCCCCCCACTCGGACCGGCATGCTCGTGGTAGACAGTCTCATCGCGGGGAACTGGCACGCCCTCACTAACTCTCTGTGGCACCTCGTGCTGCCGGCGGTCGTGCTGGGTAGCTACGCTCTCGGCATTGTGACGCGCATGACACGCGCGAGTATGCTCGAGGTTCTCGTCCAGGACTACATCCGAACCGCGCGCAGTAAGGGCCTGGGGACGACGGTCATACTCCTGCGGCACGCGCTGCGCAATGCCATCATTCCGACGCTGACCCTCGTCGGTCTCCTCTACGGCAGTTTGCTCTCCGGCGCTGTCCTGACGGAAACCATCTTTTCCTGGCCCGGCATCGGACGCTACGCCACTCAAACGGCCGGCGGGCTGGATTTTCCGGCCATCATGGGCGTGGCCCTCCTCACCGCTCTCGTCTTCCTCGTCATCAATCTCGTCGTGGACGTACTCTATGCCGTGCTCAATCCGCAGATCCGGCTGGGATAAGCCGTGACCAGTCCTGCCGTCGACGCCGCGCTCAGCCCCGAAGTCGTCGAGGCTGAGGTCCTCTATCCTGGCGAGCCGCGGCTTCGAATCATTCTGAGCAACTGGCTGGCGGTCGTCGGCGCCGTGGTCGTGCTCATCTGGGTGCTTGCCGCCATCAGCGCCGGATGGTTCGCTCCCTACGATCCGATAAGCTACCTCGACGTTCTGAACCGTCTCTCCCCGCCGGACCACGCCCACCTGATGGGTACCGACGCCGATGGTCGTGACATTTTGAGCCGGGTGCTCTACGGCGCCCGCTACTCGCTCGGCATCGGGGTCGGCGTCGTGGCGGCAGGAACTACTGTCGGTTTGGTCCTGGGCGGGGTTGCCGGCTTCTTCGGTGGAAAGACGGACGAGATCATCATGCGGATCGCCGACATCGTGCTCGCCTTTCCTATCATCATCCTCGCCATGGCCATTGCCGCTGCCCTTGGCCCCAGCGCCAGGAATGCCACCATCGCCATGATTGCGGTGTGGTGGCCCACCTACGCGCGCGTCGTCCGGGGCCTGGTGCTCGAGCTGCGCGAGCGGCAGTTTGTGGTTGCCTCGCGCGTCGTGGGTACGCCGGCCTGGCGCATCCTGGGGCGGGGGATTCTGCCCAACACGATTGGTACCGTGGTGGTACTGGCGACGCTCGACGTTGGCAACGCCATCCTCACCGTGGCCGGCCTCAGCTTCATCAACTTCGGCGTACCCCAACCGACTCCGGAGTGGGGCAATATGATTAGCTACGCGCAGAATTATCCCGACCAGTGGTGGATGTCTGTCTTCCCTGGATTGGCAATCTTCACGGCCATCATGGGATTCAATTTCTTTGGCGACGCGCTCCGTGACGCCCTGGATCCTCGTACCCAGTGATCATGGACGAGCTGACGCAGGCGACAACCGCGGAGCCCATAACCGTGTTCGACGGTCATATCGACACGCTCCTTCGGCTGCGCATCGAGAAGCGATCCTTCTTTGAGCGCAACGACGTCGGCCATGTGGACCTGCCGCGAGCTCGTGAGGGACACCTTGGCGGCGCGTTCTGCGCCGTTTACATCCCGTCTCCGGGCGAGTCGGTCCTCTCGGATCCCGCGGAGGCGGCTCGGGCCGTCGTGGCCGCCTTCCAGGATACGACTGCACCGCGCGCCGCACCGGACCTGTGCTATTCGCAACGCGTTGCGATTGAGACTATGGCCTGTCTCTTCCGGATTGACGAGGAGTCGCGGGGCCGGGTCAGAGTAGTCCGCACGGCCGGCCAGCTCGAGGCGTGCTTACAGAGCGGTGTCTTCGCAGCGTTGCTGCACTTTGAGGGCGCAGACGCAATCGACCCTGATTTGAATGCGCTGGAGGTCTTCTACCAGACCGGCCTGCGCTCACTTGGCCCCGTCCACAGCCGCCCCAACATATTCGGCCAGGGCGTGCCCTTCAAATTCCCCCATTCCCCAGACACGGGACCCGGTCTCACCGAAGCCGGCAAGAACCTCGTGCGTGCCTGCAACCGATTGCGCATAATGATCGACCTCTCACACCTGACCGAGCGGGGATTCTGGGATGTGGCGAAGCTGACCGACGCTCCGCTGGTCGCGACGCACTCGAATGCTCACGCCCTCACGCCCGCCACCCGCAACCTGACCGACAAACAGCTGGCGGCAATCCGCGAGTCGGACGGCATGGTGGGTGTCAACTTCCACGTTGGCTTCCTGCGCGCAGACGGAAGCTCCGATCAGGATACGCCGCTCGAAGACATCGTTCGTCACATCGATTATCTGGTTGACCACCTCGGTATCGAGCGGGTAGGTCTCGGCTCCGACTTTGAATACATCGCTGTCCCGCGGGAGCTGGGCGACGCGACCGGACTGCCGAAGCTCTTCGCTCTGTTGCATCGCCGTGGCTATGACGAAGACGCCCTGGCGAAGCTCGCCCACAAGAACTGGCTTCGAGTATTGAGAAAGACATGGGAGGGTTGAATGCCGCTCTACGCTTTTCGCTGTGCCGCCTGCTGCTATGAATTCGAGCGTTTGCTTTCGTTACGGGACAATCAGGGCAACGTGCGGTGTCCGGAGTGCGACTCGGAGGTGCGGCGGCTCATCAGCACTTTTTCGACGCCGGGAGGCAAACACTCAGCCGCGCTCGAGCCCGCACCGGGTGCCGGCTGAAGCATTCCGCGGCGGTGACCAGGCTGGTCACCTAACCTGGAGCAGATTGCAATTACTGTGAGAAGCATCGGTAGGGGCTGCCACTCGGGGCAGCCCGCCTTCGTCTGCTGGGCGGGCCGGGAGGGCACCCACAAGGGGATGCCCCTACAGCCGGCCCCTACCGCATCAATCCCATTGCAAGCCGCTCTATCGTTACTTTGTTGACCAGGGTAAAGGGATGGTGGTAGAACGGCAGCAGGAGATGAGCCATGACCACGCGCCAAACCGTTCCGCCCGCACCTGGCCCCTTAGAAGACTACGCCGCATCCTTTGATGGC